>Ga0315286_10000234_pt1 | contig 43599 bp, 32 predicted proteins | sample YL17G10_0_MG_FD_205038 | JGI IMG/M metagenome (GOLD analysis project Ga0315286, IMG submission 205038) | Sediment microbial communities from Yellowstone Lake, YNP, Wyoming, USA - YL17G10_0 | ecosystem: Environmental > Aquatic > Freshwater > Lake > Sediment | place: USA: Wyoming | collected...
AGACGTAGCGATTGCATAGGTCTTTTGTGAAATACTCCTAAAAGTTATGCAACACAGCAATAATATTATCAAGGACTAGCGAAACGATAATTTATTTTCAACAAAACCGGTCCGAATCAAAATCATTATATATCATGATGTCACGCAATGAAAACTTATTTTAATACCCCTGCTAATACCACGAATCCCCTAGTGGGGCACTCAACACAGGTTTAAGCCAACAACCAAAATCCGAAAGGGCACACAATTTGGCGGAAACTTGAGGTATCGAAAACGGATCTGATCCCGGGGCGGGGCGGCGGAGATGTGGCATATGGCCCTCCGAATACAATGGAAACGGAGGGGGGGCCTGTAAGTGGGGTCGCTTGGAAACGAGGAAAAAGGGATCGTGACCAAGAGCGTAAGAGAAAAGAATCGCCACACGATGAGGTATCAGTGTCTTCGTCGGGTCCTCACTAGGGGAAGGGACCTGTGACGAAGGGATCGTTCAATGGTGCAAGAGAACACGACTATATTCGACCCATTCTTGGAGACCCAGTCGAAGCCTCTCCTAATCAAGGACCGGCACTTCCTACGGCCGGAGTATATACCTGATAAGCTCCCCCACAGGGACCAGCTCCTGAACCAGCTCGCTGCGATATTATCGACGGCGCTCCGCGGTGAGCGGCCCTCGAACATACTCATTTTCGGCAAGACCGGAACCGGCAAGACGGCATGTGCAAAGTTTCTCGGCAAGGAGATCCGGCGCAAGGTTGAGACCGACGACAGGGCCAAGAAGGTCAACTACCTCTACATCAACTGCAAGGTCGTGGACACCGAGTACGGCATCCTCGCGTCCATAGCCAACCACTTCGGTAAGACGTCCGACGACCAGATACCCTTTACGGGCTGGCCCATGGACAAGGTCTACAAGACCCTGAAGGACAGGGTCGAGGAAGCCCGGGGCGTGACGGTCATAGTCCTAGACGAGATCGACCAGTATGTCTTCAAATCGAACGGGGACGTCCTCTACCATCTCACCAACATCAACGATGAGCTCAAGAACGCCAAGGTGAGCATCATAGGCATAACGAACGATTCGAAGTTCACCGAGAGGCTTGAGACCAGGGTCAAGACGAGACTCGGCGAGGAGAACGTCATCTTCCCGCCCTACGACGCCCACGAGCTCCAAGACATCCTGAAGGACAGGGCCGTACTGGCCTTCTACGATCACAACGCCGCGCTGGACCCGTCGGTCATCCCGCTGTGCTCGGCCCTGGCGGCCCAGGAGCACGGCGACGCGAGGCGGGCCCTGGACCTGCTGCGGGTCGCGGGGGAGCTCGCCGAGCGCGAGACCTCGTCGAAGGTCACCGAGCGGCACGTGCACAAGGCAAAGAACAAGATAGAGCTCGATGTCCAAAACGAGGTCATCCGTTCCCTTCCCATGCACTCGAAGGTGCTCCTGCTCAGCATTGTCCTCGAGAACCTGGAGGGCCAGACCCAGCTCACGACGGGCGAGGTCTACCAGGTCTACTACGAGCTCTGCCGGTTCGCTAGGGTGAGCCCGCTGACCCAGAGGCGGATAACGGACCTCATATCCGAGCTGGACATGCTGGGCATCATAACCGCGACACTGAAGTCCTTCGGGCGCGGCGGCGGCCGCACGCGCATCATCCGGATGAGCATCTCGCCCTCCGAGGCCAGGCACATCCTGTCCGAAGACGACGAGCTCAGGCGCATCGTGGACTACAGGTCACGGCAGACCAAGCTCTTCTGAGGCCTTGCTGCCGGTGTTCTGAAAAGGATCGTTGCCCTATCGTCAGGGCTTTTTATTCTTTGAGGGTTTGTCGGACTTCGAGGCGGCCATCTCCTCGAACTCTTTGGAATAATCGTCGTCCATCTTGACGTCCTCGATGAGCTCGTCGTCCTTCTTTTTCTTCTCATCCTCTTGCTCATCGTCTTTCTCTTCCTCATCTTTGTCCTCGTCATCCTCTTCTTTCTCGTTCTTCTTGCCCGCCTTCTTGGCCTTACGCTTCGAGTACTGGGCGATGGCTATGTCGACGAGGAACGGCACGATGATGATGAGCGCGATGGTGATAACGAGGCCCCTCCACGAGGCTGGCGGGACCCTGCTCGTGTACGAATGATTGGAGGCCACGAGCTTAAGGGCGCCGAACCAAGGCAGCTCGCCGACGGCCTTTCCGACGACCCACTTCACTTGGTTCGGGGCGAGACGCCGGCCGTTCTTATCCGAATGCGTATTCTGGTCTACATGGCCCCCCCGGTTACCGTCGCCCTTGGTCAGGAAGCCCGCATAAGGGTCAAGGCCGATGGAATTCTCGTGGGCCAACAGCTCGGCCGAGCGTATTGATAGGTTCTCGTGGGTATAGCCGACGTCCTTGATGGTCAGGTCCCCGACGCATTTCAGCCCGTTGGGATGGGTAGCGTCCTTGATGTCGGGGTAGTCCCCGGCCCCGCCCCAGGTCATGTCCAATCTGTCCTTGCAGTCCGCTGTGGTATTCGGCACGAACCATACCATGGCCCTGTGGATGATCGGCGTGTCGTCGGTCATGCCGTTCTTCCTGTAAATTATGACATCGCCATAGTCGCTGTATTGCTGGTATCCTGCCTTCGAGCCATGGAATGTGCCTGTGGCGGTATTCGCCCCTGTGCCAAGATATTCCGTATACTGGACTGTATAGGTCCCACGGCCCTCGACATAGGTGACCACATCGTGGCGAGAGGCGATCTTCTTGACGAGTGTGAGGTCGCCCGTGTCTATGACACCGATCTTGCTGTCGGTCCCGTGCATCATGCTCTCGGATTCGACCACGACCATTGGGGGCCAGATGCCACCGCTGTAGGCGTATAAGGACCCCATGACGATGAGGACGATGATGAAGGCCACTGTAACGTCCTTGGCGAAGCCGATGGCCTGCTCCCTGATCCTCCGCTTCCGCCGCCTCGCCGCCCTGGCCTTTTCCACCGCCTTGCCCAACTTGCGCTTTCCCATCGAGATGTAACCTTTGTAATTACTATATAATATATTCTGTGGTACTCGGCCTTGATTATCGACGGAACACACAGTATGTGCTATCGAAAATGAGGGAAAACCGGGGAATAGGTCCTACTGCTTGGCCAACTTCTCCCTGAGCATCATGTAGCTCAGTATCGGGTCCTTGGCCGCCAGGACCTCGTCCAGCCTCCGGACGACCGCGTTGTGGGGCGCATCGTGGAGCAGGGCCGGGTCCTCGTCCTTTATCTTGATCATCGCGTCGATGAACCTGTCCAGCTCGGCCTTGGGCTCTGTCTCCGTGGGCTCGATCATGATCGCCTCATGGACTATGATCGGGAAGTAGATGGTCGGCGGGTGCAGGCCGTAGTCTATGAGCCTCTTGGCAATGTCCAGCGTCTTAAGGCCCTTGGAGGCCATGTTCTCGCCGCTGAGAACGAACTCGTGCTTCCTGGCGTCCTTGTTCGGGAGCGGGTAGTGCTTCTTGAGCTTCTCCTTCATGTAGCACGCGTTCAGGACCGCCATCTCGGCAACATCTTTCACGCCCTTCCGGCCGATGACCCTCAGGTAGGTGTAGGCCTTGACCATGACACCGAAGTTGCCGAAGAAAGACCGGACCTTGCCGACGGTGTTTGCCCTGTCGTAGTCCAGGAAGTAGCGGTTCTCACGGTTGTCCTTGGCGACCATGGGCACGGGCAGGTAATCGGTCAGGTTCTCGCAGACCCCGACGGGGCCTGAGCCGGGGCCTCCGCCGCCGTGGGGCGTGGCAAAGGTTTTATGCAGGTTGAAGTGCACGATGTCGTAGCCCATGTCCCCGGGCCTGCACTTGCTCAATATGGCGTTGAAGTTGGCCCCGTCGTAGTAGAGCAGGGCACCCGCGTCGTGGAGTATGCCCGCGATCTCGCTCACCTCGTTCTCGAATATCCCCAGGGTGTTCGGGTTCGTGAGCATGAAAGCCGCGGTCTTATTGGTCGTGGCCGCCTTGAGGGAGTCCAGGTCCACCGTGCCGTCGCTGTTGGACTTGATCTCCACGACCTCGTAGCCGACCATGGTCGCCGAGGCCGGGTTCGTTCCGTGGGCCGTGTCGGGCAGGATTATCTGGTTCCTCTCGGTCTCGCCCTTGACCTCATGGTACTTTTGGACGATGAGAAGGCCGGTGTACTCGCCGTGGGCGCCTGCGGCCGGCTGCAATGACACCTCGGCCATGCCGCCGAGCTCGGCGAGCATGTTCTGGAGCTCGTACATCATCTGCAGGGCGCCCTGTACCGTGGATTCGTCCTGGGCGGGATGGATGTCGGTGGAGGTCGCCAGGGCCGCCATGTCCTCGCAGATCTTGGGCGTGTATTTCATGGTGCAGCTGCCCAGCGGGTAGATGCCCAGGTCGACGCCGTAGTTCATCTGCGAGAGCCTCATGTAGTGCCTTATGACCTCGACCTCGCTCAGCTGGGGGAGGTCGAGCTTCTCACGGCAGAGGGCCGCTGGGACCAGGCCCTGGCCGGTGGGGCAGGTGCCCACGATTACGCCCTTGGAGGAGTCCGGGTACTCGAACAGAAGGGGCTCGTCGAACTTGGCCTGCTGGTAGACAGGGCCCTTCACTTCCTTCTGCTGCATCTACTTCCCCTCCATGGTCTTCATGGCCTTGATATAATGCTCGAGCTCCGGCTGCGTGTTCATCTCGGTGGTCGTCACAAGCATTGTCTCGCCGAGCTCCGGGAATTCGGCCTTGAGCTTGATGCCACCGAATATGTTGTGGTTCAGCAGGTGCCTGTAGACCGACTTGGCCGACGGGACCCGCAGGACGAACTCGTTGAAGTGGGTGCCCTCGAAGATGGGCGCCGCGCAGCCGTCCACCTTGTTCAGCTCCTCGGCGAGCCACCGGGCCTTGTAGGCGCTCTGCTCCGCCACGTTTTTCAGGTCGTTGCCCATCATGGCCAGGTAGGCCGCCGCCCTGACGGAGCACAGGGACTCGTTGGAGCAGATGTTGCTCGTGGCCTTGGCCCTGCGTATGTGCTGCTCCCTCGTGCTCATGGTCATGCAGAAGGCCCGCTTGCCGTCGATGTCCTTGGTGAGGCCAATGATCCTGCCGGGCATGTTCCTCATGAACTCCTTCTTGCACGAGAACATGCCGAGGGTCGGGCCGCCGAAGGACATGGGGTTGCCGAAGACCTGGGCCTCACCGATGCATATATCGGCACCGTACTCCCCCGGGGGCTTGGCAATGGCGAGGGACATAGGATTGCAGCCGACTATTAGGATGCCGCCGTTGAGCATAGCCTTGAGCTTCGGGGCCTCATCCTCCCAGACCCCGAACAGGTTGGGGTTCTCGATGTAGAGGGCCGCGGTGTTCTCGTCGATCTCCCCTTCGAGGGCCTTCATGTCGATTCTTCCGGTCGTTGGGTCGAAAGGTAACTCCTTGACCGTGCCGCTGGTGCCTTTGATGTAGTTCTTCAACGTGGCCTTCCTTTCCCAGTGGATGGACCTGGCGATGAGCACCTTGGTCCGCTTGACGGCCCGCAGGGCCATCCTGACGGCCTCTCCCAGGGCGCTGGCCCAGTCGTACATTGAGGTGTTAACGACGGGCAGGCCGGTGAGCTCGGCGATGTATGACTGATACTCCCAAAGGGCCTGGAGCATGCCCTGGCTGAGCTCGGGCTGGTAGGGCGTGTAGGCCGTGTATAGCTCGGCCCTGCTGCCGACGACGTTCACCGCGCTCGGGATGAAGTGCCGATAGATGCCGCCGCCCAGGAAGGACGCGGCGTTCCCGCATGTCACGTTCGTGTTGAACAAGGACGTGATGTCCCGGGCCGCCTCAAGTTCGGACCTCCCCTCGGGGAGCTTCACATCGCTGATCCTTATCTTCGGGGGTATGTCCTCGAAGAGCTGGTCGATGTTCTTCAGGCCCATGGCCTTCAGCATCTCATCCTTCAGGTGGAGGTTCGGGATGTAGTTCACATCATCACCATCCTTGCATTAACGTTGCCGGACCTTGTGGCTTGTGGTAACCTATCCCTCAGTCAGGCACGATGGGATAAGGCAATGGGGATATTATCTTTTTGCTCAACCGCTCGAGATACGCGGCGTCCCCCATCTCGAAAGAAGGGCCAGGCATTGAAGGAAATATATTATATCCAGCATCCAATATATGCTCGGAACGGAAAGGGACCCCCCATGGTGGACATAAGCGGATACTTGACAGGGACCCCGATGATTGTGATCCTTCTGGCCGGTTTCATACTCGCGTTCTTTGGCAAGACCTTCTTCAAGGCCACATGGTTCCTGGTCGGAGGGCTTATCGGCGCCGCCATCGGCCTGGCAATCGGATATTTCCTCGGGCCCTACGTCTACAAGGGCAACGACATGGTCTGCCCGATAATCGGGGCCGTCGTCGGCTTCGTGGCCGGGGGCTTCCTCGTCCTCAACTGGGTCCGGCGCATCATGTGCATGATGATAGCCGGCGCGGCGTTCATCATGGCCTTCGCCATCGCGGGGGCACTGGGCAAGGACACGGCCACCTCGCTGATAGTCGGCATCGTAGTTGCCGCCATCATCTACATCATCGTCTACATAAAGTTCGACGATATCCTGTCCGTCATGACGGCATTCCTGGGCGGCATGATCATAGGGGCCGCCCTCGCATACAAATTCTTCGGCGGGAACCTCATTGCGATATTCGCGATCGGGATCCCAGTTGCGATAATCGGGGGCGCGGTCCAGCTCCATGTGCACAAGAAGTACCCGGAGCACAGCTACGACAAGGACAAGGACCCACAGGTCAAGGACGCCCGTTGAGACACCAATGAAGAAAGGGGCGATGCGCACGGGAACGCCAAGCGAGCTCCGTCTTATCGATACCGATCTGGCGGACCCATCCTTCACGGCCGCCATGGATGAGGCACTCCTCGAGTCTGCCGCCACGGGCGCAGGGCCGACATTGCATTTTTACAGGCGGAAGCCGCCCGGTGTGACGCTGGGCTACTTCCTGAAGGCCGCGGAGAACGTGGACCTCGGATACTGCAAGGCCAACGGCATCAGGGTCATAAGGCGGCTAAGCGGGGGCGGGGCCATTTACACCGACGAGGGGCAGCTGGTCTACGGTCTGGCGGTCCAGGACATACTGCCCGTTGCACCGGCCAAATGCTTCGAGCTCGTCTGCGGGGCCCTGGTCAAGGCCCTCGGCGCCATTGGGTGCGAGGCCGCGTTCTCGCCGGTGAACGACGTTCTCGTGAAAGGCAGGAAGGTCTCCGGGAGCGCCATCGTGAACAGGGGCCGAACGAAGCTCGTCCACGGGACAGTCATCGTCCAGCTGGACCGCGATATGATGTTCAGGGCGCTCAAGGTGTCAGACGAGACGGTCAGGAAGAAGGGCCTCGCGGGTCCAGGCGAGCGGGTCACATCCCTTGAGGAGGCCATGGGACGGCGCGTCCCTATGGCGAAGGTCAAGGGGGCCGTGGCCGAAGCCATCGGGGAGGCCCTGGGGCTCAAGGTCAAGGACGGAAGACTGACGGCCAAGGAACGGGCGAGGGTCGACGAGCTCGTCAGGACAAGGTACGGGACCGACGCCTGGAACCTCAAGGCGTGACGAAGGCCCGCCGCGAATTTCTCAAAAAACCCTTATACATCCTTCCTACTGGGGGAAAGGTGCGGGGGAAACGGGACGGCACGCAAACATCGCTACGCGGTCAGCCCTTACAACAAGGAGGCCGAGGAGGCCATCACGCGCAGGCTCCCCAAGGGGATCGTGATCTATGACACGACCCTTCGCGACGGAGAGCAGATGGTGGGCGTCAGGTTCACACTCGAGCAGAAGGTCGAGATCGCTCGCAGGCTCGCGGCCATTGGGGTCCATCAGATCGAGGCCGGGTTCCCGGCGGTATCCGATGAGGAGCGCAGGGCCATCAAGGCCATCGTGAAGGAGGGCCTGGGGCCGAAGATACTCGTGCTTTCTCGGCTGGTTAAAGAGGACATAGACGCCGCCGTAGACACCGGGGCCGACCTGGCGATGCTTTTCGTCGCGACATCGGACATACACCTCAAGCACAAGCTGGCCATGACGAGGGCGCAGGTGAGCGATATGCTCGCCGAGGCCATGGACCACGCCAAGGGGCGCGGCATAAAGTTCAGCTTCACGCCCGAGGACGCGACGAGGAGCGACTGGGGCTTCATGGAATCTCTTTTCAAGATGGCCGAGCGGGCTGGGGCCGTCAGGATCGGCATAGCTGACACGACGGGCTCGGCGACGCCCGAGGCCGTGGCTCTGATGATCGGACGGATGAAGCGCACATTGAAGCTGCCGCTGTCCGTGCATCTCCACAACGACTTCGGGCTGGCCCTGGCGAGCGCCCTGGCCAGCATAAGGGAGGGCGCGACGCATATCAACGCGTCGGTCTCGGGCCTGGGCGAGAGGGCCGGGAACGTCCCGCTCGAGCAGCTAGTAGCGTCCCTACAGGTGCTCTACGGCATGGATTTGGGCGTGGACATGGAGGGCCTGACGGAGCTCTCGCGGCTCGTGGCGGACTACGCGAAGGTCCAGCTATCGCCGCACACGCCATTGGTCGGCAGGAACGCGTTCGCGCACGAATCGGGCATCCATGTGGCCGCGGTCCTGAACGAGCCGTCCACCTACGAGCCCATTCCCCCCGAATGCGTCGGGAACAGACGGAGGATATGCTTCGGGAAGCATTCCGGCAGGGCGGCCGTCAGGAGCAAGCTCGAGGAGAAGGGCCTCGGGGGCGACGGGGCGCTCGTTGAGAAGGTCCTAAAGAAGGTGAAGGCCCTGGGCGAGGCCAACGGCAGCGTTTCCGAAGATGAGTTCTGGGCCATCGTCGAGACGCTGAGGTGAATTCTTCATTTCCGGACAGGCGGCCGCGATTCGATTTACCTTACCAATAATCTATTGATAAGAAATATATAAACATTGCGGCCACACTCGACGACAAATCACGTTTCACATCAACGGCCTTTCTACGATATCTTTATAAACCGCTACTTTATTGAAGACGGGCAGAACCTGTGTTTCGCACATGTGAGGTGATAGAGAATGACGTTTGTTGACGAGATGAAGGAGTTCGAAGGGAAGGACGTGGTCATCATAATGGATGATGGCCGGGGATACAGAGGCAAGATCCAGAGGTACGACGACGAGGTCATCGTCCTTAAAGACGTGTACGAGACCCTCAACCAGGAGGTCGACGAGAGGGGCTACATGTTCTGGCGCAGGGTCCTCCACTCGAAGCTCATCATCAAGACGAACAAGATACTCAGGACCTGGCCATGGGACGCCCCCAAGGTCGGGGCCGAGAAGACCACGAAGTGATGCGGTGTGTTGGGGGCCCTCGAGGCCCCCATAATATTTAATTCCCACCGCTCTGGTGATTCTAATCCAGGTCAAGCACAATTAGGTTTAAATCCGACCTCAACATTCACGAATTACCACACGATGCCGTCGTAGCTCAGCCTGGTGGAGCGAGTGATTCGTAATCACTAGGTCGAGGGTCCGAATCCCTCCGACGGCTCTATTTTTCCTTTTGCTCCTTGGTCTCGACCTTGACCGGGGCCGGCTTCGGCTTCCGTTTGAACCTCAACTTGCCCTTCTTCTTCGCGTACAGCATCACGACGACAATGATTATGATCACCAGCGCAACGGCCCCGAGGGAGATACCCGCGGAGCCATGCCACGGCTGGACATCTATCGTGATAATGGTGTCTGCATAATACGTGTCATTCCCGCCGCTCTTGGATCCGGTCGAGGTGGCGCGCACATAGATCTGCTTCTTCCCTGCTGCAGCGCTAGGGCCATAGGACACCGTCATATGTATTGTAAAGTTGACATCCTGGGCAAGCTTACCGGTGGTGGTCTTATCGAACGACACGGACAACCCTGCCTTTGCTATGGCCTCCTGGAACGGTAAGCTGATTTCGAACGAATCCTCGCCGTTCCCACTATTCTTAACCACAATCCCGAAGGTCTGGGGATTATCGGTGCCTAAGAGATTCGGGGGCCTTAGGGTACATAAGTAATACTGCTTGACCGTCACAGTCCCCGACGAGGTCGCCTCCGCGATTCCACCAGGATAGGTCGCAGTACCGGTGACCGTGACCTTCCCTATGAGGGTCGAAGAGGTCGCCTCCGGGACGTTGACCGTGACAGTGATCTGGATAGTGCCCGGGGAGGTGAACGGTATATTTGAAGGGACCACAATAGTCGGCCAGTCGGTATCCGTGTTCGCATCCAGTTGAACCATGACGGTCCCGATGGCCGGAGGTTTGTCGACGGTTACCGTGGCGTGGAAGGTCGCAGTGCCGAGGCTTGTAGCGGACACTTCCACAATGATCGACTGTGGGTCCAGGGCCGAAATCATCAGGGTCGGTTTCAGGGGCATGGGCCCGCCGACCGATGCCAAGACCGAGGGGCAGATCGCCGTCATTAAAAGCAATACTAATATCGCAACAATCAACGAGCGCGGTGCCATGTGGACCACGGTCGTTCATGTGTTTGGCTAATTAAAAGACTTTCGTTTTTCCGCCTGTTTCTCGAGCCGTTCCACAATCTTCGCGCTCTTGAGCTCCCTACAGGCATCGGAAGCTATCCAGCGGGCGGCCTTGGAATCGAGCCTCGCTATCTTCTCAGAGACCTCGATGGCCTTCTTGTTGAGGGTGAGGTTCCTCTTACCGATCTGCCGCAGGGCCCAGTTGACGCTCTTCATGACATTATTCCTGTCGTCGGTGGCGGCTTTGACAATGACCGGTAAGAATGCCTCGAAGACGTCGTCCCTAGCCCCCTTGTCATGGACCCCCATCCAGGCCACGAGCACGAAGCCCGCCCGCTTGACGAACTCCTCCTTCCGGACGCACCAGTCGACGGCCTTCTTATGCGCGAACCGTGACGGCCCGAAAAGGTTCATGACAGCCTGGTCGCAGATCTCCCAATAGTCGAACTGGCCGGCCCAATCCTCCATCTGGTCCTCCGTGAGCCTGTCGACATCGTCCACGAGCGTCGCCAGGATGCGTGTCTCGCGTGAGTCAATGGCCCAAAGCCCCAGGGCCAGCGCGTGGTCCTTGCCGATCTGCTTGGCCATATCCTTTAGGACCGGCATCTTAACCCCATAGGCCTTCTTCGTCCTGATGCCGAACCGCGCCATCCCCACGACGAGGCTGGGGTCCCCGATCCGCTCAAAGCGTCTTAGAATGTCCTTGATGTCCATGTTGGGACCTACTTGAAGGTCTTGAGGTCCACATTGGCCTTGACCATCTTCTCAAGCAGCTCCATCTTGGCCGTGTCCCGCTTCGTGATGAGGGGCTCGACCTCGTCCACCTTCTTGGACACCTGGTACGTGTCCTGCTGCATCAACAGGAGGGGCACGCCCTTCTCGGAGGCCTGCGTGGTGATGTTCGCAGGCGGCATGTGGCCGTTCGTGAGCAGTATGGCCGCGGTGTCAATCTCCAGGGCCGCAAGTATCAGGTCGTGCCTGTCGCCCCGGGTGATGAGCAGTATGTTGTCCTTTTTGAAGGCGTCGTCCCTGAGAGCCGTGGACGCGGACATGGCACCTACGAAGATGTTCTTGATCTTGTTGCCGAGGCCCGTGTCCCCTGCGATGACCTTCGCCATGAGCGACTCTGCCAGGTAGTCCACCGTGATGTAGGTAAGCTCGGGCTCGTAGGGGAGGATGCCCAGCACCGGGATGTTCAGCTCCTTGATGCTCTCCATGTAGGTGTCCTTGAAGTCCTTGACGTCCTGCACCTTGTTGATGATGACGCCCGCCAGGTCTATGCCCTTTGTGTTGACGTACTTCTTTATGAACGCCAGATCGTCGACGATGACCCCTTCCCTGCCGGCCAGGACGAAGAGCACGCGGCCCTTGAGGACCTTGGCGATGGTCAGGGCGTCCAGGTTCACCGAGGCGCCGTAGGCCAGGTCCTTGCCGCCCTCGACGAAAAGGATGTCCTTGTTCTGGCCGACGCGCCCCGCGACCTCGACCAGCTTCTTTTTGGAGCCCTCCTCGTCGTACATGTACTTGAGCTTCGAGTGCTCGAAGCCAAGCGTTATGTCCTCGGGGTTCTCCTTGATGCCCAGGATATGGGTCAGGAGCATCGCGTCGTGGTCCCAGAGCCGCTTCTTGCTGTAGATCATCCGGTCCCCGAAGGGCTTGATGTAGCCGCAGCTTTTGCCCAGGGCCTTGGTCAGCCCCAGGATCGTACCGGTCTTTCCCGCACCGTGGCTCGTCGAAGTTACGATCAGACTATCCAACATTACCACCCGCCTCTGGCTTCGTTAACAGCACCCTAATGTCCACGGCCTTTACGCCCTCACCGAGGTCGTAGGCCATCAATGGGTTGATCTCTATGTCCGATATGTCCGGGAACTTGCTTATTATCGTGGCCATCCGGATTATATTGTCCACAACCCCTTCGATGTCCTTCCTCTTCTCCCCTCTCACTCCAAGTAGAAGGGGATAGGACCTTATCTCTTTAATCATGAGCTCTGTCTCCTTGCGTCCTATGGGCAGCGCCCGGAAGGCCACGTCCTTGAGGACCTCGACGTAGATGCCGCCGAGGCCGAACATGACCACGGGGCCGAAGCTCGGGTCGTACCTGGCGCCGACGATGGTCTCGGTCCCCTTGGCCACCATCTCGGCCACCTCGACGCCGGTGATGTTCGCGTTGGGGTTGTAGTTGTGGGCGTTGTGGATGACGGCCTCATAGGCGTCGATGACCTCCTGCTTGTTCTGGAGGTCCAGGGCCACGCCGCCCGCGTCGCTCTTGTGGATGATGTCCTTGGAAACTATCTTGAGGACCACGGGATAGCCGATATCCTCGGCGTACTTGACGGCCTCCTCGAGGTCCTTGGCTGTGAATGCCGTGGGCACGGACATGCCCGCGGCCTTGGCTATGGCCTGCCCCTCGGAGGCCAGCAGGAAGAAGCGCTTGTCGGCCCTGGCCCCGTCGATGATGTCCTTGATGGCCTTCTCGTCGATACTGACCGTCTCAGGCGTGTCCGGCTCCTCCTGTATGTTCCGGACGAACGAGTACAGGGCCCCGAGGCAGGACACACCACCGTAGACGTCATTGAACACCGGGAGGCCCCTCCTCTTGAGCTTTGAGACCATATCCTCGACGAGCTCGCCGCCCACGAGCGAGAACAGGACCGGCTTCCCGGCCTTTGTGAACTTCTCGACGGTAGCCTCGATGACACCGCCTAGGGATGTTATGTCGAAGACGCCCGTCTGGCAGTAGAGGCCGATGACCGCGTGGACGTCCTTGTTCTTCAGGGCCGCCTCCAGGGAGTAAAGATAATTATCCGGGCTGGCCTGGCCCGTCAGGTCTATGGGGTTCTTGACCGAACCGAAGGCGGGCGTCACGATGGAGAAGGCCGCCTTGAGGGCCTTCAGGTCATCGTAGAGCTTGATGCTGAACTTCTCGCAGGCGTCCGTGGTCATGACCCCGATGCCGCCCCCGTTCGTGATTATGATGACATTCTCGCCCTTGGGGTGCGGGCTCTTGTCGAGGTATGTGCACCAGTTGATGGCCTCGTCCAGGTCCTCGGCGCGAAGGACCCCGCACTGCCTCATGACGTCGCTGAAGATGTCGTCGGAGCCGGCCAGCGAGCCCGTGTGGGATGCGGCCGCCATGGCGCCGCGCTTGGACCGCCCGGACTTCAGGACCACTATGGGCTTCCTGAACGCGGCCTTCTTGAGCATGTTGACGAACTTGGGCCCGTTGTGGACGCCCTCGAGGTACATGAGGATGACCGTTGTGCTGTCGTCCTCTATGAGATATTCCAGCAGGTCCGCCTCGTCGATGTCTGACTTGTTGCCAATGGACACTATCGACGAGAGCCCCACGCCCTCGTAGGCGGACTTGCCGATCATCGCTATGCCCAGGGCCCCGCTCTGTGTCAGGATGGCCACGTTGCCCGGCAGGATGTCCCTGGGCCCGAAGGTGGCGTTCATCTTGGCCTTGGCCGTGTAGATCCCGAAGATGTTCGGGCCCAGGATGCGCATGCCGTTATCGCGCGCGAAGGCCACCATCTGGCGCTCCTCCTCGGTGTTCCCGACCTCGGAAAAGCCGGATGTGATTATCGGCAGGAACTTGACGCCCTTGGCCGCGCAGGCCCTGACCGCGTCGAAGGTGAACTTGGCGGGCACGACGATGACGGCCATGTCCACCTCGCCCGGGACCTTGGACAAATCCTCGTAAATCTTGAGGTCGAGGACGGTGCCGCCCTTCGGGTTCACCGGGTAGACCTTTCCCTCGTAGCCCGATGCAAGTATGTTCTCGACTATCTTGTAGCCAATCTTGCCCTTCTCCGCAGAGCCGCCAATAACGGCGATGGCCCTGGGTTCGAACAGGTACTTGATGTTGGGGCATTTCTGCATCTTGGGTCCCAGACCATAATCGGACTGCTTATTTTACTATTTTGCTTTAAGCTCAGAAGGCCAGCGAGGCCCAAGAAACCTATTTATCACCCTCGTCCGGCACGCTCCGGAACATCATCTTGAGCTCGATGACGCCCTCATCGGTCTGCCGCTGCATGTCGAAGCCGCCCCTCTCGAAGAGGTTTAGCATGGGCCTGTTATCGATGAGGACCGAGGCCGTGAACCCGTGGAGCCCGTACTTCCTGGCCAGGAAGGTCAGGTACTTGAGCAGCTCGGTCCCGACGCCCTTTCCATGGTACTCGTCCCTGATGATGAGGGCCACCTCGGCCGAGTGGGTCTGCTCGTCGATACCGTACTGGCCCACGCCTATGAGCTTCTCGGCGTTCTCCTCTCCAACGGTCACCAGGATGACCATCTCCTTGGTGTAGTCTATCACAACGAACTCCTGGAGCCTTTCGTGGGGCATGTCCTTGCGCGCCGACATGAACCTCTTGTAGAGGCTCGTGTCCGAGACCGAGTAAAAAAAGTGCTTGAGGTGTTCCTCGTCGGAGATCTTGACGGGCCGAAGCTTCAGGACGAGGCCCTTGTGAGTGGTCCTGTAGACCTCCAGGGCCTGCGGGTACTCGCCCTTCTTGCCGGGAATGAACGCCTGGTCCTGGTATATCATCGATAGCTTCTTGGCCTCCTTGATGAGCCAGGGTCTGAACTTGGGGTGGGCTATGGCTATGAGGTCCATGGCCCTCTCGCGTATGTTCTTGCCATGCAGGTAGGCGATGCCGAACTCCGTGACGACATATTGGACGTCGCCCCTGGTCAAGGTGACCCCTGCGCCTTCCTTCAGGAACGGGACTATCCTCGACACGGTCTCTTTGTCCGCCGTGGACTGCATGGCCAGTATGGTCTTTCCGCCGGGCGCCAGGATGGCCCCCCTCATGAAGTCCGCCTGGCCCCCGATGCCACTGTAAAGGATCTTGCCCAGCGATTCCGCCGTGGCCTGGCCTGTGAGGTCTATCTCGAGGCCGCTGTTGATGGCCGTCATGTTGTTGTGCCTTGCTATGACGAGCGGGTCGTTGGTCCAGTCGCAGGCCTTGAACTCTACGCCGGGGTTGTCGTCGAGGAACTCGTAGGTCGGGCGCTTCCCCATGCAGAATGCAGCGACCGTCTTCCCGCGGTCCAGGTTCTTGAACTTGTTCGTGATGACCCCGGCCTTCATGAGGTCCGCGATGCCGTCCGTGAAGAGCTCGGTGTGGACCCCGAGGTCGTGCTTCTTCCTCAGGGCCATCAGGATGGCGTTGGGCAGGCTCCCATAGCCCACCTGGATGGTGTCCCGGTCCTTGACTATACGTGCCGTGAACTGGCCTATCTTACGGGCTATGTCGCTTGACACCTGGGCCTCGAACTCCAGTAGGGGCTCGTCGTGGTGGATGATGTAGTCCAGCTCGGAAATATGTATGAATGTGTCCCCGTGGACCCTGGGCATGTTGGCGTTCACCTGGGCGATGACGGCCCGGGCCACCTCCTGGGCCGCGGCCACGATGTCCACGCTTATGCCCATGCTCACGTAGCCGTGCTCGTCAGGGGGCGAGACCTGTATCAGGGCCACGTCGACGGGAACCGCGCGTGTCTTGAACATGTCCGGGACCTGGGACAGGTTTATTGGCGTGTAGTCCGCGCCGCCCTTGTTGATGGCGTCCCTTGTGGCATTGCCAATGAAAAACGAGTTGTGCCTGAAGTTCTTCTGGAACTTCTCCTCGGCGTAGGGGGCGACGCCCAATGTCCAGACGTTCAGGACCTCGGTGTCGAAGAAGGCCTTGGGGTTCGCCTCGACGTACTTGATGAGCGCCCGGACGAGGTACTGGGGCTCGCCACAGGCGGTCCCAATGAAGATGACGTCCCCGGGATGGATGTTTTTGAATATCATATCCTCGGAGACGAACTTCTCGGGATATATCTCCTTGAGCTCCTCCATCTTCGCCGAGATGTCCTTCATGCTATTCCACTCCGTTCGTGAAGCCTTCGCACCGGGCCTCCTTGTACTATTGTTCGGTCGTATATCTATTTATATGCGAGAATCTCCTGGAAGAAAATCAAAAAATCATCGAGAAGGACGGAGACCATCAATCGTGGTACCTGTTGATGTACGCGAATTTCTCGAACGATATCCTGTCGGGCCTTACCTTCTCTTGGGTGGCCTGCTTCTCCGTGAGGATGGGGTCGATGGCCTCCTTCTTTTTCCCGACGATGACCAGTGTTACGAGCATCATCTCTTCGGGGATTCCCAGGATATCCTTCACTTTCTCGGGATCGAAGCCGGCGATGGGGTGTGCGACGAGGCCAAGGTCCCACGCTCGAAGAATGAGGAACGCGGTGGCCATGCCTGTGTCGAAAAGGTAGTAGATGCGGTCCTTTAGGACGCAATCCAGGTCGGGCTTGCTAAAGACGGCAATGATCATCGAGCCGAGGCGTGTCCAGTCGTTATTCTTGCTCATGGTGTCGAAGATGGACTTCAGGACCTCGGGGTCATGGACGAAGACGTAGCGCCACGGCTGCATGTTGTTGCAGGATGGGGAGAGCCTCGCGTGCTCGGCCAGGTCATGGATGAGCTCCTCGGTTATCTTTACGGGCTCGAAGGACCGATAGGCCCTCCTCTTCTGGATGATATCATGGAGCTCCACAGGACCCCTCGACCCATGGACACATTCTCACACTATCATCCTTTCGTTTTGAGGTCGTCCAGTCTCGAAAAGATATATTCGAGTGTACCATGATGCGGGTGGGCCATGACAGAGGTACCAACTCCCCCGGACTCGGCGAACGGCGAGCCCGGTGCCCCTAGCCCCTCGTTGCTGAGGCCCGATGCATTGCCGCCGAGGGAATACCAGCTGACCGTCGTGAAGGACGCAGTCGAGAAGAACACGCTGGTGGTCCTTCCGACGGGCCTCGGGAAGACCCTCATATCGGTCCTGGCCGCCGCGCAGTTGCTGGAGCGGAACCCGGACATGAGGGTCCTCGTTATGGCCCCTACGAGGCCGCTGGTACTGCAGCACAGGGAGAGCTTCAGGCGGTTGCTGCTCCTCGACGAGGATTCGCTGGTCACGATGACTGGCGAGGTCCCGCCGCCGGCCAGGGCGGAGCTTTGGGCCCAGGGGTGCATCTTCTTCACGACGCCTCAGGTCGTGGAGAACGACATAGCTCGGGGCCGCCTGTCCCTCAAGGACTTCTGCCTGGTGGTCTTCGACGAGGCCCACCGGGCGGTCAAGGACTATGCCTACACGGCCATAGCGCGCCACTACATGGAAAACAGCGTCTACCCGCTGCTGCTCGGCCTCACGGCGAGCCCGGGCGGCAACAGGGAACGCGTTATCGAGGTCTGCGAGGCCCTTTCCATCGAGAAGATCGTCTACAGGACGCACGAGGATGAGGATGTCAGCCCCTACGTTCACAACATCGAGACCGACTGGCGCGAGGTCGAGCTTCCGGAGCAGTACGACGGCATCCTCCGTCTGATCCGGCGCATGGTCGATGTCAGGGTCGAGAAGCTGCGGGCCTTCCTGCCATCCGACGGCCAGGGCGGGCCACCCCGCTACGTGGGCAAGCGCCTGCTCCTTTCCCTTGGCGAGAGATTGCGAGAAAAGCTCGATAAGACCCCGGGCCCCGCGCGGGGCCCCATCTTCGGATACATGATGCTCCAGTCCTCGACCCTGTCACTGCTCCACGCCGCGGAGCTGCTCGAGAGCCAGGGCATACGGCCCCTGATGAGGTTCCTCAACAGGCTCGAGGACGGCAAGGACGAGAAAAAGTCCTACCGGAACATCGTCAAAGATGCCCTCTATCCGGAGACCTACATGCTCGTCGTCGACAATGTCGAGGTCGAGCATCCCAAAGTGGAGCAGCTCAAGCTCGAGATAATAAAACAGTACAGTAAGGACAAGAAGGCCAAGGTCCTGGTGTTCACACAATACCGCGACACCGCGGCATTGCTCACGAGCGCCCTGAAGAACGACGTCTTCATCGTGGAGCGTTTCGTTGGCCAGGCCTCGAAGCTGGGCGACGAGGGCATGGACCAGGAGACCCAGTCAGCGGTACTGGACCGCTTCCGGAGTGGCGAGATAACGGTCCTTGTGGCCACCAGCGTGGCCGAGGAGGGCCTGGACATACCGGACGTGGACCTGGTGGTCTTCTACGAGCCGATACCATCGGAGATACGGTTCATCCAGCGCAAGGGCAGAACGGGACGGTCCCGCGTGGGCCGCGTCGTCATACTCGCGACCGCTGATTCTGTAGACACGGCCTACTACTTTGCGAGCCAGCGCAAGATCAAGAGGATGCGGGAACTGATGCTGTCGATAGACACGACCCTGGGGAGGGTCCAGCGGGGGCCAAGGCCACCGCCATCTCCGGCCGGTGCGATATCGAAACCCCCGAAGGCCAGGTCTAGGCCAGAGAAAGAACCCGCTCGTATGCCGGCCGGGTTCGAGGCATCTACGATGGATGGGGCAAGGAAGGACGAACGGTCGGCCTTAACACCGTCAACAAGGGTTCCCAAGCATATCTCTCCCATGGGCCTGACGCCGACCGCCGAGGCCAGGCTCATCCGTCAGTGGCTGATGGAGCTGCTGGAACGGAACGACGAGGTCTTCATCGAGGACATGTTCGAGCGGGGGGCCGAGGACGGCCTCGGGCGGGGAGACCTGCTGCAGGCCCTGGAGGGGCTGCGCCACGAGGGCCTGGTATTCAAGCCGCGCTGGGATGTGGTCAAGAAGGTTAAGGTGCGGAAAGAGGACAGGAAGGACGCCCATGATGTCTCGGTCATCAGGGTCGTCCAGGGATGCGCGTTTCTGCTCATCGATGGCGATACCGAGGCCATGCTGGAGCCGGAGGAGTTCCCGGGTGAACCATCGCTCATAAAGAAGGGCAAGATGTTCCGTGCACGTGGTACACTCTACGACGCTGGGGGAAAGAAGCATCTGAGGGTCTTCGAAGTGCTCGAATAGACCTAGGGGAGCTTGGCGTTGGCGAACTTCTTCCTGTTCACGATCAGGGATTCGATGCCAGGCATGGCGCCGCCCGCGAGGAAGGTCAGGCACGCCCCGCCGCCCGAGGACACATGGTCCACCTTCTTGGACAGGCCCATGTTCTCGAAGGTCGCCGATGTGTGGCCCCCGCCCACGACCTTGTAGCCCCTGGACTCGGCCACGGCCTTGAAGACCTCTTCGGTGCCCATGGCGAACTCCTCCACCTCGAACACCCCCATGGGCCCGTTGACAATGACAGTGGCCGCCTTGGCGAGCTCCTGGCCGTAGTGGTAGATGGTGTCCACGCCGATGTCGTTGATGTTGAACTTGGTCGGCAGCTCAGCGATCTTCACGTCCTTGCGCTTCCCGTCCTCGTTCAGGGCCACGTCCGTGGGCACGACCACACGGTCCTTGAAATCCTTCAGCTGGTGCTTGGCCTTGGCCAGGAGGTCGTCGTACTGGTCCTTGGCCTCCTTCTTCAGGAAGTCCAGGGCCGGGGCCCCGATGTCCACGCCGGCCGCATGCAGGTAGAAGTTCGCCACGGCGCCCCCGGTCAGGATCTTGTCGGCGATGCCGTTCTTCAGCATATTGTCGGCCATGGCAACGGAGTCATCGAACTTTGCGCCTCCGAGGACGACGACGCGGGGCTTCTCCTTGGACTGGAGGGCCTTGCCTAGGCACACGATCTCCCTTTCCATGAGCCGCCCGGCGGCGCAAGGCATGAGGTGCGTGAAACCCGTTATGGTCGGCTGGCCCCGGTGGGCCGCCGCGAAGGCGTCGTTGATGAAGTACTGGGCCAGCGGAGCGAGGCCCTTGACGAGCCGGCACTTGGCCTGCTTCTCGAACGGGGTCTCGTCCATGGTGACCTCCTCGGCGTAGAACCTTGTGTTCTCGAGGAGGATGTAGTCCCCTTCCTTCATGTTCCTTATGGCGTCCTTGGCCTTGGAGCCCATCAGGTCGTCTATGTACGTCACATCGTGCTTCAGGAGCCGGGACGCGACCTTGGCGTGCTGCGCAAGGGGCGTGTAATCGCTCTTGCCCGGCCTGCTCTGGTGGGCCAGGATCACGACCTTCGAATGCCTAAGCTCCTGCAGCGTGGGCAGGTGCGACCTCACCCTGGTATCGTCAAGGAACTCCCCGGTCTCGGGGTTTATGGGGGAGTTGAAGTCCACTCTCACTATGACCGTCTTCCCTGCCAAGGAGAAGTCGCTTATGCTAAAGAAGTCTGGCGACATGGTCATCGTGGGGCCGATTGCATATGTACGACATATTATTTTCGCCCGTTATGTATAAAAAAATTGAGCTTACCTGTCCATGTACGTCGTTTCTATGCCTTTCACCAATGCCAGAAGCGCCCTGTTGACTGGCGTCTCGATGCCCGCCGTCTCCCCGTAACGCATGACGGCCCCGCAAATGCTCTCGATCTCGGTCCTCTTGCAGCGCTCGATGTCCTGCAGCATGCTGGATTTGTTGTCCGCCGTGAGGGTCGCGACCTCTCTGGCCTTCTCGAAGGCGGCCTCGGGGTCCAGCTCGACACCGCGGGCCATGGCGACGGCCGCCACCTCCGAGGCCGCGAGCTCCATCAGCTTCATCAGCTCCTTGCTCAGGAGCAATGCCCCGTTCTTTAGGCCCGTGATGGCCGTTGCCGGGTTGATGGCCGCGTTGACCGCGGCCTTGAGCCAAATCTCGGCCCTGATGTCTGAGGATATGGTCGTCAGGATGCCGGCCTCGGTAAGCAGGTCCGCGATCTCCGAGGCCTTGTGGCGGGCCCCGCCGGTCGCGTCCCCAACGACGGTGTCTCCCGTGCCAGCGTGCTTTATCTGGCCGAAGTCGACGAAGGTCACGCCGTGGCTGGTGATGCCTGCCAGCAGCCGCTCGCCGGCGACATTCGTGAGCTTCTCGAGATTGTCGAGGCCGTTCTGAAGGGACATGACATAGGTCTGCCTTCCGACATGAGGCGCGATGGCCTTGGCGGCCGTTTCGGTGTCGTAGGCCTTGACGGTGACGACTATGAGCTCGGGCTCGAAGCCCTTCAGTGTCATGGACACCCTGGGCTGGAGGTGGGCCTCGGTCAGCCCCGTGATATTCAGGCCCATGGCCTGGATGACCTCGACCTGGGGCTTCCTGCCGACGAGGAGGACCTCGTTGTTCTTCGATAGGAGGCCGCCGAAGAGGCAGCCGATGGAGCCCGCGCCGAAGACAGCTATCCGCATGCTGGCCTGAATCTCATCGGAGGGTCTTAACCTTATCCGAGGCCGGCGGGCGGGTGCCGGCAACTATAAATATATCCTTATCAATAACTTATTGATAAGAATGTCCGAACAGCGCGGCCGCCCCCGCCTCCGAAGCCCCGGTCGTCCCAGGACGGTCACCGTCGATAGGGCCCAAAGACGGATGGAGTTCGAGGAGTCCCTTGCGAAGCACGAGGTTGTCGTGGAGGACCACGATCACAGCACGGCAAAGCTCCCCGCCCACCTGCTCTCCAAGGGCAAGGTCATCGAACGCATGGTCTCCTGCGGCAAGAAGGGATGCTCCTGCACTTTCGGCGGGAGGCTCCACGGGCCCTACTACTATCTGGTCATCAACATCCCGCCCGACAAGCGGAGGCCAGGCCTGCCAGCCCAGAAGTGGATATATCTGACCAAGGAGGAGGCCGAGCGGTTCCGGCGCAGGATCCGGAACATGCACATCCTGATGGACAACATGCTCTCGGACCTGCTCAATGAGTTCCATATAGAATAGGCCCCGGCGTCCACGACGGAACCGGCAAGTTTTAAATTCAACCATCCCATAACCAATGCCAAGTCAAGCAAGAAGGAGGCCCCCCGATGTTCCCAGGTATGCGAGGAATGAACCCGAAGCAGATGGATGCCATGATGCGAAAGATGGGCATCACCACCGAGACCGTCAAGGCCACCGAGGTCATAATTGTGAAGCCCGACGGCAACATCCACATCAAGGACCCGAACATCTCCATAATGACGGTCCAGGGGGAGCGCACCTGGCAGATCACCGGCCGCGAGGTCGCCGGCGCCAAGGACGAGAAGCTGCCAATGAAGGGCGTCAAGGCCCCCGAGGCCAAGGTCAAGCCCAAGGAAGCGACCCCGGAGAAATCCCACGAGGAAAGGCCGCGGGCCGGTCCCGTCTACGCCGAGCAGGACGTGACGCTCGTCATGGACCAGACAGGGTGCTCCGAGAAGGAGGCCCGAAAGGCCCTCGAGGCGGCCGATGGTCAGCCCGCGGAGGCCATACTCCACATAATGAGCAAAAGATAGGCCGCCCCTCATCTGAGCTTGGCCGCCTCACGCTCGAACCAATTGTTCCAGTCCTCGAGGACCTTGGCGTAGTCCTTCCTGTGCCGCTCGACGAGGCTCCAGTAGGCATTGTTCGCCCGTCCGATGAACTCGGCCCCGATAACGGCCCCGGGCCCTCCGCCCTCGGCGCACTTGACCATGGCCTCGCGCATGGCCCCGCGGACCCTTATGTTCTCCAGCGTCTCCTCGACGGTCAGGCCCCAGGACTTGCCGATCTCCGCCACCTTCCGGGAGGCCGCGAAATGCTCGGTCCTCACGAGCCCATCGACCTTTTCGTCGTAGACCATGAGCGGCCTGAAGTCCATCGAATCCGGCATGAACTCGGCCACCTCCACCACGCGCCGCATCTGCCGCTGGCTGCCGTAGGGCCTCCTGAGGCCCGCCACTATGACGATGTCCGTGGCCGCGAAGGACTTCGGCGGTATGCCCAGGTCGTGGACCACGCGGTCGAAGACCGCCTTGGCCGAGTTGCCGTGTATGGTCCCCAGGACGCTGCTGCCGGCGGTCCCGGTCCTCATGGCCTCGTAGAGCGTCCTGACCTCCTGGCCACGCACCTCGCCCAGCACGATGGCACTCTCCCCCAGCCGCAGGCTCACCCGCAAGGCCTCTTCGGCCGTGACCTCCCCCAGGCCCCCCAGCGACGACTGGACCATCATGGACTGGACCTTGTAACCCAGCTGCTGCATCTCCCTCGTCGGCAGCTCCAGGGTGTCCTCGATGGTCAGTATCCTCTGGCTCCTCGGAAACTCCAGCATTATGGCCCCCAGCAGCGAGGTCTTCCCGGAGCCCCTGCCTCCCGCCACCAGGACCGTTGACCTCCCGTCTATCAAAAACGATATGAACCCGGCGGCCTCGGGGCTCAGGCTCCTGGCCCGCACGAGCCTCGGCAAGGTCCAAGGCTCCGTCGAGTGCCGTCGCAGGGCCAGGGCCAGCCCTCCCGGGCTCAGGGGCTTTCCTATGACGGTCACCCTCGTTTTGTAAAGCTCCAGGTCGTGCTCCAGGTGCGGCCTGGCCTCGGAGAACGGCCTCCCGCTCTCGTACCTGAACCTCGACAGCAAGGATTCCACATCCTCCTCGCCGAGCCTTATGTTGGTGACGCACCGCTCCCGGACCTTCCCACCGGGATGGTTGACGATGACGTAGATCGGGGTCTTGTGGGCCGGCGCGTCGATGTAGACGTCTTGAATGTACGGGTCCATCAGCAGCAGCTCCGTGATGCCAAAGCCCGCAGTGTATCTGGCCAGCACCTCGGTCAGCCTCTCGATGCCGGCCGCCTCGGCGGCCCTGCCCTCGCCGAAGCTGACCTTCCTGTCAGCGGCCAGCCTGCCCAGCATCTCTGCGCCCTTCCTCTTGACGTAGCCTTGGGCCTGGGCCATCTTCGTGAACCTAGGCGGGCTTTGCTCCAGCAGCTCGGCCTTGGCCAGGTCCAGCAGTTCCGAATGCTCCTTCGGGAGCCCGTACTCGAAGGGCGTGATATGGTACCGTCCCTCGACCTCGTCAGGATGATGGTATATGGCCACGGACGCGTCCCCGACCCTGTAGTCCGCCACCTTTTCACCGCCCTCGGGCGGCTCGGGGCTCACCCACGAGTATGCAAAGCCGGGCCGTATCTGCTTGCTCGTCAGGAATATCCTTGAGATACCCCTCACCAATGTCCGGGGCAGCGCCATGGGGTCCTTGCGGTCGAACCTGGTCTCAAGGGCCCGGACCCTGGTCGCCAAATCCGAGCCCGGCCCGGGGCCGGGCCTCAAGACCGGCCCGTCGCCGTCCTCCTTCTCAGAGGACAATGGAGAACCCCTCCTTGACGACGTACCTCAAGAACCCCTCGAACCTGTCCAGGACGAAGCCGCAGTCGTCTTTGGTCGAGGCCAGACACATGGCACAGACCTCTTCATTGAAGCCCGCGTCCGAGACCCTCACCGCCCGGTCCCTGAACTCCTTGTAAAAGTCCACCGGGTCCGTTCTCAGCTTAAGGGCAAGCCCTCCGAAGACCTTCGACGGCGCCAGGGCGCACTTGACGCACCGTTTGGCCACGTCCTTGGACGCTTCCGAAGGATGGTCCCGGCGCGAGAGCCGGTCGAGCTCGACCATGAGGGACGACATCCTGGACAGCACCTCCAGGGCCTTGCCCGAGTACTGCCTCTCGACGGTCCCTGACAGCACCACCGAATCCGGGGCCATGCCCGATGTCCAGGCCTCCAGGATCCCCGATAGACAGGGGGCGTCCTCGAGGTCCCCCTTGCCGTCCTTGCAGGCCCTGCAGTCGGCCACGAGCCGAAGCTCGGAACCCTCATGGCGCATCTCGCACTTGCAGGCCAAGGCCTTCCCCCATTGGGAAAGCGTTAATCCGCTTAAATAAATATTTATGTTAATGCAAAACTGAAAAGGGATACAGATTGAAAGGTTCCAAATCTGAAAAACAAATCACTTCGTCTTTCTCTTCTTGGTCCGCCGCTTCCTCTCGGCCTTGAGCTCCTTTTCGAGGTCCTCGTCGACCTCATTCTCGTCCCCGGCCATCTTTTTCTTACCTTTCTTTCCCTTTGGCCGTCCAAGCTCCTTCTCCACCATTTTGTCCCAGCGCGCCTTGTCCACCTTCCTGCGCGTCCGGCCGAAGGCGTATATGGCCATGGCCACCAAGACCGCGACCAGGGCCCCGACCGCGTAGACCACCCAGTCCAGGCTCGCGGCCTTGGTCTTGACGGTGAAGTTGATCTGCGTCTTGTCCAGGGCCCCGGAGGGATCGCTGACCGTGAGCACGACCGTGTGGCTCCCCGCGGAAAAGCTCTGGTTGATATCCGAGCGGTTCCCGGGCCCGCTCGCCAGGACCTGGAGCCCCTCGCTCCACTCATAGTTCAGCCTGTCGTTGTCGGGATCCGACTGGACCGAGCTCAGATGGACCTTCTTGCCGCCTTCGAGGACGGTCCCGTTCACTGGCAGTACGGACACGATTACCGGTGGCCTGTTGGTGTGCGCTACCGTCACATCCCATTCCCAGGTCACGTCCTTCTGCCCGTCCGAGACCCGGGCCACGATCGTGTGGGGGCCGGCCGTGCCGTAATCCGGGGTATATGTGAGATTAGGCACGGTCCTCTGCTGGTCCTTCCCATCCACCGACCAGTTGTGAAACAGCACCGGGGAATCCATGTCCGTGGCGTTAACCCAGAAGACCTGGGCCTTGCCCTCGAAGAGCCTCGCGTTCCTTGCGGGCCCGTAGCTCTCGATGAACGGCGGGAATACGGTCTTCAGGACGTCCACCCGAACGTTCAGGTAGGCCTTGAGGCCGCCCGGGTCCGTCGCCGTTATGTTCAGGTGGCCCGTGCCGTACCAGTGACGGCCCGGGATGAGCGTCATGAGACCACTCATGTCCGCCGAGGCGGTCAGCTGCCCGTCCAGCACCTTCACCGAGAAGGACAGCTGGTCGCCGTCGTTGGGCTGGAACCAGTCGTTGAGGTTGACATGGTACGAGGAGTCCTCGAGCATGGACACGTTCTGCCCTTCGTGGCCAGGCCTCACCGTCGGGGCCGTGTTCGGCGGCTTGGGCGGATGCTTGGACATGTTGACAACGAGCCTGTAATCGGCCGCGGCATTGCTGTCGGAAAGGTCGTCCGGGCTCGCCCCCAGGGCGACCTTGGCCGTCACCACGATATAGTAGGCCCCGCCGTCCACGATGTCCCAGAACTGGTCATCGACTCCCGTGCCGTGGTGCGGCGTGAATATGTAGTTCGTCTTCTCGGTGATCACGTTCAGGTCCGCGTCCAGCAAAAACAGCGAGAATATGTCGTGCCAGCCGTTCAGCAGCGTCAGGTGCAGCGAGATGTTCTCCAGGGGCTGCGCATGGACCTGGAACCAGTCGTACTTGTCCATGGCCTGGTCCACGTGGTCCATCCAGCTGGTGTTGTAGTCCAGCAGGCGTGCGTGGGCCGGTTCATTGTCCCCGTCGGCCGGGGCCTGGCCCAGGTGTATCCTGAGCTGGTAATTGCTGTATCCATGGTACGCGTAGACCTTGATGTAATAGTAGCCAGTGTATGAGGCCGCGCCGTAGGCCGCCTCGGTGCCGCTGTTTATGGTCCAGGAGACGTTCACGTAGTACATCATGTTCTTGGCCCAGAGGTCCGCGATGTTCAGGTCCAGGTTCGCATTCGGGTCGAAGCTCAGACTGGCGTCGACCGTCCCTGCCGGGTCCCCGCCCTTCAGATAGACCCTGTACCAGTCGGTGGCGTGGTCCGAGGCCTGTTTCAGGTAGCCGCTGTAGACCCCGCCATCGGAGACCGTGGGCGGGTTGTAGACCGTGACCATGAAGTTGTAGTTCCCGCTCCCGTTGAACTGGTATATCCTGAAGTGGTACTTGCCCGCGGCGGCGGCCACGATGCTCAAGGTCTCGAACTGGTCCCAGGTCCTGGACCAGTCCAATGGCTTCGTGTGGTCCAACGGCCCGTAGGCCTCGAGGTCGAAGTTGACCTTGCCCGGGTCGTTGTAGTCGTAGCCCTTGGTGCTGTTTTGCAAAATTATCATGAAGGCCTCAAGGGCCTGGCCCCGCCCCAGCTCGATCCAGTAATAGTCCTGCGGGTTGTCCGGGAGGCCCATGAACTTCGGCGAGGTCTGGGTGTGGTTGATGACCTGGACCGCACTATCGAAGCCGTCGTTGGTATCCCTGGGGCCCAGCGCCCACGACGGGCCCTGCGGTACCAGGACCAGGGTCAATAAGATGACCGCCACAGCGGCCGCGAGGACGGCCCGGGGCCCGGGAACGCCGCCCGCTCCGCACTGCCTAGCCATCCTATGCAGCCCCCCTATTCGTCCTCGGCTGGGACCTCCTCGTCCTCATCCCCGTCCCAACTATCGTCGAACTCCTTCATCCTCTGGGCCCTGTTCCAGGCGGCCCAGGCCAGGACCACAAGTACGAACAGGACCACGATTATTATCGCGTAGAATAGGTAGGCCGTGGCGTCCACGGGCTTGTCCACCTTTATGCTTCCACCGTTGAGGACGCTCACGCTGTTCGCCGCGTGCTGCCCATCGTCGGCCTTGAAGGAGTACTTGTGGTCCCCGCCCTTGAGCTTGGTCGAGTAGTTGTAGACCGCCCCGGTGCTCACGGCCCCGGACTCCTTTGACATATGGAACTCGCGCCCGTCTATGACCACGGACACCACGGGTTCGGTGCCGTCCACGTCCTTCACCGTGACCGTGAACTCGAACACGGTCGACTGGCCTCCCTTGGGCGGCGTCATGTTGGCGTTCGAGAGCACCGGCGGGTCATTCTCGTTGATTACCGTTATGGGAAGGTCGACGTAGGTCACCCGGCCCGACGGGTCCTGGGCCGACAGGTTGACGGTCTCGACACCGAACCAGTTTGCGGCCGGCGCCACGGTCAGCATGCCGCCGCTCAGGACGACCTGGATATTGGGGCCGGACTTGACGACCTTGAAGGTCAACGCGTCCTTGTCTGGGTCCGTGAACAGCTTGGACAGGTCGTAGAGGCCCGTGTGGTCCTCGAGGACCCAAATGTCTTGTGTGAAGATTCTCCAGTAGGTCTGGTTCACCCTGGGGGCATCGTTTTGTGGCGTCACCACGACCCTAGCCTCGGCGCTTGCCGCGAGGGACGCCGGGTCCTTGGCCGTGAATGTGACGTTCTCGGAGCCGTACCAGTCCGGGGTCAGCGATACGTTCGCCACGGAGCCATTGATGGTCACCGTGACGTGCCTTATCCCAGCCTGGCCCCCCTCGCTGTAGCCATCGTAGGTCAGGACGTCCCCATCCGGGTCCCTGAAGTACTTGGACAGGTTGACGGTGGCCGTCATGTCCTCCAGCAGCGTTATGTCCGGTATTGGCGCGATGGCCGCCGGCGGGTCCTGGACCGGGATCACCTGGACGTTCACGACCGTGGTCGCGTTGAGGCCGCCGGTGTCCGTGGCCATCATTGTCAGGTGGGCCAACCCGTTCCAGTCCTTGATGGGCCTGAGCGTGATCGAGTCCGATGTCTTGTTGAAGGTGAAGTTTTCGTCCGGCCTCATGGTGAAGTTCAGCTCGTCCCCGTCCACATCGCTGAACTTCGTGGACATGTAGCTGTTGGTCAGCCTGTAGTTGGTGTCCTCGTTCAGCTCGACCTGGAAGGACTGCTGGAGCGCCACGGGCGCGTGGTTGACATGGTTCACGATGACCTTGATGTCGGCGTAGGCGGTCTTGCCCAGCGCGTTTTTGGCCGCGAAGGTGACGGTCTCGGAGCCGTACCAGTGCGGCGCCGAGCTGTTGATGGTGGCATTACGGTCCTTGATGACGACCCGGAGGCTCTTGTTGCCCGACACCGAGAAGGTCAGGGCCCCGCCCTGCGGGTCGCTGAATATGGTGCCCAGGTCCAGGACCGCTGTGGCGTCCTCGTTCATGGTCAGGACGGGGCTGTGGGACAGGATGGTCGGCGGCGATACCACGGTAAGTCGGAGCTTGTATGGCCCGAAGGACATGTCCGACGCCCCCACCCTGACATAGTACCAGCCCGCCTTGTCCGCCTCGTACCAGATCCACTTCGAGGGCAGGTTGTTGTTGGTCGAGTTCTTCACGAAGCTGGATGAGTTGTACAGCCAGATGTTCAGCACCGGCATCCCGAGGCTCACGTTGTAGCCCAGCACCGACAGGTTGGCCGTGACCTCCTCGCCGAGCGTCAGGTTGATGGCAAAGAAGTCGTCCGGGTCGTAGTCCGATGTGACGTTCCCGGCCCGTTGGTCCCCGCCGGCCGCCTTGGTGGCATTGACCTGGTCGTTGTTATTGTCCAAGTGGCCCTTGCCGGTCATCACCTTGAGGTCATATGCGCCGGAGCCCGAGTTCGACCACACCCTAAGGTAGTAGCTGTCCGTAGCCGGGGCCAAGAGGTAGACTACCTCGGGGTAGCCCCCGGCGCCGTCGTTCACTTGCCGCATGAAGGTTCCCGTCCCATTGTAGACCTCGATGGTCAGGTCCAGGGCCGGGACCGGCGCGGCCATGAGGAAGACCACGTCGGCCGAGGAGGGCGTGTGGACCATGCCGAGCTTGTAGAAGTCGGATGGGTCCTCCAGCTTGTTCAATGAATCCGTCAGCGTGGTCCCGTTGGAGACGGCCTTGGCGTCGGCCATCCTGTCGTTGCCGTCCGGGCTGAAGGTTATCCTCAGGCGGCTGACGTTGAGCGTGTACTTCACGGTGGCCGTCTTGTCGTTCTGTAGGTCCCACAGGATCCCGATGTAATAGAACCCCTTGAAGGCCGCAGCCGCGGACGCGTTCACGGGCGTCGTCCCGGCCGAGACCTGGGTGTAATCGAGCCTGAACTGGAACGGGTCCAGTATAGTCAGGGATGCCTTGGTGCCAGCCTTGCTCGAGGTGAAGTTCAGGCTTATATTGAGCCTGTTCGGGAACACCGTGTCGTTGAGATAGGTCCGGTAGAAGTCCGACGGGTCGCTGTAGCTTATAGCGCCCGGTATGGACACGTTCCCGGTGACGTTCGTAGCGTCCTTGGCCTCGGTGTTCGGCTCCGAATCCGTGTTGTTCGTACCGCCCCGGCCGGACGCCCCAAGGGGGCCGGCCAGCCAGGGGCCAGGGACGGCGCCTGCCAGTACGGTCAGGGCCGGGCTCAGCAGCATAGCTATTGCTATCAGGACACTGAGGGACTTGCGCATTCTAACCACGTCAGCCCCAATCTATCTAGACGTGCTTAAACCTGCGCCTCCCAAGGACCACCAGGGCCACGAGGACAGCGACCAGCAATAGGGGGGCCTCGAAGCCCGGCTGGTTCTTCTTGGGCTTGGCCTTGACGTTCAGTATCAACGAGGTCTTGGACTCGCCGCCTCTCTTGTCGTAGACTATGAAGTCTATCTTGTGGGTCCCCGGGTTCAGCTGCTTGGCCATTACCTTGTCCTTGTAGTCGAACACGAAGTTGGCCTGCTCGCTCACGGTCGTGCCCGTGGAGTTGATGACCCACTTGTAGTACAGCGTGTCCCCGTCCGGGTCCTTGGCGTTGCTGACATCCGACGAAAAGGTGATGGGCTTCCCCTCTTCGTACTGTATGGTGGCGCTGGGGGACGTGATCTTGGCCCCGGTCGGGGGCTGGTTCACGTCCGTGACCGTCAGGTTCCACTCGATCTCGTCGTTCAGGAGGCCGTCGCTTATAACGCACTTGATGTGGTAATCCCCGGCGGCAAAGCCGTCGGCGGGCTGGTAGACGCTCCTGAAGATGAACTGCTGGTTCTTGACGTTGGCCCCTTCCTGCGGGTCGTTGTTGACGTACCATTTGTATCTGATGTCGTACTTGGTGTCATTGTCGACATCGGTCACGGCCGTTATCATAAAGGTCTGTGTATCGCCCTCCTTTATGGTCTGGTCCTTCTTGGACGGCGTGGCAACGTCTATGTGGGGCGCCTGGTTGATGTGCGCCACCTTGACGATGACCCTGGTCTCGTTCTCGGCACCGGAGATATCCTGGCAGTAGACCCTGAACTCCGTGTCACCGGACCAGTACATCTCGGGTAGGATGGATATAGTCTGGTCTTGCAGGATGGTTATGTTCAGGTGCAGCGGGAGCGGGTCCCTCAGCCTGTAGGTGAGCTTGTCGCCCGCATAGCTGCCGTCTATGTCCGTGAACATGTCCGAGGCCTTGAGGCTCGTGTCCGCCTCGTCGTTCTCCTCCATGTTCACCGTGTAGGTGTTCTTGCCGACCCAGTTCGGCTCGTGGTTCCTGTGGGCGATCTTGATGTTGACCGTCACCTTGGCCGGGGTCGTACCCTCGTCCTTGGCCGTGAAGGTGATGTTCTCCTCCCCGAACCACAGGTCATCGGCCGAGAAGAAGACGTCCGTGGTCTTCGTGTCCTCCTTGACCTTGATGTGGGTGCCACCCGACCATGTGTAGGTCAGCACCGAGTCGATGTCGCCGAAGACGTTGGTCAGCTTGTTCGGGTAGGTCTGCCGGTTCTGCTCGTTCTCCATCATCGTGAAGCTCGCGAACCCATCCTTGACGTAGGGCAGGTCATTGACCGGCAGGACCGTCAGCTTGAAGTACTGGTGGATGGTGCTGGCCCCGATGTTGGCCATGCCGTCCGTCGCGTCCACGGTTATGTTTGCCTCGCCGTTCCAGTTGGCCACCGGCTTGGCCGTGAGGTTGCTGAACAGCAGCGTCAGGGCGACCTTGCTGGTGTCGATCCTGGCGGCGTAGGTCAGCGGGTCACCCTCCTTGTCCGTGAAGTAGTCGGATACGTCCAGGCCCGTGAAGGTCTCGTCCTCGTTTATCTGGGCGTCGGGTATCTGGCTCTTGTTCTCGGGACCGAAGTTGGGCAGCTGCACGTACAGCCTGTAGTTCTGGTCGATGAGCGGCGCGTCCAGCAGGTGGTCCTTCGGGTCCTGTGCTATGCCCATGATACTGATGTAGTAGGTGCCCGTGGTCTTGGGCTGCCACTTGGTGAGCGTGACCCCGTTGTTGCTTATGGGGTTACCAGGCTTCGGCGGCGGGCCCGTGATCGGCGCGATGTATGGGTTGCCGCTCTGGGTGTTGAACCAGCCGTAGACATAGTCCAGGTTGGCGTCCCAGATGGTCAGGTTCCAGTAGCTCGTCTTGATGTCCTGCGGCGAGAAGATGATGTCCGCCGTGTAGGCCGAGTCTATCGTGAACTTGTACCAGTCCATGTGGTCCACGGACTGCTGGATGTGGGACAGTATGGCGGAGGTCTTCTTGATCTCCGTGGCGTCAACTGGGACGTTGTCGTTGTCGCTGGGTATCTGGGCGTTGATGACCTCGAACTTCGTGCCCGTGATGCCAGTGCCCTTCCTAAGCCACAGCTGGACATAGATGTCCAGGTCGCCGGTCATGGCGACCATCTGCGAGGCCTGGCCCACGGCAGTGGTGCTGGTCCTGTTGAGGAAATAGGGCTGCAGCGACTCGTTGCCCGCGGACTTGTCAAAGCCCCTGTTCCAGATGCCAATCATGTCCATGTCCACCTGGCCCTGGGCGGGCGGGGTGGCCTTGACCACGACGGACTGGTCCTTGGATGAGGCTATCTTGTACCACTGGAACCAGTTCGGGCCGTCCATCTTGAGGGTCTTGGTGTCCGACTGGCCCCCGGCCAGGGCCGGCGGTGTGTAAATCGTGATGTCGAGGGTGTAGCTGGTCGGCTGCGTGTTGGGGGCGCCCGCGCCCGTGGTGTTCACGAGTACCCACAGGAAGTAGGTGGTCGAGTACACGCACAGGGTCGACGCCGTCTCCCAGCGGGTCTCGAGGAACGAGAGCCACTTGGGCGTATACATCGTGAAGGTATCGTCCTGCGGCCCGAACAGCACGATGTTCAGGTTGTGCTCGCTCGGTATCGCGACATTGTAGTCGACAAGGTAAAGGCTCACGTTTATGGCCTGGCCGCGGGTGCAAGTGAATGAGTACCAGTCCTGGTAGTCAGTTGCCGTCGTTATCTCCAGGCTGCCGGGGGTGACCTGGCCGCTGGTGGCCGCGCTCGCGTGGTTGATGTCGTCGTTCGGCTCGGTGTCCGCCCTGCTGCCGGTCGTCATGACCGCCACATGCGACGCACCGGCCACCGGCACGAGGCCGGTGAAGCACGATGCCACCATGATCGAGGTCATCAGAAGGCCCAATATTCTCGAGGACTTCCTGTTCATTTCCTACACTCTCCAATGTTTCTAGCTATATATCCGATACTTGGACAATCACGTCATCAATCCCATACATTGTGCGGTTTTAATAGTTTTTGATTTCGTAATAGTCTATATTATTGCCTATGAATAGTTAATAAATACTATATATAAAGGATTTGGTACTAATCGGTAATACTTACGGGCGTGTTCTAATGTTTTGTTTTCTACGGTAAAGACCCCCCTCCAATCACGATTAATATGGGTTGGTGCCAAATGGGCTAACCCGGGGGCAAGTCCCCAGCTGGAAGTGAAACGGTCCATGGTCCCAGGTTCCGCCAATCGCATGATGGTGCCTTTCCTGGTCCTCATCCTATTGTCATCGCCTGCAATCTCACTGGCCGCATCGGCCGAACCCCTACCACCGGTGGAGGTCCACCTCACCGACCCCTCAAAGGGCCTAATGATCCAAGACAACGAAACACAAATTGTCTCCCTCACCGGCATCGTCCAAACCAACTATCCTGGCCTGAAGGTGGATGTCGCGCTCAATACCATCTGCAACGGATTCACAACGAACGTGGACCCCGCTTTCATGTCCTTCCGTGGCAAGGCCAAAATGGACTTTTCGATTCTGGTCGAGGTCTTCATTGGCAACGAGAGCGCGCGTGGGTGCCTCGGGACCCTATCCACAAACATTATGATTACCTATCCCGGGGGAAATGCCGCTGAGCAGACGTCACAGTCCTTTTCGATAACAGTGCAAAAGGAAGACCTGGCCGCGAACGATACCGGCCAGGGCCATGGCTCCCAGCGACGAAGCGCACCGAACGACATGGACCTAGCGCTCAACGGCCTCGGCCTCCTGGCCATCGCGGCCGTCGGGGCCACGGCCCTGGTCCTACGACGGAGACTAGTGCCCCGCAAGGGACGCCGGGGGCCCTGAACACTCGAGCGCTCGACGGTATTCTAGCGACCTCTTCTTCCAGTGTAAGCCGGATAAATAATTTTTTATCTCGATAATTGATATCTGAAATCGAAAGGGTCCTGGGCGCCCCGACAATAAATCGCCGCGCGAGGCCCAGGCGCCCGACGGTAAGAAGGCATTGCAATGGACGAACACACCGAGGGGACCAAGCCGGACAGCAATTACATAGCCGTCGAGCTTGCGAAGAAGCAGAAGGAGATATCGGTCGCCGAGTTCTTTGAAAGGAACAAGCAGCTCCTGGGCTTCGACAGCCTGACCCGGGCCGTCCTGACGAGCGTCAAGGAGGCCGTGGACAACGCCCTGGACGCCTGCGAGGAGGCCGGCATACTCCCCGACCTGGTCGTCAAGATAGAGCCATCCCCCAAGAAGAACGAGTTCGTCATAACCGTCGAGGACAACGGCCCCGGGATCGTCAAGCGGCAGATACCGCACATCTTCGGGAGGCTCCTCTACGGCTCGCGCTTCCATGCCGTCCGGCAGTCACGCGGCCAGCAGGGTATCGGCATCTCAGCCGTGGTCATGTACTCGCAGCTTACGACCGGGAAGCCCTCGAAGATCATATCCAAGATCGGCCCCGACCAGCCAGCCTACGAGGTGGAGCTCTTTTTGGACACCAAGAAGAACCTCCCGGAGGTCGTCCGCGAGGAGGTCCGTCTCTGGAACGAGAAGGACCACGGCACACGGTTCCAGTCGACCATCGTCGGCAGGTACCTGCGGGGCAAGCAGAGCGTGATGGAGTACCTGAAAGAGGTCGCCATCGTGAACCCGCACGTCCACATAGCCTTCATGGAGCCCGACGGGACGGTGACCGAGTTCAAGAGGGCCACGGACAAGATACCCAAGCCGTGCACCGAGATCAAACCTCACCCCCAGGGCATCGAGCTCGGGACGCTCCTGAACATGGCCAAGGCCACCAACAGCTTCAAGATGACCACTTTTCTGGAGACCGAGTTCTGCAGGGTCAGCGCCCGGTCCGCGAGCCAGATATGCGAGGCGGCCCTCATCGACGAGGACATGAGGCCCCAGGACATGAACCTGTCCCAGGCGGCCCGCATGATCGAGTCCTTCAACACGGTCAAGCTCATGATGCCGCCCACGGACTGCCTCTCGCCCATAGGCGAGATCCTCATCAAGAAGGGCATGAAGAAGGAGAAGCCCGCGGACTTCGTGGTCACGCATACAAGGCCGAAGCCGTCGGTCTACTCCGGCAACCCGTTCCAGGTCGAGGCCGGCCTGGTCTACGGCGGGGACCTACCCAAGGACGAGTCCATCCAGATACTGAGGTTCGCGAACAGGATACCCCTGCTGTTCCAGCAGGGCGCCTGCGTCATAACCAAGGCCGTCGAGGACATCAACTGGAAACGCTACGGCCTCGACCAGAAGGGCGGAAAGGGCATCCCCGTCGGCCCCGTCATGCTGGTCGTCCATGTGGCCTCGACCAAGATCCCTTACACATCGGAGTCCAAGGAGGCCATAGCCGAGGTCCCCGAGATAAAGAACGAGGTAGAGCTCGCCATCAGGGCATGCGCCAAGAAGATGTGCGCCCACATCCGCAAGAAGAAGAAGTACAAGCGGATGAAGGAGAAGGAGACGCTCATCCGGCAGATAATCCCGCTTATAGCCCAGAGGTCGGCCAAGATCGTCGGCAAACCCGTGCCCGACTACGAGAGCATCATAGCCAAGATCATGAACAGCGTCCTAATCGACGACAAGATCGAGTTCGACCCAAAGAAGGCCCAGCATGTGATTACCCTCGAGGTCATGAACTACACCAAGGCCGGCAAGACCTTCGATTTCATGATGAACGTCCCGACGGACGCCCAGGTGGTGGCCGTGGACCCGAAGCCCCAGGCCGTCGAGGAGCAGAACATCGTCTGGAGGGTCACGCACCTCAAAATGCTCGAGCGCAAGGCCTTCAGGGTGGTCCTATCCGGCATGGACCAGGACGCGTACGACGAGAACGAGCTCTACGTCCGCGGCATAGACCCCGAGCTTGTGTCCGGGGCCGAGTCCTTTGACGCCGAGGCCTACGCGGCCAAGCGGGAGGAGGAGGCCGACGACGAGGGCGATGAGATGGAAGGGGACGAGGAAGAGGTGGAGGAGGCCGGCGAGGTGGACGAGGATCTCGAAGACGAGGACGGCAAAGGCGGAAAGTCCGACGATGAGGAGGGATGAGCATGGCAAAGAAGAAGGGCGGCAAGGTCGCGGAGAAGACCCCGGAGCAGCTGGCCGACGAGGTCAAGGTCAAGAAGAACCTCGAGGGCATAGCGGCCAAGGTCTATACCGATTTCACCCAGGTCAAGGTGCCATTCTACCTGGTCCCCGCCAGGACCAAGAGCAATATAGTCTTCAACGAGAAGGCCCGGGTCTGGAAGTACGGCGACTCGCAGACCGTCCGCAGCGCCAAGACCCAGGACGGGGCCTACGCCATCCTGAGGACCATGTACTCCATCGACTTCATCAAGGAGATGATCGACCAGAGCAAGTCCTCGACGCTGAGGGAGATGTACTACATCTCCGAGGGCTGGGGCCTCGCAAAGTTCCACACCCAGGACGAGAGCGACCACCTGATGGAGGACCTGGAGGTCGTCACCTTGGACATGAGGGAGGACTTCAAGCTGAGGCCGGAGGAGGACGGGGCGCGCGTGATCGGTGACATTACGATCGAGGAGACCGTCCGCTCGGGCAACAAGCGCACCATCAACTGCCGCGACGACGTGGGCGATGCCGGCTACACGGTCCCGTACAACGTCGAGAAGGACCGTATAAAGTTCCTGAAGAACAAGTGCAAGTTCATCGTGGCCCTGGAGACCGGCGGTATGTTCGACCGTCTCGTCGAGAACGGTTTCGACACGGACTTCGACGCGCTGCTGGTGCACCTCAAGGGCCAGCCGGCCCGCAGCACGAGGCGCCTCATCAAGCGCCTCAACGAGGAGTGCAACCTGCCCGTCATATGCTTCACCGACGGTGACCCCTGGTCCTTCCGCATATACGCCTCGGTGGCCTACGGGGCCATCAAGACGGCCCACATATCCGAGTACTTGGCCACGCCGGCAGCCGAGTTCCTTGGCATCACATCCTCGGACATCGTGAACTACGAGCTCCCGACGGACACACTCAACGACCAGGACATACGGGCCCTCAAGGCCGAGCTCAACGACCCGCGGTTCAACACCCAGTTCTGGAAGAACGAGATCCGTCTCATGCTCGAGATGGGCAAGAAGTCCGAGCAGCAGGCCCTGGCCAAGTACGGCCTGGACTTCGTGACGGACACGTACCTTCCGGAGAAGTTGCACGAGATGGGCATTCTCTAGGCGCAATCGGGCATCCTTTCGAGGAGCGCCGGCAGGTCCTTGATGGAGTGGATGACCTCGCAGGCCCCGGCCTCGCGCAGCTCCTTCTCGCCCCTGGCACCGGAGACCACGCCTATGGGCCGGACTCCGGCCTGGGACGCGGCCATCATGTCGATCACGCTGTCGCCGACGAAGACGGCCTCGCTCGGCCCTATCTTGAAGGTCTCCAGGGCCATCTGGACCCCGTCGGGGTGCGGCTTCATCCTGGCGACCTCGTTTCGCGTGAGCACGAGCTCGAAGCAGTTGCCCAGCTCGAAGCGCATCAGGACGGTCTCCAGGGCCCTCCGGCCGCTGTTCGTGTAGATGGCGATTTTGTAGCCCTCGTCGCAGAGCGCCTTCAGTGCCTCCCGGGCACCGTCGACGACCTCCGTGCACCGGGCGGCGGCCATCTCGTATTTGTTGGTTATCTTCTCGACCCCGTCCTTCAGGGCCTCGACCTTGTTGAGCTCGTTCCTCTCGAGCAGGTACTTCATTATCCTGTCCACGTTGAGGGCCAGCGGCTCGTCCTCGTAGAAGATGTCGTCCGGGATCCCCTGTAGGACTATGAAGGACCTCAGGTCCTTCTTGGCCTTGCCTGCGTTATAGCGAAACTCGACGACCGTACCGTCCATGTCCAGGATGACCGCCTTGATGGGCATGTTGCAGGACCATAGTTGGACCTATTAGAAAAGGGTTCCCATGCCCGACGGTCCGAGGGCAACGGCCATGGTCGAAAGGTTAAAGAAGCCCCACCAGTATAACATTCAACCCCGCCCCAATGGGGCGGATGTACAGAAATCCGAAGGGCTCTTAGATCAGCTGGTAGATCGCCGCCTTCGCAAGGCGGAGGCCGGGGGTTCAAATCCCCCAGAGTCCATCGCGGGGGTCAAAAGCCCCCGGGCGACGCAAGGAGGGTAAGACCGGGGATTTGGCCGTCCCCCGACGGCGCAAGCCGTCGCCGAACACGGTCAATACGGGGTCGTACGACAGGCGCGTCGAACCAGGATGGGTCAGGGTCCGTCCGTTGACGATGACCTCCTGTCCTCTAGGATCGCTGGTGGTACGGCGTGTGACCGGAGGGTCGCGCTACGTATCTCTGTGATGGAGACTGGGCCAGGCACGGAAGTGAGCAGCCTTACCATTAACACGCGGTGCTTGGAGGGAAGCGGGAGTGATGGATTCGGGCGGGAAGCTCTGGCTTTATTCTGGTCGGCCAACTTGCCTACCCTCCCGTCAATGCCACCGTTTCTCACAATCTCCCTGGGATGTCCCGGGACAATCAGATATATATTGCCGTCCATTCTATTCATATCCGGTGGTGACTCGATGACATACAACCCGTATCCGCAGCAGGACCCGTCCTCCGGCTACCAGCAGCCTTACCAGCCCTATCCGACCCAGCAACCATACCAGCCTTACCCCGCCCAGCAGCCGTACCCCGCCTACGCCCAAGCGCCCCCTCCCAGCGGCAGCGGGGGCAAGGTAATGCTCATAGTCGTGGTGGTAATCATCGTCATTATCGCCGTCACGATCATCATGGCCGGTATCCTCGTGGTCTACATGCAGAGCTTCTCCTCGGGGCCCGGGAACACGGTCCCAACGGCCTCGTTGATAACCGTCCCCTTCACGAACACCTACGAGGGCTCAGGCACCACGAACGGCGGCGGCTGGGCAGTGAAGGTTGCCAACCTCGCGGGAACCAAGCCCGCTCTATCGGAGATCACGGTCGGCATCGAGTTGAATAGCATCGCCGTAGCGAAGCTATCCGGCGTATCTACGACAACGGCGTCAGTGTCCTACACCGCTGGGACCATGAAATGGTACTTGAAGTCCGCCAGCGGGGCCCTCAAGTTCATGGACGGCAGCACGGCGAAGACCCTGGACGCCTCGTCGGCCAAGAACGTGGGCGTCGGGGAGTTCGAGACCGTCCAGGGGGCCTACTTCATCTACAATGACGTCGATGGGGATGGCCTCATGAGCGTCGGCGACATCGTCTACGTCTACACCGATTCGAACGGCGATGGCACCCCGAACATATCGGGGAGCGGATACAAACTCGACATTTCGATGACAGGCCTCACTATTGCAATGTCGACACTCGTCTGATCACAGCTGATGCGACACTTTAAAGGCCGCCAGGGCCAATGCCGCCCCGGGACGGACAATCATGGGCCCTGGACAGGCTGAAAAGAAAGGACACTTATTGCCGGTCCTATTCGTCGTTTTGGCGACGGTCAGCCTGTTCACGCTCTCCTACATCTTGATATTCATGAACCCGGCCATCGACCAGCTCAAGGACGAGCCTCGCTGCGCTTTGTCCGGCCAGTCCTTCCTGAACCCCAACGAGGGGCCCGTGACAAAGAATGGCGGGGGCTGGGACATCAAGGTCGGGGGCGTGACGGGCCCCACCGTGGCCCTCGAGGACCTCGTGCTGGCCGTGAGGACCCCAGCCATCGGCAACTCCCCTGCCCATGTCTGGAAGCTGAGGGTAAGGGGCACCGGTACCAATTCGTCCGACCTGTCGGTGAACAGCACCAAGGCCGGCTGGTACCTCCGGGCAGGCAACGCTACCACGCCCCAGCGCTTCGCGAACGGCACGGCCCCGCAACCACTTAATAGAACCACGGCCCCGTCACTCCGCGAGGACCAGTTCCCGACACTAGAAGGTGCCGTGCTCATCTATCGTGACGTTGACCTAAATGGAGAGCTCAGCAACGGGGACCGGGTCCTGGCCTACAAGGATGTGGACGGGGATGGCACGGTGGAACTTCTCACAGGGACGCTTCTAGAGCTCCAGACCACCGGCGGCAAGCTGGTGGCCTCGGCCCTTCTCAAATAGAACGGTCAGAGGCCGGCCTGGGCATTCTTGACCTTGTCCATCAATCCTTTTTCCAGGGCCAGGTCGATGGCGGTCATGGCCAGGGCCTTGGCGGCCACGATCATGGCCTCTTGGCCCTTCTTGGAGCGCGCCGCATCCGCGAACCCCCTCGTATGGTAGGTGATGCCTTTGCCGATGGCTATGAACGGGTGCGCCGCCGGGACCACCTGGCTCACGTCCCCTATATCGCTGGACACGGTGGCCTTGGCCCCTGTAGGGCCCACCGGCCTTCTGCCAAGCGCCTCAAGGTTCCTCTTGACCGCTTCACACAATGGAATGTTGACCTTCCGGGACTTGTATGAACTGATGTAACTGACCTTTGCCTTGGCGCCCGTGGCCAGCTCGGCCCCCTTGACCGCGTTCAGGAATTTCTTTACAAGCTCGTCCAGGTAGCCCTGGTCCTGGGCCCTAAGATAGAACAGGCACGCGGCCCGCTCGGGCACGATGTTCGGCCTCGCGCCCCCGTCGATGATGATGCCGTGCAGCCTAGCATCGTCCTTTATGTGCTGCCGGAGCGCGTTCATGGAATTGAATACCGATATCACGGCATCGAGCGCGTTGATGCCGTCCTCGGGCCTCGCAGCCGCATGGGCCGCCCGGCCTTTGAAGGCCACCTCCAGCTCCTGGATGGCCATCATGCGCTCCCCCACCTCGTCCTTGAACGAAGGGTGGAACATGAGGGCCGCTCCGATGCCCTTGAAGAGCCCCGCCTCGATCATCATCCTTTTCCCACCGCCGCCCTCCTCGCCGGGCGTCCCCATCACGATGACGGTCCCCGGATATCCGACCTCCGCCAGGGCCAGTCCGGCCCCGAGGCTGGCCGTTGCTATGAGGTTGTGCCCGCAGGCATGGCCGAGCTCCGGGAGCGCATCGTACTCGCACAGGAAGGCGACCCTGGGACCCGCTCCCTTGGCCCTCGGCGCCGTCGCAACGAACGCGGTATCCATGCCGGCAACTGGCCTCCGGACCTTGAACCCGCGGGCCCTGAGCTCCTTGCACAGCAGGCCACAGGCGCGCCCCTCCTCGAACCTAATCTCGGGGTGTTTGTGGATGTCGAGGCTGATGCTAACGAGACGTGCCCTCAAATCGTCTATGGCCTTGCAGGCCTTGGCCTTCAGCTTATCGGACGACCCCATCGCGGCCAGAACGCTCACCGGGCACAGGATTGGGCTACGGATAAATAAAGAATCCATTGAAAAGAAGAAGAGATGGGGGCCCGGGAGGTAACACCGCCAGGCCCCCATTAGTTGGATCGCGCGCCTATGCCAGTCCCTTGCCTTCCTCCAGGTAGCACAGGGTCTCGCGGCCGTCCCTCTGGAGGCGCAGCACGCCAGCCGAGCTCAGCATCTTGATGTGGTAGTTGACCACCTGGGGGCTCACCTGGAGCCTCCGGGCGATGTCCTTCTGGCTCGAGCCCTCGGCCCTGCGGATCTCGTCGACTATAAGCCTCTGCATCGGGTTCAGCCGCTCCCGCGGGGGCTTGGCCGTGGCCGGGTAGAAGCGCTTGTACATCCCGTCCCTTTGGGCCACGATGTAGCCCTCGCGCTCCAGGACCATCAAGTGGTAGGCCAAGACACCGTTGTTCAGGCCCAGCTCGTCCTTGATGTTGTTGTAGTGGTCCCCTGGGTTGGCGATTATGTACCCGTGTATCTGGCCGCGCACGTAGTGGTCCAGCACCTCCACCCTCCGGATCTTCGTGTACAGGACGACCAGCAGGGGCATCAGCGAGTAGATCCCCGGCTCACTTCCTGCGACGAAAAAAGGCCGCCACGCAGCCTATTACCAGGGCCAGGACGAGGGCGGATGCCCCGAATCCCGGCACATGGGTCTTGTAGGTCGGGCCGACCTTCAGGTTCACAGCGGACTCCTTCTGGGTGGTCCCGTCGCTGGCCGTCAGGCTGACATTGTAGGTGCCCGACTTGCCGTACTTGTGCGTCGGGTTCTTCTCGTTGCTCGTGGTCCCGTCACCGAAGTTCCAGGTGTAGGTCGTCGTGTTGCCGTTCATGCCCGAGTAGGTCGGGGCCTCGAACGACACATTGGTGTCGTCGACGCTGACCGAACCGTCGGAGTTCTTCTTGCCATCGGGCACCACGGGCGGCGGGATCGGGGGCGGCGGTACGCCCCCGTGCTTGACGATGAGGCTCAAGCCGGCGGTGTAATACTGGCCGCCCAGGCTCACCGTGGCCTTGAGCTTGTGCGTCCCGTCCATCAGCTTGGAGGTATCGATTTCGAAGGTGAAGTCGCTCCAGCCGCCTCCGGTGGTGAATGTCGTTGTGTAGGGCTTCCCGTCAAGGGAAATATCCACCTGGAGGGTCTTGATCTTCGCTAGGGTGTAGGTCCTCCCGGTCACCGTGACCTTCCCGCTCACGGTCGAGCCGTCCTTGGGGGATGTGAACGATATCGATACGTTGTCCACCGGTGGCGGCGGGTTCGTGATGCTGTTGTCTATCCAGACATTGACCCTTGCGTAGGCCACCTTGTTGCCGCCCTGGGCGTCCTCGACCTTCAGGGCCAGTTGCGCGAAGCCGTTTGCCATCTGCCGCGTGTCCCAGCTGGCGGTCCAGACGATCTTCTGGTTGATACCGACCGATCCTGAGACCGGGAACCTGACGGTCTTGTTGTTGCTGTCCCAGATGTCCAGCGCACCGCTGATGGTGCCGTCCCAGTTCGGCGCCGCGCCGTAGACGACATTGACCGTGTTGGCAACGGACTGCCCATCTGTCGGGTAGTCGAACCATGCCTTGAAGTCGCCCTGGGGCGGCGGTGGGGTCGCCGTGTTGTTGACTATGACGCTCATGCTCGCGAAGGCGCTTGCGCCGTTATCCGCGGTGACAGTCAGGCCGAAGTAGACCGTCCCGTCCGCGACCTGTGTGGAATCCCATGTGAAGTTCCACATCGTGGCATCCTTGCCGTTGTTCTTCCCCTCGAAGTTGAGGGTATTGGTCTTGCCCGTGTGGTCGGCTATCTGGAGATCGGCCCTCAGCATGGCCTCGACCGTGCAGACGCCCGCGAGGACCACATTGACCGATCCCTTCACGGTCTCCCCGTTCTGGGGCATCTTGAACCAGGCCTTGACATTGGCCGGCGGCGGGGGCGGCGGGATGCCGCCCTGCGTGCA
>Ga0315286_10000235_pt1 | contig 43477 bp, 37 predicted proteins | sample YL17G10_0_MG_FD_205038 | JGI IMG/M metagenome (GOLD analysis project Ga0315286, IMG submission 205038) | Sediment microbial communities from Yellowstone Lake, YNP, Wyoming, USA - YL17G10_0 | ecosystem: Environmental > Aquatic > Freshwater > Lake > Sediment | place: USA: Wyoming | collected...
GGCGCCACCAATCATTTTGAAACCGGCGGCTTCATCAGGAGCCGCGCGGGTGTGCCTTATCCCGACATCCAATATCACTTCCTGCCGCTCGCGGTCACTTACGACGGCACGTCCATGGCGCGGGAGCATGGTTTCCAGGCGCACGTCGGGCCGATGCGCTCAAAGAGCCGCGGCTGGGTGCGTCTTGCGTCGGCGGATCCGCTCGACAAGCCGAAAATCTGTTTTAACTACCTGAGCCACGCCGACGACTCGCCGGAAATGCGCGCCTGCGTGCGCCTGACGCGTGAAATTTTCGCGCAACCAGCATTCGACCGTTATCGCGGTCGCGAGATCCAGCCGGGTGCGGACGTCCAGACCGACGAACAGATCGACGCCTTCGTCCGCGACAAGGTCGAAACCGCCTTTCACCCATCGTGCAGCTGCAAGATGGGCAGGCCGGATGACCCGATGGCCGTGGTCGACGCAGAAACGCGGGTGATCGGTATCGACGGCCTGCGCATCGTGGATTCTTCGATCATGCCGTCGATCACGACCGGCAATCTGAACGCGCCGACCATCATGCTGGCCGAAAAGGCGGCGGACCATATCCTCGGCAGGCCGCTCTTGCCGCCCGCCGCGGAGAGCTACTACGTGGCGCCCGGATGGCAGACGTCGCAGCGATAGCGTGCTGTCCTGTTCAGGCCCGGCGCACCTGGCTTGTTATTCAAATGTGGCAAGTGACTTGAGACCGGCAGTCATTATCTTGCGATCGGCGATTGCCAGTCCCTCGACGCAACGGTTTCGGTAGACTTTGTCTTCGCGTACTTTTCTTGTAACCGCGGCAAGAGCGCGTTTGACTGAGTTGCCGTAGGCGGTTACGGCGAGTCCCAATCCAGCTGTCGCATCCTCCTCGGACCAGCCCTCAATCATGAAGGCAAGATCCACGATATCGCGAGAGAGGGTCGATGCATCCAGGCCGCGATCCGCATTAGCCAGAAACTTTTCGGCAAAGCAATGGCGGCGGGTGAGACAGGCAACCGGGATTCGGGCGATCTCCTCCCCCTCGATTTCAATCCGGGCTTCGCGAACGATCTCGAACTGCAGCTTGATCCCGTTCTTCTCGATGAAAGTACGAACGCCATACTGGTCGGCGCGCACCTCCCGGGCGAGTGAAAGACCCGATGCTGCAATGCGCCCCAGGGATGTTTCGGTCACCGTCTCACGCAGGACGCGATAGCCATCCTGGTTCGAGCACAGAAAGTCCATGGCGTTCGATTCCCGATATTCACCGAGTTCGAGGACGATGCGAGTGCCGCCCCCGAAGTAGCAGTGTGTTCGGGCGAGGAAAGCGCGATCCAGACTGGGTAGTATTGCCAGCACTTGCTGGTGGGCGGGCCGCTTGAACGTGGCTTTAGACATTCAGCACTCCGCCACCGAATCGATTTTTCAGGTAATCGATGAGGTTCGCCTCCTCCTTCGTAAGCTGCGCCGGTTCGACAAAGCGCCAGTGGCGTTCATAGAGCGCCAGGGCGTCTTCAGCCGGAATCAGCCTATCGGAGCGGTTCCAGGCAAGTTCACGCAGCTTTGGCCATTGGTTGATCTCAAGAACCTGTCCTTGAAGAAATTCGTCGAGAGCCTCCCTGAACCGTGGTGTGCCGGCGGCAGCACGCAGTCGTGTGGCCTGGCTGGCCGGCAAGCGGAGTTCGACAGTGGCCAAGCCGGCTCGGCGCTCCCTCTGTCGCTGTGCATTTTTCGCCGCACAAAGTTGCTCGGCTCGGGTAAGCAGGGAAGTCCTTGGGCGGCCGCGGGTAGCTGCAGCTTTTTTCATGGCCCGATCCTGACACAATTATGATGACAGTTCAACAGTAATAAGCGAGCCCATGGAATTAGGATTTCAGCCCTGTTTTTACGCGGCGCCCGGCTGGCAGCACGCGATCAATCTCGACCGCATCCTGTCGCCACTTGTCAGGGTCGGGGGCGGTCTTCGTATGACGGGAAAGCGGCAAGGGTTTCGACAGGTACTCAGCGAGCCGGGAATCCATGGAAAGCCCGGCAAATTCCAGCAGTCTCGCAACTTCCGACCCGGGATCCCGGATCAGGTCCTCGTAACGCACGGTCGTCCAGCACTCGCGCGGCCGCGCCAGGCGCCGCCGCCCGGGCGCAGCGCGTCAATACTCTCGACCAGCCTGTGGCTCTCACCGCCAATCGTATGGATGCCCGCCGCCTGCGCGAGCGTTTCGAACAGCAGTGTGCTTCCCGCGCGGGGTGCGCTCAAGATGACGATCGGGCGCTCGATGATCGGCAACTTGTCAGGCGCAGGCGGTGCTGCCCACGTATTCGTTTGGGTGGCGCGACCAGGCCTCTCTGGGCAACACCTCGACTTCAGCCCGCAGCCGTTCGACGTCGAACCAGACCGGAAGCCGGTAGAAATGCCGTGCGAGCTTCACGGCATCTAGTTGTATGCGGCGCCGAACCTCCAGGTCGCCGTCAAACCGTAAGTACGCGGCTTGCCGTACACGCCGGCGACGACACCCGCGAACAGCGAACTGTCGAAGGCGTAGACGCGATACGCCTCATCGGTCAGATTGTCGACGAAGGCCGCGACTGCCCAGCGGCCGTCCTCCGACGCATAGCCGATGCGCGCATTGGCAAGCGAGTACGCATCCTCCCGCTCGACAGGGGCGCACAGGACGGTGAAGCAGAACTTCGCTGAATACTGCACGTCGGCCTGTACGGAAGCGGTGCCGCCGCCCAGCGGAAATTCATAGCGCGCCAGCGCATTGCCGGAGAAGTTCGGCGTCTGCGGCATGTCGTGCTCCACCACCGTTACGCTGTCTGGCAGCACGATGTCCTCGACGTTTGAACTGAGCGCGGACAGGCCGAGCTGCAAGGTCAGTCCGGCGACGGGCCGGGAGTTGATTTCCGCCTCGAGGCCGTAGGCGGTTGCGGGCAGGTTGATGACGGTCTGGTTATATCCGAGTTGCACAAAGGCCTGGTAGTCCTGGTAGTCGTAGTAGAAGGCGCTGGCGTTGAATGTGGTCGTCTCATTGATCGTGGACTTGATGCCCGCCTCGAATGAATTCAGCACTTCGGGCTTGAATGGAATGCCATTCAGGAACTGCGCGTTGGTGCCAAGCGGAGTGCCCGCGACGCCATCAGCAAACGGTGTGCCGGTCGAAAACGAAAAACCGCCACTCTTGCTGCCGCGGTTGTAGCTCCCAAACAGCAGCACGTCATCGTTGACGCGGTAATCGAGCTCGAGGCGCACGGTGAAATCATCAAACGTCTTGTCCGCATCCTCCGGCGTGAGCGTGATCGGCACGACTGTCTGATCGAAGGGCACGTCAAAGGAGGTGCCGACCACCTGGGTATGGTCAAACGCTATATGGATGCCATTGCTCGCCTCGTCCCCGTAGTACGCGCCCTTGCGCTGATCGTGCCAGTAACGCAGTCCCGCGATCAGGCTGAGCTTGTCGGTCGCTTTCCACTCGTCCTGTGCAAAGACGGCAAATGAGGTCGTGGTTTGCGAGGCAATGATGACCGGTATATAGGAGCATGCAGGATCGCCATCGCAGAAGTCGGAGTAGAAAGGATCGGCGAACTGGCCGGTGTAATCGCCGTCAACCTTCATGCCGTAGAGGCCGCCGACGATCTGGTTTCGGCCGATTTCAAGCGACAGGCGCAGCTCCTCCGAAAATTGCTTGATCTTGCTGCCCTGGTAGAAGACCACGCCCAGATCGGGCGAGGCGTCGCCGCCCTCGATGTAGAACTTGTCGGCATCCTGGTAATCGGTGATCGACACGAGGTCGAAGTCACCGACCGTGGAATCGATGCGCAGTGTGGCGGCCTTGATGGTCCGGTCGACATAGGAAAGCGAGGACTCCTCCGTGGCCCAGGGGTCGCCGCCACGGCTCGGAATGATCGCCGGATTCTGGTAGCCAGTGCCGGTTGCACCCGGGCCTCCTCCCCAAAGAGGGCAATCCAGTGCCGGCGGCGTGAACTCGCCCTGTCTCTGCGCATTCGGGCAGGCTGGCTCATGCGAATAGAGGCCTGCCTGGCGCTCCTTGTCGGCGCGCAGGTAGCGCAGGATCAGGTTGACATTCGTGCCATCGGTCGGCTGCCAGGCGAGCTGGCCACGCAGCGCGTAATGGTCGTTGGCGCCACGGTCCTTCTGGCCAGGAAAGATCTCCTTGATATAGCCGTCGTCCTGGTTGCTGATGAAGGCGAGCCGGCCCTGCACGCTGTCGCCCAGCGGACCTGAAACCGCGCCGTCCACAATGACCTGGTTGTAACTGCCAAACGTAAGGTCGGTATAGCCCTCGAACTCCCTGGTCGGCTTGTTCGAGATGAACTGGATCGCACCACCCGTGGCGTTGCGGCCGAAGAGGGTCCCCTGCGGACCGCGCAGCACTTCGACGCGAGCGAGGTCAAACACGGGGAAGCTCGCCAGATTGATCGAGCTGGAGTAGCTGTCGTCCTGGTAAACGGCGACCGGCGGCTCCTGCTCATCGCCATAGCTGTTCTGTGCAACACCACGGATGTTGAACACCACCTGCGACGAGGAGTAAGCGTTCATCTTCAGGCCCGGCACCGCGCGCACGATGTCCGTGGCGGTATTGATGTTGAGATTCTGCAGCGTCTCCTCGCCAAGCGGAGTCACCGATATGCCGACGTCCTGGATATTCTGTTCACGGCGCTGGGCCGTCACCACGATCTCCTCGAATGGCACGGTTCCGGCCGTGGTCTCCGCCTGTTGCGCGAGTGCGGCTGGCGACACGCCGCCGACGAGCGCCGCACAAAGCACCAACCGAACGGCAGCTTGAATATTGGCCGGCTGAATGTTCCGCATGTTCACCCCTCCCCTTGATCGGGCAATCGTCCCCCATGAGTTCAAGACAAGCAAGGCCGAAATACGCCCAGGAACTCAATTGTCACGTTAACGCCGCGAAATCCTGGCTGGCCTCCTGCAATAGTCCGAGGACATAGTCTGCGAATGAGCGCCACACTTCGACATGGAATTCAGCGGCACCCGTGCGCCAAAGAACGATGTCCGCCTTGCCGAACAACGTGCGCGTGCACATGCCGGGCGGGAACGCCGCCGGGTCGAGGTCGAGCGGACATCCTGTGCTGAGAATCGCGCTGGCGTGAGGCCCGCTCACCTGCAGTGCGATCTGCCGGTGACTGACGTCCACCAGTGAATGCGCAATACCGGACAACGCTGCCTCAAGGCCGGCGGCGATAATCTGTGCGTCTTCCGCCGGAGCGAGCAGCAATTGCTCGTCGGGGCCGAGCCACAGCGCCGCGCGGCTTCCCGACGCGTTGGCGCGACAAGGGTTCTCGGGCAACGGCACGCCGAATGCCTCGCCCGCCGCCGCGCGCGCGGGCGACCCGCCCTGCAGGATGAAGCGCGCGGCCGGCGCAAGCGCCCGCAACCAGTCGCCCGCGCCGGGATGTTCAGCCATTCAGGCGCGCTCCATCCCTGTCGTAGAACACTGGTGAAGTCACTTGAACGGCAATATCACCGTCAGGCATCGGCACGAACAGCGTCTGACCGTGACGCGCGCGTCCGCCCGCCACCATTGCGAGTGCAATCGAATGCCCAAGTGCCGCGCTGAAGTAGGAGGACGTGACATGGCCGCACAACTTCATCGGCGGCTTCTGCCGCGCCGTTTCCACAACCTGCGCACCTTCCTCGAGCACCGTGCCCGGATTCAGGGTGCGCAGCCCGACGAACTGTTTTCGCTGTGGCAACTTCATCGCCGCGCGCTCGAGCGAACGCTTGCCGACAAAGTCCATCTTGTTCCGGCCGATGGCCCAGGCCAGCCCCGCATCGTCGGGAGTCACGGTGCCGTCGGTGTCCTGGCCGACGATGACATAGCCTTTCTCCGCGCGCAGTACGTGCATGGTCTCGGTGCCGTAAGGCGTGATGCCGTGTGCAGCACCCGAAGCGTATACGGCCTCCCAGACGGCGCGACCGCAATTGGCCGGCACATTGATTTCGTAGCCCAGTTCGCCGCTGAAGCTGACGCGAAACAACATCATCGGGATGCCGCAGATGGTGCCGTTCGCCACGCCCATGTGCGGCAGCGCGGCGTGCGAGATGTCGATACCGGCGACGAGCGGCTGCAACACGCGCCGCGCTGACGGCCCCTGCACGGCAATGACCGCCCACTGCTCGGTGGTCGATGTCAGCCACACATTGAGCTCCGACCACTCGGTCTGGCGGTAATCCTCCATCATCGCGAGCACGCGCGCCGCGCCGCCCGTCGTGGTGGTCACATGAAAGCGGTCCGGGGCCGTGCGCGCCACGACACCGTCGTCGTAGATGAAGCCGTCTTCACGCAACAGGATTCCGTAACGCGCGCGGCCGACCGCGAGATTCGACCAGTTGTTGATGTAGAGCCGGTTCAGGAACTCGGCGGCATCGGGGCCGGCCACGGCGATCTTCCCGAGTGTCGAAGCGTCAAAGATGCCGCAGGCGGAGCGCACGGCAAGGCATTCGCGCGCGACGGCAGCGTGCATGTCTTCGCCGGCGCGCGGGAAATAGCGCGCCCGCTTCCACAGGCCGACGTCTTCGAACACTGCGTTCCCTGCTTTGGCCCATTCATGCATCGGCGTGGTGCGCACCGGGTCGAACAGGTCGCCCCGTGCCATACCCGCAAAACTGCCGAATGTGACGGGCGTGTACGGCATGCGAAAGGTGGTGAGCCCGACCTCGGGAATGGATTTGCCGAGGCGTCCGGCGACAATGCCAAGCGAATTGAGATTGGAGGTCTTGCCCTGGTCGGTCGCCATCCCGACAGTGGTGTAGCGCTTGATGTGTTCGATGGAACGAAAGCCCTCGCGCGCGGCGAGCGCCAGGTCATTGGCGGTCACGTCGTTCTGCCAGTCCACGAAGGCCTTTGAACCGGTGCTTGCCGGCGTCTGCGACGATGCGGCCGGCGATACATCCGCGCGGGCCTCGTCGCCAGTCACCTTGTAGCTGGTCACTGCAAAGTGCGGCGCCACGCCGTCATGGCCACTGGCTTTCGCGGCGGCAGCGCCGGCGGTGGCGCCGTCCTCCAGCACCGCTGCCAGGCCGTTGACACCGCGGCAGGCGCCGGCAGATCGCTCGCGTTCGGCCGATGACGCCGGCACAAATGCACCCAAGGCATCATTCCATTTCAGCTGGCCGCGCGACTGGGAAAAGAGATGGACGCTCGGCGTGAAGCCGCCCGACATCAGCACCAGGTCGCATGACAAGGTCCGTCGGTTCCGTACTTGGCCCCGGGCATCGACTGTTCCGAGTTCGATGCCGCTGACACGGAGACTGCCGCGGGTTCCCAGCACCGTTGCGCGTGTCGATGTCTCGATGCCCGCGCGGCGCGCCATCTGCGGCAGGGCTCCATCCGCGCTCCCGCGCAGATCCGCTATCGCACCGACCTGAACGCCGGCCGCATGCAGGTCGAGGGCCGCCTGGTAAGCACTGTCTGTTGCCGTGACGACAACGGCGCGGGATCCCGCACGAACACCATAACGGTTGAGGTAGGTCTGCACGGCGCCGGCCAGCATGATTCCGGGCCGGTCGTTGCCCGGGAACACCAATGGCTGCTCGATGGCGCCGGTGGCCAGCACGACCTCGCGCGCGCGCACCTGCCACAGCCGTTCGCGCGCCTGCCTGGAAGCCGGATGCGCAAGATGGTCGGTGAGACGCTCATTGAGACCGATCGCGTTGTGCGGGAAGTAGCCGAATGCCGTGGTGCGCAGGAGCACCCGCACACGAGGATGCCGCGCGAGCGCAGCCACGGTCCGCTCAAGCCAAGCCTCGGTGGTGACGCCGTCAATGCGCGCCGTCGATACGGCCAGCAACGATCCGCCCGGTTCCGCCTGTTCATCGCACAGGATCACTCGCGCCCCAGAATCCAGAGCGGCGAGCGCAGCGGCGAGCCCCGCGGGCCCGCTGCCTACGATTAATACGTCGCAATGCGCGTAAAGATTCGTGTAACGGTCCGGGTCGGGCAAGGTCGGTGCGCGGCCGAGGCCCGTCGTGGCACGGATCAGCGGTTCATACAGGCGGGCCCAGCCGGAGCGCGGCCACATGAAAGTCTTGTAATAAAACCCGGCGGGGAAAAGTGGCGACAGCAGGTCGTTTGCACGCCCCACGTCGAAGCGCAGGCTCGGCCAGCGGTTCTGGGATTCTGCGCAAAGACCCTCGTAGAGTTCCACCTGCGTCGCGCGCAGGTTCGGCGTACAGCGCGCCTCGTCGCGGCGCACTGCGACCAGCGCATTGGGTTCTTCTGCGCCGGCCGTCAGAATGCCGCGTGGGCGATGATATTTGAATGACCTCCCGACCAGGTGCACGCCATTTGCCAGCAGGGCGGACGCAAGCGTGTCGCCGTGCGCGCCCTCGAATGTCTCGCCATCGAAGGTAAACTGCAGGGGCCGTGTCCGGTCTATCCGGCCGCCGCTCGCGGTGCGAAATGCGCTCATTTCGGCGGGCTCTCGCCGATTTTGTAGGTGGCGGAAAAATGATCGGTCGTCGTGTCGCGCAGCGCATTGAAAAACCGCCCGCAGCCACGCGCGTGACGCCAGCGCTCGGCGTGCAGGCCCCGCGCGTTGCTGCGCACATAGAGATATTCCGCCCACTGCTGGTCGCTCAGCTCCGCAGGCTGAGGTGGTCGCGCGAGATGCGCCTGTCCGCCGTAGGCGAACTCGGGCTCGGGTCTCTTGCCGCACCAGGGACAGTCGATCAGCAGCATCAGGCGAGGCTCAGTGGGCGACCGCGGCGGCCGCAGCCTCGTCGATCAGCGTGCCCTCGCGGAACCGCTCGATTGTGAACGGCGCATTGATCGGGTGCGGCTCGTCATTGGCGATAGTCCAGGCAAACACGTGCGCGGAACCCGGCGTTGCCTTGAATCCTCCGGTGCCCCAGCCGCAATTCACGTACAGGCCCGGCACCGGCGTCTTGCCAATGATCGGCGATCGATCGGGCGTCACGTCGACGATGCCGCCCCAGTTGCGCAGCATGCGCAGGCGCCGGAAGCTGGGAAACAATTCGCAGATCGCTTCCAGCGTGTGCGTGTTGACATGCAGTGCACCGCGCTGCGTATACGAGGTGTAGACGTCCGTGCCCGCCCCGATCACCAGCTCGCCCTTGTCCGACTGGCTGATGTACGCGTGAATGCTGTTTGACATCACGACACACGGGAAGACGGCCTTGACCGGTTCCGACACCAGCGCCTGAAGCGGGAAACTTTCGAGCGGCAGCTGAACATCCGCAAGGCGCATCACCACGCTGGAATTCCCCGCGGCCGCCACGCCGATCCTCTTGCTGCAAATCAGGCCGCGCGTGGTCTCCAGCGCCTCGACCGCGCCATTCCCATCACGGCGAATGCCGGTGACTTCGCAATTCTCGATGATATCGACACCCAGCGCATCGGCAGCGCGGGCGTAGCCCCAGGCGACGGCGTCATGGCGGGCCGTGCCGCCGCGTCGCTGCAGGGCGGCGCCCACTACCGGATAGCGGATGTTCGCTTCGATATTGAGCGGCGGACAGAACGCCTTGGCTTCTTCCTTCGTCAGCCATTCGTTGTCGACGCCGTTGCAGCGATTGGCATGTATGTGGCGCTTCAGCACCTGCACGTCGTGCACCGTGTGCGCGAGCATCATCACGCCGCGCGGCGAGAACATCACGTTGTAGTTCAGCTGTTGCGACAGGTGTTCCCACAGCTTGACGGCGTGATCGTAGAGCCTGGCACTTTCGTCGAAAAGATAATTCGAGCGGATGATCGTCGTGTTGCGGCCGGTATTGCCGCCACCGATCCAGCCTTTTTCGACGACTGCGATATTGGTGAGCCCGTGCTCGGCAGCAAGGTAATACGCGGTTCCAAGTCCGTGGCCGCCGCCGCCGACGATGACGGCATCGTAGGCAGGCTTGGGCTCCGCCCGCCGCCATTGCTCGCGCCACCCACGGTGCCTGCCGAGGCTGTGCCACAACAGATTGAGTCCAGACCAGGATTGCCGCTTCACGTCGGACGGGGTCCTTAAGCCTTCAGATCCCGGTTCTCGGGATCGTATGGCGAGTCGATCAGCACCGTCGCCGCTTTTCTTTCGCCGAGAATTTCAATCTGCAGGTGGGTGCCGACGGTTGCATAAGGTGATTTCACGTAACCGATTGCGAGGCTCTTCTTCAGCACGTGCCCGTAATAGCCGGAAGTCGCGCGGCCGATCATCGCACCTTGCTCGTCAAACAGCGGTTCGTTGCCGAGCGGGTCTGCGTCAATGACGCCGTGGATTTCCATGGTAACGAACCGGTTCGGCACGCCGGCGGCAAGCTGTGCCTGCAATGCTTCCCTGCCGATGAATTCACCCTTGCCGATGCGAACGAAACGATCCAGGCCAGCCTCGAATGGCGTGTAATCTGGGGTCATGTCGCTGCCCCACATGCGATAGGATTTTTCCAGGCGCAGTGACTCCATCGCGCGCATGCCGACCATGCCGATCTGGAATTCCTCGCCGGCTGCGAACAGCGAGTCGAACAGGTGATGCGCATACTCGATCGGGATATGCAGCTCCCAGCCGAGCGCGCCGACAAAGTTCACGCGCAGCAGGTACACATCCGTCGCAAGCGCAACCTCGGCCGTCTGTGCGGTGAGCCAGGGGAATGCCGTGTTATCGAGTGGCAGGTCGGTCAGTTTTGCCAGCACCTCGCGTGAGCGCGGTCCGGCAAGCACGAAGCAGCCGCGGCTCGTCGTGATATTGCGGAGTGCAACCGAACCGTCGGTCGGCAGCGCCTTCTGCAGATAATCGCCGTCATAGCGCTCGGCGGCGCCCGCGCTGACCACATAGAAATGCTGCTCGCCGAGCTTCGTGATCGTGAACTCGGAGCGGATGCCGCCGCGGCGGGTCAGCGCGTGGCACAGGGCCATGCGCCCGATCTTGGCCGGGACCTTGTTGGCGACCAGCTTGTCGAGCCAGGCCTCGGCGCCGGGACCCGACACCTCGTGCTTGGTGAACGGCGTCAGGTCGATGACGCCCACGCCATCGCGCAGCCTGCGACATTCGTTTCCGACATGCTCAAAATAATTCGAGCGGCGAAAGCTCCACTGATCCTTCGCGTCGACGCCGGGCGGAGCGAACCAGTTGGCGCGTTCCCAGCCGTAGCGCTGGCCGAAGACGGCGCCCATGTGTTTCAGCTTGTCGTAGACGGGGCTCGTCTTGGCCGGTCTTGCATCCGCCCGTTCCTCGTCCGGGAAGTGAATGACGAAAACGTTGCGGTACGTCTCCTCGTTCTTCTGCACCACGTAGCGCTTGCTGGTGTATGGCCCGAAACGCCGTGGGTCGACCGCCAGCATGTCGATGCCCGGCTCGCCTTCGACGATCCACTCGGCCAGCTGCCATCCCGAGCCACCGGCCGAGGTGATGCCGAAGCTGTGGCCCTCGTTGATCCAGAGATTGCGCACGCCCCAGGCGGGCCCGACCATCGGGCTGCCGTCGGGTGTATAGGAAATGGGCCCGTTGACGATGTCCTTGATGCCGCAATTCGCGAGCGCCGGCACGCGTCTTTGCGCGGCTTCAACATGCGGGAGCAGCCGCTCGATATCGCCTTCGAAAAGGCTCTTGCCAAACCACTCGGGTACGCCGTCGGCAAAGCGCGCCGGTGCGCCGGCCTCATAGGGTCCGAGGATCCAGCCCAGGCGCTCTTCGCGAAGGTAGTACGACTTGTCGGATTCGCGCAGCACCGCGAGTTCGCGCCCGCCGGCCTGACGATAGCTCTTGAGTTCGGGCGATTCATCGTAAACGATGTATTGGTGCTCAACCGGAATGGCCGGCACGTTGAGCCCGAACATGCGTCCCACCTGGCGGGCGTAATTCCCGGTGGCGCAGACGACGTGCTCGGCCACGATGTCGCCCTTGCTGGTTTGCAGCTGCCATTCGCCGGAACGGGAACGAGACACCGCGGTCACTTCGGTCTGTTCGTAAATCTCCGCACCGCGTGACCGCGCTCCCTTGCGGAGCGCCATCGTGAGGTCAGCGGGGGCGATGTGGCCGTCGTCCGGATGATAAAGGGCACCGACAATCGCAGGCAGGTCGGCGCCATCACCGAGTTCAACCAGGGGCCAGAGTTCCTTGACCTGCTGCGGTCCGATCACCTGGAACGGCACGCCGATGGTATTCGCCGTGCCGCAGTACTTCTGGTATTCGTCCATGCGCTCCCGGCAGGTCGCGAGGCGCAGATTGCCGGTCACGTGAAAACTCACGTCCTGGCCGGTTTCGGCCGGCAGGCGCTTGTACAGGTCAACCGAGTATTTGTGCAGCTGGCCGACGGTGTAACTCATGTTGAAGAGTGGCAAGAGGCCTGCGGCATGCCAGGTCGAACCGGCGGTCAGTTCCGCGCGCTCGACCAGCACCACATCCGACCAGCCCTTCTGCGCCAGGTGATAGAGGGTGCTGACGCCGACAACACCGCCGCCGATCACGACCACCCGCGCATGAGTTTTCATCTGCAGCCAGCTCCTGCATTTTGACTCCGGCAGTGTAGCCGCTGGCGCGCCGTCGGCAGCCCAAAAAGCGACAATTTTATGTCGGAATCAGACATCCGCGGCTGCGCAGGTGGCATACTGAAAGCCCCATGCGGAACCCCGGTGACAGCGTGGATTCTGCCGTCGCCCTGCCCAGGAGCAGGTACGCTTTCCTGACCTTGCCGAATTACTCGCTGATCGCGGTATCGAACGCGGTCGAGCCATTGCGCATGGCGAATCGAGTCGTGGGTCAGGCCGTTTACGAATGGTCGATCGTCAGCCTGGATGGCCGTCCGGTGCTGGCGAGCAATGGTCTCGATCTCGCCCCAACCATTGCCCTCGACAAGCTGGGGAAAGCGGAAATTCTGTTCGTATGCGGCGGTATCAATGTCCGCGAGGCGGTTTCTGCACCCCTGCTTACCGCGCTCCGCCGCCTGGCGGACCGCAGGGTTGCGCTTGGCGCACTGTGCACCGGTGGTTATGCGCTTGCACGCGCCGGGCTGCTCGACAATTATCGCGCCACCATCCACTGGGAAAACCTGTCCGCGCTGCGCGAGGAATTTCCACGAGTACAGATCAACGACCAGGTGTTCAGCATCGATCGTCAGCGCTACACCTGTTCCGGTGGAACGGCGCCCCTGGATTTGATGCTCAACCTGATTCAGCTAAAGCTTGGCCTGCGCATTTCGCAACTGGTGTCCGAGCAGTTCGTGCTCGAACGCGTGCGCAGCGACCAGGATCGTCAGTACATTCCGTTGCGCGCGCAGATCGGCGCGTCACAACGCAGCATGATCAAAGTGGCACAGCTGATGGAAGAGCACATCGAAAAACCGCTGTCGCTGGACCGGATCGCGCGCACCACCGGGCTGTCGAGAAGGCAGATCGAGCGGCTCTTCAAGCGGCACCTGGATTGCGTGCCGAAGCGGTATTATCTTGAGATGCGACTACGGCGGGCTCGTGAGCTGCTGCTGCAAACCGCGATGCCGATCATGGACGTCACCACGTCCTGCGGCTTCAAGTCGCCGCCGCATTTCTCCAGGTGCTATCGCAACCACTTTGGCCATCCGCCGAGCGCGGAACGGCAGCTTCAGAAATCCGGCGTGACGCCGGGGCCAAGAGCGGTGCGCTAGGGACCGTGGCGCCTTCAACGGCCAGAAAGCGTGAACCGGCGTCCCACATCGCATGTCGTCTGTGGACACGTTGCTGTCGCGAAGCGGCCAGTCGCTACCCGGTTTGCCGCTTACCATTCTGCCATTCGATACGACCGGAGATAGCGTGAATGCCTGAATCAGCGGAAGGCGAGTTTGATCTGCGCACGCTCGATGACGCGGAACTCGCCGAACAGGTGCATGACGATCTCTACAACGGCCTGAAGGCCGAAGTGGAGGACGCGACCCGCATCTTTCTGGAGCGTGGTTGGCCGCCGGAGCGGGTGCTCAACGATGCGCTGGTGGAAGGTATGCGAATCGTCGGCATCGATTTCCGCGATGGCATCTTGTTCGTGCCCGAGGTCCTGCTCGCCGCGAATGCCATGAAGGGCGGCATGGAAATCCTGCGCCCCCTGCTCGCCGAAACCGGCGTTGAACCGATCGGCAAGATCGTGATCGGCACCGTCAAGGGCGACATCCATGACATCGGCAAGAATCTTGTGTCGATGATGCTCGAAGGGGCGGGGTTCGAAGTCATCGACATCGGCATCAACAACGCTGTCGAAAAGTATCTCGCCGCGCTCGACAAGCACCAGCCCGACATTCTGGGCATGTCCGCGCTGCTGACAACCACGATGCCTTACATGAAAGTGGTCATCGACACCCTGAAGCAAAACAACTTGCGCGATAAGTACATCGTGCTGGTTGGCGGAGCGCCGCTCAACGAGGAATTCGGCAAGGCCGTTGGCGCTGACGCCTATTGCCGCGACGCCGCGATCGCGGTGGAGACGGCGAAGGCACTCATCGCCGCACGCCGCGCTGCTGCGCGGGTGCATTGAACGGGTATCCGCAGTGGTGGGCACTCCCGCCAGAAAACTCGTGAGTGCCTGCGGCGCGGGATCAGCTCCACGCGATACCACACAGCCATCTACTTTGGAGGCATCATGACCGATACCGTCATCAGTTCCGCAAGCAGGGAGGTCGTCATCGGATTCGACCGGCCTTTCGTCATCATCGGCGAGCGCATCAATCCTACCGGGCGAAAACTTCTCGCGGCAGAAATGGCGGCTGGCGATTTCAGCCGCGTCGAAGCAGACGCGCTCGCGCAAGTCGAGGCCGGTGCGCACATGCTCGACGTCAATGCTGGAATACCACTCGCTGACGAGCCGGCTATCCTGGCAAAGGCCATTCAATTGGTGCAGTCGATCACTGACCTGCCACTGTCCATCGACTCCTCCATTGTCGCGGCGCTGGAGGCTGGGCTCGCGGTTTATAAGGGTAAAGCGCTGGTCAATTCCGTCACCGGCGAGGATGAGCGACTGCATCAAGTCCTGCCGCTGGTAAAGAAATACGGTGCCGCCGTGGTCGCCATCTCCAACGATGAGACCGGCATTTCCGAGGATCCGGATGTGCGCTTTGCGGTGGCCAGGAAAATAGTCGAATGCGCGGCCGATTACGGCATTCCTGCGAGCGATATCGTGGTAGACCCGCTGGTGATGCCTATCGGTGCGATCAACAAGAGTGGCGTTCAGGTGATGCGGCTCGTGCGGCGTTTGCGCGAAGAATTGAAAGTGAACACTACCTGTGGCGCGTCGAATGTCAGCTTTGGATTGCCGGATCGCGATGGAATCAACAGCGCGTTTCTTACCATGGCGATCGCGGCTGGCCTGACGTCGGCGATAACGAATCCGCTGCACGTTGCAACGGTGCGCGCGTGTATGGGAGCAGACGTCATGATGGGGCACGATCCCGACTGCGCGCGCTGGATCAGGAGATTTCGCGAAGCAACGCCGCCGGCAGCAGAAGGTCAGCCCGGTCGCGGCCGTCGCGAGGGCGGTCGTAGGCCTCGCGCATAGCAGGCCTCGCACATAGCAGGCCTCGCGCGTGAGCGGTAACTCATGACCGCAATCGCTCCACTCCTTGTCTTTACGCCCTCCTGGAGCCCAATCCTGCGATGCGCCTGCACTGTGTAGTGGTGCAGGAGCCGGGTTGCCGGAGAGACGCGGGGTCGAGGCGCTCCCCTAGAAAGCCGAGTCCGGGAACGAAGCTTTGCGTCGATTGATGAAATCGAGCAGCGCTTCGTCTACGGCCGGATCAAGCGCTGGCGCGGCGTATTCGGCGAGTTGTTTCTTCCACAGCACATTCGCGCGCCTGGCCATGTCCGTGCCGCCTTCCGCTTCCCATTGCTCGAAGCTGTTGTTGTCGGCAAGCGGCGACCGATAGAAAGCCGTCTCGAAATTTGCCAGCGTATGCGCGCAACCCAGGAAGTGCTTGCCGGGGCCGACCTCGCGGATGGCATCCATTGCCTGGCCGTTGTCCGACAGGTCCACGCCCTCGAGCAGCGTGTGCATCATCCCCGCCTGGTCCACGTCCATGACAAATTTCTCGTAACCCATCGCGAGCCCGCCCTCGAGCCAGCCGGCCACGTGCAACACGAAGTTCACGCCGCCCAAGCAGGTGGGCAGCAGCGTTTGCGCTGATTCGAAGGCCGCCTGGGCATCCGGGATCTTCGACGCACACAGACTGCCGCCGGACCGAAACGGAACGCCGAGCCGCCGCGCAATGGCCGCCATGACGTAGAGGACCAGTGCGGGCTCCGGCGTTCCGAATGTCGGCGCACCGGATTGCATCGACAACGATGACGCAAAGCTGCCGAGCACCATTGGCGCACCCGGGTACAGCAGCTGGATGAACGCCATGCCGGCAAGCGCCTCGGCCAGGGTCTGCGTCGCCGTGCCAGCCACAGTGACCGGCGACATGGCGCCCGCCAGGATGAATGGCGTCACGATGCAAGCCTGGTTCGCGCGTGCGTACACTTTTAGCGCGCCCAGCATCGTCGCGTCATAGGTCATCGGTGAATTGACGTTGATCAGACTTACAATCACGGTGTTCGGTTTACCGGTGGCTGGATCAATATAGTTCTCGCCGAATAGTATCTTTGCCATCTCGACGGTGTCCTGGGCGCGCTCCGGATGCGTCACCGAGCCCATGAACGGCTTGTCGCTGTACTTGATATGGCTGTACACCATGTCGAAGTGGCGCTTGTTGACCGGCAAATCCACCGGCTCGCAGATGGTTCCACCGGAATGGTGCAGCGGGTTTGACATGTAGGCGAGCTTGACGAAGTTGCGGAAATCTTCGATGCGCGCATAGCGGCGGCCTTCGTCAAGGCTGCGGATGAATGGTGAGCCATAGGCGGGTGCGAACACGGTGTTCTTGCCGCCAATCAACACATTGCGCGCCGGGTTGCGGGCGTGTTGCACGAATTCGCGCGGCGCCGTCGCCTGGATAAGTTGGCGGCACATGCCCCGCGGCATGCGCACTCTTTCGCCCTGTACGTCTGCGCCCGCGGCTTTCCATATCGACAGGGCTTCGGGGTCTTCGCGAAATTCGATGCCGATTTCTTCCAGTATCGTGTCGGCATTGCTTTCGATTGTGGTCAGCCCCTCCTCACCGAGCACCTCGTAGTAGGGAATCTTGCGGGTAATGTACGGAATCCATATTCCGGCACGTGCGGCGCGGGCTGCACGCTTGGCATTGCGCGCGCTGGGGCGCCGGCCTGCCGCAGGCACGGCATTTTCTTCATCCATGGTGACTCTCCTGTCGCTGCTAGGCTGGGCGCATACTGATCAGTATGGTGGCTGAGAATACAGTGGAGTGATCAGATTGCGGCATCGGCTTGCTTTTGTGCGCCATGAATTCATGCCGGGGCATCGGCGCCTCCTCTCGATCGGGCTGGTCCTGGTGCTGGCCGGCGCCCTGCTCGCGCACTTCGTACAGACCGCCGGCGGCATCCGCGTCATGGATGTTCGCTTCATAGGCTCGGACGGATCGCCGATGAGCGCGCTGCTCTACGTTCCGCCGGGCGCGACTGCCAACACCCCCGCCCCGGGCATTCTCGCGGTGCACGGGTACATCAACTCGCGGGAGACTCAAAGCGGCTTTGCGATCGAATTCGCCAGACGCGGCTATGTCGTGCTCACACTCGATCAAAGGGGCCATGGCTACAGCGCGCCGCCCGCGTTTGCCGCCGGCTTTGGCGGGCCGGATGGCCTCGCTTATCTCCGCAGTCTCGCCATGGTCGACAGGAACAATATCGGCCTCGAGGGCCACAGCATGGGTGGATGGACCGTGCTCGCCGCCGCGGCGGTCTTCCCGAACGATTACAAGTCGATGGTGCTGGAAGGCTCCAGCACAGGTGGGCCATTTGCTGCCGAGGGTACGCCGACCTTCCCGCGCAATGTCGCAGTCGTGTTCAGCCGGTATGACGAATTCTCGCGGCTGATGTGGGGCGTCCGATCAGCGCGCGAGATTGCAGAGAGCCCGAAGCTGTGGAGCCTCTTCGGCATGAATGCGCCGGTTGAGCCGGGGAAGGTCTATGGTTCGGCCGGGAATGGCACAGCCCGCGTCCTGTATGCGCCCGCCGTCACGCATGCGATGGACCATCTGTCAACGGAAGCGATCGGATACAGCATCGATTGGTTCCAGAAGACGCTTTCCGGTGGCAAGCCCTTGCCCGTGGACGATCAGATCTGGATCTGGAAGGAGATCGGCACGCTGGTCGCATTCATCGGCTGCATCGCGCTGCTGCTCGGGGCCTTCGCCGGGTTGCTTTTGCTACCCTGGTTCGCGCCGCTGGCTGCACAGCCCGTGATGTCAGGCTCGCGCCGTGACGGCCGCTGGTGGATCTCGCTCATCATTGGCGCCGCGCTCCCGGCCGTGACGCTGTTGCCTTTCTTCCAGCTCGCCGAAGCGCTTGCACCTGCTGTAAGTCTGTTTCCCCAGAGCCTCACCAATCAGATCGCCGTCTGGGCGGTGCTGAACAGCCTGATCGTGCTCGGCCTGTCATTCGTGCCGGGCGGGGCCAGGCCGCAATTCAACACGCACACCAGGCGTTCGATCGCGATCGCAATAGTCACCGTCGCCATCGGTTACGCCGCGCTCGCGGTCTGCGATTTCCTGTTCACCGTGGACTTCCGCTTCTGGGTACTCGCGCTGAAGCTGCTGAGCCGGCCGCAATGGACCGCATTCCTCGCCTATCTCATTCCTTTCACGCTGTTTTTCGTCGTGACGCTGCGCGCTTTGCACAGCGCCATCACCCGCGCAACGGCGAGGCCCGCTGCCCAATATCTGATCAACATCGCGGCGCTGGCGGGCGGTTTTGCCGCCTTCGTGAAGATCCAGTACGGAATGCTGTTCACCACCGGTAGCATGCTGATGTTCTTCGACAGCGACGTCCTCAGAACCATCATCGCCATCCAGTTCGTTCCGCTGATGAGCATCGTCGCGATCATCGCGACCTTCACGTACCGGCGCACGAACAGCTATCTGCCGGGTGCGTTCATCTGCGCCTTGTTTGTCACCTGGTACATTGTTGCGGGCCAGGCGACGCACGTCGGCGCCTGACCAATGTCCGCCGTTCAGGCGTGCGTGACCTTCCCCATTTTTTCGGGGTCGTGCCGGTACTTGAACACCAGCGGGAAGACAAGTCCCAGGATCACCGCATAGCCCGCGAACATGAACCAGATGCTCTGCCAGTCCTTGACGCCGTTCACCGTAAAGTGATCGACCACCATGCCCGCCGCCATGCTGCCGACGAAGGCACCGAGGCCATTCGTCATGATCATGAAGAGCCCCTGTGCGCTCGCGCGGATATTCGCTTCCGCCTCACGGTCCACGAACAGTGAACCGGAGATGTTGAAGAAGTCGAAGGCCATGCCGTAGATGATCATCGACAGCACGAGCATCCAGAGCCCCGCGCCCGGGTCGCCGATTGCGAACAGGCCGAAGCGGAACACCCAGGCGAAGATGCTGAGCAGCATCACCTTCTTGATGCCGAACCGCTGCAGGAAGAACGGGATCGTCAGGATGAAGAGCGTCTCGGATATTTGTGAGATCGAGATCAGGATATTCGGATGCTGCACGCCAAAGGATTCCGGATACTTGGGCGCGAAGTCCGCCAGGAAGGCGCCGCCGAAGGCGTTGGTGATCTGCAGCGCCGCGCCCAGCATCATCGCGAATATGAAGAACACCAGCATCTGGCGCCGTCTGAACAGGACGAAAGCGTCCAGCCCAAGCGCCGAGACAATGCTCCTTTTCGCCACGTCGCGCGCCGGCGGACAGGCCGGCATCGTGAAGCTGTAGACACCCAGGAAGAGGGCCGCGCCCGCGCTGATGTAGAACTGGAGTTCGCTTTTGGTCCAGCCCGCGAAGTCCACCATCCACATCGCGGCGATGAAGCCGACCGTCCCCCAGACGCGGATCGGCGGGAAACTTGTGATGACATTCAGGCCTTTCTGCTCCAGCACCTTGTAGGAAACGGTGTTGTTGAGCGCGATGGTCGGCATGTAGACCATCGCGTTCAGCAGCATGATCATGTAGAGGGTGTCGAAGTCCTTGACTGTCGAGGCCCACAGCAAGAGGCCCGCGCCGACCAGGTGGCAGATGCCGAATACGCGCTCGGCATTGACCCAGCGATCCGCCACGATGCCCATCAGTCCGGGCATGAATAGCGAAGCGACTCCCATCGTCGCGTAGATGCTGCCGACCTGGCCGCCCGAGAATCCGAGCGTGACGATCATGTAGGCGCCGAGCGATATGAGCCACGAGCCCCACACGAAGAACTGCATGAAGTTCATCACGGTGAGGCGGAGTTGGACGCTCATGGTGGGGTGATTCTTGTTTTGACGGGCCGGCTTTGAGAGGCAAAACTAGCAGAAATCGGGTGCCACGAGGAGAAAAGGCCCATGAACATCACGATGCCCAACCGCGTCACGCGGACATATACGCAGAAGCTGGTCGCCCCGTCCGCGAAAGTATTCCCCTTGCTGTGCCCGGTGCGCGAGGCGGACTGGCTCGAGGGCTGGAATCCGCCCGCCGTATTCAGTGTTTCGGGCTTCGCGGAACCCGATTGCGTCTTCCTCACCGATGCCGATGGGGGCCATGCGATTTGGTACATCACGCGTCATGAGCCGGGCAGCGGATTCGTGGAAATGATCAAGATCACGCCGGCCGTCACGGCCTGCAGACTGACGATTCAGCTGCGCGAGTCCGCGACTGGATCGGAGGCGACCATCACCTACTCCCATACCAGTCTGGGGCCTGCGGGTGACACATTAGTCGCGTCATTCACGGAAGAACACTACCGGCAATTCATGCGGGATTGGGAGACGCGGATCAATCATTACCTGGCCCACGGCACGGCCCTGCGAACGGCCTGAGGGTCAGTCTATTCGTTTCGGCTGGCCGGGCTTGAACATCGCGTTCCCGATCCAGCTCACGATGCTGACGATGATCGCGGTCCAGAATGCCGCCCAGAAACCCTGCACCGTCATGCCGGGGAGGAATGCCGCGACCAGACCTACCATGGCGGCATTCACGACCAGCAGGAAGAAGCCGAGCGTCACGAGTGTCAGCGGCAGCGTCAGCAGGATCGCCAGCGGCCGCACGATGGCGTTGACGATGCCGAGCAGCAGCGCCGCCAGGATCAGCGTGGTCGGGCTGTTGACCGAAATACCGTCAACCCATTCGGTCGCGAGCCACAGGCCGAGTGCGGCAATCAGCGCGCGCAGGATGAAAAACGCCATGGCGTCAGCGTACGCGATGACCGCGCTTGATGACAATGTCCACGAATTGCAGCAGATCCGGGTGCCGCAGCAGGTCGCCGCGCACGGCGATCACATCCGCGTATTTGCCGGGCGCGAGCGTGCCTGACTCGTGGCCAACACCCATGGCCATGGCGGCGTCATAGGTCGCGGCCTGTATCGCGCGCTCGACCGGCATGCCGCAGCGGCGCACCCAGAAATCGACTTCCTGCCAGGTCGCCCGTGAATGCAGATGACCCGGCGCGCCGGCGTCAGAGCCGAGCAGCAGCCGCACTTTGGCATCATCGAGTTGGTGGAGTTTGGCGCAGAGTGTGAGGGCACGCACCGCCGGCATGTCGAGTCCGGTCACGCGATCGGGATCCGCGAGCGAACCCAGAATATCGGCCGCAACCAGTGGCGGCAGTTCCGCCGTCGTACGCGGATCGTCGAGCGGCTCCGCGTTCTCCCGCAAGGACTCAAAGTTCAGAATTGCAGAGATTGCCGGACTCCAGACGAGAGGCCGCGCCGCAGGTTCGAGCAACCGCTGGTGCAGTGCGAGCACCACGCTGTCCGGGAAAGCGGCGACACCCATGCCGGTGCCGAGGAAGCCATCGAATTGCAGCTCGACGCCGCGCTCGACGTCGGCGGGACGATCCGCATAGGCGTGCACCGGAAGCCCGCGGGCACGCGCCTCGGTGACGGCTGCCGTGAGTTCCTCGGCGCTCCAGAGATCCACCTCGGCGAGCAACAGGTAATCCACGTCGGCTCCCGCAAGCCGCGCGACCTTCGCCCTGGCGTCCTCGGCACCATTGACTGCCCACTGCCATTCTTCGGTGCCGGGCGGCACGAGCTTGCGCAGCAATGGGCCTGACACATAAAGGGTCGGCCCGTTGATCAGATGATCCTGCACGCGGTCACGGACGTTGATCGCGGCTTCGAGCGGCGCCGCGGTGTCGCGGGCGCTCGTGACACCCGCCTGCAGGAGCTGCCGGGCTGCGATCGGCATGATCACCCGCTCCGCGAGCGGCCCGTAGGTTTCATTCCAGCGCGCCATGTCGCCGTGGCCCAGGCGCATCAGGTTGACCTGCATGTCCCAGAGCCCCGGCAGCACGGTCATTCCTTCGGTGGAGATGAGCTCGGCACCTTCCGGCACCACGACCTGGCCGCGGCCACCCACTGCCAGAATCCGGTCGTTCTCGATGACGACCACGCCGTCGGCAATCGGCGGATTGCCGTAGCCATCGATGACTGTACCGCCGGAGAGCACCAGTGTCGCTGCCTGGGCGGTTCCGGCCAAGCACCAGGCGGCAAGCGCCAGAAACGCACGCCTCATGCGGCAGAGTCCTTGATCTCCCCGCTGCGCAGCCGTGTCTGCAGCAACCCGAAGGCGAGCGCCCAGCCGGTCTTCAACTGTTTCAGCACCGGCGCCCAGTCGGCGCCCGACGGAATTCCGGAACCAATCACGCGCAATATCCGCTGTCCCCTGTGTTCGTCGATCAGCAAGTCCTCGACCAACGCACCCTCGGTGAGCGGCGGCCAATCGGGGCTGGGCTCGAGCAGGAGTTGCAGCCGCGTGCCCGGCTCGAAGCGCTCGATGAATGCTTCGCGCCGCCCGAAAAGCCGCGACACCGCAAAATATCGGCCCCCGACGCGCGGCTCCACCACCGCCTGATCGCCGTACCAGAGCACGAGCGCTTCAGGCTCCACCACTGCTCGCCACAGGGTCGCGGCGCTCACCGTTGTATCGAAACTCTGCATGTACCCCTTGGTCAGCGATCGCATCAGGGAACCTTTGCAATGGCATCGGCGGCATTGCGGCGACGCAGTTCCTTGTCGCGCTGCATCCCGAGATCCGCAGCGTCGATGATGTCTTCGTCCTGCTTGCCGTCCTGCGGATAGCTCGCTGCGCCGACGCTGACGGTCATGCGCTGCAGGCGCTCGCCGACCGGAAACAGGCTCTTATGGACATTGTTGCGCACGCGCTGCGCAATGGTTTCCGCGACCTCGGGCGTCGCCTCCGGCAGGAACAGCACGAATTCGTCGCCGCCGTAGCGGGCGGCTACATCGCTGGTGCGAAGCGCCCGCTGGATCGCGCCCGCGACCGTCGTGATCGCGCGGTTGCCGGCCTGATGTCCGTGCGCGTCGTTGAGTTGCTTGAGCTCGTCAATATCCACGATCAGGATCCCATAGCCGCGGTAGCTGCGCGAACGCAGTTCGTGCTCTCGGTGCAGGAGAGCCCGGAATGCGCGCAGATTCAGCATCCCGGTCAGGGCGTCCCGCTCGGCCATCTCTTCGATGCGCCGCCGCGCAGTCACGACTGAACTGGCAAGCAGTTGCGTCAGGTATGCGACCAACCCATAGGGGCCGAGTACACCGCATAACCCTACCAGCAGCTCGGGCGTCTTCGGAAGCGGGCCGTCGCCCACGATTACGGAAAGGTAGGCGAGCGCGACGCCGGCGAACACGACCGTTGCGCCGCGTGCGCCCAGCGTCATCGCGGCCACCACGATCGGCAACAGGTACAGGTTGATCAGCGGGCTTCGCGTGCCGCCAGTCAGGATGGCGGCGACCGTAATGAATGCGACCATCGCCGCAGCCGAGAGAACGATCCGCTCGCCCGTTCCGCGCACCGGGAATCCCTGCCATCGCAGCGCCAGCACGAAGCTCGTGAACAGTGCGATCGCCACGTACAGGAGCCGCGGCGAGGACGGCTGGGACTGCGGAACCACCGCATACAGCCCGACGGCCAGGAGCACGAGCCAGTCCACCCGCATCAGGCTCCTGCGGATGCTCGTGTGCACGGCGGGCCGGATGTCGGTGCTGTGCGTACTGGTCTCCGGCTCGGCCGCGGGCTTTCCCGGCGTTTCCGTCATGGCCGGCTACCGACGAGCTGGCGCGGTTTTCGCCGCGACGAGCGAGGGGTTTTCATCCTTGAGCCATGCGACGGCCGCGCGCACGTCGGAATCCCTCTCAGCGAGTGGCGCAGGCTGGCCATCCGGCGTCGCCACGTCGGGGAGTGCAATATCCGGCTCGATGCCGCGGTGGTGGATTGAAATCCCCGACGGTGTGAAATAACGCGACGTCGTGAGCTTGAGTGCCTGCCCATCGGTCAGCGGCAGCACGGTCTGCACCGAGCCCTTGCCGAATGTCTTGCGCCCCAGGAGCGTCGCCCGACCGTTGTCGTGCAATGCGCTCGCGACGATCTCCGCCGCCGATGCGGATCCTTCGTTGACCAGCACTGCGATGCGCGCGCCGTGGGCAAGATCGCCGGCTGCGGCCTCCATGCGGAAGCTCGCTTCCGGCGCGCGGCCTTCGGCTGTCACGATGACACCACGCTCCAAAAAGGCATCCGAGACTTCGACCGCCGCATCCAGCACGCCGCCCGGATTGTTGCGCAGGTCGAGCACGATGCCACGCAAATGGCCAGCCGCCAGTTTCTGCAGCGCGCCGAGCGCCTGGCCGGTGTCAGAGCCGGTCGTTTCGCTGAACTGGGATATGCGCAGGTAGCCGTAGCCCGGCTCCAGCATCTCGTAGTGCACAGAATGAACCGAGACGACCGCACGCTCGATCGCAAATTCGAGCGGCGCCGTGACGGACTTCCGGCCAATGCCCAGATTCACGATGGTGCCCGGCTCGCCACGGATGCGCGCGACGGAAACGGCAAGCGCGGCGCCTTCGACGGCCTGGCCATCCACTGCGACGATCCTGTCGCCGGCGTGGATGCCCGCGCGCGCGGCCGGAGATGCGTCGATCGGCGAAATGACAATGATCGCGCCCGACTCGAGCGTCACCTCGACGCCTATGCCTGAGTAATTGCCCTCGGTCGCGATCTTGAGGTCCTCGAACTCTCCTGCGTCCATGAACGCAGAATGCGGGTCGAGCTCTCCGACCATGCCGCGGATGGCGCTCGACATGAGCTGATGGTCATCGGTGCGCTCGACATAGTCCGTCTGGATGCGGTCGAGCACTTCAGCAAGCAGCTGGGCGTCCTCGCGAGGCAGGTCGGTGGCCGCACGCTCGCGCCCGGCGAGCCAGAAGCCCGTACCTGCCAGTGCCATTCCCAGGATTCCACCGGCGAGGCCGGCGAGAAGCGTGCGCTCACGGCTGATCATGGACCGCATGGTACCCGCGATCAGCCCTCTCGCGCCGCCAGCTCCACATAGAGGTCCAGATCAGCGAGTACGTCGGACAGCGGGCCCGGGCGGCCCATCGCGTAGCCCTGACCAAAATCCACGCCGAGACTGGCCATGCGTGTGCGCAGTTCGTCGGTTTCGACATACTCGGCCACGGTTTCCATCCCCATCGTGTGAGCCAGCTGGGCGATCGCGCGGACCATCAATTCGGTGCGCTGGTTGGTGCCCGAGTCGCGCACAAAGCTACCGTCGATCTTGAGCACCGAGACCGGCAGCGCCCTGAGGTAGGCGAGCGAACTCAATCCAGTGCCAAAATCGTCGAGCGCAAAGCTGCAGCCCTGCGCGCGCAGGCACTGCATCAGCCGATCGGCGCGCGTCAGGTTCGACACGGCCGATGTCTCAGTCAGCTCGAAGCACAGCAGCTCCGGCGGTAATCCGCACCCTTTGACGCTGGACTCGAGGAACTCCAGGAATTCCTCCGACGCGATCGACGCACCAGAGATGTTGATCGAGAAACGCATGCCGCAGCCGCGCAGCGCTTCAGCGTGCTTGCCCAGCGTCGCGAGGGCATTCTTGATCACCCACTTGTCGATGGCCGGCATCATCTGGTAGCGCTCGGCCGCCGACAGAAACTTCGCGGGCGGCAGGACTTCGCCGGTTTCCGACAGCATCCTGAGCAGCAGCTCGAAGCGCGGTGCGCTGCGATCCGAGCCCAGCGACAGCATCGGCTGTGCGTAGAGCACGAAGTGGTCTTTTTCCAACGCCTCGTGTACGCGTTGCACGATCAGCACGTCGGTGTGCCGACGCATGATGCTCTTGTCGCTGTCCTGAAAAATTTCGACGCGGTCGCGGCCGCGGTCCTTGGCCGCCTTGCAGGCGAGCTCGGCATTGGCCATGCCGTGCGCGAGCGCGTTCTGCGATTCGGGCAGTTCCGCGACGCCGACGCTGATCGACACCTGTACTGTCCCGTCGGTGCGCGTGTGGGTCAGTTCGGCGCACTGGCGCCGCAGCATCTCGGCGATCTGTTGCGCAAATTCCAGCTTGCAGTCCGGCAGGTAGACGGCAAAGCGATCGCCGGCGATGCGCGCGGCGAGCGCCGCGGGCCGCGGCTTCTTGCGCAGCACCTCGGCGATCTTGCCGATCAGCTCGTCGCCGATGTGCATGCCGAAGTTGTCGTTGACGACATGCATGCGATCGGCATCGATGTAAAGCACGCAATCCGGCGCATTTTCGCGGCGCCCGCCGATCATGGCCCGCACCTGTGTCTCGAACGCCGGGCGCGTCAGAAGCGCCGTCAATGCGTCGAAGTTGGCCTGCAGGATCGCCGTGGCCTTGCGCGAAAGCAGTTCGACAAGCCGCTCGGTGCGCGGCTCGAAACTGGGTCCGTCCCCCTTGCGGAACAGCGCGAGGAAGCCAATCACCCGGCCCGAGGCATGACGCACGGGCGTGGACAGGATCTTGAATGGCGGCAAATCGATCGGCCGCGGCTTGATTCTGTTGATGACGAGATTGCGGCGCTGCAGCTGCGCCCAGTTCAGGAGGTGGCGGTGAATCTTGGTCAGCACCTCGACATGAGGTTTCTCGCCTGCCGGCGCCATGCAGATCGCGACATTGCGTTCCGGCACGACCAGGGCACCCAGCATGCAACCGAGATGATCCACGCAGCCCTGCACGAGTACGCCCAACTCGTCGCCCTGCAGCGGGCTGTCGGGATCGTGCGGCGCCATGCGCAGCAGCAGCTCAAGGTCCGCATCACGCGATTCCAGGTCGCGCGTCAGCACGCCCACGCTGGTGCGTGCCTCGAGTTCGCGTTGCAGGCATTCGAGCGCCGGCTGCACCAGAGACTGTACGAATGAATAAGGCCGGTCCTCGCCGTCGCGGGTCAGCAGCGCCGTGATCGCGATGACGTCGCCTGCATTGTTGCGCAGCCGGAAAATGTAGGCGGGCGCGCCCTCGTGGTCCTGGCTGAAGCCGTCGATGCGCCCCGTGGTCGCCGGCGGAACTTCCGCGAGTGCCGCGTTCACCAGCGGCAGCGGGTCCGGACCGTCATAACCGTCCGCGACCCAGATTGGTACGCCGTATGCGTCATAGATGCCGACGCCAACGGCGCGTGGCATCAGCATCCGCAGCAAATGGCCGTACGGATCCAGGTTCGACTTCACGCTCGCTAAATGTAACGTCAGTTCCAGGGCGGTCGAGGCCATGGGTACGGGTTCCTGTCCGGCACAATGCCAAGCTTGCAGCGCAGGGTCGCCGATGCCGGCCCGGGCCGTCTTTGACGTAATCCGCAGTTTGTTCGAATTTGACCCGGTTTTCAGGGCGCCGGCCGCCGGAACCAGGGGACGGGGTCCACGGGCGTCGCCCCGCGGCGGATTTCGAGGTAAAGCCCCGGCTGGCTGCGACCCCCGCTGTCGCCCACGGTCGCAATGACCTCGCCACCTTCCACGCGGTCCCCGACGGCTTTGAAGAGCTGCTCGTTGTGGGCGTACAGGCTCATATAGCCGCCGTGGTCGATGATCAATAGGAGCCCCATTCCGGGCAACCAGTCGGAGTAGGCGACCCGCCCTTCGTACAGCGCCCGAACCTCAGTGCCGCGGCCCGCCTCGATCATCACGCCATTCCATTTGAGGCCGCCGCCACGTGGCTGGCCGAAGCGCGCAACAATCCGGCCTCCCGCCGGCCAGGCGAGCTTGCCCCGCACCTTTTCGAAGGCCTGGCCAGCGCCGGGCGGCAGGTCCTTGAGCGCGCGGCGCAAATCGGCGACCAGTTTTTCGAGCGCCGCAGCTTCACGCTTGAGCTTTGCAATCGTGTCGCTGTTGTTCCGAAGCTGGGAATTGATGGCGCGGACAGCCTTGCCCCGCTCTGCGCGCGCCGAGTCGACTGACGTCAATTCCCTGCGGCTATCGGTCTCGAGTGCCGCCAGACGCCCGCGTTCCTCCGCCTCCTGCGCCGCGGCCTGCTCGAGCGTCGCGACGGCTGCCTCGATCTTCGCGATCTTTCCGGCGCGTGCGCGACCAAGATAGGAGTAGTAAACGAGCATGCGCCCGAACGCCACCGGGTCTTCCTGGGAAAGCAGCAGCTTGAGTTGTTCCTCGCGTCCACTCATGTAGGCGGAGCGCAGCTGGTTCGCGAGCGCCAGGCGTTGATCACGCAGGGCCCGCTCGGTGTGTTCGCGTTCGGCCGTCAGCTCGGAAAGACGGACGTCACTCGCGGCGAGTTGCTTGCGAACGCTGTCGAGCCGGACGCGCGCGCCGCGAACCTTTTCTTCGGCGTCGCGCAGCTGGGCAGAGAGGGTGTCGCGTCGGTCCGTGTCGCGACGGATCGAGCGTTGCAGGTCCTCGATGCGCTCGCGAACCTGCTGCAACTGCTTCTCCGGGTCGCGCGCGGCAGGCAGCGCGGACATGCCAAAGAGCAGTAACAGGCAGCCGATGCAGGCAAGTCCTTGTTTTCTCAGGGTTAAACCCTCTTCCATGGCGGCCCCGGGCCGCCTCTTCCTGCGCTGATATAATGCCCGGCCGTTTTTTTGCCCTGGGTCACGCGGCCGACCCGTGACCCGCCCCATGGACCGACTGCTCGATTATTTCACCAATCATCTGCTCCTGGCCGGTGGGCTGGTGCTGATGGCGCTGGTCGTCGCCGCCTATGAAATGCGCCGGCAGGGCCAGGGCTCGACCGCGGTCGCGCCAAACGACGCGATACGCATGATGAATGAAGGCGCCGTACTCGTGGACGTGCGCCCGGCCAACCAGTTCAAGGACGGCCACATCGCGGGCGCGCGCAACGTGCCCGGCGACCAGATCGCCGACAACGCCAAGGCGCTCGAGAAACTGAGTGGAAAGACATTGATCATGTACTGCGATAGCGGCTCGCTGGCCAGCGCCGCGGTACGAACGCTGAAGCGCGCGGGCCTCAAGAATGTCTTCAGCCTGCGCGGGGGACTCGCGGCCTGGCGTCAGGATAATCTGCCGGTCGTGAAGGCTTGAGCCGTGCCGGTGGCACCGGTGACGGTCTACACGAGCAGCTTCTGCGGTTACTGCATGCGCGCGCTCAACTTGCTGCAGCGGCGCGGAATCGAGTACACGGAGATCAGCGTCGAGGACAGCCCGGGGCTCCGTGACGAACTGGTGGCAAGGAGTGGCAGGCGCTCATTGCCGCAGATCTATCTGGGCGAGCGCTATCTCGGAGATGCCGAGGAGCTCGCAGCCATGGACCGAAGCGGCGAACTTGACCGCCTGCTGGCGGAAAGCGCATGAAGCGCAACAACACTTGTAATGTAATGTGAGGAAAGAACATGGCTGACGAAAATATCCCCCTGACGGGCGGCGCGGGCGACCCTTCCACCAATGGCCAGGGTCCGGCGGTTGCGCTGCAGACGGTCTATATCAAGGACCTGTCATTCGAGTCCCCCAAGGGCCCGTTCCTGCCGGCGCAGGCACAGGATCCGAAAATTTCGCTGAATCTCAGCACCACATCGAACACCGTTGGCCAGGATGCCCATGAGGTCGTGCTGACCGTGACGCTCGAGGCCAAGAACGGCGAAGTCGCCGTTTACCTCGCCGAGGTCAAGCAGGCTGGCGTGTTCGTCGTGCGCGGATTCGGTCCCGAGGAGACCCGGCGCATCCTGGGCTCGTTCGCACCGAACATCCTGTTCCCGTACATCCGGCAGACCGTGTCGGACGTCGTGACCAAGGGTGGATTCCCGCCGTTCCTGCTGCCGCACGTCAACTTCGATGCGCTGTTCGAGCGCTCGATGCAGGAACGCGCCGCGCGCCAGGCTCAGCAGGGACCGGCGCCCGAACAGACGAACTGAGGAGCGCAATGCCCGCGATCGTCGTGCTTGGCGCCGGCTCCTGGGGCACGGCGCTCGCGATCCAGTTCGCGCGCAGCGGCCGGCCGACCGTGTTGTGGGGCCGCGCCGAGGACAACCCGGCCGAGCTCGCGCGCGCGCGCCGCAACGAGCAGTACCTGCCCGGCATCGAGTTCCCGCCCACGCTCGTCATCGAGCCAGATCTTGCCCGCGCCGTCGCCAGCGGCGATGACCTCGTGCTGGTTGTGCCATCAAGCGCATTGCGCGCGGTGCTGCAGCAGCTGCGACCGCTGCTCCAGCCGGCAGCGCGCGTTGCCTGGGCCAGCAAGGGGTTCGAGCTTTCGACCGGCAAGCTGCCACACCAGGTTGCGCGCGAAGTGCTGGGACCGGACGTGCCCATTGCAGTGCTGTCTGGCCCGACTTTTGCGCGTGAAGTGGGCGAGGGCCTCCCGACCGCGCTGGCCGTCGCTTCACCCGATGCCGATTTTGCGCTCAAGCTTGCGAAACGCCTCTCTGCCGGCAGTTTCCGCGCCTACACGCAGTCCGACATCATCGGCGTCGAGATCGGCGGCGCGGTCAAGAATGTGATCGCGATTGCGACCGGCGGTTCCGACGGCATGGGTTATGGTTCCAACAGCCGCGTATTCCTGATCACGCGGGGTCTTGCCGAGATGGTTCGCCTGGGCGTCGCGCTGGGTGCGAAGCAGGAGACGTTGATGGGCCTCGCGGGGCTCGGTGACCTGGTGCTCACCTGCACCGACGACCAGTCGCGCAACCGCCGCTTCGGCCGCGCGCTCGCCTCGGGCAAGCCCATCGACCAGGCGATCGCCGAGATCGGCCAGGTCGTCGAGGGCTATTACGCCGCGAAGGCCGTGCACATGGTCGCGAAGAAGCTGGGCGTCGACATGCCCATTTGCGAGTACGTCTATCAGGTGCTCTACGAGGGCATGCCCATACCGGACGTCGTCCAGTCGATGCTCAGTCGCGAAGTCAGCTCGGAGAACTGATCCATCGAGCCGGCGCGCTCGGGATCCGGCCGAGCCCCGCGCTCGCAAACTCCGCCGGAACTTACGAGTTTGCTCGCGAGGGCCCGGCCACCTCGAGCGCGCCGGCGCAGCGCGGCACTCGCAAGGACCCGCCCACCTTGCCCGCGCGACGAGTCGTGCCGCAACCCGGCGCCCGCGAGGTGACGGGGTGTCCCCGAGCGAAGCATAAAGTTCCGGCGGAGCGAGGGGACACCCCGTCGGATCCCGCGGGCGCTGGTTAACTCCCGCCCGGATCCCGCCCGCGCGACTCGACCGAACGCTACTCGCTGCCGGCGAAGGCGAGCTGGCGCCAGGCTTCGTAGACAACGATGGCCGCGGCGTTGGAGAGGTTGAGGCTGCGGTTGCCGGGAATCATCGGCAGCCGGATAACCTGATCGGCGGCAAACTGCGAGAGGACCTCGCCCGGGAGCCCGCTGGTCTCACGCCCGAACAGGAACGCGTCACCGGCCTGGTAGTGTTGCTCGGTGTGGCGCCTGCCACCCCGTGTCTCGACCGGAAACACGCGTGTGACATCGAATTGTTGCAGGCAGACGGTCAGGTTGCGGTGCTCATGCACCCGCGCGAGGTCGCGATAGTCGAGCCCCGCGCGGCGCAGCTGGGCGTCGTCCAGCGAGAAACCGAGCGGCTGCACGAGATGCAACGTCGCGCCGCTGTTCGCGCACAGCCGGATGATGTTGCCGGTATTGGGCGGGATCTCCGGCTCGAACAGGATCAGGTGAAACATGATAAAAGGGGACGCTACCCTTTTCGCTGAAAGGAAAAGGGTAGCGTCCCCTTTATACTCGCGCCATGGCCGCGGCTTCCCCCCTCCCGGACCCCTCGCTGGCGCTCGATTTCTGCGGGCTGCGATTCGCATCCCCGATCGTGCTGCTGTCGGGCTGCGTCGGTTTCGGCGAGGAGTACACCCGGGTCGAGGGATTTTCGAACCGCGAGGTCGGCGCGATCGTCCTGAAGGGCACGACGCTCGCGCCGCGTCTCGGCAACCCCTTGCATCGCGTGACCGAGACGCCGATGGGCATGATCAACGCGATCGGTTTGCAGAACCCCGGCGTCGATCATGTTGTCAAGAATATCCTGCCGACGCTGGACTTTAACGAGACGCGCTTCCTCGCCAACGTCTGCGGCTCGACGATCGACGAGTACGTCGAGGTCACACGCCGCTTCGATGACTCGCCCATCGACGCGATGGAGATCAACATCTCCTGCCCGAACGTCAAGGAAGGCGGCGTGCAATTTGGCAATTACCCCGAGATGAGCGCGAAGGTCGTGGCCGCTTGCCGCAAGGTCACGAAGAAACCGCTGATCACCAAGCTCTCGCCCAACCAGACCGACATCCGCGAGAACGCGCGCCTGTGCATCGAGGCGGGCAGCGACGGGCTCGCGGTCATCAATACGATCTCGGGCATGGCAGTGGATCTGAAGACGCGCCAGCCTGTGATCGGCAATGTGCAGGGCGGCGTATCGGGGCCGGCGATCAAGCCGATCGCGCTCTTGATGGTGCGCCAGGTTTACGAAGTCGCAAAGCCACATCGCGTGCCGATCATCGGCCAGGGCGGTATCGCGAGCGCTAATGATGCGCTCGAGTTTCTCATCGCCGGCGCGACCACGGTCGGCGTCGGCACCGGCCTCTTCTACGATCCGCTGCTGTGTCCAAAGATCAACGCGGGTATTGCCGGCTATCTGCGAGCGGCGGGCTTCGCATCGGTTTCGGAGCTGAGCGGCTCACTGGTTGCGGGCCCGGCAGGAGATTGTGGCTAACAGTTGCCATCTTATGTCACCTCCGCACTGCCAAAAATGTGACGCAGTCCCCGGTTGGTGGTATAGATCACACTGACAGAGTGAGCGGCACGATGTAAAGCCGCCAGCCTGACTTGGGGATGAACCTGTTTGAACGCATCGTGTGTTCGATGCAAATATTTCTCGGCTGCGGCGAATCGGGACGGCGCCGCCGTTCGACCAAACCTGCTTTGGATGACGTCACAACAAAATAGGGGTTAGATCAATGTCGTTTACATGGCGCAGACTTTCGATCGTCCTGACTGTGGTAGCGGGGGCCGCAATGGCGGCGGCGACCGCGATGGGAGCGACCGAGACGTCGCGCGGCGCGGCGCTCCAACAGGCGAAGCGCGCGATCCCGCATGGCGCTGCGCTCGAAAGCGCGGAGCGCGCGAACCCGCGTGCAACGCGCACGTCGGCAATGGGCGCTCGTGCAGCGGCCGAAGTGGCGCGCATCCAGCGCAATCGGGCTGCGGTCAAGGGCGGTACTACGGCACGCGCTGCGGCGATTGCGGGCGCCCCGGCGGTTAATGCTGCGGCCTTGCGAGTTCCGCAGGACGACGATGCGTGTCAGAACGATCCGGGCTGCGGACGCGGCTTCCGTGAGGACGGCCCAAGAGGCGGGCAGGCAGAGATTTCCATCGCCATCGATAGCACTGGCCAGCACATCGTGGTCGGGTTCAACGATCAGCGCGGATTTGCGCTCAACCCGTTAAGTGTCTCGGGCTTCATGTATTCGGACGACGGTGGCAACACCTTTGTCGACGGCGGGCAGCTGCCGTCGCCTGGCGATACGGACATCGGTGGGACTCTGCTGCCGCAGGTCTTCGGTGATCCCGAGGTCAAATATCTCGGCGGCTGCACTTTTGTCTATTCGTCCATCATTCTCGCGACGAATCCGGACAGCTTTGTCGCCCAGACCATGGGCGTGCACCGGTCAACTGACTGCGGCCACACCTGGACGGGGCCCTTTGAGGTCATCGCGGCCACCAACCCGACCAGCTTTTTCGATGGCGCCGACAAGGAGTTCATGGACGTCGACCCGGATACGCGCCGGCTGATGATCACCTGGACGAACTTCCAGGGCGACGGAAACGTCGCCATCCTGTCGGCATTCTCTGATGACGGTGGCCTGACCTGGCCGGCGGCAAATCGCCGGACGATCGCGGACACGATCTCGGACGGGCAGTCCTCGGTCCCGCGCTTTGCGGGCAATGGCAGTTCGAATGTGTACGTGGCCTGGCGCCGCTTCCCGTTCCCCGGCACGCTGTTTGGGTACGGCAATACCGTGGGGTTCGCCCGCTCGACCGACAACGGCAACACCTGGCAGGCGCCGATCGAAACTTCAGCCGAGTTCCTGACCCAGGATTACATCCTCGGCAATGATCGCTCCAACACGTCGCCGAGTCTCGCGGTCGACAATTCGCACGGCCACGATCGCGGGCACATCTATCTGGTCCACCCGAACAACAATGGTTTTGACGGCTCGGATATCGCGTTCCAGCGCAGCACGGACGGCGGCTTGACGTTCTCGGCGCCGATTCTGCTCAACAGTCGGCCGGGCACGGATCGTGCACAGTGGTTTCCGTGGGTGACGGTGGACAACGTGACCGGGCGGGTGTCGGTCTTCTACTATGACCAGGGCATCGCTTCCAGTGGCGATCTGTCGGAGGTCACCTACACGTTCTCGAACGATGGCGGTCGCAAGTGGAGCAAGCCGCAGCCGTTGACCTTCAAGCCGTTCCATGCCGGTCACAACAACGACACGGGTCAGCCGAACCTGGGCGACTACATCCAGGCCGTGTCGCAGGACGACGAATACTATGCCGGGTTCGCCCTGGCCAACCGTCCGGAGCTCGGCTTCGCCGACGGGCAGCCCGACCTCGCGCTGACGGGCATTGATGCGACGGTACGACGGGTCCGTTTGTCCAAGCGCTCAAACTATGCTTCGCTCAATGTCGGCGCTGTGACCTTGAAGGATGGTCGCGGCAAGGGTAAAGGCTTCGTCGATCCGGGCGAAACAGTCGACATCAAGGTGCCTCTGTTCAACTATGTGACGAATCCGCTGAACCGTGAGAAAGTGCGCTCGCCGACTGCCGTCCTGGTCAGCGACACGCCCGGTGTTACTGTGATCAAAAGCGAAGGAAACTATGAAACGATTGAGCCGGGGGCCACGCGCTCCAATTCAAAGCCGTATCGCATTCGCGTCGATCGTTCCGTTGTACCAGGGACGCCGATCAATCTGCGTCTCCTCGTGTCCTCGCGCGATGATGCCGCTACGCTGATGATGTCGCTCGACACGGGCACGCCAGTCAGCACGACCATTCTGAGCGAGAATTTCGACGGCGTGGCGCCGGGAGCGTTGCCAGCAGGTTGGACTGCAGTTCACGGCGCGGGAGACATCACGGTTCCGTGGACGACCTCCAACACCTTCTGCGGCGGAGCGTCCAACGGAGCCTTCCACGCCGATGGTGTCGGCTCGCCGTTCACGCGCTGGGAGCGCCTCCGGAGTCCACTGTTCGACGTCCCTGCCAACGCGCAGTACGTGCTCGTCGAGTTCGACGTCTGCTACGACACAGAGGATGATTTTGTTCTGCCGACCCTCGCGTATGACGGCTTCTTCCTGCGCGTGACGGACCTGACGCCGGGCCGGACGGTGCGTTCGGTGCTGGCCGAAGCCTTCGAAGACGAGTTCACGACCGGCAGTGTCTTCCACTACCCGAAGCACTTTCCGCGAAGCAGCAATCCCAGTTACTTCGAGGACATGTCGGCCTGGGCGGGCGATTCGGGCGGCGTGAAGCACGTGCGCATGCGCCTGCCAGGCATGCAGGGCAGCAGAGTGCAACTGCGTTTCGAATACACGCAAGACCCCTTTGTCTGCACGGACGTGCGGCCCGGTAGCGCCGGTTGCGGCGTCTTCTTTGACAACGTCGTCGTGAAGTCCGTGGTCAAGTAGGGCCGCGGTTTCAGCGCAGTCGTTCGACGGGGCAGGCCGGTGTATGCGGCCTGCCCTTTTTATTGTCCGGAAGGGGGACCATCCGGCGGGGTGGCGGCGAGTGTCGCCTCGAACTCGGTCCCGCCCTCGCTTCTCATGAATAACTTTCCGTCCTCCATTCTCAGGAGCAGAGTGGAGGCCGCTTCCAACTCGTCCGAATGGAAACCCGGCGTGCCGCCCGCCACGCGGGCGACGTAGAGTTTCCCGCCGCAGTCGAGTGAAAGGTAATAGGTCGTGCTCGAAGCGACGCCGGCGGGTCGTGCCCCACCTTCGTCGGTCGGCGCCACCGGCCCGCCGACCCGGGCTTCCGCCATTTCCACGGCGCGGACCTTCAGGAGCCGTGCGGACTCACACGGTGGCTCGGCGACGACGTGGGTAGCAAACAAGCTTGTGGCCACGACAACCAGAATCATGCTCTTGGTTCGCGATCCCATGCGCTCTCCTGACATCAGACTTCGCTCAGGCCGAGTTCGCGCAGCTTCCGCGTCAGGGTATTGCGGCCCCAGCCGATCAGCTTCGCGGCTTCCTGACGGCGCCCCTGCACACTCGCGAGCGCGACACGCGCAAGTGTGCGCTCGAATTCCGGCCCCGCAAGCTCGAGTAGCGGCGCGCCGCCCAAAGCAAGTTGCCGCATCGCCCAGGCTTCCAGTTCGCGGCTCCAGCTATCCAGCGCCGGGGCCTCAGCGCTCTCGCCACCGAGATCGGCCGGGATGTCTTCAGTGCGAATTTCGCGCCCGGGGGCGGTGACCGTCAGTCTTCGCGCGGCATTCACGAGCTGGCGCACATTGCCCGGCCAGTCGAAGGCGACCAGGCGGCGTTCGGCGTCGCGTGTCAGCGTCTTGGGCTCGACCCCGAGTTCGCGCGCGGCTCCTGCGAGGTAATGCACGAGCAGTTCCGGAATGTCGCCGCGCCGCTCGCGCAAGGTCGGCACATGGATGCGGATCACGTTGAGCCGGTGCAGCAGGTCCTCGCGGAATAGTCCCTTGCGGACCCGCGCATCGAGATCCTGGTGGGTTGCGGCGATCACGCGTACATCCACCCGTATCGGCGCGTTGCCACCCACCCGGTAGAACTCGCCCTCGGCGAGCACGCGCAGGAGCCGCGTCTGCAGCGCGGTGGACATGTCGCCGATCTCATCGAGAAACAGCGTGCCGCCATCCGCCTGCTCGAAGCGGCCACGGCGCTCTGCGTCCGCACCCGTAAACGCGCCCTTCTCGTGTCCGAACAATTCGGACTCCAGCAGTTCGGATGCGATCGCGGAAGTGTTGAGCGCGATGAACGGTCCCGCGGCACGCGGGCTGTGACGATGCAGGGCGCGCGCGACCAGTTCCTTGCCGGTGCCGGACTCGCCCATCACCAGCACGGACAGGCTGGAGCGCGACAGCCGGCCGATCGCGCGAAACACCTCCTGCATCACCGGCGCATGACCCAGGATGCCAGGGATCGCGGCGAGAGAAACCTCCGCGTCGCGGCGCGGCCCACCCTGTGTCGCCGCGCGGCGCACCAGCGCCACGGCCTCGTCGATGTCGAAAGGCTTTGGCAGATACTCGAAGGCCCCGCCCTGATAAGCCGCAACTGCGCTGTCGAGATCCGAATGCGCCGTCATCACGATGACCGGCAGTCCGGGATAGTCGCGCCGCACGCGCTCCAGCAGCTTGAGCCCGCCGGTGCCCGGCATGCGGATGTCGGTGATCAGCACGTCCGGCAGCTCGCGCGCGAGTGCCGCGAGCGCTGCATCCGCCTGCTCGAAGGAGCGCGGCAGCAGGCCGCCCTGGCGCAGTGCGCGCTCCAGGACCCAGCGGATCGACGCATCGTCATCCACCAGCCAGACATCAAGCGGCTTGCTCATGACGCTCCTCCATCGGCAGCAGCAGCGAGAACACGGTGCGTCCCGGCCGGCTGTCGAATTCGATGATTCCGCCATGGCGCGTGGCGATGTCCTGCGCTACGGCAAGACCGAGCCCCGTGCCGCCCGCGCGCGCCGTCACCAGCGGATAGAAAATTGTCTCGCCCAGTTCCGCGGGCACGCCCGGGCCGTTGTCCTCGAATTGCAGTGAGGCCACCAGGCGGTGCCTTTCGGCGCCGATCGTCGCGTGCGTCAGCGCGCGGCTGCGCAGGGTGAACAAGCCGCCCTCGCCCAGCGCCTGTACGGCGTTCCGCGCCAGGTTCAGCATGGCCTGCACCATGAGATCGCGATCGAGTGCAAGCAAAGGCAGGCTCGGATCGTAATCCCGCTCCATCACGACGCCGGCAGGCGCCTCGGCACGCGCCAACCGGTAAACGTGATCGATCAGCTCATGGACATTGACCGGCTCGCGCCGGATCGGCCGCGCGGGGCCGAGCAGGCTGTCCACCAGAGCGCACAATCGATCGGCCTCGCCGATGATGACGCGCGTGTACTCCTTCAGTTCCTCATTCGGCAACTCGCGCTCCAGCAACTGCGCTGCGCCGCGCAATCCGCCGAGCGGGTTCTTGATCTCGTGGGCCAGTTGTCGCGCCATCACGCGGCTGCCGCCCTGCTGGGCAAGCAGCGCGGTGTCGCGCGTGATGCGGCTCGGCTGCGTGGTATCTGAAATTTCGACGAGTACGGAACCTGCGACCGGCACGGCGCCGGCAAGTGGTGTCAGGGTAATGTCCACCTGATAGTGCACATCGCTTCGTGCCGCGGGCGCGAGTTCGAAGCCGCGCATCGCGAGTGGCTCACGGCTGGCGCGGCTGCGCAGGATCAGCGGCTCGACCTGCGTGCCATCCGCGAGCAGCGACGCCAGGCGCCGCCCACGGGCTGCGGCGGGGCCGATTGCCAGCAGGTCGCCGGCCGCAGAATTGAGGAAACGGACGATGCCGCCGGCGTCGACGATGAGCACCGCCGTGGCCAGCATGTCGAGAATTGCAGGGGGATCGATCCCGCTGTCCGCAGTGGAATCATGCGGCATCGCATGATCCCTGCGCCGCGACGGCGCCGATCAGCTTGCGGGTTTCGGTTTCGGCGCCGGCTTCGGAGGCTTGGGAGCCTGCGGGCTCTGGGGAGAGTTGATCGACGGCTGCTGGACATGGAACGTGATCTGCTGGCTCGAGATCAGGTCGGCGCCATTCTCGTCGAGCACGGTTGCGCGCAGAACATGCGAGCCACGCTCCAGGTTCGAAAGCTGCGCTGACCCGCCGTTTTCTGTCGGCACCCGGTTGCCATCCAGGAAGAACACGAGCGTGTGATCGGACTGCAGCGTGCCGCCAAGGTCGGCGCTGACCGTGACACTCGCATCCGCCCCAAAGAACATCTGATCCGGCGTCGGTTGTGTGATGGTCAGTGAATCGTAGGGCAGCGAAGTCGGCGGCTGCCTGTACCTCGTAACATCCCCCGACTCCACCGGCGTCGCCTCGTATTCGTTGCCGCGCGCGATCTGCACCTGCTCGGCATCGGCCGCGCCGGGCTGGTCCGCGTAATGGACGACACCATCCTTGTCCACCCACCGGTAGATCTCCTGGGGCTCGGCCGCCAGGGCAAACATCATTCCGGCGAGAATCAGGACTGTGCGCATGAGCACAGCATAGCCCCGACCCCGTCGGAATGACAAAAGCGGGGCGGCATTCTGTGATCGCCGTCCCTGCCGCCGGGGCTTCAGGCCTCAGAGGCTGTAATACATGTCGAACTCGACCGGATGCGTCGACATCCGGAACCGCGTGACCTCCGCCTGCTTGAGCCCGATATAAGCGTCGATCAGATCGTCCGAAAACACGCCGCCGCGCTTCAGGAATTCGCGGTCGCGGTCGAGATGATCGAGCGCCATGTCCAGCGAATGGCAAACCTCCGGGATGTTCTTCGCTTCCTCGGGCGGCAGGTCGTAAAGATCCTTGTCCGAGGCCTCGCCCGGATGGATCTTGTTCTGGATGCCATCGAGTCCCGCCATCATCATCGACGCGAATGCGAAATACGGATTCGCCGTCGAATCCGGGAAACGCACTTCAATACGCCGGCTCTTCGGGTTCGGCACCCAGGGAATCCGGATCGATGCCGAGCGGTTGCGCGCCGAATAGGCGAGCATGACCGGCGCCTCGAAACCCGGCACCAGGCGCTTGTAGCTGTTGGTGCCCGGATTGGTGAAGGCATTGATCGCACGCGCGTGCTTGATGATGCCGCCGATGTAGTACAGCGCGATGTCGGACAGGCCCGCATAGCGGTCGCCCGCGAACAGCGGCTTGCCGTCCTTTTGCAGCGACTGGTGCACGTGCATGCCGCTGCCGTTGTCGCCGACCAGCGGCTTCGGCATGAAGGTCAGCGTCTTGCCGTGGCCGTGCGCGACATTCCAGAGTGCGTATTTCAGCAGCTGGACTTCGTCGCCCTTCTTCATGAGCGTGTTCGGGCCGACGTTGATCTCGCCCTGGCCGCCAGTGCCAACTTCGTGGTGGTGCACCTCGACCTTGAGGCCCAGTTCCTCGCAGGCCAGGCACATCGCGGTGCGCAGGTCCTGAAAGCGATCCACCGGCGGCACCGGGAAATAGCCGCCCTTCACGCCGGGGCGGTGACCCATATTGGCGCCGTCCAGACTTGCGCCCGAATTCCACGCGCCCTGTACGGAATCGATGTGGTAACTGCAGCCGTTGATCTCGTTGGTCCAGCGCACGCTGTCGAAGATGAAGAACTCATTCTCGGGTCCGAATAGCGCGCTATCAGCGATGCCGGTCGACTTGAGATAGGCCTCGGCGCGCCGCGCGAGTGAGCGGGGATCGCGGTTGTAGCCCTGCATGGTCGTCGGCTCGACGATGTCGCAGCGCAAGAGCAGCGTGGTTTCTTCGAAGAACGGATCGATGATGGCGGTCGATGGATCCGGCATCAGGATCATGTCCGACTCGTTGATGCCCTTCCATCCGGCGATCGACGAACCATCGAACATCTTGCCGTCGACGAAAAAATCCTCGTCGACCATCCGCGTCGGGATCGTGATGTGGTGTTCCTTGCCTCGCGTGTCCGTGAAACGCAGGTCGCAGTACGTGGCCTCTTTTTCCTTGATCAGCTTTACGACGTCAGCGGGGGTCATGCTCATCTCCAGAATTCTTGCGGTTTGTGCTCGCGATCCCCTTCACGGTGCAAATCGCGTGCCAAGCCATAGATGATACATAAATCATCTATAATCAACTACTTATAATTATACCAGATTGCACCTGAAGACCCTTATGCACGATAATAGCGCGTCCGTCAGCACTCTCGCACTAATGCAGTGCAACCTGAAATCTTCCCGCCTTCGGCTGGCCATCGCCACAATCGCCGGTCGATGCGTCTCAACAAATTCATCAGCGAGAGCGGAGTCTGTTCGCGACGCGAGGCCGATGCCTGGATCACCGCGGGACGTGTAACGGTCAACGGGAAGCGGGCCGCGCTCGGCACACAAGTGACCGGGGAGGATGTCGTGCTGCTGGACGGCCAGCCGCTTGCAGCCGGCCGCAAGGAGGTCTACCTCTTGCTCAACAAGCCGCGCGGCATCACTTGCACGACCGAGCGCCACGTGGCGGACAACATCGTGGATCTCATCGGGCATCGCGAGCGGATATTTCCGATCGGCCGGCTCGACAAGGATTCCGAAGGCCTGATCCTGCTCACCAACAATGGCGACATCGTCAACGAGATCCTGCGCGTCGAACACGGCCACGAGAAGGAGTACCTCGTGACCGTCGAGCGCCGGGTCACGGCAACATTTCTCGCAATGATGGCCGGGGGCGTCAAGATCGGCGGCGAGAAGACGAAGCCCTGCGTCGTGACTAAAACTGGCCCCGACACATTTCGCATCGTGCTGACGCAGGGCCTTAACCGGCAGATCCGCCGCATGTGCTCGGCGCTCGGGTTTCGCGTGCAGCGCCTTCAGCGCGTGCGCATCATGCACATTCGCATCGGGACGTTGGCGCCAGGGCACTGGCGCGACCTGACCGACGCCGAAATCCGGCCCCTGCTTGCAGCCAGGGCCTCCCGGACCGCCGCGGGCTGATCGGGTCGCCGCTATACTTGGCGGCCTCTTGCAGCACCGCGATCGAATGCCGAAAACACCGAAAGCACAGCCTCCGCGCAATTTTCAGGACCTGATCCTGGCACTGCAGCGCTACTGGGCAGGCGAAGGCTGCGTGCTGCTGCAGCCCTATGACATGGAAATGGGCGCCGGCACATTCCACACCGCGACCTTCCTGCGCGCGCTGGGCCCTGAGCCCTGGAATGCCGCCTACGTGCAGCCCAGCCGGCGGCCGACCGATGGGCGTTATGGCGACAACCCGTTCCGGCTGCAGCACTACTACCAGTTCCAGGTCGTCATGAAGCCGTCGCCCGACGACATCATCGAACGCTACCTGGGCTCGCTCGCCGCGCTCGGCATCGACGCGCTGATCCACGACATCCGCTTCGTCGAGGACAACTGGGAGTCGCCGACGCTGGGCGCCTGGGGTCTCGGCTGGGAAGTCTGGCTGAATGGCATGGAAGTCACCCAGTTCACCTATTTCCAGCAGGCGGGCGGGCTCGACTGCCGTCCGGTCACCGGCGAGATCACTTACGGGCTCGAACGGCTCGCGATGTATCTGCAGGGCGTCGAAAGCGTCTATGACCTCGTCTGGACCGACGGTGCAACGGGGCGCGTGACTTACGGTGATGTGTTCCACCAGAACGAGGTCGAACAATCCGCCTACAACTTCGAGCACGCCGACACGGTCGCGCTATTCGCCGAGTTCGAGCATCGCGAGCAGGCCTGCGGGAAACTGCTCGAGGCGAGCCTGCCGCTGCCGGCCTACGAACAGGTGCTGAAGGCCTCGCACGCCTTCAACTTGCTGGATGCGCGCAAGGCGATCTCGGTCACCGAACGGCAGCGCTACATCCTGCGGGTCCGGGCGCTCGCGCGCGCCGTGGCCGCGGCCTACCACGCGAGCCGCGAGGCGCTCGGCTTTCCGATGCTGCGCGAGGCCGCCAAATGACGCGCCGCGATTTCCTGGTCGAGATCGGCACCGAGGAACTGCCGCCAAAAAGCCTGTGGGCGCTCGCAGAATCATTCCGGGACGGCGTGACGTCGGGCCTCAATGCCACCGACCTCGCGCACGGCCTGGCTGCGGCCTATGCGACGCCACGGCGCCTCGCGGTATTCGTGCGCCGCCTGGCCAATACCCAGGGCGAGCAGAAACTGGAGCGGCGCGGGCCGCCGATCTCCGCCGCCTTCGATGCGAATGGACAACCGACACGCGCGGCGCTGGCCTTCGCGGATTCCTGCGGCGTCGCGGTCGGCGCGCTCACGCGCGTGACCGAGCCGAAGGGCGAATTCCTGTTCTGCTCCCTGACGCGGCCGGGCGCACCGGCGGCACAGCTATTGCCCGGCATCGTGCAACGCGCGCTGGATGCGCTTCCGATAGCGCGGCGCATGCGCTGGGGCGCCGGCGAAGTCCAGTTTGTCCGCCCGGTGCATTGGCTCGTCATGCTGCATGGCAACGACGTCGTCGATTGCGAGTTGCTGGGCCTCCAGGCCGGGCGCACGACCCGCGGCCACCGTTT
>Ga0315286_10000236_pt1 | contig 43471 bp, 38 predicted proteins | sample YL17G10_0_MG_FD_205038 | JGI IMG/M metagenome (GOLD analysis project Ga0315286, IMG submission 205038) | Sediment microbial communities from Yellowstone Lake, YNP, Wyoming, USA - YL17G10_0 | ecosystem: Environmental > Aquatic > Freshwater > Lake > Sediment | place: USA: Wyoming | collected...
CGCGAATTAGTAGATTAGCATATCATTAGCATATTTGCATCTTATATAAATAATTAGCAATTAGTTGATTAGCATTAAATTAGTAGGTTGGCATCATATTTATGAAGACTTGTTTTTTATCAATCGACGTTGAAAAAAGGGAAAATCAGGAAATCGATCCGTTTGAGGGCGTAAAAAAACTCAATAACATTTTGGATATTTTCAGAAAATATCAGGCCAAAGCAACGCTGTTTGTAACCGGAGAAGTTTTAGAACATCAACCCGATTTGGTAAAAAAATGGGCAGAAGAATTCGAAATCGGCTGTCACGATTACTATCATATTTCTCTGGATAAAGTTGATGTATTGGGAACAGAAAAACAAATTAAGGATTTTATTGATTTATATAAAAATATTTTTAACCGAACACCGAAGGGATTCAGAGCACCAAGAAATATTATCAATAATGAGCATTTTGAAATTTTGGAAAGGCATGAATTTCTGTATGACAGTAGCGTTTTGCCGCGTTATCCTTTGGGACTTAGGCATTATGCCGGATATCGGGGGAGGGCGCCGATTAAACCCTATTGGCCGAATAAAAATGATTATCGAAAATGCGGCGACCTTAAAATATTTGAAATACCGGAAGCGCCCGTATTTTTTAACGTTCCTTTAGTGGGGACATGGTTGAGAAAACTGGGCGTGAAATTATTCCAGTTTCTTTTTTGTTTCAAAAAGCCGGATTTTATCAGTTTAAGTATGCATTCCTGGGACGGCGTAAAATTTGAGGGCAAAAGTTCGCGAAACAGCGGGCCAATTTATTTGCAGCAATTGGACGAAATAATGGCGTTTTTGATAAAAATCGGTTATGAGTTCAAATCCGGAGAAGAAATACATCGTGATGCAAATCCGCAAATCTAATGCCAATCTGCGAATCTGCGAATATTGGTGATTTGCGGGCTACATATTAGCATCATGAAGATATTAATAATTAGCAATTAGTAGATTAGCATATCATTAGCAGATTAGCATCATGAAGATATTAATAATTAGCAATTTGTAGATTAGCATATCATTAGTAGATTAGCATCTTATATGTTCACCAGGCTACCCAAACAAGAATATAAAAAATTACTTGAACAGGTTTCATTTAAGACCTTTTTTCATGGAATCGAGTGGCATGAGTTTTTAGAAAAAGAATTTAAATGGCTGAAATTCGAATATTATTTATATAAAAACGAAGCGATTTTACCTATTGCGCGGTTTAAAGTTTTCGGAAAAGAAAAACTAATTTCTTTGCCTTTTTGCGAATATGGCGGGCCGTTGCCGTTGAAACAAGAGATTAGCTTTAATAAGCTTAAGGATGATGTTTTATCGGAATTTGGGGAAAATATCAAAATAAAATTTCATCCGGAAATACTCAAATATTTTAGAGACTTGGAGAATAATCAAAACACGGAAAGCGATAATTTTACCAGTTGGATCGAAGTTTTTAAAAATACGACAGAAGAATTATTATTGGATTCATTTAGGAAAACATTAAGACACGAAATAAAGAATGCACAAAAAGAAAATTTGGCAATTAAAAAATGCGAAAACTCCAAAGAATTGAAAGAATTTTATAATTTGTATGTTGCCAACTTGAAAAGAAAAAAGACAATCCCTTATCCGTTTTCAGTTATTAAATTCTTATGCGAAAATCGAGGCGTTGAAGTCATATTGGCGATTAAAAATGATAAAGTTATTGGTGGTAATTTGTTTATACATTATGGCAAGTTTGTGCATTATTTTTTCAGCGCTTCAGATCTGAAATACAGGAGTCTCGGGATGAATTATCTACTTTTATGGACCAAGATTAAAAGCTTAATCGGTCAAGACAAAATTTTAGATTTAGGCGCGACTCCGAAAGATTCTTCCCTGGATGTTTTTAAACGCGGTTGGGGAGGAAAAGAGTATCCGATAATCCAAATCGGGATTAAAAAAAACTTCGAAGCATTGCGCGCCTCGAAGTTGAGAAATGTTTGGGGCCTGATGCCAAATTTTGTTGTCAAAAAACTTAGTTCGTTTTTAATTAAGTATCGTTTATAATATCTAGTCCTTAGTCCTTAGTCTCTAGTCTCTAGTCCCTAGTCCCTAGTCACTAACCCCTAACCCCTAGTCTCTAGTCTCTATACACTCAATTATCTTATCGATATCTTTTTCCGTAAACCAGCTTTGTAATGGAAAATTAATAATTCTGCGTGCTGCCTTATTGGTGTTCGGCAACATACCGTTTAGCGGATTATAAATCGGTTTGCGCCAAATTCGTGAACAGAAAATTCCACACTTTCTTAGTTTATTAAATAATTCATCACGACTGGTATTTTGCGGAACCAGAGCCGAAAGATAAGTAAAAGTATTATTTTCGTAACTTTGAACTTTGAACCCCGAACTTATTAACTTATTTTGAAAATATTTTGCTAAATTGATTCTTTTCTCGGCTTGCTCCTTAAAATTTTCCAGATAGTTATTAAAAAGTTTTAGAGATAGTTTTGATGCTTTTTCCGGTTCACGAAAATTTTCAGTAGTTTGCGGTTTTTCTCTTCTGAAGCTTTCCGAGATATTAGCTAAGAGAGAGTAGAGGCGCAAGAATTTAACAATATTTGATAATTTTGGCTTATAATCGGTAACTTCTGTTTTTATTTGCGTTTTAGAAATAAGCATTCCGCCATTGATATTTGGGCATATTTTCGCGAAACTGAAAAAAGCGCAGTCCCCGAATTTTTCCGGAGATATCGGCGGCGAAATATGGGCACAGTCTTCGATAATTTTAAGGTTGTGTTTTCTGGCGATTTCCAGAATTTTATCCAGATTCACGGGTAATCCGTAAGTGTGGCAGATTAAAATCGATTTTGTTTCCGGAGTTATTTTTTCCTCTATTGCGGAAATTTCTGGTTGAAAAGTGTTTAAATCTATATCCAAATAAATCGGTTTAATATTATATTTTTTAAAAATTGGCAGGAAAATATCACAAAGATAAGCAGGAATAAGCATTGCCGAATTTTCCAAGCCTAATTCTTTAATCGCGATTTGGAATGCCGAGCGCCCGGAATCGGTAAAAATAATATTAAAACTCGGAAAAACTTTATTAAGTTTATTTTTTAAATCGATTTCAGAAAAACCCCTTAAAAAGGGCCTTAAGCTAAAAGATTTAAATTGTGGATGTACGAAGTACATAGGGCGATGCTAATCAACGAATTTAATACTAATCTACTAATTACAAATACGTTATGAATGATAATAAATTGATATATCCGGAATTGTCTTATAAGATTACAGGAGCTTTATTTAGTGTTCATAATGAAAACGGAAGATATTGTAATGAAAAACAGTACTCTGATTCTATTGAAAACCTTTTAAGAAAATTAAATATAAAATACGAAAGAGAAAAAATAATACCACAATCATTTGAGGGCGAGCAACAAGGAAGAAACAAGGTTGATTTTTTAATAGATGATAAGATTGTTTTAGAAGTTAAAGTTAAGCGATTATTAATTAAAGATGATTATTATCAGATTAAGCGTTATCTTGTGGCTTTTAATAAAAAACTTGGCTTAATGGTTAATTTTCGAGACAAATACATCAAGCCGCGCAGAATAATTAATTCAAATGTTAGTAATTAGCAAATTAGCAATTTGTAGATTAGCATATCATTAGCATATTTGCATCATGAAGATACTAATTCCATCAATTCACTATCCGCCAGTAATCGGTGGCTTTGAGATCTTTACCCAGGCCGTGTCCGAAGAAATCGGCAAAACCGATGATATTTTTGTCATCACCAGCAGGGTTATTGACACACCAAGGGAGGAAATAAAAAACAAATTGAAGATATTCAGAACCTCGCCGCAGGAGCTTAAAGACCTTTCTTACAGCAGTTCGAAATTCATTTTAGGGGCGATGGTTTGGATTTTTTTCAAATCTTTAAGAACAATCAGAAAGGAAAAGATAGAATTAATTCATGCACAGGGGTTTTTAAGCGGAATTTTAAGCTATATTTTAAGCAAAATCACCAAAGTTCCCTACATCATTACCATCCAATCGGCTGATTTCAGTGTATATCATCACAAGTTGAATATCAAGCCGATTGTGCGCTTTTATGAAAAAATGGAAAGAACGATTTTCAAGAATGCCAAATATTGCCATGCCATAAGTTATCACCTAGAAAAACATCTTTTAAAATATGAACCCAAGGCGACAATCGTTATTCCTAATGGAGTGGATACGAAAAAATTCGTACCCGACCCGGACAAATTTTCTACGCGCAAAAAATTGGGGTTTGATACGAAAAATTTGATTATTTGTGTTTCCCGCCTCGAGTATAAGAATGGTACGCACGATTTGATTGCTGCGGCAAAACTCTTAAATAAAGAAGTAAAAGATTTCAAAATAGTGATTTGCGGCAGCGGTTCGCAAAAAGAAGAATTGGAAAAAATGATTACAGATTTTGGATTAAAAGAAAAGATTTTTCTGCTTGGTAGTGTTTTATACGCGAAAATTCCACAGTATGTTGGGGCAGCCGATATTTTTATCAGACCGTCCTTGGCCGAGGGATTTGGCAATGTTTTCGTTGAGGCAATGGCGGCTGGAGCCGCGGTAATTGGAACTCCCGTAGGCGGGATTCCGGATTTTCTCAAAGACCCTTCGACGCACTCAGGGCAAGCAAATGGTTTATTCTGTGAGCCGGGAAATTCTAAAGATATTGCGGAAAAAATTAAAAAGCTTATAAACGATAAGGTTTTAGCTCAGAAAATAATCAATGGCGGCATCAAGACCGCAAGAGAGGAATATGATTGGGTAGGTATAGCGCAAAGAGTAAGGAATTTGTACAAAAAAGTATTATCTGAATCTACGAATTAATATCCCAATTTACAAATTCGGTGATTCGTAAACATTCGTTGATTCGGATATAATATTCGTGTCATTCGGATAATATTCATAATAAATAATAATTAATAAAAAACATGAAAAAAATTATACCGGGACTGGCGATATTTTTTGTAGTTTTTGGAGCAGCTTTAAGGTTTGCTCCTCATTTGCCGAATTTTGCTCCGATTGCGGCGATAGCCTTATTCGGTGGAGTTTATCTTAATAAAAAATATGCATTGATTTTACCGCTCGCAGTAATGTTAATTAGTGATTACTTTATCGGCTTTTATGATATCAAATTAATGCTCGGAGTATATTTAAGTTTTATTCTGGTTGGCGTCATCGGTTTAATAATTAAAAAAAGGAAAAATATCCTTACCGTGATTGGCGGGAGCGTTTTGGGTTCGGTTCTATTTTTTCTGATTACCAATTTTTCCGTATGGGTATTCTATAATTGGTATCCGCATACCTTAAATGGTCTTGACCAATGTTTTTCAATGGCTATCCCGTTTTTTAGAAATACATTATTGGGCGATTTATTTTATGTCGCTGTTTTATTTGGAGTCTATGAATTAATAGTGGCCACGATTAAGAAGAAATATTTTACAGTTAAAGAAATTGTTAAGTATTAATTTATTTGATTATTGGTAGGTATTTGTTGATTCGGATATGATATTCGGATCATTCGGATAATATTAATTTCATGAAAATTGTTATCGCTTCAGGAATTTATCCTCCCGACATTGGCGGACCAGCTACTTATTCGCGATTAATCGCCGGAGAGTTTATTAAAAGAAATATTGATGTTTCGATAGTTTGTTATAGTGATAAAAAAAACGAGGAAATGGATAGAAATGATAATTTTAAGATAGTGAGGGTGGCGAGGAAGAATTCTGCTCTTTTCCGTTATTTTGTTTATTTTTGGAATTTATTCAGGCTGGCAAAGAATTGCGATATTGTTTATGCTCAGGGACCATTGGGTGCGGGTTTGCCGGCATTGGTTGTTGCTAAAATTTTAAGGAAGAAATTCATCATAAAGATTGTCGGTGATTATGCCTGGGAACAAGGCGTGAATCAATTCGGGATTAAGGATTTAATTGAAGAGTTCCAGAAAAAAAAATACGATTCAAGAACAGAGCGGATTCGCAAAATCCAAAAACTTGTAGTCAGAAAGGCTGACAGGATAATAACTCCGAGCGAGTTTTTAAAGAAAATCGTTAAGGGCTGGGGTGCCAAAGAAGAGAAAATCATCGTTGTTTATAATGCTGGTCCGGAAATCGGAAAGATTGCCGGAACTGCTCCCAAGACGGGTCTGGAAGGCGATATTTTGGTCTCTGCCGCAAGATTGGAGCCATGGAAGGGCATGGTAGCCCTAATAGAGATAATGCCCGAATTGTTGCAAAAAAACCCGAATTTCAGGCTATTTATCGTTGGAGATGGCCCATTAACCAAAGATCTAAAATCCAAAATCCAAAATCTAAACCTTGAAGACAAAGTCGTGCTGGCTGGAAGAGTTCCTCATGATGAGTTAATGTCTTATTTTAAAATAAGTATGATTTTTGTTCTTAATACCGGTTACGAGGGTTTGCCGCATATAGCCTTGGAAGCGATGGCCTGCGGCTTACCGGTAGTTACTACTAATGTTTGCGGAAATCCCGAAGTTGTACGAAATAATTATAACGGTATTCTTGTTGAATACAATGACAAAGAACAACTTAAAAACGCCATAATGAAAATTTGGGAGAATCGAAACCTAAGGGAAGAATTTATTGAAAATGGAAAAGAAGCGCTTAAGAAATTCACCCGGGAGGAAATGATTAATAATACAATAAAAGTATTATCCGAATCTACAAATTAGTATCCAAATCTACGAATACCATTATACGAATCTACGAATTGATATCCCAATCTACAAATAATTTACTATAAATAATGGAAAGGACCCATAAAAAAGTATTATATCCAGAATTATCTTATAAGATTTGCGGGTTATGTTTTAAAGTTCATAATGAGTTCGGGCGCTTCATGAACGAACAACAATATGCGGATGCTTTGGAAAATGTATTGAAATTAGAGAATATTAAATACGAAAGAGAAAAAGCACTACCGCCATCATTCGAAGGCGAGAACCCGAAAAGAAATATCCCGGACTTTATAATCGAAGGCACTATTATTGTAGATTTGAAAGCTAAGAGAATCATAACCAAAGAAGACTATTATCAAATGAAAAGATATCTTAATGCTTTTGACAAAGATCTTGGCCTAATTGTAAATTTCCGCGAATATTACATAAAACCAAAACGAGTTTTAAGTTTAAGGGAAAATAATTCGTAGATTAGTAGGTATTCGTTGATTCGGATAAGTATTCGGATTATTCGGATAATGTTATGAAATTATTAATGATAACCGGAGATAGAGCGTTAGCTCAAGGGAAGAAGGGGCCGTTTTATTATACGCTTGAAGAATTTTCCAAATACTGGGAAAGAATTGATGTAATCTGTCCAAAGATTCAAAACTCAGAACTTAAAACTCAAAACTTATTTGGTAATGTTTTTATCCATTCTTCCTCTTGGCCGTTGATTTTTCAACCCCTTTTTATTTCGAAAAAAGGGGCGGAGATTTTTAGAGAACAAAAATTCGACTTATTCACAATTCACAGTTATCCGCCATTTTATAACGATATTGGCGGATTATGGTTATACAACAAGCTTCGAACATCTCCAGCGTCTTCCGCATCTCAAACATTTCCAACACCTCAAACATCTCAAACACCTCTGACATCTTGTACATCTCCAACAATTCCTTACGTTCTTGAGGTGCACCATATTACGGGATGTCCTAGAGCAGGAGATTTTAGGGAAAAATTATACAGTATTTTAACAAGAATATTTATTAAAAAATTTGCCAGAAACGCAACAGCGGTCAGGGTTGTTAATCAAAAACAAACTCCGGAATTTTTGATTAAATTCGGAATCGACAAAGAAAAAATAAAATATATTTCTTCGGCCTATATTGATTTAGAAACATTTAAACCGATGAGCATGGAAAAGAAATACGATATTGTTTTTGCCGGAAGACTGACCAAGAATAAGGGAATAATGTTATTATTAGAAGCAATTAAAAAAATCAATAATCAAAAACCTAATATAAAAATGATTATTGTGGGAACCGGGCCATTGGAGAATAAAATTAAAAAATTTATAAAACAAAATCAGCTCGAAAATAATATCGAATTTGCCGGCTGGCTGCCCGGCATGGAAGACGTAGCCAAGGCTTACAATCAATCGAAGATTTTTGTGATGCCATCTTTTAATGAGGGTGGGCCGAGAGTTAATTTAGAGGCAATGGCTTGCAATGTGGCCGTAATCACTAGTAGAGTGGGATTAATGATCGATATAATCAAAGATAAAGAAAATGGTCTGTTTGTGGACTGGGATTCGAAAGATATTGCTGATAAAATTATGTTATTGTTAGAAGACGATGATTTGTGCAAAAAAATAGCGGAAAATGGTTATAAAATAGTTCAGCAATTTGAACGCAAAAAAATGATTAAAAATTATGCAGAAACCTATCAAAATTTGTTACATTCTTCCGGAATATAGCGAAAAAACAGACAGTCATTTTTTCCACATTTACGAATTATTAGAAAAATTATCGGAAAAAATTGATATTTTTTTGGTTATTGAGAGGTCTGAAATAAAAAATATAAAAATCGGGGAAAAATCTTGTGTGCAAAAATTTAAATTTGCGCCTTTAAGGTTTTTGGAAAATTTTTTGATTCTTCTAAGGGCAAGAATTTTGGGGTATAAAAATTTTTACACTCATTACGGTTATATCGGGGCCGTAAATGCGGCTGTGATTTCCAAATTATTCGGCGGTAAGTCCTATTACTGGAACTGTGCGATGAATTGGCTTTTTAAACAAAGAAAATTTGCCGGCCTCGGCTACAGATTAAGCTTAAAGTTATCAGATTATTTAGTTACGGGTTCGGAGACAATGAAACAAGGTTATGTTGAACATTACGGATTAAAACCTGAAAAAATTAAGGTCATGCCGAATTGGATAAACTTAAATCGGTTTAAAGTTCAGAGTTCGAAGTTCGAAGACAAAAAAACATCGAATCTAAAACATCGAACCAATAACATTTTATTTGTCCATTGGTTATCAAAAAGAAAGGGTGCAGACATGATTGTTCCGACAATCAAGCATCTTTTGTCCGATTTCCCGTCGTTTGAAGAAAATATTAAGCTTAAAGTAATCGGAGACGGGCCATATAAAGAAACATTAATTGAAGAGATAAAAGAAAACAAATTGGAAAAAATTATAGAAGTTTTGGGCGGGATATCAAATAAGGATATTATTCAATATTATCAAGATGCGGATATATTCTTTATGCCGTCGATGGAAGAAGGCTTTCCCAGGGTTTTATTAGAGGCTATGGCAATGGGCGTGCCATATGTGACTTCCGAGGTGGGTAGTGTGCGTGAAATATCTTGCGAAACAGCACAAAGGTTTTTGGTCAAATCCGGCGACGTGGCAATGTTTGCTCATAAAATAGAAGCATTGATTTCCGATAAAGAAACTTACGAAAAATTCATAGAAGAAGAACTGGAAAAAGTTCAAGATTATTCGATGGATAAAGTGGTAGAAAAATTTATAAAATTATTTATATAAGATGCGAATCTACAAATAATATACTAATCTACAAATCCGAATATTCGCATATTAGCATAATAAAAATATTAACATTCGCATATTAATAGATTTGCATTAAATTAGCGGATTAGCATCATAATAATATTAACGATTAGCAATTAGTTGATTAGCATAAAATTCGCATATTAGCATCATTCTTATGAAAATTATTCTAACAACCTCACCTCGCGCAGAAGGCGACTTGGAAAGAAAGGGTTTGCCGTTTTTAGGTCTTGGTTATATCGCAGCTTATATTGAAAAATTCAGTAAACATCAGGTGGAGATTTTCGATTCTCATACGTATGGTTTTAATGCTTCTGTGGCCGCGGAAAAAATACTGGAGAAAAATCCCGATGTAGTCGGTGTTCACGCAATTACCGATAACCGTTTTAAAGCAATTAGCCTCTTTAGGGAGCTAAAAAAAAGAAAACCCGATGTCGTTATCTTGACCGGCGGACCGCATTTTTCCCTGACTGCAAAAAATGCATTGGAGCTTGTTCCGGAAATAGATTATATCATTAAGGGCGAAGGAGAAAAGCCAATTGTCGAATTCCTAAATAGATTGGAGGGAAGTAAAGATCTTTCCGAGGTTCCCGGAATAGTATTTAGAAAAAACAATGAGATTTTTGAAAATAAGACCGTAAATCTGATTGAGAATATTGACGAATTGCCGATGCCGGCTTGGCATCTTTTCGATATGAAAGAATATAATAAGCCAATAGATGGAACCAAAATACGCTCAATTGGGGTAATGAGTGCACGGGGATGCCCGAATGTTTGTGTTTATTGTGCCAATGCCCGTTCCGGCCTAAGATTAATGACTCCGAAAAAATTCGTTGATGAAGTAGAATTTCTGCAGAAAGAATATGGATTTAAGGGATTTGATTTTTGGGATGATACACTGACCATGGTTAACGAACACGCAATCGCGATTTGTGAGGAAATAATTAAAAGAAAGCTGGATATAGTTTGGTATGCTAGGGCAAGGGTAAATACCGTAAATAAGAATTTACTAGGATTAATGAGAAAAGCGGGTTGCATCAGAATAAGTTACGGCGTGGAATCCGGAAGCCCGAGAATTTTGAAAATTATCAGAAAAAACATAACCATTGATCAGGTTAGGGAGGCGGTTAAGGCATCCTCGGATGTCGGCATGGCGGTTGTGGAGAATTTTATGGTTAATCTGCCGGACGAGACAATCGACGACCTGAGGCAAACCATAGAGGTAATGAAGTGGTTGGGCCAAGTTAAAGATTCTTATCCCTCTTATGGATTTACAGTAATTTATCCGGGTACGGAGCTGGAATTTATGGCCAAAGAAAGAGGAATTATGCCTAATGATTTTTCATGGAACAGTCCGTATCAATCACCGAAATATAAGGTTGCCGGCACAGACCCGTCTTTATTTTACATGGAATGGCCCGGTTTCGAACTTGAAAGAATCAAAGCAATTATGACTAGGGGGTTGGGCATTAAGGGCAATGTTTTAAAGAAAGGGTTTGATAAATTGAGAAAAATAAAATCGATAAAGGAAGTCAGGGAATTGGGTCGAACGGTAATTAAGTATTTAGAGAACAGGAATTAGGGGCTAGGGATTAGTGACTAGGGGATAGGGCGACAGGGATTAGATATTAATTATAAGAACATGGCAATAAAATCATATAAAGATTTAATCGTATGGCAGAAATCTTTCGAATTGGTTAAGGAAATTTATATTTTAACCAAATTATTTCCCAAGGAAGAGCAATTTGGGTTGTCCTCACAAATGCGAAGGGCGGCCGTTTCAATTCCTTCAAATATAGCTGAAGGATCTACGAGGAGATATTCGAAAGAATATTTGAATTTTTTACACATAGCATTTGCTTCTGGTGCAGAATTAGAAACTCAAATTTTATTGGCTAAATCATTAGACTTGGTGACGGAGGTTGAATTTAAGAAGACAGAAAACTTACTGGACGAAACAATGAAAATGTTGAATGTTTTAATACAAAAATTAAAAGCTAAATCTTCACCAATCCCTAATCACTAACCACCAATCACTAGTCACTAAATCATGAAACTAACCTATGTTGCTAATGTTCGAATTCCGACTGAAATGGCGCACGGAGTGCAGATAATGCATATGTGTGAGGCTTTTGCTGAAAACGGAGCAGAAGTAGAATTGGTTGTGCCCCAAAGATTCAGTATTTCTGCTATCGGAAAAAAAGATCCTTTCGAGTATTACGGAGTCAAAAAGAATTTTTCGATTAAAAAAATATTTTGTTTCGATTTAACTCCATTAAACAAATACTTAGGTCCGATTTCATTTTTAACGCAAGCCCTCTCTTTTGCTTTTTTTATTTCTTTTTACCTGATGTTTAAAAAAACAGATATTGTTTTTTCCCGAGATAGATTTAGTCTGTTTTTTATCGTGCCCCTTAAGAAGAATGTGATTTTAGAAGCCCATCAATTTCACCGCAGTTTATTTAAATTTATATTGAATAAAGTTAAAAAAATAATTGTTATTACCAAGGGACTTAAAGATGATTTAGTTAAAAGGGGGATTAATGAAAATAAAATTTTTGTTGCTGCCGATGGCGTGGATTTAAAGATGTTTAATATCGGATGTTCGAAGTTGGAGGCAAGAAAAAAACTTAATCTTCCAGCAGATAAAAAGCTGATAATTTACATCGGTCAGCTTTACAAATGGAAGGGCGTTGAAACATTGGCACGGGCTTCGAAATATTTAAACAAAGATAGTCTAGTTATGATTGGTGGAGGAATAAAATGGTATTTGGATAATTTTAATGAGTTTATTAAACAAGAAAAATTTGAAAAATATTTTAACCATGGGTCATCAGGAGTACTCCAGGGTTCCTTATTTTTTGAAAGCTGCGGATTGTTTGGTTTTGACCGGTACTGTAAAATACGGAATTTCCGAAAAGCACACCTCGCCGATGAAAATGTTCGAATATATGACCTCGTACGAGCCGATTGTGGCCTCGGATCTGCCGTCTTTCAGAGAGATTTTGAATGAAAAAAATTCTATCCTGGTTGAATCTGATAATCCGCAAGCAATGGCCGAAGGAATTAAAAAGGCTCTTAACGATGCGGAATTTTCCACAAAAATTTCCGAGCAAGCACACAAAGACGTTCAAAAATATTCCTGGGACAATAGGGCTAAAAGTATTTTAGAATTTATCAATCAATAAGATTTGAGTTAGCTACTATTTCCTAGACCCTAATTTCTAAATCCTAAATCTATGTGTGGTATTAACGGTTTTATAAATTATAATAACGACAGCCAAACTTTAATTGAGAGAATGAATAAAAAAATCCAGCATCGCGGACCGGACGGTGAAGGATTTTATTTGGATAAAAATATTTCCCTAGGGCATCGCAGATTATCGATTATTGATTTATCGGAAAATGGCAAACAGCCGATGTTTAACGAAGATAAGTCACTTTGCCTGATATTCAACGGTGAAATTTATAATTTTGAAGAAATAAGAAACGATTTGCAGGAAAAGGGCCATAAATTTTTCTCTAATACCGATAGCGAGGTGATTTTGCATCTTTATGAAGATCATAAAGAAGATTGCGTAAAATTTCTTAACGGAATATTTGCTTTTGCGATTTGGGATATCAAAAATAAAGAGTTATTTTTGGCGCGGGACAGGGTGGGCGTTAAGCCATTATATTATTATTTTAAAGACAATAAATTTATTTTTTCCTCTGAAATCAAAGCGATTTTGGAACATAACATTAAACGGGAAATTAATTTAGATGCGTTAAACCACTATTTTAGATTAATGTACGTGCCGGCACCCTTAACAATGTTTAAAAATATTTATAAATTACCTCAAGCCCACTACTTAAAACTCTCACCATCCCCTAATCACCAGCCCCTAGTCCCTAAAATCAGTAAATATTGGGATATTACTGATTTTTCAAATATTGAATCTAAAGAAGAAATCATCGCAAAAATTCAGGATTTGATGAAAAAATCAGTTAAGGGCCAGTTAATTTCAGACAGGCCGGTAGGAATATTTTTAAGCGGCGGCATAGACTCGACTTCGGTTTTGGGAATTACCAGGGAATTTAAAAAAGATAAGATAAAAACCTTTTCCGTGGGATTTGACATTGAAGATCCGAACAATAAGTTTAATGCGGACCTAGAATTAGCGCGTGAGACGGCAAAATTTTACAACACGGAACATCACGAATTGTTAGTTTCATCAAAAGATATATTGGAAAATATCGAAAAAGTCATTTATCACTTAGATGAACCCATTGCTGAACCGACGCAAACCGCGACTTTTTTACTTTCCGAAATAGCAAAAAAAGAAGTGGCAGTGGTTTTAGGTGGAGATGGGGGAGACGAACTTTTTGGTGGATACAAAAGATATTATTACAGTCACATATTAAGTAAATATTTACCAATTGTTCCTTCTTTTTTGAAAACAATGATTTACGCCAAGTTTATGTTTCAAAAAGAAACAGAAATTGCTAAAATTCTAAACAGAGATACAAATCAAGTTGATCTAACAAATAAATTTTTTAAAGATAATTATTTCAAGGCGTCTAAAGGCGTAGTAAAGGCGCCTGATTATGGGCGGCTATTTATGTTGACGGATTTGAAAACCTGGCTGACTGACGAATCGTTAATGAGGAGTGATAAAATGACTATGGCGCACGGATTGGAGCAAAGGGTTCCGATATTAGATCATTATTTGGTTGAGCTTGCGGCAAAGATTTCCAGTAAATATAAAATGGGGAGCAAAGAACAGGGAAAAGTGATTTTTATCGAAGCAATGAAGCAATATTTACCGGAACATATTTTGAAATCGGAGAAGAAAAAAGTTTGGCTTACGCCAATGTCGGAATGGTTAAGAAGGGGATTGAATGACTATGCGAAAGAAGTTTTATCCGCGGATTATTGTCCCGAAACACAAAAATATTTTGATTTTAATGGAATCCAAAAAATGTTTGACGATCATATTGAAAAAAGAAAATATAATCTGAATTTAATCTGGGCGCTGATTACTTTTCAAATTTGGTGTAAAAGATATTTAATTATATGAAAGAAAGCATTAATTTTTTTAAAGAAAAAATAATTAAGATTTTTACAGAAAAGAAAACAATAGTGGATATTGGAGGGGGGTTAAGAATAAGTAAAACAAAAGGAGATAGTTATTCTTCTTCCGGTTCGTGGATTTTGCCTTATTTAAATAAAGTAGAATATAAAATTCTTGATCCCGTATCTGATTACAATCCTGACATTGTTGGAGACATACATAATCTGCCATTTAAAGATAATTCGCAGGAAGCTATTATTTGTATTTCTGTTCTGGAACACGTGGAAAATCCATTAATCGCAGTCAAAGAATTATACAGGGCACTACAACCTGGCGGCTATTGCTATATTAGTTTGCCGTTTCTACATTGTTATCACTCCAAAGAAGGATATTATAAAGACTACTGGAGGTTTACAAGAGATGCAGTGGGTTTATTATTCAATAAGTTTTCGACTATCGAAATTCAAGAAACCAGAGGCGCAATAGAGACATGGTTAAATATTAGTCCATTGGGAAAAATTAAGTTTTTAATAAAAATTTCAGTTCTTTTAGATGGGATCTTTAAAAAAAATAAAAGTAATCAGGTTAGTGGTTTTAATGTATTTTTAATCAAATGAAGCCCAATCTTGAAATAACAACGGTAATCGGATGCAAAAACATATGCTCATATTGTCCTCAGGAAAAACTATTGAAGGCCTACAAGGACAACGTGCTTATTATGAGCTTTGAAACTTTCAAAAAGTGCGTAGATAAAATGCCGATTGATTCAGAAATACATTTTACCGGAATGGCGGAATCCTTTCTTAACTCTGATTGTGTAAAAATGATAGAATATGCTTTCAAAAAAGGACATGAAATTGTTTTATCAACGACACTTGTCGGATTAAAAGACATTTCTTCGCTTGAGAAAATAGCATTTAAATCGTTCCTGGTGCATTTGCCCTCAGAAGATTCAAATATACGGGTAGACGATAGCTACCTGAAAACTTTAAAGGATTTATCTGAAAGCAGTATTAAGGTTTCATATATTTATTTCAAGACTCTTCATCCGAAAATCAACGTTCCTGCCATGAAATTATTATTGAATAGCAGAGCAGGAAATCTTGATGGGAAACCGAGACGAAGACAAGGAGAAATTGCCCGTAAAAGAACTCAACCCGTCTTGTTTCCAAACGGAGACGTAATATTGTGCTGTATGGATTATGGTTTGAAACATATTTTAGGTAATCTTTTACGTGATAACTATAATGATTTATTTTCTGGCAGCGAATACCAGAAAATATTGGAAGGATGAAAAGACTCTAAGGTGGATATGCTCTGCAGAAATTGCGAGTTTGCAAAGAATGTTAATTTTACGGCAAAGATATTTAACAGCCTTAACGTAAAGAAAACCATAAGGGGGATATTGAGAAAATTGCACCCACCTACTTCTTAAACAAAAATCATAATGAAAAAACTATTAATTATAACTAAATCTCTTTCGAAGAATGACGGCCAGGGCAGGTATTCCCTGGACTTGATTAAGCGATTAAAAGATGAATATCAGTTGGTTATTTTTTATTTTCAGGAACCAGAAAACAGGGAGGCAGATGTGAGGTATTATCGATTGGGCAACTTATTTTTTTCCTGGCGATTTTTCAGGGAATTAAAATCCGCGGACTTAGTCCATTCTTTTTCCGACTACCCTTATTGTCTTTTGCCGTTTTGGCCCTGGTTTTCGTCGAAGAAGTCGATCTTCATTACGGCTCACGGTACATACGGCGTTGAACCATTAGACAGGGCCAAGGGTAGTTTTTTACTAAAAAGAGCATATAGGAAAGCGAAAAAAGTAATTTGTGTCAGTAAATTTACGGAAAGGCAAATTCTTAAAAGAATTAAACTAAGCAATGCTATAGTTGTTAATAATGGAGTTGATTACGGAAAATTTCAAAAAAGCAATGTTCAGCAAAAAACTGAAAATAAGAAAATTATTTTAAGCGTTGGCGCGTTAAAGCCAAGAAAGGGATATCATATATCTATTCCGGCAATTGCCGAAGTTAAGAAAAAATATCCTGATGTAAAATATTGTATTGTTGGCGGGAAACCGCCGGAAACGTATTTAAGAATGATTAAAGATAATAATCTTTCGGAAAATGTGGTCTTTTTTGAAAATATTTCCGACGAAGAATTGATTAATCTATATTATCAATCGGATATTTTCCTTTTACCATCAGTTACCGAAAATGAAAATGATTTCGAGGGATTTGGTTTGGTGTATTTAGAGGCAGGTGCTTGCGGAAAACCGGTAATTGGTGCATTCGGTTCTGGTGCAGAGGATGCGATAATTGACGGGGAAACGGGAATATTGGTTCCGCAAAATGATGTTAAAAAAACTGTCGAAGCGATTTTGAAATTATTAGATAATCCTATAATGGCCCAAAAAATGGGCGAGAATGGTAAAAAAAGAGCCGAAGAAATGAATTGGGACAATACAGTTAAAAAATACATAGAAATATATAAAAAAATTATTCATCTTAATGGGGTGGTAAATAATAGGATTTTAGGGTAAAATTACAAATATAATGTTTTATATATTATTAATAAAAACATGAAATTATCCATAATAATTCCAATATACAACGAGGAAGAAAACATAAAAGAACTTTATGAAGAACTCAAAAAAGTTTTGGGTGATTTATCTATTGGTTATGAAGTAATTGCAATTAATGATGGTTCTAAGGATAATTGTAGGCAAATTCTTAATAAAATTGCCCAAACTGACTCTAGTTTTAAGGTTATCAATTTTAGAAAAAACTTTGGTCAGACAGCCGCTATTGCAGCTGGAATAGACCATGCCAGTGGGGATATTTTAATTTTAATGGATTCCGATTTACAAAATGATCCAGCCGACATCCCTATATTTTTAAAAGAAATAGAGCATGGCCATGATGTTATTTCGGGTTGGCGTAAAGAGCGGAAAGATAAATTTTTGACTAGAAGAATTCCTTCTTGGCTAGCTAATAAATTAATTTCATTTATTACAGGTGTAAGATTGCATGATTATGGTTGTACGATGAAGGCCTATAGAAGTGAAGTTATTAAAGACATCAAGCTTTATGGAGAAATGCATAGGTTTATTCCCGCTTATACGTCTTGGTATGGAGCAAAAATCCAAGAGATAATTGTTAATCACAGACCAAGAAAACACGGCAAAACCAAATACGGGATTTCACGAACATTTAGAGTAATACTAGATTTACTAACGGTTAAATTTCTTATTGATTATTCTACTAAACCGATACACTTTTTTGGCAGAATTGGTTTTTGGTTGTTTGCTTTCGGTTTTGTTTCTGGTATATCCGCCTTATTTTTAAGATTTTTTAGGGGTATAACCCTTATCCAGACTCCACTTCCTTTACTTACTGTTCTTTTTATCGTTGTCGGAGTTCAGTTTATTTTAATGGGGCTTTTAGCTGAAATCCTGATAAGGAATTATTACGAATCTCAGAAAAAAACTACTTACTTAATTAAAGAAAAGGTTAATTTCGATAATTGATTATGTGTGGAATAGCCGGTTATGTGGGATTTGGTAATAAAGATATCTTAGAAAAGATGACAGACGTAATTAAATATCGTGGACCCGATAATGAGGGTTTTTTTGTAAGTAATGATGTAGGTTTGGGGATGAGAAGATTGAGTATTATTGACTTAAGCAGCGGCGATCAGCCGATTTATAACGAGGATAAATCAATTGTTATCGTATTTAACGGCGAAATATATAATTTTCAGGATTTAAAGAAAGAACTTATTGCTAAGGGTCATCGGTTTTATACCAAATCAGATACTGAAGTTGTAGTCCATCAATATGAAGAGAGAGGGGAAAACTGCTTTAAAGATTTGAATGGGATGTTTGCTGTCGCAATTTGGGATATTAAAAAAAGAAGATTGATTTTAGCCAGGGACCGTTATGGGGAAAAACCCTTATACTGGAGCTTAAAAGATAAAACTCTGATTTTTGCCTCAGAACTAAAAAGTGTTTTGGTGCATCCCTTAATAAAAAGGGACTTAAATCATCTGGCAATTTATCAATATTTTTCTTTTGATTATGTGCCTCAACCATTTACCATATTTAAGGACATCTATAAATTAGAAAACGGTTCATTTTTAGTGTTTAATGAAAATGAGGTTAACCTGGAAAAATTTTATAAAATAGAGAATACTGAGACTAAAATCGATTTTAATATCGCCCTGAATAACCTGGAAGAATTAATGGAAGATTCCGTAAAAATCCGTTTAATTGCCGATGTTCCGGTGGGAATTTTTTTGTCCGGAGGGATTGACTCTTCAACTATTGCTTATTTTGCAAAAAAACAAAAAAAAGATATCGAAACATTTTCCATCGGTTTTAGTGAAAAAACTTTTGATGAATCCAAGTACGCTAATCAAGTAGCGGATTTATTAAAAACCGATCACTATCATCGAGAATTTAAGCCAAATGATTTACTGGATGCAATTCCTGAAATTATCGAGAAGTTAGATGAACCCTTTGGTGATCCCTCTATCCTGCCAACTTATCTGCTTTCTAAGTTTGCGCGCGAGAAAGTCAAGGCAGCATTGGGCGGAGACGGGGGAGACGAATTGTTGATGGGTTATCCTAATCACCGAGTACAAAAAATATTATATACGCTGGGTGTTAATAATTTAAGCTTTACAAAAATCAATTTTGCCGAAATCGTTGAAAGATTTTTATCTGTTTCTGATAAAAATTTAACTTTGTTTTATAAAATTAAAAGATATGCCCATAGTATTGCTTTTCCTGCTTTGTATCGCGATTTTTTAAATATCGGTGGTTATTTAGGCAAAATTAATAACTTATTTAGATTTAACATTGAATTGGAACAGCCATTCAATTTCGCCGATAAATTTTTAGCAGATTACAATAAGTGCAATTACTTAGAAAAGATTAATTTGTTATTTTTAAAATATTACTTAGAAGATGATATTTTGTTCAAAGCTGACCGTGCCAGTATGTATAATAGTTTAGAGGTCAGAGCTCCGTTTCTAGATTTTCGTTTGGTAGATTTTATTAATTCATTACCATTGGAATATAAATTACATGGACTTACAACCAAGTATATTTTAAAAAAAATGGTAAAAGATAAATTACCCCAAAATATTGTTTATCGAAAAAAGAAAGGATTTGGCGTGCCTCTTACTGCTTGGTTGAAGAATGATCTAAAAGACTATACGGCAAAAATTCTTAATCAAAAAGAAATAGATAAATTCGGTTTAATAGATTATTCTTTCGTTAAAAATATTATCGAAGAGCATGTAAATAATAAAAAAGATAACAGAAAAATTATTTGGAATCTAATTATTTTTCAAAATTGGTGTAAAAATTATTTAAAGTAAAAATTAAAAAATGGAAAAAGCTTATAAAAATAAAATAAGCGACTATATTAGTCAGGAAGAAATTGAAAAATTTGATGTGCAGTTTAATGAATTTTTAAAAGATCAATTTGCACATAAAAAAATTGAAAATAGAATAAATTTCAATAGATTTAAACAATCTTTTCTGGTTATTTTCAGTAATCTTTTTATTTTACCAAGCGCTGTTAAGAATTATTTTAAATTATTTTTCTTACACAAAATGCCATTAAGATCTATGGAAATCGCCTTAACTTATGACTGTAATGCAACCTGTGAACAGTGTTCTTGCAGGCTGAATCATAATCCGCTTAAAAAAAGACTTAGTCTTGATGAATTTAAAAAAGCGATTGACGACGCAATAAAAATGGGTGCTTTTCAATTTAATATTACGGGGGGCGAACCATTGTTGTGTTTTGATGAATGTATTGAATTAATTAAATATATTAGATCCAAAGGCAAATATGTGCATTTGTGTAGTAATGCAATCTTAATGAATCGTGACATAATGGAAAAATTAAAAAAAGCCGGTCTCAATTCTTTGGAGATGGGATTAGACAGTGTAGACGAAGTCAGGCACAACGGCAACAGGAAAGAAAATAGTTATCAAACCACAATGAAAACCATCGAAATGGCAAAAGCGATTGGAATAAAAACAATAATTTTAAATACCATCATAACGCACGATAAAATTAAATGTCACGATATGTTGGCATTAATGAATTTAGCCAAAGAAAAGGGAGTAATGTTACAGATAACCCCGCCTTGCGTTACCGGCGCCTGGAAAAACAAAATAGACATTTTATTAAGCAAAAACGAAAGACTTTATTTGAGATGGCTTTTGGCAAAATATTCTCATGCGCGAATGGATACATATTCTGGATACAAGGGTATAAGATGTCCCGCAGCAAGGGAAAAAATTGGAATTCATCCCTATGGTAATGTAGTTTCTTGCCCATTGATTCAAATTATCTACGGAAATATTAAAGACGATAGCTTAGAAAATATTAGAAAAAAAATGCTAGAAAATCCCTATTATCATGTAGTATCAAAAGAAGGATGTTTGCCCAGTTTTAATCAGGAGTTTATAGATAAATACATGTTAGACAAAAAACAATAAATTAATGGAATGTTTAATTTGTAATTCAAGTAATCAAAGAAAGATTTTTTCCCAATGTACGGACCTGGAATACGCCAAAGGTGGAAAGTACGATTTTTATAAGTGTGGTAATTGTGGTTTAATCTATATCAATCCCGTCCCCAGCACAAACGAACTTTTATCTTTTTATCCTTCGAATTATCATGGCTATACGGAATCTCATTCTGTTTTAACCAAATTTTTAATAAATTTAAACATAAAAAGCAGAGCAAGATTATATAAAAAATTAATTGGCGGAAAAGGAAAAATTTTGGATGTCGGTTCTGCTAGTGGAAATCATTTTTCTTTATTGAATAAATATGGGAAATGGGATTTTTGGGGCATTGAATTTAATGAAGAAGTTGCTAAGAGGGGGAGAGATAATGGATTTAAAATAATTACCGACACATTAGAAAATCATAATTTTAATGGGTTAAAATTTGATTTAATTATAATGAATAACCTGATAGAACACGTCACTAATCCTGTTGAGACTTTAAATAAGGCAAAAGAAATTTTAAATTTTGGAGGAATAATTATCGGAGAAACTCCCAGCGTTAATTCTTTAGATTTTCGTCTTCTTGGAAAATATTGGGGAGGATTACATGTCCCCAGACACACTTTTATTTTTGATAAAAATAGCCTTCGTATCTTAGGAGAAAAAGTTGGTTTATCTTCCAATTTTAAACAAAAAATAGATACTAATCATTGGGCTGGTTCCTTGCAAAATTTTTTACAAAGCAAAAACCCATTTAAGGTAAAATTAAAAAATGGAAGAGCATGGTATTATTCTTTTTTGTTGCTGTTTTTTGTGCCTTTGAATTTTTTCCAAAAACTTTTTGGATATTCTGGAGTAATAATGTTTGAAATGAAAAACAATAATTATTCTCGTTCCTTTGCAGAGGGATTCGAAAATTGGAATGAAAAAATGGCACAAAAATATAACCCAGAGAATTATTTTAAAAATTTCAATTTTATTGTTAAATTTATAGAAAACTCAAGAAGAAAAAATATTATTAAATTATTAAACCCTCAAAATGAAGACAGAATAATTGAATTGGGTTGCGGAGCCGGAAATTTAATGGAAAAAATAAAACTAGCGAAAGAATTAACCGGTGTCGATATCTCTGATTTTCTTATTGGACTGGCAAAAAGAAAGAAATATCAAGTGAAGACAAAATTTGTTAAAGCAAATATCGAAAAATTACCGCAAGAAATTATTGAAACAAAATTTGATAAAATTTACTGTAGTGAGGTTCTAGAGCACGTTGAAAGTCCGGATAATGTATTGCAAGAAATAAAAAAAATTATCAGTAAAAATGGCGTGCTCGTAGTGTCTATACCGAACGAAAATTTAATTAATAAATTAAAAAATATTTTAATAAAATTTAAAATACTTAGTTACATTTTTCCAAAAATTTCCAAAAAAATGGATGAAGAGTGGCATCTTCACTTTTTTGATATAAATAAAATAACAAATTTAGCTGAGAAAGATTATTATATCCAAAAAATAAAAAGAATTCCTTTTGGTTTTTTGCCAATAAGATACGTGATTAAATTAGGCCTAAAAAATGATTAGTTCCAAAATACTAAATAATTTAATATGCATTAAATGCGGTGGAAAACTTGAATCAAAAGACGATAAGTTTGTTTGCGCTGTTTGCAAAGAAGAATATCCAATTATTCATGACAAACTTCAGGCGACAAGCAACCCGATTGACGGTTTTGGTGCGGTCAAAAAAGATTTTATTTTTAATAATTTAAAGGGGTTTTTTAAAAAATATCCTAAAATTTATCACATTATTTACCTTTTTTTTGGAGCTTGTTTTGTAGGTAAAAGTTCCAAGAAGCTAATAAAGGATATTGATTCGGAAAAGATTATTCTTAATTTGGGTTCGGGAACAAAAAAAATAAGGAAAGATGTGATAAACATTGATTTTTATCCTTTTATTAATGTTGATATTGTAGCTGATATTCATAATCTTCCCATTAAAGATAATTCAGCAGATGTGATTATTAATGAAGCCGTCCTCGAACATGATAAGAATCCACAATCAATGATTTTGGAAATGTACCGCATCCTTAAACCTGATGGGTTAATCTACGTTACAGTACCATTTATAGCTAGTTTTCATTCTTCGCCAAATGATTATTATAGATGGACAAAAGAAGGATTAAGAGAAGCATTAAATATTTTTCAAGAATTAAAAATCGGGATTATTTGCGGTCCAACATCGGCAATGCTTTCAATATTTAATGAATGGCTGGCAACATTTTTCAGTTTTGGTTTTAAATATTTACATCAATTTTTATTGATTTTGTTTACCGTGATCAGTAGTCCGTTAAAACTTTTAGACTATTTAATTTCTAAATTTCCGAGTGCGCAAAATATCGCTTTCGGTTTTTATTTTATTGGTAAAAAAAGATAAAAAATCATGAATATAGCATTGTTAACACCGCCATACGACATTATGAAAAAGGGGTATGGATCCAAAAGAAAGGTGAGGGGTGGTTTATTTCCGCCCCTTGGCTTGGCTTATTTGGCTAGTCCTTTAATTAAGGATGGGCACAATGTAAAAATTATTGACGCCTCTTCTTACAAGTATACTAACGAGGAAATAGGAAGGATATTGTTAGAATTTAAACCCGACATAATTGGCATATCTTCAGTGACTTCGTCAGCTGATGAATCTTATTCCTTGGCGAATTATTTAAAAGACAAAATTAAAGATGTTCCCATGATTTACGGCGGACCACACACGAGTTGTTTTCCTGAAATGGTATTTAATAACATCAAACAACTAGATTTGTTGGTTTGTGGCGAAGGAGAAGTAACATTTAAAAAAATTGTCGATTTTTACCAACAAGAAAAAAAATTACCCCAAGATATTCCCGGAACGTGGGCGAAAATTAACGGGAAATGGATTAAAAATATTCCAGCCCAGCCGATACTTAAATTGGATGAATTATTTATGCCGGCATATGAATTGTTCGATTATAATGGGGTTTATAAGCCCTTGCCCCTGCAATATAAAAAATTACCAACAGCCAACATGATAACATCGCGTGGGTGCCCTTATGGAAAATGTACATTTTGTTATGAATCAGGAAGGGCTTCGCAAATTTATCGTCGGCACAGCCCAGAAAGAGTGGTTCAAGAAATAGAGTTTTTAGTTAATAAATTACAAGTTAAAGAAATCGCTTTTTGGGATGATAATTTTTTAATTAGTGAGGATTGGATTTTTAAATTTTGTGATTTACTAGACAAAGAAAGAATAAAAATACCATGGAGTGCCGTTGCTAGGGTAGATACAATTACTAAAAAAATGTTAGAACGGGCAGTAAAATCGGGTTTATGGAATATATTTTTTGGAATTGAAACCGGTAATCAAGATTTATTAAATAGAATAAAAAAAGGCATAAATCTAGATCGGGTTCGTCAGGCGGTTCAATGGTGCAATGAATTGGGCATTATTACGCGAGGTTCTTTTATGTTGGCTTTGCCTGGTGAAACGCCAGAAAAAGCAGAACAAACAATTAGGTTTGCTTGCGAGATTAATGTAACATACGCTCAATTTTTGCCAACTCATCCTGATTGGGGAACAGAATTATATGATGATGCTATCGCTTCTGGTCGAATGGTCCCCCTTTATCAAGGAAGGACATCAATAACTTATATACCCGACGGATATAAAGATGCTCAACAAATCAGAGGTATACAGAAAAAGGCCTATAGAAAATTTTATTTTCGACCCAGTTATATTTTAAAACATTTGAAAAGATTAAAAGACATCGATAAAATTAAACAGTATTTTGATGCCCTTAAATATATAATTGGTATAAGTACTTAACCTATTTGAAATTAGAATATATGTTTATAATGTTTATAGTTTTAAAACTAATTATTTTCTGGGTTGTTTTATTTTTCTTTGGGTATCAGATTAGTGGGTGGTTATTCAAAGGTGGCCAAATTGAGAAACTAATTGCCCTGGCCGGATTAATAGGATCAGGACTTTATGTTTTTTTGATTAATGTCATTGGGTATTTTGTTCCAATAAAAATAACCTTTTATTTAGTTTTATTAATGTTTATTATTATTGGGTTTATATTATTTTTTAAAAATAAGCCTAGGGTTTTAAGCTATGGGATTGACGAAAAGTGGAGAAAAATTCTACTGGCAACAACGTTATTATTAGTAATAATTACTTTTGTAGTCGACAACAGATTTCCTTTAGGTGGAGATCAGGCATTATTAACGGGCGTTCCTTCAGCCGCCACTATTGCTGAGGGTAATTTTCCACCTAAAGCGATTTGGATGCCACAATATCCTTTAAGATACCATTATGGAGTTAATCTTTTTGCGGCAGCAATTTATAAAATAACGGGCCTGCCATTGTATATGTCCTATGACATACAGGTAGCGATTTTGGTTGGTGTTTTATTTTTATTGGGGTTCATTTTTATTAGGGAATTAACTAAAAACAATAAAAAGGCCCTAACTTCTTCGATATTAATGCTTTATGCGGGAAGTCTTGTTTTTTTAAAGGGGATAAGCGGCATTTCTATTCTTTATAATAAATATTTCCTTCATCAGTATATGTATGCTCCTTTTAAATTCGTTTTTGAGATGGTTGAAGCTTTGTTTTCTAGACCGTCTATTGTTTGGATGACCACTTTTCCTTCGAATGTTCTAAGTTTTGTTTTGGTCATCGGGGTAGTTTATTTGTACCTTGATTCTATAAGGGAAAGGAATATAAAAATTATTATATTAAATGCTTTACTTTTAGCAACCTTGGCTTTATTCGCCGAAACATTCTTTGTAGTATTTTGTTTTTTATTGGTTGTTTACCCTTTTGTTTTTGGATTGATAAGGAGGGATTGGTTGAGCGCTAAAAAATTTTTAATAATTTCTTTGTTGACCTTAATAATTGCCATACCAATAGCCTTCGTCCAGGGAGGAGTTTTGACTCATTATTTAGGTAAAGATGGTCATAATTTAAGTCTTTATCAAACCTATGGCTATACAAACATTGAGCTTATAAATCGAGGATTTGAAATCAATAAAGAACCTTGGAACTTAATAACTCGGATAGGTAAAGAAAATAAGCTTCCAATATACAGCTTAGAATTTTTGTTACAATGGGGTTTATTATTGGTTTTAATTATAGTTGCCGTTATTTATTTTTGGAGAAAACGATCCAAGTCTATTCTTTTTTTGGAATTATCTTTTTTTGTATTTTTTTTAATTCCTTTTTTCATTGTTTTTCCCTTAGAATTATGCTCTACGGAGCGTTTCTTCTATCCTGCCAATTTATTTGGAGGGTCAATAATAGGATTATTTTTAGCTGATCTATACCTTAAAGAGAAGAATAATGGAAAAAAATGGTTTAAAAATTTTATAATTTTTATAGTTGCGGTATTGGCATTACAGGGAATAATTTTTCAGTTAATATTTTTGACCATAGGTTATCCTCCCGGAAAATGGAACAATGCAGATGGGTTTTTTTTAAGGAACGATTTGTTTGAAACTGGTGCCTATCAATGGGTTAAAAAAAATACCAAAATTAATGATTATTTTTTGATTTTAAATCCTGATGACGATTATGGATTAGGGCCAAATTTAAAGTTTATATTTAACACGGGTAGAATTGCCCCCATATATACATACAAGACAAAAAGTGATCCTATTGCTATTTCGCAATCGTACGCATTTAAACAACTTAAAGAAAATTGTAATCAAAAATTGATGAAATATTTAAATTATAAATATCTTTTCGTAGATATTGATTGGCCAACCGGATTTGAGGAAAAGTGTTTAACAAACAATGATTTAGAATTAAAATTTGAAAACAGCAAGGGGGATAATTTTATTAGAATTTATGAAGTGAAATGAATCATTTGTTAATATGATGAATTTAATCTTAATAAATAGATTTTTGAATCTATGTCAGATAATAAAACAACAAAAAAATTTGAACAAACCGAAGAAGTAATAAGACATCTTTTAAAATATGTTTGCGGGAAAACCCTGGACCTTGGAGCCGGAAATGCTAAATATAAACAGATAATAAAAGAAAGGGCAGATGAATACCTGGCTTTTGATATGTTTTCTGGACCGAATATTGACGTCGTAGGAGATGCATCAAATACAATTTTCCCAGAAGAGAATTTTGACACAATTATTTCTACTCAACTATTAGAACACGTAGAAAGGCCGTGGCTAGTGATAAAAGAAATTAGAAGAATATTAAAAAAGGGCGGAGTTTGTATTTTAACCGCTCCCTTTATAAATCCTTATCATAATGATCCCGGAGATTATTTTAGATATACCACTAGCGGTATAAAATCATTATTTATAAACGAAAACTTTGAAATAGTAGACTGCGATAGCTATGGACAGCCTTTTACAGTATTGTATGGATTTATTAAATTCTCTTTTTTTAGCCCATATAAAAAATCCAAAAAAGGAAGATATATAATGAATGAATTTTTATTAAAAATAGCTAAGTTTTTAAATAAATTTACCAAAAACAGAATAATTTATGACAGTGTTTATGTTGTTGCTAAGAAAAAATAAAATTCATACATATTCGATTAGAATAATCAAATCCATAAAATTATGAAGAATTTTTTTGCGGTCTATCAAAAATTTTCAGGGTTTCTTTCTAATCTAGGGCTTAAAAAGATACCCTTATTAAAGCGACTTCACAAATTTTTAAAAGTTCATCTTCGGCCCAAGTCTGTTAGAGCACAGGGATATAAGTTTTTTATAGATAGAAGAGATTTTAAAGTTTCTTCTTATTTGCTCAAGAATAAGGTCCATGAACCTCTCGAAACTGATTTGGTAAAGAACCAAATAAATAAAGGCGATGTCGTGATAGACGTAGGAGCCAATATCGGTTATTATGCATTAATTTTTGCTGGACTTGTTGGGGAAAACGGAAAAGTTTTTGCCTTTGAACCGGATCCTGACAATTTTGCCTTGCTTAATAAAAATGTAAAAGAAAATAAATTTAAAAATGTGGTTTTAATTAATAAAGCCGTTTCCGATAAAAGTGGAAAGACAACGCTATATTTATCGGAAAATAATAAGGGTGATCATAGAATTTATGATTCTGGTGAGAAACGAAAATCTATTGTAGTTAATGTTGTTTGTTTGGATGATTTTTTAAAGGACAAAAAAGATAAAATTAATTTTATTAAAATGGATATTCAGGGGGCCGAGGGAAACGCCATAAAAGGAATGCTTGGTCTTATAAAGAACAATAATAAAATAAAAATTCTTACAGAATTTTGGCCAATGGGACTTAATAATTTTAATTTTAGTGCCAGGAACTTTTTAAAAATTATAGAGGATTGCGGCTTTAGCTTCTACGACGTTTTAAATGCAGGATTAACAAAAAATACCAAAGACGAAATATTAAAAAAATACCCCGTAAACGAAACAAAACATACTAATTTATTTTGCGTTAAAAATTAGATAGATTTAATATAATATGAAAATCGGTTTCGACTATACTTCAACAATTGGTATTGGTGGCAACAGTACATATGCCAGGGAATTAATTTATAATTTATCCGAAATCGATAAAAAAAATCAATATTTTTTGTATTATTATTTTCATGATTTTTTATTAGGTAGAATTCCCCGTGAGACAAATAATGAAAATTTTAAATCGAAACCAATATGTATAAGCCAACTAAAGATTCCAATACCCTTAAAAATTATGGGGTGTATAAATAAGAAAATGATCAAGATTTTTTCAGGGTTAGATAAGATTGATATTTTTCATTTTTCAGATCCCTCAATTTTTGTAGAGGGCCGATATAAAAGTATTGTTACGCTGCATGATTTATCAATATTTTATAATTCCGATTGGGCAAGGAAGACTACGGTAGATTTTTATAGAAAAAATATAAATAATATTTTAAATAAAGCAAGTAAAGTGATTGCTGTTTCTAATTTTACAAAGAATGATGCTATTAAAATTCTTAATATTGACGAGAAAAAGATTACAGTAGTTTATGAAGGAGTGGGTGGTATTTTTTGTCCCAACCTAAGTAAAAACTATCTAAAAGAAAAATTTAAGTTAGAAAATTATATTTTGTATGTTGGAGCATTAAGTGTTAGAAAAAATATTATCGGCTTATTAAGTGCTTATAGCAAATTAAATATTGAATTGAGAAAAAAATATAATTTAGTTTTAGTCGGCGCATCGAAAGATGATGTTTTTTTTGATAAATTAAATAAAGCCATTAAGGATTTTAAAATAAGTGATCAGGTTAAACAATTCACTAAAGTAACAAATAATGATTTGCCAAAAATATACAGCGGAGCCAAACTTTTTGTTTATCCTTCATTTTTTGAAGGTTTTGGTTTGCCGATTTTAGAATCTTTAAGCTGCGGAGTACCAGTGGTCACTTCAAACACCTCGTCTCTTCCTGAAGTCGTTGGTTCTGCGGGCATTTTGGTTAACCCTGAAAATATCGAAGAAATAAAATTAGCCATGGAAAGAATGTTATTAGATGATGAATTTTATCGAGGTTTTAAAAATAAATGTCTAGAACAAGCCAGTAAATTTAAATGGCAAAAAACAGCCAAAGAAACTATGGCTGTTTATGAAGAGGTTTATAAGGGTTAGAAAAATTTATATTTTTTTAAAGGAGAATCGCGTAAGAAGGAAGTAAAGAAATTGAGATATTAACTTAGCCAAGATTGCACCAAGTATTCCATAAAATGATACCAATAAAACCATAAGCACTATTTCGATAATTGAATTTAAAATGCTTACTCTATACAATTGTTTAGTTTTCATTTTTGCCTGGAGAACAAGCATCATCATTGATACCGGAAAGACTAATAGGGTAAGGGCAAACAATCTTGAATAGAATATTGATTCTAAGTATTGGGGATAAAGTATTTTATAAAAATAAGGCGCAATAACAATATAAATTACAATTACCAGGACAATCAGAATAGTTATTTTTATAAGTTTTTTGGGCAAGGTTTTTTTAATGTCTTGTTCTGGGCGGGTTGATAATTTTGGCAGAGCAAGTTCTTGGATGATTTGAAGGGGAGTTCTGATGTATTCAATGGGTAGGGTGGCAAAGGAATAAATCGCTAATTGTACTGGGCCAACAAAATAAAAAATCAGCACACTATCAATTTGTTGGACAACAAGACCGATTATCCCCATTAAACTTAAATGTTTTCCGTAAACAATGGTTTCGGGGTCATCTGCTTTGTTGGGCTTTAATTTTTTAATCGTCAGGAATAGAAAAATGATTCTTAATGTGCTATAGGAAAGAAAATAAACAAGGACTAAAATAATAAGATTTTTGGTTAAAAACAGGGTAACGATAATAGAAATAGTGGCTAAAACCTGAATTAGGGTAGCATAGCTTATTCTTCTGCCAAATAATTTTTTCCCATCCAAATAAGATTGATAAATTTCTCCACTTTTGAACAATGGAAGAAAAACAGCTACAATTAAGAAAGAGATGGTAAATTCGATATTTCCCTGAATCCAAAAGAAAAGAGCGGCTCCGATTGAAGCCAATGATCCCAATAAACTCCATTTTATTTTTGTTTTAAATCCTGTCAGAAAAACACCTTCAAATCCTTTAGCCACTCCCTGAATTACGGCCTTATTAATTCCTTCGAGGGAAAAAATAGCCAAGATTGCCACAATAGATAAAATATATCTATATTGGCCATAAGTTTCTTTTGGCAATAACCTGGCAAAAGCAATAGATAAAAAAAATGCCGCAATCATACTGATAATATTTCCTGTAGCTAAATAACTTCCATGTTTAGCAATGTAAACATTATCAGTTCCGGTAAGCTTTTGAGATTTTACAAGAAACCCAGTGATTAATGATTTTATTTTTTGAAACATATTTTAATTATATATGATTGATTTTAAAATGACTAAATTAAATAAAAAAATATTGACCATATTCTTCTTTTTGGCGGTATTTTTTATCGCGATAGGAGCTTGGTATTCGCCAATAATTTTTAAAGGGTATTCATCTCAACTGATTTCCCAGGATATGCTGTTGGCAAAAAATTATCATGAAACCGGTATTTTGGCCGTTCAGAATAATCAAAGCGTAGTAATCTTGTCTGGATTAACTAAAGATAATGCTTATCAATTGCCGATATCTAAATATTTAGGGTCGGCAATTTTTGCGAAGATTTTCGATGTAATCGGGGTTCCCGGTTACAATCTTTTGGTTTTGTTGTCTATGGTTTTATATGCGATCGTTATGGTTGTTTTTACGATTTTAACCATGCAGTTGTTCGGCCTTAAAATTGCTGGTATTTTTTCTTTGGTTTATATTTTTTCTCCTTTAGGGTGGGGTTTGTCTTATGATTTAAGCGGATACAGTTTTTGTTTGCTTTTTCTGGGGACTTCTTTGATTTTTTATTTTTGGGGCATTAAAGAAAGGGAAAAATTTAACCCTCGAATAAATAGTCTGTTTTTTATTCTTTCCGGAATCTTTTTGGCCCTGTCGGCATTTTCAAAAGAGGTCTCATTGGTGTTTGCCCTGGCCATTTTCATATTCTTGCTTGTTAAGAAATTTAAAAAACAATTATTGTTCGTATTTATTCCTTTTGCTGTTTTGATGATAATTTTTTGGCTGCCGCCGCTTTTAAACGGAGAGAATCGATATCTCTCGCTGATTACCGGACACACCACTAAAGTCGATACCGACATCGCCGAATTGCATCTTTTTCCCGATGCCCATACATACTACTTTGAAAAAGAATCTTTTCTTAATAGTTTTAAAAATCAAAATTTGGGAATTTTCGAGAATATAGAAACTAAAAAGGTTTTGGCTAATTATGGCTTTAGGAAAATTACTATTTTTGAAAGAGGGGCGGTTGGGGCATATATATTGTCTCAGCACCTATTTAGATTCTTTTCTCTGCAAGAATTTGGCGGGCCATTTATCTTTTTGCTGTTGATTCTAGGCTTTATTTATCTGAAAAAGAAAAATAAGTTTTTATACAATTTTTCTCTTTATTGGATAGGTATTTCCTTGTTTGTTTTCGCATTCGTTATCTTGGTTAGCCGAAATCATATGATGGATTTTATTTGGCCTCTTTGCCTGCTGATAACTCTGGGATTGTATTCTTTGTTACAAATCATTAAGGAACACTTTAAATTAACCAAAACGATACTGATTGATGTTATAATTATTGCCTTGGTTGTATATAATTTGTTCTTGGTTAATCGTATTGTTTTTGGAAGGCTATATGATTCGGATGCCGTACCAAGAATTATGGCTTATGCTCAAGAAATTAATAAAATCGAGATAAAAAATGCAGCAGACGTTATAGCTATTCCGGGGGATATTCCGGGGCAAGATTATTCTTTGGCGTATTTAACCGGTAAGTCTTTTGTCATTTTCAGAAGTGAAACATTGGAAAAACTATTGGCGGAAAATAAAACAGACATGGCCTTTGGAAAATTTAACGTTAAGTATGTTTTGGGCTATTCGGATTCATTATCTGGTAAAATAACAGGGGAGACAAAAGCAATAAATATTGCGTCTGATTCGTTAAATATTGAAATTGAAAAATCTTCGGAAACAAAAAGTTTTTTAATGAATCTTTTCAGGTAAATTTACAATTTTATCGGTTTTATCAACCAGCAAAATAATCCAATCAGTGCTCCCCATGCCACCATTAAAAGAATTAGCATCGAAAAGACAATTACTTGTTCTTTGGGCACGGAAAGCGGGGTGAGAAGGAAAATTAAAGCAGCGTCTCTGGTTCCTATTCCGGAGATTGAAATGGGGATTAAGGTGATAAGGCCGGCAATAGTAACCGCAACCGACAAATAAGAAAAATGAATATTAATGCCTACGCCTTTGGCTAGCAGATACATTTGGAGATAGTAGAATAAATAAGAAATCATAGTAATAAGAAAAATAACAATATAATTTTTTAAAGTATAATCTTTGAAGCCATTAATAAAGTCCTGAGAATTAACCTTCCAGGACTTTTGATATTTTTCAGGGACGAGAAAATAGAACAGTTTATTTAAACCCCACTTGATTAAACCCATTTTTAAAAGCATTAAAAATAAAACAACGGTAATTATTATGCATAAAATCGGAATCAGAATTGTTTTTTGAAGGGCGTCCAAAAATAATAATGATCCCAGGAAAACAAAAGCCAGAAGAAAGACAACGTCGGTTAATCTATCTAGTACAACGCTCGTCAGTGATTTACCGATTGAATAACCGTCCTTTTTCAGATATAGCGCTTTGGTTAATTCGCCTAATCGGCCGGGAGTAACAAGGCCGAGATATAGACCGCTACAGTACATTAAAAATGAATTTTTCAAGCTATAGTTAATGCCTTGTTGTTTTTTAATATAATTCCAGCCAAGAGCCTTGGTAAACATTGTAGGAAGGGTCAATAATAAACCTCCGAATAAATAAATAAATTTAATTTTTTCTATATTTTTAAAAATTTCTCCAAGATTAGTCTTAGAAAGAACAATGAGAAATATTATTATTCCCAGAAGAAAAGAATATTTCTTAATTATGTTTTTCATAATTTAATTTCATCTTGCTTTTGATTTTGGTTTGAATAAGATTCTTATTAACATTTTAAAGCCATCGATCATTGTTTTGATCGCGTCTAAAGAGTTGACCTGCTTTAGTTTGCGGAGGATATATCTTGGCCTAAAATAAAATTCCCTAAACGCTTTTTTTTGCCAATAAATCAGTTCATTTTGACTAAGATTGCGTTGAACCGGTATGGGGGGCGCATCTGTCAAAGGTGCAAACATTTCCCAGGGAGTATCGTTTGAGATAAATTTATTTTCTCGTGCGTAATAAAATAGATCTGAGCCAGGCACTGGGCAGGTTATGAAAAAGCTGGCATTGTCGAGGTCCAGGTTTTTGGCAAAATCGATGGTTTCTCTTGCGCTTTCCGGCGTTTCTCCGATATTACCCAGCATAAAACTTGCATGGACCAGAATGCCGTATTTTCTGATTAGTTTTACCGTTTTCTTGCCTTGTTCTGTAGTAGTTTGCTTGCGCATTAGGTCTAATATTTTTTGTGAACCTGACTCTAATCCTAAAGATATTTTTTTACAACCCGCCCTAGCCATTATTGAAATCAATTCTTCGTTAATGGTATCTGCCCGCGAAAAGCAAATCCAGCTGATAGGTAATTTTTTATCGATTATCTGTTGGCAAATTTCTATTGCTCTGGGCTTATTGAGGGTGAAATTGTCATCAAGAATATTAAATTCTTTTATAGCAAATTTATTGATGCATTCTTCAATTTCTGCAACTACATTTTTGGCACTGCGATAACGAATTTGTCTGTGCCAAATTGCCTTGGACACACAATGAATGCAATTAAAAGCACATCCTCGGCTGGTGAGAATCGGAGATCCTTGTTCGGAGGTCAATTTTTTTGTGGGTGCTGAACGATATAATTTTAGATCGAATAAGTCTCTGGCAGGGAAGGGAATATCGTCGAGATTTTTTATAAAATCTCTCGGAGGAGTATTTAATGTTTTTCCGTTTTTTTTAAAATAAAGGCCATTGATTTTTTCAAAATCTTCCTTTTTGTCTTTGATGGTTTGAACCAGTTCTGAAAAAGTAATTTCTCCCTCACTGATTACTGCGAAGTCAATATAGGGGTTTTCTATGGTTTCCTTCGGAAAGATAGTGGGATGGATTCCGCCTACCACCGTAAAGCAATTGGGAGATATATCCTCTTTAATTATTTTACATATTCTAAAGACATGATTAATGGTGGGGGAAAGACAAGTAAAACCGGTAATATCCGGTTTTTCTTTTTTCAGTATGTTTTTAATTTCGTCGTAACCGAGGCCAAGGGCTTCGGTATCGATTATCTTAATTTCACAATCGACATTTGTACGTAAATAACTCGCAAGATACGCCAAGTTAAAAGGCAAAAGGTGTCCTCCTGATTCTTTCATGCCTTCAAAGTTCGTATAAGGCGGATTAATAAGTAATACTTTCATTGTTGGGCGTGTTTTTTTCGCAAATATAAATTCTTCTTAAACCAAGCAAATTTGTAATGAATTTTGGTAATTTTGTTTCTATTTTTTCGCTGAAACTTGTTAGTTTTTTGGGACCACCAGGAATTAAAATAAAGGTTTTTTGTTTGGTTATTTTAAATCCGGTTTTTTTAAGCCACTTTTTTATTTTTTTGTGCTTTATAAAGCGGTGAGGCCCCTCGCTGTGGTGTATGTTTAAAATGGCTGCCAACCAGTGAATCGGTTCCCATAAAATATTCGGCGTGGTTAAAACCAGATAACCGTCGGTTTTTAAAATTCTATATAGTTCTTGAATAAAAATTTCGGGATTGGGTAGGTGTTCGATTGATTCGAAACTCAAAATTGTTTCGAATTCATTATTTTTAAAGGGAAGGGGATAGGACTCAAAAAATTTGGTAGAAAAATCAATCGGATGTTTTTTTAGATTGGCATTGCAGATTTCCTGCATTTTTTGAGTTACATCGGCGCAAACAACTTTGGATATCTTTCCTTTTTCCCAAAAAAATAAGCTCCCGTTTCCTGTACGTGAGCATATATCCAGTGTGTATTTTCTTTCCGGCAAATCAAATAAATTATCTGTATCAATAAATCTTCTGAAATAAGTATAGGTTTTTTCATTGATATCATCATAATCCGTGGTTTCGTCCCAATGCTTACCGACATCAGAAAAAGTCCATTTAGCGCTGGTTATGTATTTTATCTCGTTTTTTATTCTTTTTATGAAATTATACGACATTTTTCATGTTGATTACTTTTAATCCTGCTCTTAACTTTCTTAAAAATTCAGATAGCGATCTTATTTTGAAAAGCCGTTTTATTATATAAATGGGCCGGATGTAAAATTTCTTATAAGCGATTGTTAACAATTTTTCCAATTCATCATTGGATAGTTCTTTTGTCCAGTACTTTGTTTTGAATCCGGTTTGCGGATTTTTAGCGAAATCTCTCCAATAATCATTGAATAGTTTTTGTTCCAATGCCCATTGGTATACTCTGGTTCCGGGAAAGGGGGTAAGTAGGGTAATTTGTACAAAGTCCGGGTTTAGTTTTTTCATAAAAGCAATTGTGTTCATTACGTCTTCTTTGTTCTCCGTGGGTGCGCCTATCATAAAATATGCCAGGGTTTGTATTTTTAATTTTCTCGATAATTTGAAGGCCTTTATCGCTTGATCCAGTGTAATTTGTTTATTCAAAACTTTAAGTATTTTTTCTGTCCCGGCTTCAACTCCGTAATGGATTCTTTCACATCCGGCTTTTTTTAAAAGGACAAGCATTTCTTCATCTACGGTATTTACTCTAGCCCTTATATCCCAAGTGAATTTTAAATTTCTGTTTATAATTTCATTGCAGATATCCATGACTCTTTTGCGGTCAACCGTAAAAGTGTCGTCATAGATAAAAATTTCTTTAATTCCAAGATTAAGGCATTCTTCGACTTCATCAACGACATTTTTTGCCGACCGTGCCCGGAAATTTCTGCCCATTGCCGGCCTGTCGCAAAATGCGCACTGGAATGGACATCCTCGGCTTGTAAACATGGTGGTTATTGTTTTTTCTTTGGCCAGTAGGGAAAAATATTTTTTATAGGGAAGAATTTCTCTGGGGGGGAAAGGGATTTCGTCTAGATTGTTAAAGTAATCTGGACGGCCGGTATTAATTATGTTTTCGCCTTCTTTAAATACTAATCCCTTGATTGATTTCAATTTTTCCGCATTATCGATGTTTTGTATTAATTCCAGGAATATTTTTTCGCCTTCGCCCAAAACCACATAGTCGACATTTTTTAGGTTGGCTGTTTCTTCCGGATATATTTGGACATGGGGTCCGCCTATTACGATTTTTGCTTTTGGGCAGCATTTTTTGGCGATTTCGGCAGATTTTAAGACGTCCAATAACGTGAAAGTCATGGCTGTAATTCCTACGAAATCCGGATTAATTTTTCTTATTTCTTCTTCAAGTCGAGAATAACTCATTTTTTCTACCTGGGCATCTATTATTTTTAATTTATAATCGGAATATTTTTTAATATACCCGGCCAAATATAAAAGACCGAGGGGTGGGTCGAATCCTCGTTCTGATTTTATGATTTCTGGATTGCAGCTTAAAATTTCGTTTTCTGCGGGTGGATTAATGAGTAAAACTTTCATTTTCGTAAACTAGTTGGTTAAATAACGCTTTATTAACCAGTAGGTTTCTCTGGGGGATAATTTGTGGGGCATTATTTTAAAAATCATACAGTATGGTCTCCATAGGCTATATAAAAATGAATAAACGGGAGTAAGCCATTTTTTACTGATTAGAAAATTTACATGTTTTCTTAAAAATGGAAAAGCTACTACTATGGCAAAAATTCTTTGCAAATTTTTCCTCTCTGTTTTATTGGAAATTTCAAGTGGCGATGTTCCGTAGAATGATTTAAGGTCGTTAATTTTTTCTTTTGAGAATTGATTGTTTTTTACAGCGATTTCAAATATTTCCGTACGGGGGTAGGGCTGTAATATGTGGACCGTCGGATAATCTGGTCGGCAAATCAAATTCATATCAAGCGTTTCTATGTCATCGGATAACGTTGATGTAGGGTTAGCTAAAATATTTTCAGTTAAAAATTTTATTTTATATTTTTTTAACAGCTTAGCACAATTAATCATTTGCTCTTTATCCATGTTTCGATGCAGGATTTCATTGCGAATCCGATCGTTGCCAGCTTCTATGGCAAACGTTACGCTAATACAATTCGCCTGTTTCAATAACTGAACTATTTCTTCGTCCACTAAATTACACCTAACATTGCACTTAAAGGGAATTTGGGGATACTTTGAAGCAAATTCTTTGAGCCATTCCTTGTCCATATTAAAGGTATCATCCTCAAAATGAACTCTTTTTAGTTTGTATTTACCTGCTACTTGTTTTATTTCTGCCATAACATTATCAACGCTTCTTCTTCTGACATATTTTTGTCCATCATACATTTTTTTAAGCTGGTGATTAAAACAATAACTACAATTAAAGGGGCATCCCCTAGAGGCAATAAAATTATGAATTTTTGAAAATCTAATTTCCTTAAAGTCGTTAAGTAATTCTCTATCGGGAAATGGCAAATTATCCAAATTTTGCTCCAGTTCTCTTAATGGGTTTTGCTTTATTTTTCCTCGAATATTAAACCAGAAATTTTTCGTATCAACATATGACTGCTTTTTTTCTAAACGGTTAAGCAAATCAATAAAAGCCTCATCGCATTCTCCTATTCCTACGCAATCAACTCCTTTTTCTTCTATCATTTCCGGAAAAAATGTAGCATGGGGACCGCCAAAAACCGAAAAAAAATTAAATTGTTCCTTTAATTTTTTATTAAGATCAATGTAATATCTATGAAAACCCGTTCTTACGGAATAGGCAATTACATCAGGTTTAATTTTTTTTATTTTGTCTGAAATTTTTTCCCTTGAGGGTTCACAAATAAAAACCCGATGGCCGGCTTTTTTAATTGCCGAAGACAGATATAAAATACCTAGCGGAACTCTATAAATCGTGTTTTTATCTAGAAACTTATTAATAAATAGGACTTTCATTTAGTTTTCGAATTTTTTGACGAATTTATCGACTATCGGAGATATTATTTTTTTGACGGAAACAGGTAGCGCAAAATAAGTTTTTCTCATAATACGTCTAATGTGAAGCTTGAAACCGTTTTTTTCTTCGGGCCAGGGGAATTGGTTGGTTGCGTAAATTTCTTTTATTCCGTTTTTTCTTTCTATTTTATTCGGTATGACTCCGGTAAAACCAAAAGCGATATATGCTATGGGAGTGTATGGTTTTTTGATTTTTAAAATTTTGATTAAAGTTTTCTTTTTAGGCAAATGGCAAATCCAACAGCCGCCCATGCCGAGATCATGGATTGTTAATAGCATATTTTCAATAGCAGCAGCTCCGCTTTGAATGTAATCGGAATATTCAATATTATCGCTTAACGAGTGATTATAAACAGTTAAAATTCCATAAGGCGCATCTTTTATGACGTAGGAACCGCCATTTTCAAAAATTTCGTTTTTAATTTTTTCGTCATCAATAAAGATAAATTTCCATCCCTGGGTATTACAATGGCTCGGAGCGTGTTGTCCGGCATCGATTATTTTTTCGATAATTTTCCGAGACAAATTTCCCCTTGAAAGTTTTCGAACACTTCTTCTTGTTTTGATGGCTTCTTCAATTTGCATAATTTATTTGTGTGTTTTGACTATTAAATCCGCAATCATGCCAATTGCCAGCATTTGAATACTTGAGATGATAAAAATCGCCGTTGTTGCGTCTAAGATTTTATCTGTAAACATAGCGCTATAGGTGAAAATTATTGCACCCACAAGAAAGAAAAATATACTAATCGGCACGAAAATTTTTAACGGCCTGAAATATAACGAGAGCTTCGTGATTAATCCCGCGAATTGCTTGAACGATTTTATTGGTTTTAATTTTGATTTTCCGTTTCTTTTTAAATAATCTATTTTTATGTACTTTAGAGAATAATTATTTGTAAAACAAACCATTGTAAGCGTGGACGAGAAGGAAAATCTTTCGGGAAACAACCCCCAAAATTTTAACGCTATTTCTTTTTTAAATATTCTCATTCCGGAATTTAAATCCGTAACTTTCGCTTCTGCCAAATAACTTGCCAGTTTGTTCAAAATCCATTTTGCCGGTTTTCCATAGAACGGTCGATATACTTTTCTGGCGCCAACTGTCATGTCGTATTCCGGAATGTAATTCAATAATTCAGGAATAGAGTTTATGGGATAGGTTCCATCAGCATCGATAATCAATATCCAGTCGAATTTAGATTCTTTTATGCCGCTTTTTAAAGAAGCGCCATACCCTTTGTTTTTGTTGTGATTAATCAATTTTATTCCCGGAATTTTTTCTAAAATTATCCCCGTTTTATCGGTTGAGCAATCGTTAATTGTTATTATTTCGTACTCCAATTCCGGAATTTTTTCTAATTCTCCCTTCAGTTCATCAACTATGTGGTCGATTATTTTTTCTTCATTATAGGCTGGAACAACTACTGATAATTGTTTTTTCATATGATTTTAATGCAAAGCGCAAATCTCAAAATGCAAAATGATAATGTAAAATTAAAAATTGCTTAATTTTGATTTTTGAATTTTGATATTTTAATTAATTTTTAGCGTCCTCCACCCTTTAAAATAATGTTGATTGTTTTTAAAATAATACTTAAATCTAGGGGGAATGAACGATTTTTAATGTAATAAAGATCGTGTTGGATTTTTTCGAAATTATCTTCAATTGATGAAGTGTAGCCGTATTTGATTTGTGCCCAGCCGGAAAGTCCCGGTTTTATCAAATATCTTTCTTGATAAAAGGGGATTTTTGTTTTTAATTCCTGATGAAATTCTGGTCTTTCCGCGCGTGGTCCAACAAAGCTCATTTGTCCATTTATAATATTCCAGAGTTGGGGCAGTTCGTCCAGGCGGGTCTTTCTTAAAAATCCTCCCAATTTGGTTGTTCTCGGGTCATTTTTTTGCGCCATTTGCGGTCCGTTCTTTTCCGCGTTTTGTACCATTGAGCGGAATTTAATCAGTGTAAAAGGTTTTCCGTTGCGGCCGACGCGGGTTTGTTTGTAAAATATCGGTCCGGGTGATTCTGCCTTTATAATAATTGCAATTAAAATCCAGAAAGGTAAAGAAAATAAAAATACGATTAACGAAAAGAAAAAATCGAATGTTCTTTTCGTGAATTCATAAAAACGTCTGCTTCTTTGTGAAATGTTTTCCAGAAACCAAATTTGGTTGATTGCAGTTAAAGGAATCTTTTGCGTTATTTTTTCGTAGAATTCTGAAAGATTAATGAAGTCAATTTTGTATTTAATACAGTCGAAAAGGTTTTGAATCAGTTCAGGGGAATCGTATATTTCCGGCACAACCACCGCTATTGCGATTTTTTCCTGTGCCAGAATTTCTTTGAGATTCTGTATCTCTTCGATAATTTTTATTTCCGGCAAATCAGTGCGGTCTATTTTTTCGTGGTTTTTGATGATTACTTTTAGCTTGTATCCGAGTTGCGGGTTCTTGATTATTTCCTTAGCTAAATCGATTGCTTGGGAATTATAACCGATAATCGCCATATTCATTTTCAATTTCAATGAGCCCGCCAGAAAATTGAATATATAGCGCCAGCCGTAGAACAAAGTCATAAAAACCAAAACATTCAAAAACAAGTTAGTTTTTGGCGTAATCGAACCAAAGGCAAAGTTCGGCGCAAGATAAAAGAATATTATTGAAATAATCCCTCCGATAATTAATGCCCTAACCAGAGCAGAGGAAAATTCTACGTTATTTTTGGCGATATCCAATTCGTAAAGATCATGGATATAGAAGACAATCAACCAGATGATATAGATTATGGAAAAGGGGAGAAGGTGTCTTTTGAAAATTTCCAAATCAAAACCCCGATAGCGCACGCTTAGGGCGACAATCAGGGATGCATATAAAACAATAACATCTCCCAGCAAAAGGATTAGTTTTTTGAGTTTCATGATAAATGTTCGAAATGTTTGATCGATTCGCCCACAATAAATCTTGTTAGAAATGTTTGAAATATCAATTATTGTTTCGTCAAAAATTTCTTATCGAACAAGCGAATAAGATGAGCGATCGGACAAGGTCCGACCGCGTCGGACCGATTAAGCATCTCGCTCATCCTATTCTATCGCAATTTATATTAGTTGACAATAGAAATTAATAAAAATATAATACACTCTGCGTATGGAAAACTCTTCGCTTTACGTAAAAATTTTGAAATGGGGAATTTTTATTTCTCTCTTTTTGCCGTTGGTTATATTTTCACAATACATATCGCCATTCCACTTCGGAAAAATGATTATTTTCCGTATTCTTGTGGAACTGATGGCGGTATTTTATTTTATTCTGATTTTAATGGATAAAAGTTATCGGCCGAAATGGAGCCCGGTGCTTATAACTTTTTCCGTTTTCACCGCGCTTTATGTTTTAACGGGTATAATCGGAGCCGATTTCTATAATAGTTTTTGGGGTTCATTGGAAAGAATGGGCGGTATTTTTAGTTTTCTTCATTTTTGGGTTTATTTTGTGATATTAATCAGTATTATTAAGTCTAAAAAAGACTGGCAGAAAGTTTTGAAAATTTCTGTTTTAGTCGGCTTTCTTTCTATTCTATTCGCTTATGGGCAAAGACTGGAATTAGGTAATTTTTTTGTCGGTTGGCAGCACGGGGAAAGGGTAATCGGTACAATTGGTAATCCTGCTTTATTTGCAGGATATCTTTTATTTACAATTTATCTTGCTTTATTGTTTTTATTGAAACAAGAAATACCAATTAAAGAAAAAGGTTTTTTCGCCGCTGTAATTTTATTGGGAATACCTGTTTTATTGATGACTGCGGTCAGGGGGGCGATGCTTTCGCTTTTAGGCTCGGTTTTGCTTTTGATATTGTTTTTTATTTTTAAAGTATCGAGTAAAAAAGTAAAAATAGGGCTTCTGATAGCGGTAATTTTAATAGTAAGCTTGGCTGGCTTCGCATGGATAAACAAAAACAGTTCTTGGGTAAAAAACATCAGTTGGTTAAGTCGCTTAACCGATATTTCAAAAGGCACGGATACGGTTCAGACTCGTCTCTGGTCTTGGAATAGCGCAATTGAGGGATGGAAAGAAAAGCCGATATTTGGTTGGGGTCCGGAAAATTTTATGTATTTGCACATGAAGCATTTTGATGCCAGGCATTTCACGCAGATGGGTTCGGAAACAATTTGGGATAGGGCGCATAATATGATCTTGGAAGAACTTTCAACAATGGGCGTGGTCGGTCTTTTTAGTTATCTTTCAGTTTTCTTTATTATTTTTTATTTATTGATAAAAAAATTCAAACAGGAAAAAATCAATAAAATCGATTTCGGAGTTATGGCTGTGATGATTATTGCTTATTTCGGACAGAATCTTTTTATTTTTGATACTTTCGCTAATTATTTTCTGTTTTTTCTGTCCTTGGGATATATAAATTTTTTAACTCAAGATTCTTTAAAAGAAGAAAGTGCCGAGCAGGAAAAAACAATAATACAAAAAACTCCTTCTCCGTTTTTGATTACAATTCTGCTGATTTTAGCGATAATTCTCGGCTATCAGACGGGGATAAAACCCGCACAAGCAAATTTTGCCTGTACTCGGGCAATTATTGCCGGCAGAGACG
>Ga0315286_10000238_pt1 | contig 43440 bp, 23 predicted proteins | sample YL17G10_0_MG_FD_205038 | JGI IMG/M metagenome (GOLD analysis project Ga0315286, IMG submission 205038) | Sediment microbial communities from Yellowstone Lake, YNP, Wyoming, USA - YL17G10_0 | ecosystem: Environmental > Aquatic > Freshwater > Lake > Sediment | place: USA: Wyoming | collected...
CATTTAGCTCCCCTCCCCTGGCGGGAGTGGATTCACCCTGTTAGATACGTAGTTTTTTCTAGCAGAGTTACATAAAAAGGCCTATCTAACAGGGTAGAGGTGAGCCAGATAAACCTATTGACAATTGGTGGGGATTCAGTAAAATTTAAAAGGTTTGGCGGTGTAGCTCAGTCGGTCAGAGCATGCGGCTCATATCCGCAGTGTCCGGGGTTCAAATCCCTGCACCGCCACCAATTATATCAACTGCTTGGGCATTGCCTGATGTTCCGGGATTCAGGGTTGAAGTAATATTGAAGTAAGCAGATTGTTCTTTTTGGTTCTGTTCCTTCCAGGTTTGATCAAGTTTTAAATATTCTCTCCGCTTCTCACCCCCCGGTTCAGGCCGCACCCCCCCAACGCTCTCGAAGGAATTCTGCGTTATTATGTTGAATTTTTTCAATATTAACGAATTTTTATCAATCCACTTCATTATATGGCATGCTAATTGCTTGTTATAAATAACAAAAAGTCAACATAAAATAGCATAATTTAGCATATATTCGAAGGAAACCTATGGCTAACTCTTCTCTTCCTAATGGTCCTTGCACAACCCCCGATGCCCAGACACCTGGGATAACGGAGATTAGGCAAAGGAATATAGGAAAAATGATTGCAAAGGGACTTCCTGTTAAATATGCGGCCAAGAAGCTCCACATGTCAGAGTCACGCATCTATCACCTTTTATCCGACAAGGAATCCATCGTCAATGATGAGATTAACCGGATTCTTGGGGAAATGTTCACCGCCAACGATCGTTACCTGGTCAAGCTATTCAACATAACCCTTCAAAATTTGTACACCATGCTTTCAGGTACTGACAACGAAAAACAATTTCGAGCTATGGATAGGATCATCAAAATTTATATGGCAAGATCGGCTAAGAATGGTGTAACGGTTAAGCAGTATTTTGGCCTTGAACCGCCAGGGGGAAACCGGGAGTCCACAATAGACGACTATATTAACTTTGGTAAGAAATTGGAAAAGATTATTACGGAGCATCGGAAGCAGCGAGGGTTAGAGCTACTGCCTCTGGAGGAATGTTTTAATTCTGCTCCAGAAAATTCTGCTTCACCTCCTTCTGCTTCACCTACTCCTGTTTCAGAGACTGCTGCTCCAAACGAGTCTTCTCGCGACTATTCTCCTCCGGATCTTCCTGCAGAGACCAGGAAATTTCTTGACGACATGAATGAGTCCCCTCCTTCCGAATAATTACAACAAAGATAGTTCGGTTAAACGTCAATGCAAATTTTTAAAAAAAATATAACGGCGGGGATTTTATCGCCTATTGATCCCCAAAAGATAGACTTCAAGCTTCCTCATTGCCTCCCTGCCATCATTCAGATCGATCCGGTTATAACGCCTAAACATCGCCATGGTCTTATGGCCTGAGATCGCCATGATGATACTGATATTTACTTCTGCTTTTCGCATATTTGTGATCGCTGTATGCCGGAAGTCATGGAAACATAGCCCTATAATCCCAGCTCGTTTGCATGCCCTCTGAAAACCTCTTCTAAAATTACCAAGGAGATTTCCTTTTTCAGTTGTGAATAGAAATCTTTCTGGGCCTTCGTTCTTCTGCCTTGCCAGGTGACCTCTCAAAAGCCTTCCCATCAAACCTCCAAAAGGGATCTTTCTTCCTTCGCCGCTTTTTGTTTCGCCATCATAAAGTTCGATATACCCTTCATCTGCTCCGTTCCCGAAAAAATGGATCTGTTTTCCTTTAAGATTCAATATCTCCCCTTCCCTCATTCCGAGGTAATAACCTAAGGAGAGGATCAAGGCATATTCTGGAAGTTGATTCTTTAAAATTTCAAACTCTTCCGGCGAAACGATCCGGTCTCTCACATTTCTTTCAGGCAAAAAAGGGACCTTCCAACATGGGTTTTTCTCAACCATATCATCCCGAATGGCTAAGTTGTAAATTCTCTTAAACAGGGTCACAAACCGATTGACGGTTGCCGGTTTGTATGGTCTTCCTCGGTTAGACCGTGTTTTTAACATTTGATCTTGAAATGCCTCTATATCAGTTGGCTTAATTTCTCTTGCGGGTCGTGTCCCAAAATTTTCTCTGAGAATCCTGCCCATTTCAATGTCCCGCAGATAGGTCTTTTTCCTCTTGGCCTTCGGGTGGTCTAGATACCACTCCAAAAGTTCCCCAAATGTGTATTCTTTCTTAGCTTCCAGCTTTAAATATTTCTTCCTTTCCCATTCGACTAATTTTTGCTGAGAAACCCGTTTCGCCAATGTCTTTGAACCATGAACACTGCAGGTTGTCCAAACAGCCTTGCCGGTGATTGGATCGATACGATAGGGATATTGGACAATATAGGGCCCATATTGTTTTCCCCCTTTGTCCCTTCTTCGATAAACACCCACCCCTTTTTCCCCTCTGCTGTACTTCTCAAGAACTGGTAATACGGGGTTTTAAGTAGTTATTCCTTTTTCAAAGACAATAACCTCAACGACTAAGATTTTCTTCGAGGACCCCTTGCATCACCACCCTGTAAAGTAAGCTTATTCAGAAAATCATTTACTTCCTCCATCTCCCACTTCAAAAGTCCAAAAACTTTTTTATAGGGAATTGGGAAATTTCCTCTATTGATCTTGTTATAAATAGTCTGTGGTGAAAGACCAACGTATTCCGATAGTTCTCTGACGCTTAAAAGACGCTTTTCCATATTGAAACCTCCATTTCAAAAAGCTCTTCTGACTTAACCGAAGACTCCCCCCCCTTTTTGCGTTGACTTTTTGTGGAACCCTTTGTATAAATTGCATGAAAGGTGACATCATCCTGTTCTAAGACAAAATCATTAATGTAGTTATAATTATATAATTATGATTATATAAATGTCAAGAGGAATGTTATGAAGCTGCCGACACTAAAATGCAATCGTTGCGGTCACAAATGGTTTCCTCGCAGCCCAAAAGAACCTGAACGGTGCCCTGCGTGCAACAGTCCTTATTGGAACAAGCCGAGGATTAGGAAACTAAAGAAGGCTTAAAAGTAAGTCTATTGATCGACGTTGGATGATCCTAGTAAGGCGTCTTAGCTTACTTTTTCTGTCTCGAATCGGATTCAGTATTTGTTACAAGAATTCTCTTTAAAACGTTTTTTAAGCCTGAGATATCCCTTGCTTTCCTCCCACTTTAAGCCGAGGTTAGATTCTTTTTTCGGCTTCGGGGTTTCTTAGGTTTTTGGGGAGGCTTCTCGCAAATATTATACTCTCCTTCTAGATCATCTTTTTTTATCCTTACCCAAATTTCAGGGTTGTCATTAATCAAGGCTCGGAATGTTTCCTCATCGAGTTGGACAGTGGGTCTCCCAAAAAGGAAATCTCCTACTGAAACAACGGAAGGATACATTGTTAGGAGTTCTCTAACGATCAAGTCATCCCTCGAAAATTCCAGCAAAAGTTTTAACGTTTCGGAAGGCCCAAAAGCATTAAGCGCTTTATACAATTCTTTGGAGGCCTTCTCTAAGGTTTCCTTCCATTCAATTCTGTTCATCGGATTATCTCCTTGATGTCCATAAATCATTTATTTGAATTTGGGACACCTATTTTCTTAAATTTGGCTATTCAAAATACAAGAGATTTAGCTCTTAAATGTGTAAGGATTTGTGGACAAGAGACTTCCACACCCCCAGTTCCTTTGAAATGCCCCTGATGGACATTCTCTTATCTCTCATATCTCTTAATCACCGTGACTTGAGTTGCTTATTTCACTTGCTGTTCTCCTTTTCGATCGTAAGAGTAACTTCCTTGCAGTTTCCGGCATACCATTTCTGGAGATAAAGGGTGCCGATGATTGGAGGTTTGCCCTGTTCGGCCACTTCGTGGTATTTGATGGTGTTCCTGGTTTCTTTCTCTCGTTCAAACTTCACTTTCATAACGTTACCTCCTTCTCCTGGTTAGTTGATTGCCCCGTTGCTCAGTGGGCAACCTTGCCTTTGTGGACTCGACTGTTCTCCGCAATGAGCCACTAATGTTTAAGTCAATTTACTGGATGAGATTTTGCGTCAGTCACTGAGAAGATTGCTTGTGCCGATAGATCGGGAATGAGAAAGTCCCTGGGTGCTTGATGTCTCTTTTTACTTCCAAAAAAGCAACGTCATTATACCAAAAATGAGGGACTTTGTCAATAAAATCGATGCGTTACGATATTATATGCAATTGAAATTGTTGGGTTTTTTTTGGGTGAATTTGATGGAGGTAGTTTTGAGCGAGCTAAGAACATGGGACACCTGTTGGGGGAGGTTTGGATTTATAATAGGTTCGTAAACAAGGAGATCTCAATATGGAAAAATCTGACAAAACACACCAAATTATTTCTGTTCTGATGAAAGAGGCTCGTCATTCCATGGACCATGAGCATTTTGAAGATGCGGTATTGAAATTACAGCGCTGTCTTCAATTGGAAGATGAACCGGAGAGTAGGGCAGCCATTCTTCATGACCTCGGTTATTGTTTCTTAAAATTGGGGTGGTTTGAGGAGGCTGTGAATGCTTATACCGAATATCTTAAAATCCTCCCTTCGGATAATGATGGGAGATTCTTTCTGGCAAGTGCTTATGCCTCCTTAAAGTGGACAGGCGACGCTATTGAAGAATTGAGGACTATCTTATCCACCGATCTGAATGATGTCCTTGCTCATCATGATCTCGGGTTATGTTACCGGGATTTGGGATGGATGAAAGAATCTCTGGAGGAGATGAAAATCGCCAATGCTAAGGCCATGATTTATGGCAATCCCGAAGAAAAAGAAGTCGTAAAAAGCAGTCTGGTAAACCTCGAACAAGAAATCGAAAACGGAGATGAGGACGGTTCCAATGGTGCTCTTTTATTTTTTATTTTACTGATATCAATAATTAAAAGGCTAAAATCGAAGACGAGGAAACTATAAACAGGGATGACGCTTTAAATAACGATACAATTTGTCCAATTTTCTTATCTCAGGTATCTCAATTAATTTCTGCCAAAAAAAAGAATTCAGTTTTAGTTCTGGAAATATTTTTTGTGTAATGTTACAAAAATCAGCCCATACATCTTCTGGAGAAACCCTTTCCCTACCAAACTTGATTCGCCAGTTATTTTCATTCATCAGGGAAACGAGATGAGGTGTGACTCCATACTTCTCTGCCAGAATCATCGCATAGAAAGCCATTCTGATCAATTGGTAATAGGAAACACTTTTTTCATTTTGGTACTCCTTAAATTGTTCAAACTTTTTTAAATATATTGGCAACCGTTTGTTAATTGACTTTATAGGGCCTTCCCATAAGTGGGACAAGGATTTATCAGAATATCCTAATTTACACTCAATAATGCACAATCCATTAGAGCCCAAGATTGCCACATCTGGTTCAGTCATTTGGCCTTTAAACTTACCATCATAAGTTCTTAAGGATTGACCAATTGTAAACTGAAAATCCTTATTCCAATGCTTCGTATCGGGAGTTAGACCCCATAAAGCCAGAGCCCGTATTCTACCAAATTTATAATCGCGGAATACGTGAGCTAATCTTTTCGCCTCATATAGAGTCAAAAATACATTCCAAGTAAGAGCATCTTCGGAGGCATTAGAACCTAGATAAGGCTTTCCAGCTAATAATTCCCCTTGTGTAGGTGAATACCTATCTCGGTTGGCTTTAAAGGCTAATATCGGGTTATTTTTATCAGTTATTATCTTTTCCCGATAATCCCAAACCACATCAATGTTTTTTCTCATTTCCTTAAGGTATCCTTCCAAAAATCAAGGTGGTCCTATACCTTTAGAGTTTAGCGATTATTCAAAAATGATCCGGCTTTCTTTCGTTGACAAATTTTCTTCAACTCGAAATACCCTTGGAAACATCTCTTTAATGTCTTCCAAATGTGTAATGAGGAAAATTTGACGAAACTGGGTTGAAAGTTTACCGAGAGAATTCAGGATATTTTGCCTTCGCTTATCATCCTGGCTCCCAAATATTTCGTCTAAGGCAATGAAATTTACTTCTGTTCCCCCACTTCGCTCAGCAATAACCTGAGACATGGCTATCCTTAAGCAGAGGTTGGCAAGATCCTCCTCGCCACCTGAGAATCTCTTGAGGCGATAGGTTTGATCCCCATCAAGTATAAATACCTCATAGTTTTCATCAAGTTCCATCACAGGATAACGACCATCTGTTACTTCATCAAAGAGGTAGGAGGCTCTTGATTCGAGCAAAGGCCGAATTCTACCGGTTAATTCCAATCTAAAATCGTCCATAAGACTTTCCAGCCTCTGGAGGTACTGGAGATCTGTTTTCGTTTCTTCTATCTTTTTTCTGTATTCTATCTGGCGCTCGATATCCTTATTAATACTGATGAGATTCTGCTTGGAAAGCTCTAATTGACCTCTGTCCTTCTCAAGTTCTACCTGGACCTTTCTAAGCCTCTCGCTGACTTTTTCGTAAGTCTGATTGACCGTTTCGTATTTCTCTTCATCAAAGTCCAGTTCCTTGAGTTCTCTATTCTGAGACTTGAGCGCAGTATCAGATTCGGCGATCTCCTTTTTAAACGATTCAATGGCTTCTTCTAACTTTGGGATCCTTTGGACCTCTTTTCTCAACTCCAAAATCTTATCTCTGATCTTGGAAAGCTCATCAAACTTCTTAACCAATTCTTTATAAGCGGCCTTATCGAATTTAACATCCTTCAGTTCTTTAATCTTCTCTTCTTCCATGGATAGTTTCTGTCCGATTTTCTTAATCTCCGCTTGCTCTCCCTTTAAAGATTGCTCCAATCCAGTTTTTTCCCTCAGTCTCTTGATGAGCTGGTTCTTTTTTTCTACCAGATCATCTATTTTCTTTAGCGTAACGTTATGTTGCCCATCAATCTCGCTCTTTCTTTTTTGGACTGCTTCTAACTTTTCTTTGTGAGATTTCACCTCACCATCCAGGTGCCTCATTATATCTTGATAGTTATCCCCCAATTGGCGAAAGCACGTAGGGCATTTACTGTCTGGACCGAGTGAGGCAATATCCTTTTCCTTTGACGAAAGATCTTTGATTATTGAATTAAGAACGGATAATTCGGCCTGAGTATCCCCGGCTACTTTATCGATCTCTCTTCTTTTCTCCTCAGTGGACTTTATGCTTTTCTCTATCTTATCTGCTTCTTCTTCAACCTTTTTAAAGGGTTTAAGATTTTCCATAATCCCCTGTAAATTCTTTTCCCTGAACTTTACCTCCTCTTTCTTTTCAGAAATACTTTCCTCAAGCTTTATCTTGGTCTGATTCTTAAGGCGCAGGGTTTCCTGTTTCTCCTTCTCCAATTTTGTAATGGTATATTCTTTCTCTCTTGGCGTGATTTTTTCTAACTCTTTATGTTTCAGATCCAATTCTTCTTTCTCTTTGATAGATTCCTCCAATCGTTTTTTTAAGGAACTCAATTTTTCAGAAAGACGGGAGATCTGTTTATTCAGGTTGTTGACCGCTTTGTATTTCTCATCTTGGACATTTTTCTCTTTTTTTATCTCCCCAACTTCCTTTTCAACCCTTTTTGATACCACTGTCTTTTCTTTGATGGTCTTTTTTATTTTTTTCTCCTCCTGCATCATCTCTTTTTTCTTTGCCTTCATCGCATCGATGTCTTCAAGGGTCACCTTTATACCCTTTATGTAATCCTCTTTACTCCTTTTGTCAGATCTTATTTGGCCTATCGCGAGGTCGATGCTGTCAATGTTGAGCATCCGCCTTATGACTTTTTTTCTTTCCTCTGGCCGAAGCGTTGAAAGGGCCGCCAGGTCTTTTTGCTTCGCATATACGGTCCTCAAAAAAGTCACATAATCCATTCCAAGGAGTTTTTCGACATATTCGTTCACACCACTATCCCTATGAGCTTCCGGGCTATTGCCACCATCTACATAGATTAGGGCATTGGAGGTGGCACTCTTGCCTTTGATTTCTCTCACTATCTTGTAAGAATGGCCAGACAAATCGAATTCAAGTTCGGCAGTGCAGTCATCTTTGTCCGCTGCATTCTGACTTTTCACCTCTTGTTTATCCGTTCGTGCGATCACATTACCATAAAGTGCCCAACCAATAGCCTCTAAAATTGTAGATTTCCCTACGCCATTAGGGCCCACAATGCCTATGATCCCTTCAGGGAACTCGATAGATTCCTCCCTAAACTTTCTGTAGTTTTTCAACTTTAAGATCCTTAAAAACATTTATGACCCCTCTGGCTCTTGCGTAATGGAGAGATAGTTCGTACCCATTCTTTTAAGTTTCCCCTTGTCCAGATCCTTTATTTCCTGACCCTCGAGAAAACTTTCAAACTCTGTGGTCAATGTTCCTATGGAGGTCTGTATGATCTCCTTTCCCTTTTCAACAGCCCAATTTGAGGCCCACTTAACATAGACTGCATCACCAGTTATCTCTTTTAGCCTCTGAAAATCTAACTCCACATATTGATGTCGACTAATTTTATCCAACGTAATTTGAACAATTTTGTCATTAATTCGGTTCTTCGTTAATCTCTCAACTTCATCTTCAATTTCTCTGACACTTAGGCCAATGCAGTCAATAGGTTCAAATACTGCCATTTCCCTCACTTCGATGGGGATGAATTTGAATTTCTTATTGTCAAGATCCAGATCCATAAAGCCCTTTTGATCATTGGCTTCCCGAAAACTGAAACGTTCTGTCGAGCCTGAATAATACGCGTTAGGTGTAAGCTCAAGATGCCTGTGGTAATGTCCCATGGCGATATAGTCAAAGTTTTTCTTCTTTGTCAAAGCGCTAAAGGGAATCATCAGTTCATTAAACTCTCCCATCTTATAATGAATACCCGCCGTCACACCGGCATGAGAAACAATTACATTATATTTAGATTTAGGGTTCGGACTAAGCATTTCAAAAGCAGCATTCATTTCTTCTTCAGTAGGCATATGTGGGATACAATGGAATATGACGTTCTGGATAGCTATCCGCTCATATTTGGATTTATATACAGGATGAAGACCATCGAATATTTCAAAAGCTTCAAAGATTGACCCAGAGCTCCGAGTACGGGGTGTGGAATGGTTTCCAGATATGAGGATAAAGGGGATCCCCATCTGTGAGATTTTAGCAATTTCCTTTAAAGCGAAATTAATTGCTCTGTTTGACGGTCTGGAAGTTTCGAAAAGGTCCCCCGAGTGTAAAACAATATCTGGTGGGTTCTTTCTGATATATTCGACGACTTGAGAGAATGCCCGGTACACATCGGCCTCTCTTAGATTTATTCCTAATTCGGGGTCTATTTTCGCAAAATCGGCGAAACCCAAATGAGTATCAGAGAAATGAATTACTCTCATATTAATCTAGCACGCCTGCCGCAGGCAGACTCTGTAAGAAATCTGTAGAGGTGCTCCCATTTTTCTACTACATGCAATTCAACAAATCGGTGATCAATTCATTCTTATTTACATAGGGTATAAATAATCGATATCTTGCACGGGTGATGCCCACATAGGCCAGATTTTTTGTTTGATCCAAAGCCGATATTTTGGGACCGATAAAATCCAATCCAACCAGAAACACACAAGAATAATCGAGTCCCTTCACGCTGTGGATGGTAGAAATCGTAACGCTATTTGTCGTTACATCATACGATCTCTTTGACCGGTAATCCTCCGAGGCCCATTTGTAAAGAACTCCCCTCGCCTCCAGGGCCTTTTCAAACATCTGGGGAAGATACGTATCCGGCATATTCCAGGGTGTCTTCACGGCATAAATGATTGCTATCTCGGAAAAAGGGCATTCTTTCGAATCAACCAACTTTTTAATATTGTCTGAAACGTAAGCAATCATCTCCTCAATACTCTTAAATTGCTTCATCTCTGGTTTGGGCCCATTAAATCCATAGATGTCAGGGAATAATCCTTCCTGCTCTTCTTTTGGGTCAACCTCTTTTTTCCCAATAAACTTTGCAGCAAATTGAGCAATTTCTTTGGTATTTCTGTATACATAAGAAATTTTGTGGACACGTCCCTGGACTTGAATACCTAACTCCTTCCAGGTTTGGGAGTGCTGATAGAGGGTCTGATGTTCGTCTAAGGCAATGGTGAGGTTATTTGTTTTAGGGTTTAAGATAGAGGTAATAACCTTGTACATGTCGTCTGAAAAATCCTGCCCCTCATCTACCAGAATGGCGTCGTATTTGAGTTCCTTCTCCTTCAATTTAGATAATGTCTCCTGAACAACAAGGCTATAATACTCCGACTCCTCGCTCTCGTAAGAAACTTCTTCCCCCATTATCTTCGAGCAGAGCTGATAGAAATGGTAAACCTTGACACCCCCTTCCCCCAGGGCGATTCCCTTATCCGAGAGCAGCCTCTTGATGTAATTGACGAGTGTGATATTGAAGCAGACAAAGAGGATGCTCTTGATGGCAGGATTGTACTGCTTGAGGAGAGCAGCCTTGTGGACGAGGATGAGTGTCTTGCCGCTCCCTGATGGACCCACAATGATCCGGTGCCCTCCGTCATACTTACGGGCGATGGCCTCCTGATGGTTATCCAGGACCTTCAGCCGTTCGATCTCTTCCCCGCATATGTCCTCCCGGGTTCTTCGGGGGAGTTCGATTTTGACAATTGGAAAGATGATCTCCTTCAGGTGGGCCAGTTCCTTGAAGGTAATCTTAAAGGGAAACAAGGGCGGGAATTTCTCATTGAGGGCTTTCAGGAAGCATTGACCTGTGGAGTCACAGCAAATGTCTGACATGGGATGAAGATCATCCCAGAAAAAGATTTTCTCAATGCCGATAACTTTTTCTAAACCCTTTTCTGTGTATTCATACTTGTTGATGTTTGGAAATACCACCCCGCAGCTCAGCGGGATCTTAGGGTTTCCGTGGTAGGTTGGCTCTTTCGAGATGAGATGCCCGTCCTTCTGGATCTTGTCTTTAATCGAAATGAGGTAGTCATGGGCCTGCTGGAAGGGGTTTTTTCTGGATTCAGTCTTTCCTTTGATCTGGAGGAGAAAATGATGCGGGGTGGCTTCCTCGATCTGCTTCAGGGCCCAGTCCTTAACCTCAAAGATGATGAGGCCCACCTCATCGGAATACAATAAAAAATCTGGTTCCTTTCCATTGACTTCCGGAAGGTACCAGCAGAGGTAGTGCGCATCCGGCTTGGCCACTCCCTCGAGGAACTTGTAGAAGGTCTTTTCACCTTCTGTCTCAAACTCCCCGATATCACTTGGTATCATCATAGCCATCACACCCATTTAAAACATTAAGTTATACGTTTAAACCTGAAGTAGCGGGGGATGCAAAAACCCAAGCCTGACCCCAAACTTCCTCTGACAATCCATCTTTTTGTGGTAAGGGCTGCCTCCGAATATCCGACATAAACCAATTTGCTATCCCTTTAGCTTTCGAGGACTTTTTCAGCCAATTTTTCTCCAGTGATTGCCCTTGAAAGAATAATTTCATCTGCCCCCGCTCTCCGCAATTTGGTTTCCGCCTCCTTTTCAAAGGCTTGTGCAACAATGCGTAGCTTCGAATTCAATCCACGGGCAGTCACTACAAGAACAATATTATCAGAGTCCGTACCCAGGGCGGCAATGAGCCCTTTGGCCCTTTCTATCCCGGCCTTTTTAAGAATCGCATCAGAGGTAGCATCGCCTGGAATATAGTAATAATTATCTTGTTGTAGTTTCTTAATGGACTCCTCATCCTGTTCAACCACAACGAATTCCTTCCTTTGTTGATGTATTTTCTCAATGGCATAACGACCAGTTCTCCCTGCCCCACAAACGAGATAATGATCCATCTTCTTGTCGATTTCTTTCTGCATCTTCCTCCTCCTGAATAAGTCTTTTATACTACCTTCAACAAGATAAGTAGTTAATTTTGGAACTCCATAGGTTACTATCCCGAAGGTCATAAGAATAAGCAAAATTGTATATATTCTGCCAATTGGTTTCAGGGTATATATTTCGCCATAGCCTATGGTTGCAAGAGTAATGATTGTCATGTAAATAGCGTCCAACAGGGGCCATCCCTCGATCAGAATGTATCCAAGTGGGGCAAACACCATAATGGATAATAGAGCTATTCCGAGAAATAAAAGTTTCTTAAAATCTTTTTCCATGTCCTGTTCCCTTTTATGCAGAATACCCCGGAATCTGAATCCTTACTCGTTGATGTCAGCAGTGAACCGGGAAAAGCATCTGGAATAAGGCTTGGCCACCCCCGCGAGGAACTTGTAGAAGGTCCTTTCCCCCTCTGTTTCAAACTCCCCGATATCACTGGGCATCATCGTAGCCATCGCTACCCATTTAATATATTAAGCTATGCGTTTAAACCTGAATCAAAGGGAAATGTTAAAAATCGTAACACTTTAGCTCATTGAAAAAGGTTGTCTAATCCCCCTAATCCCCCTTTGTCAAAAGGGGGAAACATTTCTCCTCCCTTTGGCAAAGGGAGGTGGGGAGGGATTTTAAAAAGTTTATTTCAAACTGCTAAATTGATACTAAAAATCTAACCCGACCTCAAATCTAATTTTTATTCTCCACTAAGGCAGAACCAACTTTTGGTGAGTAGACCGGGTTCTCCGAGTGGTACAGGTTGATGTTTGTTTTCTCTGTTGCCGCCTGGTTTCCCGGCGGCCCCTCAGGATCTCAACTCTCTATCCCCTCCTCTGGTCTCATTGCACCTCGCTCCCTCTCCTGCCTACGCATCAAGTCCCGCTAATAGGCGGGATTACCAGAACACCTGCAAGGCTGGATTCCAGGCCCGTGGCTAACGGCTACCTGAGTAGGTGTCTCTCCTACAAGACTACGCGACCTTGCCAGGCCGCAACTTATGGATGACAATGCAGTTTTTAAATCATTTGTTTATATCCAATTGTTCTTTATATATACAATAGGAACCGGTCGCAATTTTGTTAAGGGCTAAAATCTAAAAAATATTTTTTCAATTCTGATATCTTCTCCTGCGTTTCCGGCGAATCGCTAAGCCACTCCCCAGCTCCAAGAAGCACGCGCATCATCTCTACACGCTCCTCAACAACTTGGGCCATATACTCCTCATAGGTTCCTAGCTGCCAGGCATGCCAGACCTTAAGCGATTGTTTCCACCGCCTTGAAAGAGACCCTATTCGGTCCACTCTTCCTACCTGTTGCTCCATGAATGCAGGATTCCATTCGAGATCGTATTGGACAACGTGCCGACACCAGAGGTGTAAATCAATCCCCTCTCGAGCAATTTGCGTGCATAAGAGAATGTAAGGTGGCCCTGGCAGGTTGAAGGCGAACTGCACGGATTCTGGTGAGCGCCCTTTGCCATGATACGTTCGGGTCTGTCCGCTAAGCGCCCCAACCCAGTCTATATGCCGTCCAGGACCCCAGGATTCGTCCCAAAGCCTGTCCCGCTCATCTTCACTACCGGGTTCGCCAGAGGTCTTCAGAAGAGCCTTGATCCTTGCAAGAACTCTTGCTGCCTTAGCCTGCTCAATCTTTGTTCCGCGATAGGCTGCAAGTCTTAGACGAGGCCAATCTAAAGTTTCTGCCACACCTTTCAACCGCTTCTGGATACGTTTCCATCGTTCTCGTTCTTCTTTTATGTCTTGTTTGAGAGCACTGTGCAGCCGTTTCCTTAATTCACTGATCGTCGACAAACGCTTGCAAAAGACCACCACCTTTTCGTGCTTGCGCGCGTGGTAGACAAGGAATTTAAGGACCGCCTCAAACTTAGGTGATTCCTGACTTTTTGGAAGTAGATCTGGCAGTCTACTTAAATAAGTTGGCAGAAATAGATCTTCTTCACTTCTCCTCTTGATTGCATCCCGAATAGCCCGATAAGAAGAACAAAGCGTTTCACGGTGCGTAGCACGATGAGCCTTATATCCCTTCTTCTCTAGTTGGACGAATGCTGTTTCCAGAGCCAGTGTGGCAAATATTTGACGATCGCTTTGTGAGGTCAGCGGTCTTACCGGAATTTTCTTCACAACTCGGCGAGGAACCCCCGGTTTAAGTTCATTATCCCAAAGGGAACGCACAAGGTAACTCCCAAGGGTCTTCTCAACTTCCTTCTTGGAGGAGCTTAAAACCGGTTTTCGCGTTCGAACCTTATCGCGGAAATCATCAAGACTCTTTTTTAGCTCTTCCAGTCTATCGGTTGACGTACCCGTCACATCATACATATCTTTAATCCGTTCAAACAGCTCGTCTACGCTTAATGCAAAGGGGGTCGCAGTAACATAAAGTGCGCGCTTGGCTCGGTTCCTTAATACTGTCCAAAAAAAGAGATGTCGCCCGTAGCCTGCCAGTTTATGTGCTTCGTCAACAACAAGCAGGTCGGCTTGTCGCTTGGTACGAACTGCTTCAAAAACAAGCCGTCGCAGGTCTTCCTCCGTCTTCCACCAGTGGTCCCAACAGTGTTCTTCGGGGACATAGTGCCTCCAAAATTGGTCCAGAGCTGTCTGGGTTAGCTTCTTCTTAAAAATTCCGTAGGCTGGCCCTCGACTAGAATATCCAAATAGTTCTTTTCTCAGAATTCGCCTAGTTTTTTCATGAATTCCTCGGCCTCGGAAGCAAATCTCAAGAGCCGCACGCAGTTCACCTTTTGGAATCTGCTTGATTGTCTCATACGAGCCAAATGTAATACCCCGATAACCAAAATCATCGGCTCGAGTCAACATGGACCCTAGAGGTAAAAGTAAGCGCTTCGATTCATCTCGAATACCATTTTTACGAAACTCCTCCCAACGTTTCGTCCAGATTTCTGTCATACGCTTACTGTGCGTAAGGACAGTAACCCGGGAGTTCGGGCAATGCACGAATAAACCTGCAATTACTCCAAAAGCCTCATAAGTTTTTCCCATCCCGACCTCGTCAGCTAAAATGACCCCGGGTACGTTTTCTTTAAAAAGGCGTCTGAGAAGCGCTCGTGAAGTCCGTCGCTCGCGATTAGCAGTGTCCAGCGGTATGCTTGGCGAAAGTCGAAAATCAATCCATCGGAGCATATCCTCAGATAGCGCCTTGGGAAAGTATCTATGCAATTGGAAACTCCTTGAGTACCTTGCTAATTTTTGATTTCCACCGAGCTCGGAGAGCACATAGATCTTGGTGGTTTTTCAGCCTCCCATCACATTCATCTCGAAGAACTTGCCATATTGCAGCGCGGACCCACTTGCGCCAGGCCACATCAATTGCTGGAAGTCCCTTCAGAGAGGCATCATGTGATTTCCAAACTCCTTCGAGTACATGCATAAGTCGATCAAGTTCTTGCGACGTCGTAGTTTCCGAAATGGAGTCTCGCAGGGATTGCAGTTTCTTTGAGAGCCCCAAAACCTGTGTCCTCCAATGGAACAGCCCTTTAGACTGTGGCTCGTGGCTTTGACCGTGACCGCCTTTTCTTCCTCCATGACGAACTCCTTCGGGCTTCCAAAGAGGATCCCCCAGTAGGCCAAGCCATTGCTCCGGGGATAGATTTTCATCCCCCCAGTCAGGTAAGGGTAAGTCGGCTTGCCCCGCCGGCATCGTTATTGGAACAAATCCAGGTCTATATTTCAGCGAGGTTCTTATAAAAGGCCTAGATTCAATAAACCGATCTTCAGTAGATCGGAGATCTACATGGTCTGGATCAAGAGGGCGTCCGCCCAAAAGAAGCTTTGTATTGTGAAATCCGAATTTCGGTTTCCAGATTAAATTCATTCGTCGACTTTTCGGAGTGTAGGATGCAGATTCGAGAGCCTCCCATCTCCTCTCGTACTTGAATTTGGGTGTCTGAAATTGAATTTTTCGCAGAGGTACTGGGGGTGCAGGCGGCAGAAGATTGAAGGGAAAGGACTTCCCGAGCTTCCTGAACTCCCAAACAAGCTCTATGTTCCCATTTTCTCCGATCATCGCAGGCCTGGTTGCGTTTGGAGAACCTATCAGCAACGACCAATTCCCCCCGACTCTAAACGCAAAGAGTTTTGCGTGCAGCAACCGACCGTTTTTCGGTCTAACGATATGAATACGTAATTTAACTTTCTTACTCAACTTCTCAAAAACGCTTTTCTCCCCGATAGCAGTGTTTTCAACCTCATCAGTTCCACGTAAATACACATGTAGCAGAACATGGTTGGATTGGGCACAAGCTGCTAAGGTTCTGAAGAAAGCACTACTTCCGGCCCCAGATTCTTCATCATCAGCCAAATCGGAGAATGGGGCAAGCACATATGCTTCCCTCCATCGCTGTTTTGTCTTGGTCCACGCGAGCTGTTTCCAGATCGGAATTTCAAGACTGCTGTGAATACGGGCTCTATTCATCTGTTGCATTGTCCTAATACCATTCTCTCTGCACCAAATTCCAAACTCACTGTTCTTGAGCCAAGGTTCCTCTAACCACCTTTGGATTGGTTCTGGGAGAATCCAACCTGGCCAAGTTCCGACATGGAAGAGTTCCTGGTTGGTCTCCCAACCCGCCCGTGTCAGATTGCCGCTCCCAATTGCGAAAACAGTCCAGGATTTGCTCTGATCATGATTTCGCACCATCAAAACCACAAGTTTAGCGTGCCATAGTCGTCCAGAGTCCGGACGCGCAATATCGTATCCATACTTACTGCCATGGTATTGTCTGGGATCGATGATAACTGTAACAGGAAACAGTCCGCGCCGCCTACCTTCATCGGAAATGATGTCAAGTGGCCCTGTCTCAAAAAACTCTTGATTGAAGGTATACGTGGAAAAAAGTGCGGCAGTTACTTTACCTCCCGCAATACTATCTGTGATCTTGGTTGCAAGGCATGCTCCTCTCTGTGAAATCGGCATAGATTCAGTCTCCAGGTTTCATGAGCGCCACTGCATTAGACCATCGACAGTCACTGCCTTCATTTGAAGGTCTTCGGTCGCCCCGACTCGGGAATGCAGTAATTTGATTGTCCTCCCAGGCGAGCCACAAGTCACCCCGACCGTACCCGCGTTGCTTGAATACATCTTTATGAAGATTAGCTAAGACGACTTTAGGTGAATCGATATCCCACCGCTTCAACGCCTTTCGAAGCGGATCCCAGTGCTTGAGCCCAAGTGGAATTATGGTTCGAAGACGGGAAGGGAACGGGACTGTTGGGTCTTTCCCTCGGAGTTGTACCAAGTCATCGAAGTATGCTCGGAGCTCATCCGCCCATGAACAGAATTCATCAGCCAGCCGAGCACAAGGTCTAAGTTGCGGACCTAAATGCGTCCCGGCTAGTCCCCAGGATGGAGTCTTACGCCAATTTAAAGCGGCAAGGGAACGCCTGAGGTCAGGCATTTCATTCCACAGCCTGGTCCGGAGTGACTTGCGGAAGATTTCGCCGTACGCCTTACCAGCTCTCTTGAAGGTTTGCTTCCATGCATTCCAGTTCCCATCCTTACCTTTGAGCGAAATCGGCTCGCCAACTCCCTCCACAAGCGTTTCACCGTCCGGCGTCGGCTTAAGATCCTCTTTGTTCAACAGACGGAGTTTACGGAGGGGGCCGACATGTGCTCCCAACATTCCTTGGGAACGAGGATTTTTCAGAAGCCTGCGGTATTGGTTGGTAGGTGCATCGTTCTCGTTTGCTTGATCAGTTGCCGCTTTGATTCCAGGGAAACGCCGGGATGGGTTGTACTTTATCCAATAGAGCTTGAGGCACCGTTCCCAATAAAGAAAGTTTGTCTCTCGCGCTTTGTCCGAGGGTTCACCCTTTCCCCATTGAAGAAAGACGAGCGTCCAGAAAAAGTCCTCATGCCACCAAGTACGCCCAGTCAAACACGAAACGAGCTTGTTACTCAACCCTTCTCGCATGGCATCAAGACCGAGTGGATCGTTTGTTCGCGAGTCTTCATTCTCGGGAGGTTCTGTCCAAAATATTCCATTAAGAAGTGAATGTACATCGCTTGGCATTAAATCGACCCTATTTTCTGGAAGTCATAGGTTTGTATTATCTCTAAGACAGCTGTTAATTTCTCATATATTCATTTACAAAAATTCCTAAATGTATCGATCAGATGATAACAGCAGCATCTGCAAGAACGTCGGATTGTGAAATTAAGTAGTTTGAATTTCACGGTAGATTCAAGTCTGAAGTGTCATGTCCCAAAACTGGTGGGATATTTTTGCTTGGTAAGGCCAAACTTTTTATGGATGGCAATCCGCCATTGACTTGCTATTGTGAATGCAACGTTGCAAGTTTGACCCCTTACCGCCTCCTTTACTAATCAAATTGGGAAAAAATCAAATAATGCACTTGATCGCCTAATATGATTCCATAATATATCATATTCCTTAAACGCGACCGGCCGGTAATGGGCCAGTTCGTTTCTTACCCAACGAGCATGGGAAATGAGTGAAAGTAGATTCCGTTTGGCCCGAAGAGCTTCGACGTTCTTAAACAGGAACTCTATATAACCAAGCTGGCAAGATAACGGATTACTCCCTGCCTCTTCCACCTCTTCTCTGGATTCAGGAGAGAACCACTTAAATGGCCATTTATTTCCATATAATTGCGTTAGGTAACGACAAACCGCCAGCCTCACCTGATCTATAAGAGACAATAGAAATTCAGCCTGCCCGCGCCAGATGCGGCGCATTAAGTCCTCTTTCTGACCCAGGACCGCTAATATTGCGGGGTGAACTTCTAACCCGTGTTCTGCGGTCCAGAATAGGCCTCCGTTAGCCCATAAAACACGACCATTTTTGGGAGGTCCCGTTTTGTAATATTCCTGCCCATAATGTGACCTACTATTGAAGTCTTCGACCCCCCATTTTTGCAGAAGTTGTTTGGACCATCCATTCACTTCGGCAAAGTGGCTGAGGATCTCCAAGATAGTGTCGATGTGAGAATAGATATTTTCCCATAAGGGATCTATAAGTGCAAAATCGTTTCCCACTAAGGTCGGTAACAGATATTCCCGCCAAATTAGCTTGGTGCCTCTGTGGTCATCCTCTTGGAGTAAGCGGCACAAGAGATGGACTTCCAAAGCCGAAGGGAATCCCCACCAGTAGTGAATTCCCAAACACAGGTCACTATTCGGAATAAAGGGTAAGACAGAACGGGCCTGCGCAATGACGCATAGAGCTGTGGGCAAAGAACCTCGGTCTGCAATTGCTTGGCTTGCAGTTCCCCAATTTGACAGAAACATCATCCAATCTTTGCTTTCCTCCTCGGATAAAGATTCAATATCTGCTACCCGAATAACCTCTGGCAAGTTCTCGTTGCTGATGAAATCAGTGACCGTCCGCAAGTTATCGGAAGAAGCCCATTGAATCCCCAGCAGATTTGTCAGAGTCGCAAGTGGCGTATTCTCTTCCCCATGGTTCGACAAGGAGATTTCGTGAAATTGATAATCTCTCCTCCACAGTTCGGCTCGAATCCTAGACCAAATCTCATCTGGATCCACTCCGACAGGAAGAAGAATCAACAAGCTTCTCCTGTTTAAAAGATCCTCGGTCAATGTTTCCATAAACTGCTGGACACTGGGGATTTTAAAAAGACTTTTGTTGATTGTCGTTTTCACGGTCCGGAAAAGACCCTTCGAGTAACATTCTCTAAAGAGACAGATTCGCCTTGAAACTCTATGCACCCCATGCGGTCCAAGAACTCGATACTTTGAGCAATCTGCTCTGGAGTAACTGCAGATTGACTTTCCACTAACTCTGGGGTCAAGAAGTCAATGGGGATTTCGTTCTCCTGCAATTTAATCATTCCTTCTAATAAGTTGAGGGCCAGAGGGCTTGTGTTTAATCCGAGAGACGACCGGAACTCCATATAAAGTTGAGAGCTTGGGTCAATCAGTTCACGCTCAATCTCTTTTGCACAGGGGCGGGGATCGTCTTCTTTAGCACAGCGATTGAGCAAAATTTCTAATATGATAGGCCAACCTCCCGTGATTGCTAAAACTGTTTTACAAATCTCGTCAGAATAAATCATATTATGCTGAGCAAGCCTGTGCTTAACCCCTAACGAGTCCCAACGCCGCGGACATATACAAGCATCAGCCCGGTTCTCTAACTCTTCGCGCAGGAGCCTAGGCAAGGTAAGCCAAGCCCATGTTGCGTTAGGATCGAAAAGAAAGAAGACACGCATCCATCGCTTGCTCGACTGATGACGCTGGCAGAATCTGAGAGATTCTTGAAACAGGTTTTGCAAAGGAGTTAAGCTCGGATTCATCGGCTGAAGATACACCACATGGGTTTGCACTTTGGTATGTGTCTCAAGATGATTGTCTAACCACCTGACCAGAACCTCCGGATCCACCACGTTAGACGGAATTTCGGTAAAGATCCCTTGTTCCTCCTCAGACTGATCAAAGGGAAGATATCGCTTCAAAGCTTTTGGTAAGAGAGGCAGTCCGAGAGCGTGCGAACCACATATCAGCCCAACGCCAAATTGCCTTTGACTCAACGTACGATCTTGGGCATAAGTCAAGGGTGAGTAGATATTGCCAGTTTCTTCGATCAAGGCATGGTGACTGTCAGCATTCAACTGGGCTGGAGGTTCCTTGTCTGACTGCTCAAGCAAACGATTTCCAATATCTACTTCGGTCCCCATAAGACGAACAAGGTTTGGACTTCTTAACCGGTAATGCCCCTCTGTGTTTCTTGATAGAACCCCCAAACCACACATTTCATTTAACAGTCCTACCAACTGATCTGTCCCGATCGCTTTGAACCCTTTTTCCCACCAAAAACGGACAAGTTTCAGGATTTCCCCCGGGGAATAGGCCCGAGCATAACTGTCCTTGACTTGCATCTGGTCCTCGATAAGAGCCCAAGCGATAGTCTGGTACCGCATGTCAAGGGCGAGTGTCCAGTCCAGCCGCTCTCGGATTCGCTCTCTAACATCCGAAATGAGGTAAATAGCCTCGACATCCTTTTGGTCTACAAAATAAGGAGGTAACAACTTCCCCGGTCCACCATGTAACCGCTTTAATAGTTCCTGGCAAAACAGTTGAATCAAGCCAGGATGATAATTCGTGTAGGAGAGAATTCTTAATGCAGAAGAATTATCAACGAACCTGTATCCGAGTGTTTCTAGGGGTTGTTGGATTAGGTTCTGTGCGGCTTCCGGCTCCAGCGGCCCCATGCAGATTGTCCTTCCAAAGTGGGCCAATGGCTGATTTGGTATCCCTTGGAACCGTTGTACGTTATGTAGTCCTGCAAAAATAACCTTGAAGCGACGCCCAGTTTCTAACATCACCTCTCTCAATTGGGTAACTACGCGGAAATTATCTCTCGCATCAGCATCCAGAAAGTCATCTGCCTCGTCAAACATTGCCAGGATCTTTCTCCTATTAACCTTGCTCATAGACTCTTTGATATATGCTATAATTTGGTCTGGTTTATCTGTCTTGATTTGCGGTTGTAACAATCCTTCCTTCTTTAGGTCATCCCTTAATGTTCTCCATATATTCGCTGTATCCTTCCCTGCTTGGGGATCAAAAACAAGTTTCATATTCTCTACGAAGGCATACTCATCTCCGCCAGGATTGTGAAATTCTCTTTGTACGTGGCGGAGTAACGCAGATTTCCCAAGCTGCCTGCCCCCATAGACCAAACAACTCCCGGCAGGACGCATTAGCTCCTTCATCATTTCGTTACGTCCGAAAAACATTTCAGATGGTACATCTCCGGCTTGAAAGGGAGTATAGGGATTTAATGCCGTGAATGGCAAAGAACATCTGAGGAAGACTTGAAGTCGTTTCATCGTATCATGCTCACGACTGAGGAAAAGCATTAGTATTTCGTCTAATATAGCCACTACCATATCTTTCTCATGATTCACCCGACTCATCTCACGTCTTTGATTCAATGTCAGGCGTCCAAAATAAAAAACAATCAGATTTTTTAGATCCAAGCGCAGAAATCTAATCCTTGCGGATATTGTGTCTGCTCCGGGTCGTTCCCACAAACAGACCACATCATAACAGCCATGAGCCTGAGAGCCGAACTGAGGAATAGGTCTTGCGTAATCTCCCACAGACATAAATGACTGCACGTAATGCCAGTCGCCACCTTCCTTCTGGGGTTGAATGGGCTTCCCTTTGCTGAAATCAATATTGAATCCCATAAAGCGAAAGACCGTGCTTAGATGCTTGCTATTTCCATCACCCGAGAGCTTTTGCTGCTTCAAGGACCTCCATGCAATTATTGCTTCTGCTGCCTCTTCAAGGCGCTTCTTTGGCACCGAAGCAAATCTTATATCCGCCTTGTTATGTCCACGGCGTACATCTTCCGCAACCTCTTTTAATGAAGAACTTTCAAGCCAACCTTCGATTTTAGGAAAGAGCTCAATAAACTCCTTAAAATCATCTTGAGCGGTCTGTGGGACAAACCAGTCTTTTTGGAGTTCTCCTCCACCATCAACCACTTCTGTCAACCGAGCCAACCCTTCTTCAACAATTCGCGTGTCACCAGAACCCAAAGCTCTCTCTATAAAAGCAACAATTTCTTCTCTTTCCGTCCTGTCGGGAACAGTCCTTTTGAACCTTCCCTGTATCTCCTTCCAGTTTCTTGAAAGGTCTTTTAACCTCACCTGACGGGCTGTTGATAACTCTTTCAGAACTTGACCAAGGTGATGCTGTTTGGAAGGAAATTCGAGGACTTCATCTGGGTTGATAGCGGTGACTTTAGCTATTAGATCCGACCGTTCCCCATCATTGATAATTCCATCTAGCATCGCCTGCTCAATCTGATTCTCCGTTCGTATAAGGGTCTCGTTTAGAGCTGCTCTGGAAATACTTAAGGCTTCTTGGTAGCGACCCTCTAATTCTGCGTTTTCTTGCCCGTCAGTGATCCCTTGCAGCAGTATCTCGCAAAAACGATAATCCTCACGGCCTAGCCAATCCTGAAATGATTGCTTTAATGAACGTTTCTGAGCCATAGAGTCTCGGAGGGCCGCCGCCAAACCTGGGATGGCATCAGACATTGGGGCTCCTTTTTCATCAAGAGGTATTTCCGGTACCATAAGTAGCCGAAGGTTCAATGCCTCAGAAAGTTCATCTCGGTTTCTCAACAATAGATCCCACGTCTTAATAATTGGAATGCTTTCTTCCCCGTATCGACTTTCAGACGTTAAGTTGAGTGTCTCGTATATATTTGTAATCGAGCGTGAGAGACAGCGCGCGGCAGCTCTCAACGGTGTGGACTGGGTGGGCTGACTGAGTTTTTCAAGGGCAAGTCGTGTTTCTGAAATCGTTTCTTGTAATCCACTACGAAGCCTGGCAACCTCATCGAAAAACCACTTTCCTCGAATTTTGATCTCCTGTTCGTGCTCCACCAGTCGACACCATTGTCTAGCTTTCTTGATTGCTTCCCCAACGCCGCTAATAAGATATTGCCTTGAAGCTCCCACAATGCCCCGCCACTTTAATTTGACCAATTCCCGGTCTATCTGGTCAATTTTGCTAGAAACAAATGAATCCCCCCCCCACTGGACAAGTCCCTCTTTTACGCGGCTGATTTCACCACGCCGGTCTTCTGCCGCCGGCAGAAGAATGGCCCTCAACTCCCCTTTAACACCTATTAGATGTCGCCATACATCTGTGGCGCGCGCGAATTTAGTCCGCCTTTGAAGGGCCTCCTTAAGCCACTCTTTTACATCCAAGGAGGCTTTAACAAGCGCGGCTTCTCGCTCCTCCGCACCGAGAACGCCCTGCAGGTCTTCTACCCGAAGTCCTATCTTATGCGATGCGAAGTGCCTGATGAACTCAAGCATTCTGTTCAAAGAAGGACAGCATGTAGGCGTTTTAAGCCATCCTAATAGCCATGTGGAAGAGGAAAACAGAACAGGTCGCATCGCCGCTGCCAGGCCGATTAAGACTTCTACATCAGTCTCAGGCTCATGACTCCTGGCTATTTCTTGAAGCTCGTTGATAAAGCGTTCCGATTCAAAAGAAAGCCCCCTTGCTCCCTGAGCTGCTGCCAGAAGCCAAGGGTGAACCGGTGGAGCATATCCCATCGCTTCGATCGATTTAGTTACCCAATAACCCGCTGAAAGATCGTCTTCATATACGAGAGCCCAAACGAATACGTCCCAATCAGTCCTCTTGTTGCCAATCTTGAGAAGGTTTGCAATTTCTGGCGCAGGCCGTAAATCGACGCCAATTTCTGTTGGCTTTGGTTGGATTTCTTCTTCCTCAATCTTCTCCTTGATCTCCCCTCCGCCAACTCCCACTTCTTCCAATTCTGGAGACGGGGTTTCTTCCCTAGGCTGAATTTGTTCAACAATGGTGATTTCTTTGGATGCTCCCTCTTCCTCAGCAACCTTTTCTGCAATCTCCTGTTTCATTTCTTGTACGCTTTGTGGAGATCCTTCTTCCATCGTCATCGCCTCGCCTACAGAAGCATCCCTTCTCCCTATAGAACCAGACAAATCTTCGAACAATCGAACTATCTTTTCAGCAATCTCATCTCGCGCCTTCCAACCTTCTTGCTCCTCCTTGTAGCTGTGCCCAATTTTTTTTCGCAATTCGAAGTGTTGTAACAGCCAACCTCGAAGTTGTTCCACTTGCTCAATCAGAGCGACTGCCCGGTCGGGAGGTACCCCTTCGATAGACCATGCACCGAGATCCCTCAAATCAAAATAGTTGATCTCCTCCTCTCCTATTTCTCTCAACGATCCAAGTGCCTCATCCAGCTTATTTAGGGGAGCCTCTTCCAATTCGCTCCGTTTCTTCGACATGAGTTTTTTCAGAGCTTCAACAAATTCGGAAACCGCTTCCCACTCCGGAGCGTCAGGTGGCATTTTCTCGAGCTCGCTTAGATATTCCTGCCATTTCGTAGCAGTAAATTGTTTAGATGTGGCGGGCTTCCCTTCAGTAGTATTATCGCTTTTTTCAACAACCCTTACCTTCTCCACCATCTCCAGAGTCGCATCTTCTAATGGAGCCTTCCCCGTTAGAAAGCAAAGCATAAGAATGACATCATTCTCATTGGCCGAGGAGTGTTGCTGCGAAAACTTTTTCCCGAGTTCAAACACCTTCGATTGCGGCCAATAATCGTTGAAGTAATTCCCAGATTGGTCGTGAGCTAATATCGAAATTCCTTCAATTTCCAGGAACCTCTTGACCTGCTCCGCCAACTCCTGCTGCGACTTGAACCAAATTCTTAATATACTCGCACTCAGGGTATTCGACTGGAGTGCAGCTTCTGTTGCAACGCTAACTAGAAGAGGGAACGGTGCCACAAGAGGGTCTCGGTTAAACCCTTTTATCTTTGCAATTTTTCTAAAAACAGGTTCAAAGGATGCTCGGAAATCATCTTTATGTGATTTCCAATAATTCAGTGCTTCTTTTATCATTTCTTTGTAATAGTCGTGAGGAACAACTTCAGTTAACCTTAGGAAAGGGATTTCGCGCTCTGTTCGTTCCATATTAGCCATTTCTTCCTCCCTCTTATTATGCCATTTCTACCCGCGGCAACTTATCGAGTCTGCCTAGTACTGAAAAAGGAGAGAATAAACCGTTAAAACGCCTCAGTCATATCCGATCAGCCGAGGATCGGAGGGTATTGGTTCTGCTCTCAAACGAGTGAATTCTGATTTGGGAATAGGGTTGAAAATGGCTTGAGCGGACTAATGCTACTCCGCTTTCTTGTTGCATGATTATTTCTTTTACGAGCCTCTGTTCATTCTTATTTGCTGAGAATTGCCTTGACATTATTCCTGCATCAGCCTCTTCTAAGGCCAGTACAATTTGTGTACCTGCATTCGCAAAAATGGAGGGGTGGAAGTCGTGGGTTTCTTGAGAGGACAAGACTAATCCGAGGCCATACTTCCGGGCCTCCTTGATAAGATCGGTGATCTTCGGATCATTGCATAACTTGTGGGCCTCGTCGACGCTGACCATCACTCGTAGTGTCTTTGAAATCCCCTGGATTAACATCGCCGAGTAAATCTTTTCTAGCAGAAATCTGGAAGCAGCGAGCATAAGATCCTTGATCCCAGCGGTAAGAAGAATGACTGTTGTCTTTTTGAATAGATCTTCAAAGCTATACTTCGCGCGCCCTTTTTTAAAAATTCCACTTTCGAAAAGCGGTTGAAGCCGAACTTGGAGGTTGCGGATTTGGCCTCCCATTTCGCTCGACCAATTGTCCAGAATACCCGAAAGTATTTCCAGGGTCGGGGGGTCACGGTCATCTGGTGCGGGGGAGTTCATGTCAAACCCCGCTTGGACGTAGCATTCTTTTATCGCCTCGCGAAGCTTACCAAGCTGAATGTCTCCGCAACCAGGGAAAACCGAGTTAATGGTATCGGCCAGTCGAAACATCATCTCGACAGGACGGCGTTTCTTATTAGTGCGCGGGTCAATCGGTATCTCGAATGGGTTGATAGGAAGCCCATCCATTACATCAAAAATTTGAGGATTTACAACCTCTCTAAAGTCACCTGATGCGTATTCGCCCTGAAAGTCAAATATAATTGCAGGAACGGTTTGACGGTCCAACTCATAAAGAATGCTTTTCGTAGTCTCCGACTTCCCAGAACCGCTCTTCCCAACAATGAGGAGATGTTGGTTGAGTAAGCGTTTAGGATTAATGGTATTGTATGGATCCCAGAAAGCATCCTTTGATGTCGTTATATCAATGCCGAGGTAAACCCTTACCTCTAAGCAAGAAATTACCACCTCCTGATCTTTACGGAGCGATTCTGCCTTCGCTCCCAGGAGGAGATCTTCTTCTTTAGATGGCTTTCCCTCAGCCTTGAAGGGTTGCGTTGGCGGCAATCCGGGCTCAACCTTGATGCCCTCTTGGGTTCCCGTGAGTTGTCTTTGAGCTCGAGTTTCGGCTGCATGTCTTACCTCTGGATAAGGTGGTGGGGAGACTGGTGAGGGTGGCCCTAAATCAGTTGTTTCGCTCGCAAGCCCATCCTCCAAGGAAACGGCGAGAAGCTTTGAAATGCCTTGCCGACCAAAAATTTTTATCTGATTAGCATGTATTTCCCTCTCCTCGATATCTCCCCAGCTTGATCCGTTAAATATGTAGCCTTTGTGGTGGAAAGTCACATTGCATTTACCCCTGCTGACCATCTCTAATTTTTTTAGGAGTTCATCCCTTACCGATTGATGGTCGGAGGTCTCTTGACCGGATGAAAAAAGACCATACCGGCAGGCTCTCTCGAAATAAAAGGCCAGAATGTTTACCAATTCCTTATTCTTTATTGTTGCATCCAAGCGGATTACTCTGCCTCCCAAATAGTGCTGGCGGAAGTGATCCTCTGTATTTTGATTCTTCTTCCGAATTTCCTCTTGTAGTTCATATATTGCGGCTGGGCTCGCAGCCTTTCTGTTCTTGACCTCGATAAGATCGATATACAGACTGTTTTCCTTTAGCTCTATGAGCATCAGGTCAGTGCGCTTGAGAGTTAGTTCTGAGTTCTCCAGCTCCTTTGATGTAAGATAGAAGAGGTCAATGTGACTATCGACGGGAATGAGGATACGACCGGCGAGTCGACCCTCCTGCTCGAGAGATAGCCTTGTCAATGCAAGTCCTATTACCTCCTGAGCTTGTTTGGGATTGTTAATGAGTTTCAATGCCAATTTACCAGAGACCGATTTCAATACCTGGAGAATTTGAGCAATCTTAGCCGTGTCGAGAACCTCCCCCGCTTCCTCGGGGTTGTCCACAAGGAGATTTATGAAGCCCGTCCTCAGAATGCTCTCAATCTCTTGTTGATGGAAGGTAGAAATAATCATCCTATGGGCGACTGCGTCGAGAAACTCTGGAGAGTAGTCAATGAGATATCCACCATTTCCACCTCCGGGCCCCTTGATAGGGTCATCATAGAATTCAATCCCAAAGTTTCTGTCGATGGTGAATACCCAGTCAGAAGTCTGGTGGACCTTGTCCAGCATTCGGAGGTGGTTTTTCCCGTATTCGTCTGTTAGTTCCAACTGAATAGTTACGTATTTGTTCAGTGAGTTAGACCAGTCTAAGACACATGCAGCGAGGTGTCCGAAAAGATCCTGCCCCTCATAGAGGCTGGTCGTATTACCATCTGAGGTAAGATCTATGCACCTGTTGGGTGCAATCATACGGGACCATGTTGCGGTAGTCCTCCCGGCGTTATAGTCAGTCACATACTCAGCAAGTAGGTTATAGACAGATGAGCTGCCTTTTGGACCGGTATGATCACGAACCGAAACACTTGTGCCGAAGAAGTCGATAACGAAAGTCAGATGGGAGTCAAACCGACCCTCCTGGTCACCCAGCAAGTCTTGGATTTCATGCTTTGCATAGACCAGCTTTGGAAAGAGTGGATTGGCGTTGGGGCTGAGAAGACGCTCTTCTGTTTCTGAGAGGATTTTTCCAGCTGTCCACTCATCACTAGACTTCTGGGTCATGAAGTCATCGAATGCGTTCCCAATGAGTTGGTGGCGCGTGCCCGCTGGTGCAAAGAATTTCAGGTCGAAGTTGAGATCCTTATAGAGGTCCCTTGTAAGGAGGAGCTTGATCGCCTCAAGAATGAATCCCCCATCGCCGGGATTGATGACATTAATTTTCAGGGTCTGAACGTACGGGTGATGGCACAGGTACCTTTCCATCTTATCCGCAATCTGCTTCGGTGTAACTGTGGAGATACCACCACCGGGCGTCCCTGTCCCCAAGATCTGTAATACTGCATTTACCGCCGTCCTTAGGTCAGGGGTCTTGGCGTTGGGGAAAATACCCCAGTAGAGGCCATAGTTATCAGTATTGACATAAACTTGACCTTTCTTTGGAGAAATCGCACTTGGGATATTCAGCGATGTTAATTTATCCAGAATGTCCGCGTCGATTAGGGCATCGATCTCTTCTGGTCTCTTCCCCTTCATTTCATCAATGAAGCGACGGACAAGAGTTTCGAATTGGAAGAGCCAGAGAATCCGAAGTGGATGCGTTGGAGATAGAAGCAAAACCTCCATGGGCATTTCTTCTGGCCCGACACGCATTACTATTGTGTCCACTCTAAGAATCATGGCATAGTCATGTAAGACGTTATTGATAGCACCCATCCCAGATGCACCCTCGATCCTGGTCCCCAATTTTTTTAAGAGATCGAGATACTTTTTCACGTACACAAGTGCTTCATTGTTCAGGTCGTGAAGGTCAGCAATTTCAACAACTCCCCTATCATCCTCCATATCACGGACAGCTTCGAAAAACCTCTCCCTAGCTTTGTAGAAGTCATTAGCCAAGTGATTTACTGCGCCTGATAAACTTACTGGATGGAAGTCCTCGACTTTTGCCCTTCGTCTGTTGACGAGATCAGCATCGTAAATCCCGAGGGTATTCGGGTTTTCCAATATCAGACGCTCCAGGTCACGTAACACCGGATTCAACCAAAGATCGCCTCGGCGGTTATTGGTCAGCCGCAGAGAATAAACGTAATCTCGTTTCAGGTCCCAGCCTCGGCTTCGAATTCCATAGACACTCCCTGTCTCATGGACAACTCGGAATCGAACCTCGTCGAGGTGTCCTATGCGTTGGGTTCTTTCGGGTGGAAGTTCTTCGAAATCCTCCCCCTTCTCAATCCAAAACTCCTCACTTTCGTCCTTGGCATCAGAGATTGGCATTCCCGTTTTTGTGAGGCCCTGGACGCGGATGATCGCAACGCACTTTTCGTCATCGGCCAGGTTGTTCTCTGCCATTGGAACCTTATAGGACTTTCGTTTCCCCGAGATAAACTGGGGCGTGATGACCTCGACTTCACCCTGATCCTGCGTTTGACGGACAACTGTCACGAGTAAGCGAGCAAGCTCAGGAGCCTGTTCCGGTGTAACCTTCCAACTGATCTGGATCGGTTTTTTTCCATCATTCGTTAACGAGCCACCTTTGATTGTGATGCCTTTGGCGACTTTTTCGGGTTTCTTCGGGTCCTGGAGGGGCCTTAGCTCAATGCGAACTCCGGTCACCGGCCGTGCAAATTTCCATTCATCAAAGGAAAGCTTCCTTCTTACCTCATCGTCATGGCATATCGGTGTTAACCATTCCATCGCCCGTAGAATGTTCTTATCGGCTAAATAACCCATAAGCTCACGTCGTCTTTCTTCATCAGCCAGTTCGGTCTCCGTGATTAAACGTTGAAGATTCTGACTAAGGCTTTTTTCTCCGTCAAGAAGAATGCTCATGCACCGGTTGTTTCGAGTCAATTGGACGCTAAAGGTACCTCCATCCATACCGAAGTCAGGGATGAGTCCCAGTTCATACAGGTAAGCTCCAGCACTTTCCCATGAAATAGGCTTCCCACTATTCTGTTTTTGCCCCAAAACTGCGAGGACGTATCGGAGACGATCCTGAACAGGTCCGCGCCGAATGTCGATATGATTAAGAATTGCCTTCAGAATCTCACCCTCTTCTTCGGGCAGCAAATTTACCTTCCCGGCCAAGTGACGTTCGAGGAATTTAACCACATCAAAGCTTTCGGCGTCATCTGTCTTGAAGGTCGAGATGTTAAGTGAGTCTTCCTCGGCTAGCCGCAAACCAGAGGGGAAAAGAGCGCAAAAAACCTTTATCCTTCCATAGGTAGCGTCTTCTCGAATTTTAACGGCTCCACTGCCACTTACTTCCCATGGCCGAAGCCCTTCAGTTCTATCAATGAGGACCCGACAGATAATCTTCTCCGTAGTTAGGATGGGATCTGCAGAGAGGCTTTCGCAAAGACCTTCCATTACTGGTTTTGGAAGGTAGTCAATCCGTTGGCAATGGCCTTGATTTTTCTGCAGAAGGAAGGCCTTAAAGGCTCCAATTAGGGCTTTCACATATTCAGTATGAAAAATGGTATCATCAAGTTTAAAAAGCGAACTTGAATTCGTCATTGTCTAATATTCCTTTCCCCATTCGGTTTCAGTTGTTTTATGGGCCAGACTGTATCGCCTCTTCGAATGTTTTAAGGGCAGCGTCCTCAGTGTCTGACGCCAAAGAAAAATTCTTACTTGTGAGCCATTTTTGTTCCTCGATTTAAGCAGCATAAATCTCTGGCATTTCCCCTTCACCAATTGGGAAGCGTGGGACGATCACCTGTGAATTTGAAGCATCAGAAAGATCTGTGAAGAAACCTAATTGACGCAGCCTTGTTTTTAAAGTGTCATAGTTCTTGGACAACGCTCGATTAACGCGCTCCTCTTCAGGCAGATCCTGAAGAAGGCGCAGGCGGTCTATGAGAAGACCGTATCGTCCCGCCAACCAGTCGACGAATTGACGGATTGGGATCGGCCTGGTTTGAAATTTGCCGTCGCTGCGGCGCTGTTCGAGGACGGCTAGCTGGATTAATACCTCAAGCAGTTCGTTTCCGAGAACAAACCGTCGTTTGACACGGCCTTTTCCAGCAAGAAAACCGCGTTCCTGGTCGATACCACAGAGTCCAGCAATCAGTTTCCGGTGCTGCTCGCGGAGCGTCCCATACTGGAAATGAACCAGAATCTCTACAAATGTCTCCAATCTATTCAAGCCCCGATTGTTGCAGACATCCACGATGCGTTGGACATCTTCGTCCAAATCGCCACTACCTGGATCCTTCCCATTCTCGATTACCGCTTGGATGTCACGGTTGAAGTATCCATTCAAATCCGAATGATTTCGGAACCCTTTAAGCAGAAAGTCAATATATTGCTTTCCGCTTTGATTCCGCTGCTCTTCCGTAAGGTAAGATTGAGAAAACTCCTCAAGCTTCTTCATGAAGTAGGCACAACGAAAATATAGTTCAATTTCCTTAAAAAGTTCCATGTGGCAGCGTTCGCTCAAATCCTTAATAACTGGATCATGGCCACTAGTCATATCGCAGAATAGGTCGAGATCGAAAGGAACGTGAGTCCGTCCTTCACCCACTTTCGGTTCTTTCCCTCTAGAAGAAGGCAATTTCCCGTGTTTCACCATGTAGTTCGTAATCTTAACAATCTGGAAGAAATAGAGGGCCGCATGGAAAACCATAAGAGTGATCATATAATTGATCAGTTCCCGTCGCGGGATATGATCCTTGTAGAGGAAGAGCAGCTTGAGGTCCTGCTTGAGCAAATCGATTTGCTCAGGACATAGAAAAGAGAAGGGCGGAACACAATCCTCCTTTTTGTTGCTAAACTTATCTACCTCGAATGGTTCAGTTAATCGAAGCAGGAACAGTAGTTCAATATCAAGCCGGTTAGCCTCGGCAAGATTCTTAAGCTCTATCTCATCAATTCGAAAATCGTTATCGCCATGTATTCGAACAGCAAGTCCGAAAAACTGCTTAAAAAGTGAATCAGGCTGGCTGTATAAAATAGAGTCTTCTTGAAGAACGTTATAAAAAAAGTCACTCAGATATCTGTCCTGCCTTTTTACTTGGGGGTTAAACAATTTGATGACCGAAAAATGAAGAGGACGCAATCCTGAAATGCGATACTCTCCACCTTTGGACTTCCCGCGACGCGCCATTAGGGCAAAGTGTGACTCTATCCAGGATATTATTAGATCGCGACGCTCTGTATCGACCATACCCTTTAGCTTATCACTGTTCATAGATAGTGCCGCGTCAACAACTGCCCTCGGCGTTTCTGCATCATTGGTCTCGGGCATATAGATAACCTTTTCCGTGCGAGGAATTTGTCGGCCGTTCGTCCTCAGATACACGAAAAGGCGACTGATTGCTTCATCGACATCGATATTGTTTGCGTCGAGAGGCAAGATGTGGTTCATTTTGAATAGTTTCTGCTGCCTACTTAGGAGGCTTTTGGCCATGGTTCTGGTTCTCCTTTATAGTGCGCTTAGCGCAACCCCATTCTGGGGTGTTCGCGTTAGTTTGAAGATCTGATAGTCTGTCTCAGTCAGAAGTAGCTCTCCTGAGGGTGTTGACATCAACTGTTTCTTAAACATGAGCAAGTTAAGGAAAAAGGTACGCATCTCTCCTGCGGTAGGAAGGTATCCATCGCGAATTCGCATCAGCATCTCATAGAGGTCAAGAGAGATTTCAAGATTAATTTTTCTTGGATCATGGCTGAAGAGGATACTGGACGGGAGATACTCAATATATTGAGCCTGAGGACCGGGGTCTGGTAAATCTAGTAAGAAATCAATTGCTGGATAAGTGAAAAATGCCTTAACCTTTGAATCCATTTGTTGCCGCGTCCGGATGCAAACGTTTTCCCGTCCTCTATTGGCATCATAGATCCCTTCGGATCTGCTGATTCCCTCGATGATCTTTTCTTTGAGTGCCCCCTTATTGTCATGCCTTGTTTCCACAAAACGCATATATTCCTTCAAATTATCATAGGGCACAAGTTCCTGCCAAAAAAGGTCCGCCGATCCAGTTAAACTCTGTCGGTCACCTTCGAAGAATAGTTTTCGCCTAAGAGAGACAACATACCTTCGAGCAGCATCAAGGGTTTCCGGTGATCTCTCATCTGGACCACCCGGGCGTTTACTGTACAAACTAAGGAGGTCCTCCTCATCGATTCTTGTCCGTCCGCAGGAAGAGACACGAACATTGGTATAGTTAAGAAACATCTGCCGGAACTCTTTGGTTTTCGGCCTCGTGAAGCTCAGCCGTGAGTCTATATGTGGTGTCGCCACCTTCCCCACATCGAACTCCCTAAGGAATTCAAGAACCCTGTCCCTTTCGGTCTCGTTAAATATGGCGTTATAGTAGTACCGATTGGTAAAATCGACATCTCCGGACTGAATCTCTCCTTCAATCTGAGGGCACTTTTTTTTACCAAAAAGGGTGAAAGCCAGAATGGATCTCAGATCACGGACAGTGATGTGGATCCGCTTCCGGAAGTGTAGGACTTGAAAAATAATTTTAAGGCGGGTTCTCGCCTTTTTCGCTGCCTCATTCCTTTCCTTCGTAGCCTGCGCATCCCCTTCTGCTAAACCTTCCGTTGAAAAATAACGAAATGTATCAACATTGAACTTAACGGGACACCTCTCTTTGGCTGGGCAGGAGTCACAGGCGATCCAGAATTCATTGGCAACATACCGATCCAATATTTTGTCAAAGAGACAGTCCCCCAACTCACTCGTGGCATCGACAATAGACCTCAGATTCAGGTTCACTACGGCCATGTCCGCGGGCAATGGTTCATTTTTCCTAAGATGAGCGAGCAGTGTTCGGCTAAGCCAACCATGATTTGTGCTATGGGAAAGAAAATCGCGGAGTTTACCCTCATTCATTGCAACGACAAGGCTCAAATTTCTTGACGGTTTGGTATTGCCTTCTAGTGAAGCGAAGAAGTCCATTAGCATGTCAAGGTTTGATTGATTTTCCGAATCTACGGAACCGTCATAGAGTGTTCGGTATGGCCTCCCTCCGATTACAAATTGCGATCCAAGCGAATCCTGTCTTTCGACATTGATACCTTGGTCTTTAACAAATTTTTCTAGCATCTGGATAAAAGCAGTCTTCCCATCGCCCGCGTTACCAGTTAGGATGACGAGAGAGTAACGACCAGCAACTATTGCGGGGGCAAGATCGAGATCCAGTTTCGTCCGTACATAGGTCTGTCTTGCTAGCTCGGTCTCAAGTCCACGGGTCAATCCGTTCCCTTCGTCAGATTGACTGTAAAACATTAAGAAGTTGTCGAGATTTTTGTTATGAGACATGATCTGTACTCCTGTAAAATTAGAGTTAAAGACGTGAGGTGTCCCTAGTTCTACCAGTAATATTATTGATTACAGACATTTCTCCAACCGATCCTTCGTCATCCTTCAAAAATTGTTTTCAACTTATTGATATCGGACGTTTCTAACAGTTCTTTCGAGACGGTTCTTAAATCTTCAATAGGTACAATGGCTGGCATGGTTTACCTCAAAATATCGCATCCTTCTACGTCCCGTCTTGCGGGACTACGGAGGACAGGTAGCGCCTGCCTACGCCAAGGCTTCGAGCAGGCAGGCCCACCTACGCCAACCTCCTACGCCAAGGCTCCGAGCGGGCAGGCCTCCTACGCCAACCTCCTACGCCAAGGCTACGGAGGTCAAGAGGCTTCGGCGGGTAAAAATGGAGCATAGCGTCATTCTCAATCGTAAATCGTGAGGCGTGAGTCGCAAGGGGCGAAAACAAAAAACCCATTCTTTTTGAGAATAGGCTTTCATTGGACCATCCATTATATCCACTATATCCACCCCCTCCTAATGTTGCCCCACTATATCAAAAAACCAACGGGATTACAAATATTTAGCATTTTGTGTGCCATAGCCAACTGCATAGAGAAAGAGCGCCTGCCTATTGGTAGGCAGGTAAGTCGTAAAGCGTTAGGGGTAAAAGTTTCCCTTATCTCCGGGGCCCCCTACATCTCAATCAAAACGGGTTCCATGATGTGAAGAAAAAATAAAACTACCTCTTTTGGAGGGTTGCCGAAAATAGTTCTAATTGCATCTGAATAAACCCGAGCCTGGGGTTTGTAATGTTCTATTTTTGAGTTTAGATCATCTTTCTTTACTAAATCGGTCTTAAAATCCAGAACCACCAGGCCATCCTTTTCTTTAAAAACCACATCTATCACTCCTTCAAAAATAGTCCCATTATCCTTATAGGTAAATGGAACTTCTTTTTGGTAGCTGCCCGATTTTATAACTCTCTGAAGGAGTGGAGAATTGATTGCCTTCCTAACCATTTCCCCTGCCCTTTTTATCATAGGTCCTGTTGCCCCAAGATCTTTCCCCTCTATCTCTGCCATCTTGTCAACCAAACCAGGTTGACTCCAGTCCAGTTTTTCAAAAAGCCTATGAACGAGTTTTCCAAAGATCGCTCCTTCTCTTTTTGTCGCTGGAGCAATTACCCATTCATCATCCTTTTCAAATTCCGAAACTTGCTCAGTAGCTGTAGTGATTGGACGGCCCATACCTGCCTGCTTCTTTAACTCCTCCTGTGCCCCCTTCCATTTCTCCCTTTGAGAAAGCACCTGTCTGGAAGCCTCACCTCCTTCCATCTCAGGATTTAACGGTGATCGGAAGGGAGGTGTTTCCTCGGGTTTAAGTTCAAGCTTGTTCGTATCATAAAACATCATATCTTCGTTCCACTTTCCAAATGAGACTTTATCAGGCAGGGTTAGGTACGGTTGAACATACCCCAAATAACTTTCTTCGGGGACCTGCTTCTCCCCTTTTTTCTCCTTCACCCAGTTAATAGGTAAAACTAAGAAGTCTCTCGCCCGCGTCATCCCCACGTAAAGAACACGCCGCTCCTCTGCCTCCCCACGCCTCTCTTCCCATTCGCTCATCTCTTCATAATTCCGTGTCCAGAAACGATTCTTTTTATCGCCTACTTTAATGGCGATTCGTTCTCCATTTCGGTCGATGATGAAATCTTCACGTCCACTTGCTTTGTGGGCAAGGTCTGCGAGGATAACCACAGGGAATTCCAGTCCCTTGGCTCTATAAATCGTCAAAAGACGAACGAAATTATCACCCCTTTCAAGAGTGGGGGGTTCTTCCTCTTCAGCCTCTTCTTCCCTTCTTTCGGAAAGCCAATGGACAAAGCCCCTGAAACTGAGCATTCCTCTTTCATCCAAAGCACGGGCAACATCGCCGATCTTCATGAGATTCGCAACCCGCTGCTCTCCCTGTGGTTTTAAGAGGAAGAGAACCAATCCACTCGTAGCCTCATAGAGTCTCTTCAAAAGAGCGGCGACACTTGCCTGGTTGCGCATCTCGTGGAGTTCTCGAAGGAGATGGAAAGACTGTTCCAATACTGTCCCCTGAGCCTCCTGTAAGTAATTTAAATTTCCTCCTCTGACATGAAACATAAACAGCTCTTCATCAGAGATCCCGAAGAAAGGCGAACGCAGCGCCGCCACCAGGGCAACTTTGTCGTTAGGGTTATCAATTGCCTGGAGAACAGCAAGTAGCTGCTGCACCTCCTGGCGCTTGTAGAAATATTTTCCACCGACGACCCGGTAGTCCACTTCATAGGATCTTAAGGCTTCTTCCAGGGGATTTAAGGGAGTGTAGGTCCGCATCAGGATGGCAATATCTTTGAACATAATAGGACGGAAGGATTGGTCAGAGTCGTCCCACACCTGCCACTTCTCTTCGCTCACCAGCTTTTGAATGAAAGAAGCGATACAACGAGACTCCCATAAACGGCAATCATCAGCTCTTTCCATTACAATATTTTCGTTTCCTGGCGGATAGAGGAGCACGATGCCGTGTTCGGGTGGGACAGTTTCTTTTTTACGACCAAAATGGAGTGGAACATATCCTGGTTGATATTGACCATCCTCTGGAGGTGTTATCAGATCCTGAAAGATCCTGTTCACCACGCGGACAATAGAAGGCGCGCACCGGAAGTTCTGGGAAATGTTAAGAAGGCGGCCCTCCCCCATCCGCTTCTTGGCCTCTTCGTACATTTCAATGTCAGCACGACGGAATCGGTAGATGCTCTGCTTGGGATCACCTACGAGAAATAGACGTTTCGGTGAAACCCGGACATCCTTCCACTCTTTCGCCTTCCCCTTTTCCTCCTCCGAAAGGAAAAAGACGATCTCTGCCTGAAGGGGATCGGTATCCTGGAATTCGTCAACCAGTAAAAATTTGTAACGATCACGAAAGTATCTCCGGACTTGTGGATGTTCCTTAAGCATGCTTCTGGCAATAATAAGAAGATCGTTGAAGTCGAGGAGGTTGCGTTCCCGCTTAGCCTGTTCATAGGCCTTGATATAGTCGGTTAACCGCTCTGCCAGTGCCGCCATCACAGAATCAGCGATGGTGGATCTAACCTCCTTATGGGCCTGTGAGAGTTGATCTATTTCGTTTCGAACATTTTCAAGATATCCTTTACTTTCCCAGTTCTTCTGATTCCCCGGCTTGGAAGAACCAATGTAGATCTCTTTAAAGATAAAGAACCCTTTCTCTTCCTGGGGGAGTGATTGTAACTTGAGAAACTGCTCGTTCAACTGGTCAATTTTTTGAGCCGCTTTGTCTTCATCCGGATTTTTACAATATTTCTTCAAAGGGTTTAGGGAATTGACACTTTTTTGAAACGATTTAATGAATTGCCCAATTGCTTTCTCCACTTCTTCAGGGGAAGGAGGAGAGGGTAGGTATTGCAACACATCATGGTTTCCCAACACAAATTGGCTGACCTTGCGTATCTGTTCCGTGGTGATTCCAATGAGCACTGCACGGCGCAAGGCGGGGTCGTTTGCATCCATCTTTTTTTCCAGCCACCCCTCCCAAACTTCAGTCTGAACGAGAGAAGAAGTTAAATCATCGGCAACTTCAAAGTTGGGGTCAAGCCCTGCCTCGACCGGGCGCTCCCGCAGCATAGAACCGCAGAAAGAGTGGATCGTTGTGATCTGCATCCGCTCCAGGTCGGAAATGGCCTCGGAAATTCGCTGATATTCGCCAGAATTTGCCTCATTCGAAAGACCTTTCTCCAGTTCCTGGCGCAACTTCACCTTCAATTCGGCTGCGGCCTTTTCCGTGAAGGTAATAGCTACGATCTCTTCCAGGCGTGCCTCACCCGTCTTAATCAGATTGATAATACGGGTGACCAGGACAGTGGTCTTCCCTGTTCCAGCGGCTGCCTCAATGATGTAACTTTCAGAAATGTCCTGAGCAGCCCTGTCTCGCTGTTCCTGATCTATGAACTTTGCCTCAGATTTCATTCCTCGCTCTCTTCAGTCTCTCCTGCAAGCATCTCTAAGTAGCCTTTCACCCTCGGGTCCTTTGCCTTTCGCTTGAAAAGTATTTGAGTCCAAGTTCCGCAGATTATTTTGAACTCGCAGTACCGACACTGGCCATCCGGTACGGCAATAAAAACTCCATCCTCAATGCCTCCAGCGATGGTCTTCAGAATCTCCTGAAGTTTAGCCTCCTTTGCCTTCAGCTCAGACCCTTCAAAACCAACAGGCTTTCCTGATTTGAGAAAATAGTACTCAGCGGACTCAACCTCTATGCCTTTGTGAAGCCGACCGAGCAACTGCCTGGCAGCGTAAAGATAGAGGGGAAGCTGCAAAGTCCTACCGCCCTGAAAATCATTTTCTTTCCCTATTTTCTTGCCACTCTTGTAGTCTCTTACCCGTGCTCTTTTCCCATCCTTTGTCAAATCGATCCGGTCAATCCTGCCCCTCAAGTTAACGGTTTTCCCTGCCAATTTTAGAGGAACCGGCTCTTCGGTTGAGATTTCACTTTCCTGAAAATCGAGGTGTTTCATCCCGTATCGAACCTCAAAATACGTTGGGATGAACTCAGTCTCATTTAGCTCTTCACTAAAGAAGTCCACCAAGTTATCCAGGATATTCCTCTTCTCCACCTCCCACAGCATGGAATACCCGGTTACCCCCATCTGCTCAAATTCGACGAATTTCTTGTTGGCTATCTCTAATAATCTCTCTTGGTCTTTTGGTTCCAATTGAAGCGAAGATCCTCTCTCCTTCTTCAGGTCGGTAAAAAACTTCCAGAGGATAGAATGGACAAGAGTTCCTTTGTCGAGGGGGTTGATGGTCGCTTCTTTCTCAGGTTCTGTCAGGGCCTCGATCCCCATGATCCCATTTAAAAGATATTGATAAGGGCAATAGGCATAGGCCTCAAGCCGTGTAGGAGAAATGCTCTTTTTAAAAATCGAATACCGCTCACGCAAAACCTGGAGAACCTCTTTCGAGGAGAGAATGCCTTCAAAACCTGTGAAAATCTTTTTCCCCCATCGGGAGGATTCGAGCTGAAGACCACGGCCAAAGAAGGGAGAAAGCTCCCGCAGATAAAGTAATGCCTCTGCTTTCTTCTCTTCCAACTTTTGCTGCCCGGTTGAGATATCAAACTCTACTTCATCCAGGGCCTTCTCCGGGGATTTCACAGCGATCTCGGATAAAGGGATGCGGACAAATCCGAGGAACTTTTCAAACTTCTGAAAATCAGTGCTCTCTCCGGTAAGTGCCTTCACAGAAGCGAGCAAAAATGATGATGGCAGGCGTTCCTTTCCCGTCCCGATTTCTATCCGGGGAAAGCTGAGAATTAACTTTTCTTTGGCAGCCCCAATGGCCAGCCGGTAAAGAAGGCGCTCTTCTTCGAGTCGCCCTTCTGTTTTTAAGGGCAAAGGTTCTGTCTCTTTCCCACCCAGAGATCGGTTCAGGATTTTTCGTTCCTGATCCAGCAGGATTGCATCCTGCCGTATAAGGGGTGGGAAAGATTTTTCCGCCATTCCTGGGATGATGACCATTTTAAAGGGGACACCACGGGCTGCCATCAAATTAACGACGGCTGGACCATTTCTCTGAAATTTTCCGTTAGGGATTTTATCTTCCCGTAACACCTCTTCGACCAAACGCGTAAAATCTCCCTGGGGTGGGGGAATGCCAGTGACATCCAGCTCAGAAAGCCTCCTCACCGCCTGCTTGACAAGAAGGCTTTCTTCGTCTTGTTCCACAAGGCCATCAAAGGCATTGAGTAAAGCGGCCACTTTTCCATTCCAGGTATTTGATGCTGCCAATTGTTGGAGAAATTTGAAAAGCTCTTTGGTGAAACGAATCAACTGATCGATAGCAACAATGTCTCCCTTATGGAAGCGTCTCCTTCCTTCACCTTCTTCTTCCTCCTCTCCCTTTTTGATCCAGCTCTCTCGAAGGCGTCCGAGTCTCTCTTCCCATTCTTTCTGACTTTCGACAATGCCTGCGTGGATGGAAATAGCATCCCATTTGGACGGAGTGAGGGGAGATTCTTTCTCTGTAGAAAATCGATCAGAAAGTAATTTTGCAAAAGTGGCAAATTCAATGACAAACTGCCTTGAAAAATTTTTATTAATAATATTTAAAAGCATCAATAAACTTCGGCCTGCCGGCGTCTCAATCAAAGGCAGCCCTTCACGGAGATAAGGATTGATCCCCAGCCCATCGAAAGTCTCCCGAAATAGACGTGAATACTCCTCGGGAGCCCGGAGAAGGACACCTATTTCATGAAAAGCAATCTCCTTTTCCTGAGATGCTCGTAGAATCTCCCGTATCACTTCTCGAACTTCTCTTGGCTCTCCCGGTGCGGAAACAATCTGAACGACATCTGGAGGGATCTCTGCCGGCTTCCCGTCATCGAATAGATGCTGGCATAGATGACCGAGGGGTTGTCTACGCTTATTGGTTTCCGCAATTTCGGTAGAAGTTTCTCTAAAGCCATTATCCTTGAGCCACTTTAATGTCGGTTTCACATATTCGAAGGCATGAGCGGATTCATAGGGAAGAAAGACGATCGTTTCTTTTTCATTAAGACAGGCTTGAAGAAGTCGTTTTTGAACGGTATTAAAGTCATAGAAACCGTAAATGATCATCTTGGGTGTTTGTTTTAGATATGTCGAGTCTTTTACCCATTGACAGGCAGATGTCATCACGTCCGATTCATCGTACCATCCAAGATCCTGTAACCGCTTTTCATAGGCCTTCCAGAGACTGAGAAGATCCTTCAATTTTTGGAGATGAACCTGCTTTGCTATTTTGGTATCACTGAGAATGTGGTCCATTTGTTCAGGAGAGAGACAGGCATCTTTGAGGTCCTTCAAGGTGGCAAGGATAGCCCTGTGGAATCCGGGATGGTCTGTGATATCGTGAAAGTAAAATCCCTTCTCCTTCTCAGCCAAAGACTTTGAAATATGCCCAATGACGAGTTCGCCAGCGTGGGAAGGAATTTCAGTTTTCCCCTGACTGAGAAGATTGGGGGTGCTTACTTCCCTCGCAAATTCTTCTAAAGTCCTGAATCGAAGATTGAAATGAGGCGCCCCATTTTCTGCAAGGAGCCGACGAAGGTGAAGCCCAAGGAGTTTCGATGAGACAAGGATCAGGAGGGGGTTAAAGGAGTCTTGCGTTCTCATCGACCGGACTTCCTTCACGAAAAGGGATTCAAGCACAGGGTAATCCCCGCTCACTAAAATCCGTTCGTCAGGCCGGTCCTTACTCAATCTCACCTCCTAACCCTTTCCATTATTACATGAAATTTAACTTCGCGATGCCTCTTCCTCCGAATATGTTGGTCCCACCGTATCAAAATCGCAGTGGAGAGTCAACGCCTCCTTTCATACCTTACAGTACAACTTCATAAATTTAAGCGTGATTTTTCTGAGATCTTCGTCAAGGATCTCCATTACCTTTTGGGTGATGAACTCCGGCACACCCCCATAAAAAGCCTGAGCGATTCCTCCAGTGATGCAGGCCAGCGTGTCGCTGTCTCCGCCCAGGGAGACGGCATTTCGTACGGCATCCTCAAAGTCCTCCGATTCCAGGAAAGAGGTGATGGCCTGGGGCACAGTTCCCTGGCAGGATTCATCAAATCCATAGGTGGGTCTGATTTCATCCAAGGTCATTGAAAGGTTGTAGCCAAAAGACTTCTCGATAAAACCCCTGATCTCTTTTTTCGTTTTACCTGTCTTAGCGAGAAAGATGGCTGAGGCTGTTGCCTGAGCGCCCTTGACCCCCTCAGGATGATTGTGGGTGATCTCTGTATACTGTTTGGCCTTGGTCAAAACCTCTTCGAGGCTTTTAAAGGCGAAACCGACAGGGCTGATTCGCATGGCTGCTCCATTGCCCCAGCTGTTATAAGGGTTACTCTTTCGGGAGCAGGCCCACTGATGGAAAAACCCTCCGTATCCGGCTTGCGGATAAGAGCGGTAATAGGATTTCATGGTCGTCCCATAGTCCTCATCGTTAAGAATGGAATCAGCCAGGGCAATGGTGAGGACGCTGTCGTCTGTGAAGTAACAATCGGGGCTAAACAGCTTGAATTGTTTTGTCTTAATCCTGTTCCATTCATAAACGGACCCAATAATGTCACCGGCAATTGCACCAATCATGAGTCTAACCTCCATTGTTCATTAATTTCTTAGATCAGACAGAAGACACTCCGCATCAAACCAATCATCAATATATTAAAATCCTGGGAGTCAAATATCGCCCTCGATCAGGCATCTTTGGAATCCGTTGATTTCAAGCCACCGATACGCGTGGTACTTGCTCAGCATGCTTGCCACAAACTCTTCAGCGAGCATAAAATTATCGAGAAAATAGACTGGGATATTCCATCGCTCCTGGGCTGCCAGAAGGCTTCCCAGGACGGCATTGGGGTGGGCCTGAGAATCTTCATACGGGGTCTTAACGTTACTTAAAGACCCCTCAACGACCAGGCAACTTTTCTTAAAGGTTGAAAGCCTCTCACACTTTTTGATGAAATCACTCCTCTCCTGTATGATTGATTTGACCAGATCAGGAACGGTCTTCCTCTCTACGATCACTTCCTCCTCCATCCCAAGAATGGTGTAATCCCCAACGGATAACCTCTTTCGGACTGTTCCTGAAAACCAGTTGGCAAATCTTTCAAACGTATAGCCCATGTGCTCGGCAGAATCGATGACGACGGTGGGCTTGGGAACGCGGATAGCTCCACCCCTTTGTCGCACCCTGAGAGGAGAATTAGGGGGCGAAACTGGAAATTTAACCTTTTCCATTTCCTGCAAAGGATTGAAGGTCTCAAACATCCCTTTCTTGCATCTTGGGCATTTGACCGCTCCAGAAGGAAGGAC
>Ga0315286_10000239_pt1 | contig 43439 bp, 25 predicted proteins | sample YL17G10_0_MG_FD_205038 | JGI IMG/M metagenome (GOLD analysis project Ga0315286, IMG submission 205038) | Sediment microbial communities from Yellowstone Lake, YNP, Wyoming, USA - YL17G10_0 | ecosystem: Environmental > Aquatic > Freshwater > Lake > Sediment | place: USA: Wyoming | collected...
GTCGGTGTCAGAGGAGCCGGACAGGCGGTCCGCGGCCCGCTTCACCGCGTACTCAAACTCGAGAAGAAGCTTGAGTTTCTCTTGGCGCCCCCGGAGATCTTGATTCGTCTTGGCCCAGGCCTCATGGTAGCGTTCCTTCTGCCTGGTCCGTTGGAACGCCTCGTGCACCGTCAAGTGAGGGCATAGAGCCGGACAGGCCACCTTCACCAGACGTTCCGTCCCGCAACAGCGGCTGCACAAGGCGCCCGCCAGGGCAGGACAGAAGCGGCTTCCACGCCGCCTCCCGCAACGCACGCACGTCCCCAACATCTAGGGAGCGTAGCCGAGCTGCGCCTTCCCCGATTCGGTCAGCCGCTCCGGAGTCCAGGCCGGCTCCCAGACGAGACTCACCTCGACGTCAGCACCCTCGAAGGCCTCGCGCAACGCCTGCTCTACGCCCCCGGCAAGCATGCCCGCCATGGGACAGCCGGGGTTCGTCAGGGTCATATCCACGCTGACCTTGTTCCCGTCAATCAGGATGTTGTAGATGAGGCCAAGGTCGACCACGCTGATCCCGAGTTCCGGGTCCATGACCCTCTCGAGACACGATGTGACCTGGTCTGTGGTGATCTTCATTCGTCCTCCTTGCCCCTCATGAGAGTATAGTCAGGCGGCACCTGCGATCAAAGAGCGAGACTCCGTGCGATTTCGCGCGCCCAGGCGTCGACTCGAAGGAGCCCCGGAAGGCTCAGCGATTCCTCCGACTTCCGCCCACGTTCGTGGTCCAGCACCCTCTCCAGGCCCAGCGCGATCCCGGTAAACGGGATCTCCCCGGTCAGGAAGCGCTCGACGAGCACCTCGTCTGCCGCGTTGGCCGCCGCTGCTGCGACCCCTCCGCGCCTCGCCGCCTCCAGTACCGTGTGAAAGGCGGGGAAGGTTCGTGGATCGAGCGGCTCGAACCGCAGGGGAGAAGCGGCGAGAAGATCGAGCCGAGGGAACCCTGTGTCCGCCCGCTCTGGGTAAGTGAGGGCGTATTGGATGGGAATCCGCATGTCGGGCGCCGCGAGCTCGGCCAGAATCGATCCGTCGACGTACTCAACGAACGCGTGAACGGCCGAGCCGGGATGGATGACGACATCGATTCTCTCGTAGGGAAGTGAGAACAGATGGTGCGCCTCGATCACCTCAAATGCCTTGTTCACCATGGTCGCGCTGTCCACGGTGACGCGAGACCCCATTCGCCAAGAGGGATGGTGGAGCGCCTCTTCGGGCCTGACAGAAGCCAGCTCGCTCTCTGGCCTGTGCAGGAACGGCCCTCCGGACGCCGTGAGGACCAGGCGTCTCACCGCAGAGCGAGCGCCGGCTTGGAGACACTGTAGCGCAGCGCTGTGTTCGCTATCGATCGGGAGAAGGCTCCCCCCGTGCTCGCGTAGCGACGCAAGAACAAGCTCCCCGCCGATTACGAGGCTTTCCTTGTTCGCCAGGCCAACCGTGCGGCCAAGGTCGAGAGCCGCCAGGGTGGGGGCAAGGCCGATCGCTCCGACGAGGGCGTTCGCGACGACGTCGATCCCGTCGAGACGGGCCAACTCCAACAAGCCGGATTCGCCGGTGAGCACTGTCAGATCTGGAAACCGCGCCCGTAGCTCCCTGGCTCCCTGCTCGTCGGAGAGGGAGACGACCCGCGGCCCAAAGCGCTCTACCTGTTCGACCAACAGGGCGGCGTTCCTGCCCGCGCTAAGTCCCGTGACTGCAATCCTGAATCCCAGGGAATTCAGCCGCTCCACCACGTCGAGAGTCTGCGTGCCGATCGACCCGGTGGAACCGAGGACGACCAGGCGGCGTGCGGCGTGCGTCATGCGGCCGCGGGGGAGGGAACGAGCGAGGCAAAGAGGGCGTCGAGGTCGCTTCCAGAAATCACCTCGCGCTGGAGGACCTCGCCCGCCAGGCGGTCGAGGACCCCGCGGTACTGAAGCAAGAGCTCCTTCGCTCTGGCGTAGGAACGCCCGATGAGCGAACGAATCTCGCTATCCACGAGGGACGAGAGCTCTTCGGAGTGCTCGTCGCTCTTGACGATCTCCTCTCCCAGGAAGACGTCCACGTGGTCTCGCGCCAAGCTGATCGGTCCGAGCTTCTCGCTCATTCCGTACTCGACGACCATCCGCTTCGCCAGCTCCGTCGCCTTCTTCAGGTCGTCGTACGCCCCGGTCGTGAGCTCGCTGAACACGATCTCCTCCGCCGCCCGTCCACCGAACAAGGTGACAAGCTTGTCCTTGAGCTCCTTCTCGCTGACGACGTACTTCTCCTCAAGTGGGAGCTGCAGGGTGAAACCGAGCGACCCGTCACCGCGGGGGATGATGGAGATCTTATGCACCGGGTCCGCGTTCGGCAGGAGCTTGCCCAGGAGCGCGTGGCCCGACTCGTGATAGGCGATGCGCGCTCGTACCTCGTCGGTCATGACGATCCCCTTGCGCCGGATCCCTGCGATGACGCGGTCGGTCGCCTCCTCGAAGTCCACCATCTCGATCATCGTCTTGCTGGTCCGGGCCGCGAGGAGCGCCGCCTCGTTGCACAGGTTACGAAGATCCGAGCCAACGAAGCCCGGGGTGCGCCGCGCCAGAACTGACACGTCGATGTCCGGAGCCAGTGTCTTGCTGCGGAGGTGAACCTTCAGGATCTCCTCTCGTCCCTTCAGATCGGGACGCGGCACGGTGATGCGCCGGTCGAAGCGGCCAGGGCGCAGGAGCGCCGGATCGAGGACGTCGGGCCGGTTCGTCGCGGCGATGATGATGATCCCCTTGTTCGGCTGGAACCCGTCCATCTCGGCCAACAGCTGGTTCAGGGTCTGCTCGCGCTCGTCGTGCCCGCCTCCCAGGCCGGCCCCGCGTTTGCGCCCCACCGCGTCGATCTCATCGATGAAGATGATGCACGGCGCGTTCGCCTTCGCCTTCTCGAACATGTCCCGCACGCGCGCTGCGCCGACGCCGACAAACATCTCCACGAAGTCCGACCCGCTGATGGAGTAGAAGGGGACACGCGCCTCTCCGGCCATGGCCTTGGCCAGCAGGGTCTTCCCTGTCCCCGGCGCCCCCACCAGGAGCACCCCCTTGGGGATCTCCGCACCCAGACGAGAGTAGCGCTTCTGATCCTTCAGGTACTCGACGATCTCCTCCACTTCGTCGCGCACCTCGTCCACTCCCGCCACGTCGGCGAACGTCACCTGCGTCGTGTCCGGCCGCACCAGCTTCGCCTTGGACTGCCCGAAGGTCATGGCGCCGCCGGCCTGCGTGCGACGCATGATGAAGATCCAGACAGCGATCAGGAGGAGAATGGGCAGACCCATCATCAAGAGGTTGCTGAGCCAGCCGCCGCCTGCTGGCGTCGGCAGCTTGTAGAGCACCGTCACCTTGTGCTCCAAGAGAAGAGGATCGTACAGCGTTCCGTCCGGTGGAAGCTGCACGACGATCGTGCCCTCGCTCTTCGTCACCACCGTCCCCCGGTCGTCCTTGATCACGATTGAACTGACTTGATCGTTCTTTACGAGGTCAATGAAGTACGAGTAGTCTTTCTCGGGAAGCTTGTCGCTAGTGCCCTGCCACTGCTGAACGAGAACCAGGGCCAGAATGACCAGAACGGTCAGAATGGCGATGGTCCTCAGATTGCGGTTGCGCGCATCCCTCACTGGATCCTTGTCCATACCATGCACCTCTGCGAATCGGCTTGAATTGTAGCACCGCACACGGTGTCCGTCACCCCCCGTCCCCCGAGGGCATCCCCCATCCAATGGCCGCATCGCCAAGGGAGGGCGTAGCTCTCGCTAGGGAGGAGATCGCCTCTTCCAGATAGGGAGACCAGCGAAGGGAAGCTCGGTCCCGTGGGCAAGCCGCACGATGTTCTTGCGGTGAGTGAAGAGAATGAACAGCGGCAGAGCTGCGGCCAGGCCCAGGAGAAGCGGCGGGTAGCTGCCCACGCCGTGCCGTCCGAAAACCGCGACGAGGACGGGGACGCAGACTGCACCGAGCATCGAGCCCAGGGACACGAAACCGCTCAGGAGGACCGTCACGAGGAACACCCCGGCCGCGCACGCCATCGGCCAGGGCGCCGTCGCCAGGAGCACTCCTGCGGCAGTGGCCACGCCCTTCCCGCCCCGGAACCCGACGTACACGGGAAACACGTGGCCGATCACCGCGCAAAGACCACACAGGACGGAGACGTTCCCCAGGCCGAGCGGGAGCGGACCCAGTGGAAGCCGAGAGACAAGACCCGCCGCGGCCAATCCCTTGCAGAGGTCGACCGCGAGGACGCTGAGCCCGGCCCTCCAACCGAGGACGCGCCAAGCGTTCGTCGCGCCAGCGTTCTTGCTGCCGTGTTGGCGGATATCGATCCCGCGAAGGATCTTCCCCGCCAGAACCGCCGTGGGAATCGCCCCAACGAGATACGAAATCAGGAAGACAGCTAGAAGCCCCACTCTCCCTCCATCCCGGCGCTCGCGGTGTTCGTTGGCCAGCCCGGCGGGCGACTCACCCCGTCCCCGCGATGAGCTCGGTCACGCTCGACGAGTGGCCGATCTTACTTCCCGAATGGCCTCGTGCTCCAGGCGCGCGGTGGGAGCGAAACGCCCGACTCTCCTCTGATGAGGGGGAACGGCGGATGAGAAGCAACCCACTGCGTGTCCAACGAGGTCACGGACGTGTCGCCCGCGGTCCGTAGTCTCCCCGCCATCCAGTGAGAGGGAGCGGCCGCTCGGTGGCCCGGCCGCTCCCTTCCACTTGGTCTCTAAGGGTGCACCACGTCCACCGGGACGAGGACTGCCCTGTTGGGACCGTAGACGATCCAGAAGTCGTACCTTCCCGACGGAAGGGCCGCCGTGTCGATCGATACCCAATACGCATTCTGCGCGTAGCGGCTGGAGAAGGAGTAGCTCGGCTGAGCCTCCGCTGCGCCACCCCCGCCGGCGGCAGCCGCCAACTGGCGCTGCACAACCTGTATCCAAGGCCACCCCGTCGCTTTCCTGGTGTCCTTAGTGAGATCGAGCGACACCTCAAGGCGGGCACCAGCCTGCGTCGTCAAAGGATTCAGCTCCTCGATGAGCGGAAGCGTCTCTGGATCTTGGGAGTTCAGTGCACCAGCCGTGGCCACGAGGGGGTGCCCTTCGGCATCCAGCCCGTAGGTGACAAGGCCCCAGTTGGTGTGCCAATTGGCTGCTGTGTCTGGCCCGAGCGGATCTGTCCGCTCCATCGTGCCGAAAGTCCCGGCGTTCCCAGCCAGCCACCCATCTTGATCGGGCTTGTCCGTGTTCGCCGTGTCGACGATCTCGCCACCCTCGTTCAGTAGCTGAATCACGTCGCCCTGCAAAGAGAGGTCGAAGACGTAGGGTGGCTTCGCGTCGTATACAAGGTTCGCAGCCACGTTCCTCACCGTCGAGTCCGAGATGCGCTCCAGGAGGTAGTAGCTGCTGTCCCCCGTCTCACACACCTTCCCTTGAACGAGCCAGGAGAAGGGATCGGAGGACCGTTTCTCAACACTCAGAGAGGGCGTCGCACCGCTCTCTAGAGCGAGGTCGCAGGCGGACGTCCCGGCCCCAGCGAGGGTCCCCTTGAGTGGGATCACCTTCCATTCGTATTCCTCGGGGGTCACCGGATGCTTCCTCCGCCACTGCAGAGTCCAACCATCCAGGTCAACTGCGGCGTTGCCCACGTTTCGAAGCTCGATCCACTGGTCCTGCGGGTCGACGCCTGTTCCCGCCCAGGCAACCTCGGAGATGATCACTTTGCCGTCGCACTCGCCGAGAGATCCGCCACCGCCGCCGGGGGGGCCAGCGATTGTGATGTCGACGGTCGCCGAATCGTTGGTTGGGTCAGGGTCTTCCTGATCAAGGCGCGCCACGGCGGCCCGGTTCGTGATCGTCGTCCCCGTTGTGCCAGGTCCGACCGTCGCCCGGATGTGCAGGCTCGCGATCGCCCCCACACCCACCGACCCAACGTCCCACACGCCGGCGACGTAAGCCCCATTGCCGTCGTCAGAGACGTACGTAAGGCCTGCTGGCAGCAGGTCGCTCACCGCCACACGCGTCGCCGCGTCAGGGCCGCTGTTGGTGACCGTGATCGTGAAACGAACGGTTTCCCCTTCCACGGGCGTTGCGCTATCCACGCTCTTGGAGACCGCGAGGTCTGCGCGCTTCGGCGTGACTTGCACGGTCACGGTCGCCGTGCTCGTGTCCCCGTATGCATCCTGGATCGTGTACTGGAAGCCGTCAAGCCCCATGTAGGACGGATCCGGTGTGTAGTCGATCGTGCCATCCGGGTTGACACGGATCGATCCATGCTGAGGAGTTGTCGTGCCGACGATTGTGGTCAGAGGCTCTCCGAGGTCATCGTTCCTCAGGACGGTGATCGTCACGATTCCGTCTTGAGTGACCGTGCTCTGATCGTTGACGGCGCGAGGCAGCCTCACGAACACCGCCGTGACCAGCTTGTCGCTCGTCATCGTCACCGACTGCGGGTTCGTGCTCCCACCGAGATCTCCCTCCCAGTGATCGAAGCGATGCCCAGGATTCGCTGTTGCTGATACCGGCACCAGCGTGCCCGCGTCATACGTCGTCGTCCCGGCCGGCGCCACCGTCCCGCCACCAGCAGGCGAGACCTCCGCGGTCAGCGTGTAGGTCTTCACGAAGACGGCCGTGACCGACTTGTCGCTCGTCATCGTCACCGACTGCGGGTTCGTGCTCCCACCGAGATCTCCTTCCCAGTGGTCGAAGCGATACCCTGGATCTGGCGTCGCCGTGATCGGCACCACCGTTCCATAATCGTACATCCCGGAAGCCGGGCTCACGCTCCCGCTCCCCACCACACTCGTGGTCAGGGTCTCTCGGTCAATGGCGAACGTCGCATGAATCGTGTGGTCCGCCGTGACGTTGGTGAAGGAGTAGCCCGTCAGCGGACCCGCAGACGCCCCGTCCACCACCACGTCCGCCACATGGTAGTGCGGAGCCGAGATGATGGTGAAGCCTTGGTCAGCGCCGTAGGTCACCACCACGTCCCCGCTGGGACCTATCGAGCCGTTCGGCCCCGCGCTCGCCGTGATCGTGTACGCGTTCGGGACGAACGTCGCCGTGATATGCTTGTCCGCGTTCATCGTCACGTCGACCGGGTTCGTCGTCCCGGTCGCATCCCCACTCCAGCCCGCAAGGTGCCAGCCCGGAGCCGGAGTCGCCAAAACCGACACGACCGTTCCCGCGTCGTAGGTTGTCGTCCCGACCGGGGAAACCGTCCCACCACCCAGCGGGAAGACCTCCGTCGTCAGGGTGTAGGTCTTCACGAAGACCGCCGTGACCGTCTTGTCGCCCGTCATCGTCACCGACTGTGGGTTCGTGCTCCCGCCGAGGTCTCCTTCCCAGTGATCGAAACGATACCCAGGGTTCGCCGTCGCCGACACCGGCACCACTGTGCCCATGTCATACGTCGTCGTCCCGGCCGGCGCCACCGTTCCCCCACCAGCGGGCGACACCTCCGCGGTCAGGGTGTAGGTCTTCATGAACACCGCCGTGACCGTCTTGTCGCCCGTCATCGTCACCGACTGTGGGTTCGTGCTCCCGCCGAGGTCTCCTTCCCAGTGATCGAAACGATACCCAGGGTTCGCCGTCGCCGACACCGGCACCACTGTGCCCATGCCATACGTCGTCGTCCCGGCCGGCGTCACTGTTCCCCCCCCAGGGGGCGAAACCACTGCGACGAGCGTCGGCCGAACGTCGATCGTCACGACGGCGGTCGCCGTCCCCGTGCGCCCATCCGAGATCGTGTACGTGAAGCTGTCCGTTCCGGTGTAGCCGGGAGCCGGGACGTAGTGCATCGTTCCGTCCGGGTTCTGCGTCACCGTCCCGTGCGCCGAGTTCGTGAAGGAGATGATTGTGAGAGGATCTCCGTCCGGGTCGCTGTCGTTCGCCAGCACCGGCACGTCCACCGGCGTGTTCGATGGGGTCGCCTTCGTGTCGTCAACGGCGACCGGCGGATGGTTCCCGCAGGAGCGGTCGGCATCGGTCACGGTGACGTGGAAGGAACACTGCGTGCTGTTGCCGTGGATGTCCGTTGCCGTCCAGGTCACAAGGGTCGTCCCGATCGGGTACGTCCCCGAGGCATTGCCCGTCCCAGTGTAGTCACTAATAACGCTTTCCACACCGCAGTTGTCGGAGGTGGGCGGCACTGGGATGGCAACATACGCGTTGCATGCCGCCGGATCGTGGTCCTGACTGATGTCATTCGGGCACGCGATCGTCGGCTTCTCGTTGTCGTTCACCGTCACGAGTTGTGTGCAGGTCGCCGTGTTCCCGTGGATGTCGGTCACGGTCCACGTCACGCTCGTCGTCCCTACAGGGAAGACGGAAGGTGCGTTGCTCGTGACCGAAGCCACCCCGCAGTTGTCTCCCGTCGTCGGGGTCCCAAGCAGGACCTCGCTCGCCGAGCACTTCCCGGCGTCATTGTTCACCGTGACCGCAGGCGGACAGCTGATCGTCGGCTTCTCGTTGTCAACCACAGTCACGTTCTGGCTGCAGGTCGCCGTGTTCCCATGGATGTCCGTCACCATCCACATCACCGTCGTGGTTCCTACGGGGAACGTCGTCGGAGCATCGTTCGCCACCGATTGGACCCCGCAATTGTCCGACGTGGTGGGAGTTCCCAACTGAACACCGCTAGCACCGCAGACGCCGGGTGTGTTGCTCACCGTCACCGTAGGTGGACAGGTGATGGTAGGCTCCTCCGTGTCGTTCACCGTCACCAGCTGCGTGCAGGTGGCCGTGTTCCCGTGGATGTCCGTCACCGTCCAAATCACCGTCGTCGTTCCCACCGGGAAGATCGACGGCGTGTTGTTGGTCACCGACTGCACCCCGCAGTTGTCTCCCGTCGTCGGCATCCCTAGCTGGACCCCGCTCGCCGAGCACTTCCCCACGTCATTGCTCACCGTCATCGCAGGCGGACAGCTGATCGTCGGCTTCTCGTTGTCGTTCACCGTCACGAGTTGTGTGCAGGTCGCCGTGTTCCCGTGGATGTCGGTCACGGTCCACGTCACGCTCGTCGTCCCTACAGGGAAGACGGAAGGTGCGTTGCTCGTGACCGAAGCCACCCCGCAGTTGTCTCCCGTCGTCGGGGTCCCAAGCAGGACCTCGCTCGCCGAGCACTTCCCGGCGTCATTGTTCACCGTGACCGCAGGCGGACAGCTGATCGTCGGCTTCTCGTTGTCAACCACAGTCACGTTCTGGCTGCAGGTCGCCGTGTTCCCGTGGATGTCGGTCACGGTCCACGTCACGCTCGTCGTCCCTACGGGGAAGACGGAAGGTGCGTTGCTCGTGACCGAAGCCACTCCGCAGTTGTCTCCCGTCGTCGGCGTCCCCAGCTGGACCCCACTCGCCGAGCACTTCCCTGCGTCGTTGTTCACCGTCACCGCAGGCGGACAGCTGATCGTCGGCTTCTCGTTGTCGACCACTGTGACTAGCTGCGTGCAGGTGGCCGTGTTCCCGTGGATGTCGGTCACGGTCCACGTCACCGTGGCTGTTCCCACCGGGGAGACCGAGGGCCCGTCGTTCGTCACCGACTGCACTCCGCAGTTGTCAGACGTCCCCGGCGTGCCCAACTGCACCCCGCTCGCCGAGCACTTTCCCGCGTCGTTGTTCACCGTCACTGCGATTGGACAGGTGATCGTCGGCTTCTCATTGTCGACCACTGTGACTAGCTGCGTGCAGGTCGCGCTCTGACCATAGATATCGGTGGCCGTCCAGGTCACGGTTGTCGTGCCCACTGGGAAGAAGAGCGGCGCGTCGTTTGCGATCGAGACCGCGCCGCACTCAGCGGATGTGGTCGGAGTTCCCAACGCAACGTTCCTGGCCCCGCACTCACCAGGCGCGTTGTTCACTGTCACGGCCGGCGGGCAGGCGATCGACGGAAGGCCACTGTCCAGTACTGTGACGTTCTGCGTGCACGTGGCCGTGTTGCCATGGATATCGGTCACCGTCCACGTCACGGTGGTTATCCCCAACGGGAATACCGACGGCGCGTCGTTCGTCGCCGACTGCACTCCGCAGTTATCCGACGTGGTTGGGACTCCAAGCTGGACATTGCCTGCCCCGCACCGGCTCACCGTCACGGCGGGTGGACAAGCGATCGTCGGTCTCTCGGCGTCCGCCACTGTCACCTTGAAGCTGCAGTTGGCGCTGTTGCCATGAATGTCCACCACCGTCACGTCGACCGTTGTCTCACCCACCGGGAACACGTGCGGCGAGGTGATCACGCTCGTCCCAATCTTGTAGACGGCGCTCGCAACCCCACAGTTGTCAGCCGGGCTCGCCGCAAACGTCACACTGGCCGAGCACTTCCCCACATCGCCATTCACCGCGATGTCGCTCGGGCAGTGAGCCACTGGCTTCTCCGTGTCGTTCACCGTCACCAGCTGCGTGCAGGTCGCCGTGTTCCCGTGGATGTCGGTCACCGTCCACGTCACGCTCGTCGTGCCCACCGGGAACACCGATGGCGCGTTGTTCGTCACGCTCAGAACCCCACAGTTGTCGCCGGTGACCGGCGTAGCTAGTGAGACTCCGCTCGCCGAGCACTTCCCGGCGTCGTTGTTCACCGTCACCGCTGAGGGACAGCCGATCGTCGGCTTCTCCGTATCGTTCACCGTCACGAGTTGCGTGCACGTCGCCGTGTTCCCGTGGATGTCGGTCACCGTCCAGGTCACCGTTGTCGTCCCCACCGGGAAGACGGAAGGTGCGTTGCTTGTGACCAAAGCCACTCCGCAGTTATCCGACGTGCTCGGGGTGCCCAACTGAACACCGCTCGCCGAGCACTTCCCCGCGTCGTTGTTCACCGTCACGGGAGCCGGACAGGTAATCGTCGGCTTCTCGGTGTCAACCACAGTCACGCTCTGGCTGCACGTCGCCGTGTTCCCGTGGATGTCGGTCACCGTCCAGGTCACCGTCGTCGTCCCCACCGGGAAGACCGACGGCCCGTTGTTCGTCGTCGATTGCACCCCGCAGTTGTCCGACGTAACTGGGGTGCCCAAGGAGACTCCGCTCGCCGAGCACTTCCCGGCGTCGTTGTTCACCGTCACGGGAGCCGGACAGGTAATCGTCGGCTTCTCACTGTCGTTCACCGTCACGAGCTGCGTGCACGTCGCGGTGTTTCCGTGGATGTCGGTCACCGTCCATGTCACCGTTGTCGTCCCCACCGGGAAGACGGAAGGTGCGTTGCTCGTCACGCTCAGAACCCCACAGTTGTCACCGGCGACCGGCGTACCTAGTGAGACTCCGCTTGCCGTGCACTTCCCGATGTCGTTGCTCACCGTCACCGCGGGCGCGCACGTGATCGTCGGCTTCTCCGTGTCGTTCACCGTCACGAGTTGCGTGCACGTCGCGATGTTTCCGTGGATGTCGGTCACCGTCCACGTCACTGTGGTCGTTCCTACTGGAAACACGGTCGGAGCGTTGTTCGTCACCGACTGGACCCCGCAGTTGTCGCCCGTCGTCGGGGTCCCCAGCAGGACCCCGCTCGCCGAGCATTTCCCGCTGTCGTTGTTCACTGTCACCGCAGGCGGGCACGTGATCGTCGGCTTCTCCGTGTCGTTCACCGTCACGAGTTGCGTGCAGGTGGCCGTGTTCCCGTGGATGTCCGTCACCGTCCACGTCACCGTCGTCGGCCCGAAGGGGAACGCCGACGGCGCGTTGTTCGTCACGCTCAGAACCCCACAGTTGTCACCGGTGACCGGTGCACCTAGTGAGACTCCGCTCGCCGTGCACTTCCCGATGTCGTTGCTCACCGTCACCGCGGGCGGGCACGTGATCGTCGGCTTCTCCGTGTCGTTCACCGTCGCGAGCTGCGTGCAGGTGGCCGTGTTCCCATGGATGTCGGTCACGGTCCAGGTCACCGTTGTCGTCCCCACCGGGAAGACGGAAGGTGCGTTGCTTGTGACCGAAGCCACTCCACAGTTGTCAGACGTCGTCGGGGTGCCCAACTGAACACCGCTCGCCGAGCACTTCCCCGCGTCGTTGTTCACCGTTACGGGAGCCGGACAGGTAATCGTCGGCTTCTCGGTGTCAACCACAGTCACGCTCTGGCTGCACGTCGCCGTGTTCCCGTGGATGTCCGTCACCGTCCATGTCACCGTCGTCGCCCCCACCGGGAAGACCGAGGGTCCGTTGTTCGTCACCGAGGCCACGCCACAGTTGTCAGACGTCCCCGGCGTGCCCAGCTGCACCCCGCTCGCCGAGCACTTCCCCGCGTCGTTGTTCACCGTCACCGCGACTGGACAGGTAATCGTCGGCTTCTCGGTGTCGTTCACCGTCACGAGTTGCGTGCACATCGCGGTGTTTCCGTGGATGTCGGTCACCGTCCATGTCACCGTCGTCGCCCCCACCGGGAAGACCGAGGGTCTGTTGTTCGTCACCGAGGCCACGCCACAGTTGTCAGACGTCCCCGGCGTGCCCAGCTGCACCCCGCTCGCCGAGCACTTCCCCGCGTCGTTGCTCACCGTCACCGCGACTGGACAGGTGATCGTCGGCTTCTCATTGTCGACCACTGTGACTAGCTGCGTGCAGGTGGCCGTGTTCCCATGGATGTCCGTCACCGTCCACGTCACCGTCGTCGTGCCCACAGGGAAGACGGAAGGCGCATTGTTCGTCACCGAAGCCACCCCGCAGTTGTCGCCCGCCGTCGGGGTGCCCAACTGAACATTGCTGGCACCGCACACGCCGGGTGTGTTGTTCACCGTCACCGCGGGCGGACAGGCGATCGTAGGCTTCTCGCTGTCCACAACAAGGGTCGACACACTGGCCTGGTTATTCGCGGGATTTGTCTCCGATGTGGTTGATGAGACCTGCGCCGCGTTGAGGATCGTTCCGACGGCCGCGCAACTCGGCGTCCCGCGAATGAGAGCAACCGTTGAAACACCCGCCGGAAGGGTCCCGAGAGCAATGGAGTTGCCCGACGCGTAGGGGAGCCACGTCCCTCCCCCGTCGGTCGAGTACGAGGCGTTCAGCAGGTTGAGGGGGAGGGTATCGGTCAGGCTGACGCCCGCCGCGGGGTACCCTCCGCTGTTCGTCACCGTGAGAGTGTAGACCAGGACTTGCCCGACGTTGACTGGATCAAGCGACTCCGTCATCGTCAGGGCTAGGTCCGTCCCGCAGTAGTTGGAGACGACCACATAGGCCGTCTTCGTCTCCGAGTCGACCGTGCTGTTGCCGTCTGTCACCGTCAGCTTCACGGTGTACGAGCCGGGCTGGAAGTAGGTGTGGAGCGGATTCTTGTCGGTGCTGTGAGCGGTCGCGTCGCCAAAATCCCAATCGTACGCGTACGGTTGCGTGGTCAGCCCGCCAGTCGTCAGATCTGTGAACTGAACGGCAAGAGGGGCGCAACCGCTCGTCGGATTCGCCACGAAATCCGCAACGAGCGGAGCACTGATGACGATTGGCGAAGTCGTTCCATTGCACTTCGATGGCGCGTTGTACTCACTGCAATTCGCTGGGCAGCTGCTCGCGTTGGTCTGCCACATGACGAGGATGTTCGAGAGCTCCAACCGACTCCCGCAGGTCCAGGAGATCTTCCCCATGGGGAAGTTGATCTCACCGCTTGTGTGGTTCTCCGCAATGTTCGGACTGATCCAGTCCTGTGTCACTCTGACACCGTTGGCGAAGATGTCCGCCACGATCAGAATGCAGTACGTATTCTGGCGGTGGAAGTAGAGCTTCAACCACAGGTCCGCCGTCACGGGCTGGCCCGGCGTACACCCGGTGACATTCTCAAGCCAAGCGCTCCGAACCTCGACGTCGTTTGCCGTGCAGCCGCTGATGCAGCGCGGCCAGGTCCCGGCAGCTGTGACACAAGTCGAGACTGCGAGAACGCCAATGAGAGCTGCCAACGCAAGTGCCGCCAGCAGGCTCTTCCGAACTCTTCGCGTCACCGTCCGGTGCCCACCACTCTCGACCATCTCGCCCTCCTTCTCTAGAGGGCTGGCAACCGGCTGCCTGCGAGAGGCCCGTGGCTTTGCGTCCCACCCTCGCGGATGGTTTGCCTTTTTCAGCCTGCCTACTTCCCCGTCAGTAGGCGCAATCTATCGAATCTGGCCCGAGCGGGCGCCGGCCTGAGATACCTCCCAGGCCCTAGCTCGCCTCGCGACCGTTTCTCCCCTGAATCGTCAACGCCTGTTCCAGAGCATCCCTGGAGACAAGGTCCTCCTCGAGAAGAATCTCCCCGAGCAGTTTCTCCGTGAACTTCGTCTTCTGGAGCTCGAGACCCTTGGCGAGGCTCGCGTGCGAGACGGCGCCCAGGTCGATGAGGATCTCACCTAGACGCTTTTCCCGCTCGAAGTACTCCTCGAGAACCGACAGGATGACCGCGCTGCGGCTTCTCCGCTCGCGGCGGGCTTTGCTGTCGACCTGACTCATCAGGTACGCGTCGTTGTCGCTGTAGTAGATCGTCGTCTGCACGGTCCCACCTCTCCCTTCTCTTCTCGACCACCCAAGAGAAAACCGGGCTGCCGACAACATCGTTGCCCTGGCAACCCGGCTACCCATGCATGGGCCCGCGGCTTTGCGCCCCCACCTTGCGGTAGGTTTGCCCTTTTCAGGATCACAATCTATCTAGGCCCATCATAGCACGGCTCGCCGCCGCTGTCAAGCCCCTAGATCCTCTGCGCTTATGTGATAGCCATTACATTCGCCACTTGGTCAGCTCGAGACAGCGCCGCGGTCGGTCTCTGCCACGGCGTCAGGACTCTTACCCCACCGTCAACAGGCGCAGGCGGCCTGCCACAGCGAGAAGCGGAATCCCGCAGCTGTTGACTCGGTTTTCGATCCCCCTATACTGGATTCATGGGAGTACCGAGGGGACGTGCGCGAACGGCGAGCGCAGGAGGCCCCTCGACTCTCGAGCGCGTCAAGGAGGCAGACATGATGAGGCGAGTTGTGGGCCTTGGAATCGTCTTCTGTATCTGTGTCGCGGCCATCAGCTTTCTCTCGGCAGCTCAGCCCGAGTCAGTCGGGTTTGCCATTTCCGACCTTCAGTTGATCAGCACAGCGAGTCGGCTCGACTGGACCGAGCGCTGGACCGCCCCGGTCGAGGGCGCAACGATCATGGCCTGGTTCCATGAACACGGCTACCCCGACCTCCTCACCGATCTGAATGGGGACGGAGTGATCGACGAGCTGGATACGATCGAGCTTGGGGATCGATTCGGGAAGACCGACATGCAGACGGCCACCGAGCGGGGAACAACCGACGCGCTACTCGTGTACGGCCTGGCCAAATACGTCGCGGCGAGATACCCCGGACAGTTCGAGCTCAAGATCTACGACGCCGGCTTCCCTGTCGAATTCGAACGCGACATCCTCATCCCCTTCTCCCCGGACGCGATCCCTGGGATCATCCTGACCCTCAAGCCCGAGCCCAACTACGCGGCCTACCAGAGTGAGCTGCAGAGTGGGCAGGGCGTCATCGTGGGGGCGGAAGAGGCGATTGATCGCAACGACTACCTCGCTGGCCGGTCGTTCCTGTTCCGGAAGACGCAGGCGGGATGGTACTCTGTTGATCTTGCCTGGGCACAGGACGACCGCTGGCAGCCTGGGATTCAGGGCCAGATCCTCCAAACGGAGGCCATGGAGACGGATGCTCTCTATCTCTACTACCAAGGAGTCTGGACGAAGGTGGAGTGCATGCTCGGGCTCTCCCCAACCATCCGGCACAAGCCCGGACCCTCGGGGCCCTGCCCCCAGGGCTCGATCGGTTACGACGTCTCCACGGCCACCACGCCGTATGGCGACGTGCGTATCGAGGAGTGTGTGACGCGCGAAGGGAAGGTCGACACGTATACCTACACCGTGACAAACATCAGCTTCGTCCACAACGGCTGCGGGTTGTGCCTGTTCGGGGTGCCCAATTCGATGGGACTTCTCACCCTGGCCCAGGACGGCCCGGCGTCGTGGTTGGTCAACCCGACGTGGCCGGACGGCTGGCAATGGATGGCGCCTCTCTTCGACTGCGGGATCCTGGCCGGAGAGTCGGCCGTCTTCTCCTTCTCGGTCCTCGCTCCGACGACCGACGTGGCGGTAACCGGATACGTCGGAGAGTGTGCCGGTCCGGGGTTGATCGAGGCTCTGGGCTTGATGCTCGAGACGTTCCGCGTCCAGACGACCGGGCCGGGCAAGGGAGACATCCCGCGCCCGGACTGCCCGGACCTCACCGTCACCATCGACCGCTCCAGCTGCTCGTGCCAGTGGATGGGCAATTTCTATCAGTGCACGATCACGGTCCATGCCCTCGTGCGCAACATCGGGGCCGCCCCGGCGGGTTTCTTCCACGTGGGGCTCAGCACGGCGCTCGGTGACGCCGACCAGCCTATCCCGAGTCTCGCCGCAGGGGCTTCGACGTCGGTCACCCTCACCGTCACGTCCACGTGCACGAGAGGTCACTGCCCCTGCCCGGGCGATCTGTCCGTCACCGCCGACAGCTGGGGTCAGGTGGTGGAATGCGACGAGAAGAACAACACCGACACGGGCACCGCCTGCTGTAAGTAGCGACGATCCTGGACTCACGTGGGCTCCCCGGGCGTCGATTGCGCCCGGGGAGCCTTTTCGCTAACGTGAACGGGCCATGACAGCGCGACGGGTTACAGGGTTTGCGGTACTCGGCGTGCTCGTCACTTGCGTCTTGTGTGGAGGGACCGGGATCGAGCGTCTGGCTCTGCGAGGGTCCATCAACCCCGCAACCAGGGAGTTCATCCTTCGCGCCATCGGCCAGGCCGAGAAGGATCGGGCCGCGCTCCTCCTCATCGAGCTTAACACCCCCGGAGGCCTGGGGGAGTCGATGCGGGAGATCGTGATGGCCGAGCTCGGCTCAAGCGTTCCGATAGTCGTCTTCGTTGCGCCGGCAGGCGCCCGTGCCGGCTCGGCAGGTGTGTTCATCACCCTGGCCGCCGATGTCGCGGCCATGGCCCCAGGAACGAACATCGGCGCGGCGCACCCGGTCGATCTTTTCGGAGGGGGAGCGACAAAGGACGCAACGGAAGTCGAGAAGGCAACGAACGACGCCGCGGCCTTCGCCCGTTCGATCGCGGAAGAGCGTGGGCGGAATGCCTCCTGGGCCGAAGAGGCGGTGCGGGAGTCCAGTGCTCTCTCGGCGCCGGACGCCCTCGCCCGTGGGGTGATCGACCTCATAGCGGCCGACTCCGGCGAGCTCCTGGCGCGCCTCGAAGGCCATACCTTGTTCGATGGCCGGGTTCTACACACTGCTGGACTCTTCACAACGGAGATCCGCCCGACCCTGCGCGAACGCCTTCTTGGACACCTGGCCGACCCAAACCTCGTGTACGTTCTCTTCATTCTGGGACTGGTTGGTCTCGTGTTTGAGTTCTTTCATCCGGGGATGGTCCTTGGCCTAGTCGTCGGGGTCGTGTGCCTCGTTCTCGCCCTATTTGGACTCCAGGTCCTCCCCACGAACGTCACGGGCGTCGTTCTCGTCGTGTTTGGGATGGGACTCCTCGCCACCGACATCTTCACCCCCACGCACGGCGCCCTCACCGCCGGCGGGATCGCCGGGCTGCTGCTGGGCTCGCTCACCCTGTTTGACATTCCGGATCGCGCCGTCGGGCTCTCCTGGGCGACCGTCCTCCTGAGCGTGGGAACGGTTGCAGTCCTCTTCCTCTTCATCCTGACCAAGGGATTGCTCGCCCAGAGACGACGCCCCGTCACGGGCATAGCGACTCTGGTGGGAGCCGTGGGCACCGCACGCACCGATCTTGCGCCCCAGGGGACGGTCTTCATTCGGGGGGAGTACTGGAACGCCCGTTCCCTTGTTGGGGGGATCCCGGCTGGCCACTCGGTCGTCGTGGAGGGGCTCGACGGGAGGTGCCTCCTCGTGAGGGCAAAGACTCCAGTTTCCCAGGTAGATCAGCCTGCATCGGGCTAGTCGCTGAGACGCCGTGCGTCCTCCCAGACGAGGCGGAAGAAGCGCTCGTAGGGGAGAGCGACGCTGCGAAGACCGATGAATGCCAGGTCGACCTCGTTGTCCTTCTCCAGGGAGTAGTAGTTCCAGTTGGTGGAGCCGACGAGGACGCTTTCTTCATCGACGATCACGAGCTTGGCGTGCGTCGTCACCGACGGGTCGTCGAGCCGGACGTCGACCCCGTGCAAGTGCAAGAAGAGTGCTGCCTCCAGGTTCGCCTCCGCCGAATCGGGGAAGAAGGCGCAGTCGTCGAGGACGATCCTGACGTCGAGCCCGCGGCCGGCCGCGTCGATCACGCCTTGCAGGATGACGTTGGACAGGCTGCCCGGATACCCTGGATAGTGGGACGCCCGGTACATCACGACGTGCACCGACCGTTGGGCGCTCGCGAGGAGTTGCGTGAGGACGCGGACGTAGTTCGTCGTTCCCGCGACCTCTGGAATCGGGATGAGATATGGCTCACGCGCAGACAGCGGCTCCAGATCCAAGACAACGCCTGCCTCAGGCAGGGTCTCGTTCCACAGCCGCTCAAAGTACTCGGCAAAGACCCCGCCGATCCGCTCGTCCTCCACCAGGACGTTTGCCTGTTCCTGTTCCGACACCGCATGCCGATTCCAGTTCGTCGACCCCAGAATCACGACCCGACGGTCGACGACCACGAGCTTGGCGTGCGTCGTGACCGCCGGATCGTCAAACCGAGCGTCGACCCCGCGCTCGCGCAGATAGTCCACCGTCGGCCGATTCTTCTCCGTGATCGTCAGAGACCAGTCGCTTGAGTCCAGGATGGCCCGCACCGGAACTCCGCGCTCGACCACGGAGACGACCCACGATAGGAGGGGGTTCCCGTCCAGCTCCGCATCGGAAAGAAGAAGATCAACGGACTCCCGTGCCGCTTCGAGCGCCGCCTTGACCGAGGCACAGTAGCTGCATGCCCCTGGCCGGTCGACGAGGGGCACGATCCGGGTCGTCGCGCCGAGAGCGCACTGCGCGACAAGGACCAGAAGAGCGCAAGCCCAAGAAGCGGTCCGCTGTAGAAAACGACGCATCTCGGCTAAGATCGTAGACGAGGTGAAGCAGATGATCAAGGAACTGAACGCGGACGAGCTCCGTCGTGTGTGCGACCCGTCCGCCTTTCATTTTGAGACGACAAACGACCTGGAGCCTTTGGATCAGATCATCGGTCAGGAGCGCGCCATCGAGGCGCTGAAATTGGGCCTGGGAATCAAGGACGACCGAAACCGCTACAACATCTACGTGGCCGGCGACTCAGGAACCGGAAAGATGTCCGCCGTCGAGCACTTCTTGAGCCGGGTGAGCAGGGAGGCGCCTCAGCCCCCCGACCTGTGCTACGTCCACAGCTTCGACAACCCTCATAGCCCGCGCTATCTGGAGCTCCCCGCAGGCATGGGAAGCGGGCTGCGCGGGGACATAGGACACCTGATCACGCGCCTGCGCCGGGAGATCCCCAAGGTCTTCGAGTCGGACGAGTTCAAGGCGCGCAGCAAGAAGATCAACGAGCGCTACGCGGAGAAGCGCACGCAGCTCTTCGAGGCCATGGAGAGCCAATCGCGCGAGCTCGGTTTCGCGGTCCAGCGCACGCCGATCGGGATCAATACCCTTCCCCTGCGCGCGGGCGGCGAGCCTCTCAGCCAGGAGGAGTACGAGGCGCTGTCCGAGGAGGAGAAAGGGAAGATCCGCGAGAGACAGAGCGAGGTCCAGAGCCTCATCCAGGAGCGGCTGCAGGAGATCGCCCGCGTCGAGGAGGAGCGCGAAGCCGAGATCAGCACCCTGGCCAAGGAAGCGATCCTGTTCATGATCGAGCCGCACTTCACTCAGCTCGCCGGGCGCTTTGGCGCGATCGAGAAGGTCGCCGCGTTTCTGGACGCCGCCAAGAAGGACATCGTAGAGAACCTGGACGACTTCCAGGACTCAAACTCGCAGGGTCAGAAGAAGCCGGCCTTTCCCTTCCCGTTCGCCCTTCCTCAAGCCGACCCCTTCAAGCGCTACGACGTGAACATCCTGGTCGACAACTCCCAGACGGAAGGGGCGCCGGTGATCGTGGAGCAGAACGCCACTTACACGAACCTGTTCGGGTCGATCGAGCGCCGCGTGCAGATGGGCGTCGCCGTGACGGACTTCACGATGATCAAGCCGGGGTCCCTCCACCGCGCGAACGGCGGCTATCTCGTCCTGAACGCCAACAACCTGTTTCGCGTCGGCCTCTCCTGGGACGCTCTGAAGATCGCTCTCAAGCGCCGGGAGATCCAGGTGGAAGACCCTCTGCAGATGCTGGGCTATGCGGCCACAGAGGGATTGAGGCCGGAGCCCGTCCCGCTTCGCCTGAAGATCATCATCATCGGGAGTCCTCAGATCTACGAGCTCCTGCACTTCTACGACGAGGACTTCCCGAAACTGTTCAGCGTGAAGAGCGACTTTGGCACGGAGATGGAACGATGCGAGGAACGGGAAGCGGAGATCGCCCGGTTCATCCGCGCCCGCACCCAGGAGGACCAAAGCCTGCTTCCATTCGACCCGACGGGCGTGGCGGGGATCGTCGAATACTCGTCCCAGCTCGCGGGCGACCAGAAGAAGCTCTCCTGCCAGTTTGGCGACCTGACCTCGCTGATCAAGGAGGCTTCCTACTGGGCGAGCGCCGAGGGGTCGGCACACGTCACAGGCGCCCACGTCCGCCTCGCCCAAGAGAAGCGGGACCACCGGCTGGACCGGATCGAAGAGAAGATTCGCGAGCTGATCGCCCGCGGGCAGATCCTCGTCGACACGGAAGGAACGCGGGTCGGCCAGGTTAACGGACTCGCGGTCCACCTGATGGGGGACTATCTGTTCGGCCGACCGTCGCGCATCACGGCCACGGTGCACACGGGGAAGGACGGGATCGTTGACATCGAGCGCGAGGCCGAGCTCGGGGGCCACACGCACACCAAGGGTATCATGATCCTCAAGGGATTCCTGGGCGAGCGCTTCGCCAGGACGCGCCCCCTAAGCCTCTCGGCGAGCCTCGCCTTCGAACAGAGCTACTCCACGATCGACGGAGACAGCGCGTCAACCGCCGAGCTGTACGCGCTCCTGTCGAGCCTCGCCGATCTCCCGGTCCAACAGGGAATCGCGGTCACTGGGTCCGTCAACCAGAAGGGCGAGATCCAACCGATCGGCGGGGTGAACGAGAAGATCGAAGGATTCTTCCGCGTCTGCCGGACCAAGGGACTCATCGGCACGCAAGGCGTGGTGATTCCAAACCAGAACATCGACAATCTGATGCTTCCCCCCGAGGTCACAGAGGCCGTGAGAGCGGGGGAGTTTCACATCTACCCCGTCACGACCGTGGAAGAAGGAATCGAGATCCTGACGGGAATCCCTGCCGGCGCCCTCCAAGAGGACGGCACGTTCCCCGAGGGGACCGTCTTCGGGCGCGTCGCCGCGCGCTTGGAAGCGATCCACGACACCCTCAGAGAGGAATCGGAGGGCGAGGAGGGCGCTCGCGAAGACGAGCCCCGCGACCAGAAGAAGGGCTCCCGGGGAAAGCGCAAGAGCAAACCCTCAACGACGGGACGGCCGGGCGGCTCGTAAGGGAAAGAAGGCTCTGCCGTAGGTCAGGGTTCGAGCCGGGTCAGGGCCTCCACGACCTTGTCCAGTCCCAGGAGATGGGACCCCTTGACGAGGAGGACGCTCCGTCTTCCGCTGAGGGCCTCGCGCACGCGGAGGACAAGATCCTCCCTTTGGCTCATGACGAACGTTCCTGGCGCCGAGGCCGGCGCGGCGCGTCGTGCTGCGGCCGCCGCCAGGTCCCCCACAGGAAAGATTGGACCGATTCCCAGGCGCAACGCCAGATCCAGGATCTCGTCGTGGCAGCGCTCAGCATCGGGCCCAAGCTCGAACATGTCTCCGAAGACAAACGCCCGCGTGACGCCCCCCCAATCGAGCTCCGCCAGTGTCTCGAGCGCCGCGGTCATCGACTCGGGGTTTGAGTTGTAGGTGTCGTCGAGCACGAGCCCGAACGGCGCCCACACCGGCCGAAGCCGGTGTGGAGGCCCCCGGAACGTCGCCGATCGCGCCTCAACCGAGAAAGGGGATACCCCCAGCGCGAGCGCGGTGCCCGCGGCAGCAAGGAGGTTCGTCGCATTGTGGCGGCCGAGGAGGGAGGACTCAAGGTGGAGGGCGGGGGTCGTCGTCTCGACCACAAGACTCGGAGAGACCTGCACCACCCGACCGCGCAGGGCTCCTGCGTCAAGGCCGAATGGGATCAAGCGACCCTTCCACCCGCTGGCCAGATTCGCAAGCTCCGGACAATCGGCGTTCACGATCGCCGTGCCCGAGGCAGGCAGGGCTCTCACCAGGTCCCACTTCTCCCTGGCCACCGTCGCGACGTCGCCGAAGCCGGCCAGGTGTCCCCGCCCAACCAGCGTAACCACCGCGAGGTCCGGAGAGAGAAGACGTGCCAAGGGTCCTATCTCGCCGGGCTTTCCGGCCCCCACTTCGAAGATCCCTACCTGCGCCGTCGTCGGCATGGCCAGAAGCGATAGAGGTAGTCCAACGTCCGTGTTGTAGTTGCCCTGCGCTGCGAAGACCTCCCGCTCTCCCGCGACCAAGTGGGCGAGGAGCTCCTTGGTCGTCGTCTTTCCACAGGTCCCGGTGATCCCCACGAACACCGCCTCGAGCCTGCCTCGCCAGGCGCCCGCGAGATCCCACAACGCCTGACGCGTGTCGGCCACCACAATGACGTTCTCGCTTCCGGGCGGGATCGCCTTCCGGTTTGAGACGATCGCCCCACTCGCTCCTTTGGCGAACACATCCGAGAGATAGAGATGCCCGTCCGTGTGCTCGCCCTTGAGGGCGACGAACAAGTCCCCCTCCTCGACGTCTCGCGAATCATGGACGATCCGCCGTGGCGCGCCACCCGCGCCGGGCCCCTGACGCCCGTGCACAGCACGTGCGATCTGTGCGTAGGAGAACATCCTACCCCGCGTAGGTGATGTAGACGGTCGCCGCCCGTTCGTCGTAGAGGAAGTGGCCGTCTAGTTGAGTCCTTGTTTCGTCCACGCCCATGAGCGCATCAGTCCGGGGTGAGGTCGGATTTGGGGCGAACAGCTCCACCGTCAGGGTGTCGTAGCTTGGCGTATCCTCGATCGCCTGGATGAGCTCTCCGAGGTCGCCGAACTCCCGCGCGGACTCGCCTGCCTCCATCGCTCGAGGCCCCCCGTAGGCACGCACAATCACGTAGTCTGGGTAGCCGAGGTCAAATGGGATAGTGAGGGTTCCCTCCTGCGTCTGGACGCGGCCGCGGTAGTCCTGCAGGTCTACCTTGTAGTGGATGGTGTCTCCTAGCGCGTAGTCGCTCCGGTCGAGCTCGAGGTGATTGATTTGCATCGCTCGGAGCTCCCGCGTCACACGCATCGAGGCCACCACCCGGGTGATCTTCGGGTCCTGAAATGGGTTGTACTGCAGGTAGGAGACGATGTCGGCGAGCTGCCACGGGGGATAGAGCGCCACGTCGGACGTGCTCAGGAAAAGGTCATGCCGCTCCAGCGGGAACGGCATCCCATCTCCGAGGATCTCATAGGACACCTCCACCGTCCCCTCGCCGGTCCGGCCGAGCGCCGTATCGATCGCCTCGAACCCCGACGCCAGCAGGAGCTCCCACATGATGCGCGGCTCGTCCACCAGTTCCACCGTGAGGTTCGTCGCCTTCCCTCGGTCGAGGTCGAGCACGCCCAGCGAGAGAGTGACCAGGGGTGCCGATTGACCGACCCGGCCGCCGATTCCGGCGAGGCCATCCTCCAGGATGACCCCGACCGGATCCCCCAGGCTGCCCAGCTTGAACGACGCATCGTAGGCCTTGATCGTGTCGTAGACGTGGGCCGTGGTCAGGGGGAAGGCTTCCGCTCCGCCCGAGAGGAAGGGGTGGCCGAAGCCGATCAGCGCGTCCCCCTCGCGGAACGTGAGCGTTCCTAGCGCGCCGATGGAGAGGTCGCCCGTCACGAGGGCCACCCCGATGGCGCTCCCCGCCTCAAGAGCCGGGGCGTTGGAGGAGCCTCCCTTGTCAGCACCGCCGGCGACCGGCAGGAGTGAGAGACCAAACGAAGAAAGACCGTGCGCCGAAGGACCAATCCCCGCAGGGAGGAACTCTCTCAGAAGTCCGCTGGGCACGGAACGCGAGTCCGCTCCGTTCATCAGCACGTCCAGCGCCCGCGCGGAGAGACCGCTCACGAGGAGGGGCGTCGTCACCGGGTAGGCGAAGACCGTGTCCGGCGCGGCCTGGAGCAGGCCCACGGCAGGCGGTCCATCGATCTCCTGCACGCGAACCCCGGCGAGGACCGCCTCCGGCGCCGGACCGGCGGCCAGGGGGCGGCCGTTCACCGTCTCCAGGATCCCCAGCATCTCTTGGATCGGCGTAACCAGACCGATCGGCGTGAGTTCCTTGGACCAGGATGCCGCTCGGCTCAGGGCGCCGATCAGCTTTCCCTCTACGTAGACCGGACTCCCGCTCATCCCTTGGGCGATCCCGCCGGAGCGGCCGATCGCCTCTCCGCTGACGCGTACCACGATGAAGTCGGATTGGTCTCCCGGCTCGTCGATCACTCCAAGCACTTCCGCGGCAAACTCACTGATGATGTCGCCCGCGACCACGGTCTTCCCAATGCCCCGCATCCCAATGCGGACGTCGCTGAGGAAGAGGAACTGGCTCGTATCGTAGGCAAGACCGACGACCGAAGCAGCCACCAAGATCCCACAGAGCACAAGACACCCTCTACGCACGGTCCCCCCTTTGATGTCGCGGGCCAATCCCCCGCATCGCACCGTACTTGTCCTTGAGTACCGACGCGACCGGCTCAGGCAAGGATAGTGACTTCCCGTTCCATCCACAAGAGAACGACCTGGGGCGCCTCCCTTGACCGGACGGACGCGTGTCTCGCGCACAGCCTAGGCACAAGCGACCTGTGCCCCGTACGAGCGGCATTGCCCTTCCGGCAGGGCAGGCCTAGGCTCAGCTGAGCACTCGACCCAAGAAGGAGAACGAATGCCCCATTCCGTCGCCAGGATCGACCTGGGTGCCCTAGGCTCAAACATCGACCAGGTACGAGACGTTCTTCCGCGGGGGTTTGGGATCCTCTTCCCAGTCAAGGCCGACGCGTACGGCCACGGCCTGGAGGCCATCGCCCAGACAGCAGCGGACTGTGGGGTCGACGCGCTGGGCGTCGCCACCGTCGACGAAGGAGCGAGGATTCGCAGGGTCGGGGTGAAGCTCCCCGTCCACTTGCTGTCGCCGATCCTCCCCGGCGACGCTCGCGCGGCCATTGAGCTTGGCCTTACCCTGCAGGTCTCGGATTTGGAGTCCGCCCTGCACCTGGGCAGGGCAGCCAGAGAGATGCGGGCGATTGCTCACGTGCAGGTCAACGTCGACACCGGGATGAGGCGCTTCGGGGCTCTGCCGGAGGAGGCGCTCGATCTCATGCGCAACGCTACGCGGATATCCTCTCTTGCGATAGATGGGGTCTCTAGTCACTTGTCCGTCGCCGACTCCGAAACCCAGGACGACCAGGCGTTCTCCCTCTCCCAGATCGCGCGCTTCCGCGCTCTCCTCTCCACGCTCGACCACGCCGGGCTCCTTCCTCGCTTGCGTCATATCGCGAACTCGGCGGCGGTCATCCAGTACACGGACGAGGTGACCGCTCCCCCATTGAACATGGCTCGCGTAGCCACGCTCCTCTTGGGGTACCCCGAGGTGCGGAGGCCCTGGACGGAGCGGGTCCACCCGGTGGCGACGCTTTCGACCAGGGTGATCGCGCTCAAGAACCTCGCCAAAGGAGACTCGGCCGGCTACGGTCGCGCGTACAGAGCACAGCGCCAGGAACGCCTGGCGATCCTTCCCATCGGGTATGGATCAGGCTACTCTTCCCAACTCGAGCACGGCGGCACCGTGCTCGTACGCGGCCGGCGCGCCCCGGTCGTGGGGAAGATCTGTCTTGAGCATACGTTGGTGAACGTCACGCGGATCCCGGGCGTCTCCGTGGGAGACGAGGTCGAGGTCTTCGGACCCCGCCTCCCGGCGGACGCCGCGGCCTGTGCGGCCGGACTCGAGGTTTGCCAGCTTCTCGTCCCTGCGCTCCGCGGCGCGCAGGCTAGAACCTACATCCGCAGCCGCGTGACTCCAGAAAAAAGCGCAAGCCCGCTCGTCAGTCTTTCAGCCACCCCGTGTTGAAGGGCTGGCGCAGACCGACCCTCTGGGTCGCAGGGATCACCCTTCTCGCCGTCTCCCTGGGTGCCGCCGTCGCCGTCGACCTGCAGAGGATCGCTTGGCAGACAGCCCATCGCACCGTAGCCACTCTGGTCCGCGCCGAAGACGCCGGGCTGGCGTGGGACGCCCTCGCCGACGCGGGTATCTGGGGCGTGGCCGTGCGCGCCTCGTCCCTTGCTGCGGCAGAGAGCCCGTCCCTGTCTGAGATTCGTCGAAGCGGCCTGGAAGTGGCCCTCGTCCTCGATGCGCCTTCGTGCACCCAGCTTGCTGACTTGGGCCCCTTTCCGCTCCTCTCGATCGAGGAAACGACCACCTCGGACGATCCCCTTCTCCTCCGCCTCCTCGCGGCAGGAACCACCCTCATCCTTCCGGAGTCCTCCGACCTAGTGATCGAGCGGAGCCTGTGGGAGGCAGGACATCGCCAAGTCGTGCGCGCCCACGAGATCCCTCCCGAGGACCTCGCCTCGCTCTCGCTCGATTCCATCCTTGCCCGGTGGGGTCGCGCCGTGGGAGAGCGAGGCGTCCGCTGCATCATTCTCTCAGCACCTCGCGGAGGACGCCCGGAGGAGACCGAAAGCTACTACGAAGCGACCCTCCACAAAGTTCGGACCCTCGGTTACGCAGTGGGGAAGCCCGCTCTCCCGCCTCCTGCGCCGCCGCGGCCGGTCGAGATCCTCCTCCACCTGGGGGTGAGCGCCCTTCTTCTCTTTTCCATCATTACGCTTTTCCCAAGTTCCACGCTCGCGCTCCCCGCTGCCCTGGGCTATGCCCTGTTGCCGTTGGCTACGAGAGGCATCCTTCTCAATCAGATCGATGCGTTCGCGACCTCCGTGCTCGTCCCGGTCCTCGCTGCGGCCCTTCTTGTACTGCGGCCCCGCGTAGGATGGGGCGCCGGAGCGCGCGCCTGGCTCCTTTGCTCGCTTTCTTCAGTTGCGGGCGGACTCCTCGTCGCTGCCCTGCTTGCCGATCCCGCCTTCCTCTTCAAGCTCGCTGAGTTTCGCGGAGTGAAGGCAGCCCTGCTCCTGCCGCCTGTCGCGGCGCTCATCCTCTACTGCCGCGCCATCGGCTGGGCACGGATACGAACCGCCTTCCGCTCTGCAAGCAAGCCTCTTCTGATTGGAGGCGGCGCTCTCTTCCTCTTCGCCACCGGGCTTCTTCTCCTGCGCACTGGGACCGTGGACGCTCTGGTGTCCGGATTGGAGAGCCGCGCGCGCGGGATCCTCGAAACCCTCCTCGTCGCCCGTCCCCGATTCAAGGAGTTCCTCCTTGGGCACCCCTTTCTCCTTGCCTTCGGGGTGGTCCAGGGGGCCGATCCGTGGCGTGGCCTGTTCCTCTTCTTCGGCCTGATCGGACAGACGTCCATCCTCAACACCTTCGCCCACGCCCACACGCCGCTTGTCCTCTCGCTCTTCCGAACTGGCAATGGCTTTGCCCTGGGACTCGTCTTCGGGGCGGCCCTCTGCGGAGCCCTCACCCTGGGGCAAGTCACCCGACGCCGGCGCGGCCCCTCCTCTCCGTCGCCAAGCGATCCTCGGAGTGCGGACATCCCTTCCGATTGACCCTGCCGTCTCTCCCTCCTACCATCTCTCAACCGGGAGGGAAGATGGACCAGAAGAGAATGGAGGAAGGGATGCGCCTGATTCTGCAGGGGATCGGACACGAGCACGTGAATGCGGAGGTTCTCAAGAATACCCCGCGTCGCGTGGCGGAGACGATCGCCGAGCTCTTCGCCGCGATCGACCAGAGTCCGGCCGAAGCCCTCGAAGTCACGTTCGAAGAGGAGTACGACCAGATGATCGTCGGAAAGGGGATCCCGTTCTCCTCCATCTGCGAGCACCATTTCCTCCCCTTCGTTGGCACGGCAGACATCGTCTACGTCCCCAAAGAGAACCGGATCGTCGGGGCGAGCAAGTTGGTGCGTGCCCTGGACATCGCTTCCAGTCGTCCACAGCTCCAGGAGAGGCTCACGTCCCAGCTCGCCGATGCCCTGATGAAGGAGCTCAACCCACACGGCGTGCTCGTGCGACTGTGCGCAACGCACCTGTGCATGACCCTGCGCGGGGTGAAGAAACCCGGCTCCCAGCTCGTCACCTCGGCGATCCGCGGGCTCTTCCGGACGAATCAGGCCTCGCGCGAGGAGGCTCTCGCTCTCATCCGCTAGCCTCGCCGATCCTCCAGCGAGCGATCCGCGGATCCTCGGCGCCAAGTGGGGAGACAGAGAGGATCGACTCCGTCCCTCCGCGAAGAAGGGCCAGCTTGACCGGACCGTCGTCTTCCCGGTCGCAGTAGCGACCGACCAGAGACGAGGCAAGCAGGAGTTCTTCCTGGGATGGATCCCCTTCCACGAGGGCGACCGGCCCCACGGTCTCTGTCGGTTCGATCCGGATCCGGGTCGCGGAGTGCTGGTCGAGAACCGCATTCTCCGTTTCGTTCCGTCCGACGATGACCTTGACCTGCGGAGAAAGACGGAACTGCCTCCCGTAGCGAAGCAGCATGAACTCCTTCTTCCCCATGGCGTCTTCGCCGAGATGGGCGAAGGCGTCTCGCAACCGGGCGGAGTAGACCTTCTCCACGAGCAGGCACCCTCCAGCCGGCTGCGGATAGTCCACGATCCCCAGCGCCCTGGCTAGCTTCACTTGCCCCGCCCGTCCTCTGCCGGACAGGGCCAGAAGCCCCTCGCGGGGGATCCAGCCTTCCCGCGCCGGAAGCGTCTCCGGAAGGAGCGCCGCAGACAGAGGCCGCAGGAGCCTCTCCCCCAGTCCGCTCTCCTCGGCTTCCAGAGACAGGGACTGTGGATTCTGCGACATCGGCCTCTGACCGAGCACCTCGCCGGTGATGACGAACCGCGCCCCTTCCCGTTCCATCACCTCGCGGGCCACGCGCAACATGAAGATCCGGCAGTCGATGCACGGATTCATGCCCGATCCCCGTCCGTGACGAGGATGCCGCACGACCTCCAGGTGCTCTTCGGCACGGTCGATGATCCGCAAGGGGATCCCGGCTTGCGCCGCCGCAACATCCAGCGCTTGGGTGCGCTCGACGCCCGTTCCGAACAGGATCCCGACGTGAAGGCCAATCACGTCGATCCCCAGACGCTTGATCACCGCCGCGGCGAGCGTGCTGTCCAGGCCGCCTGAGAGCAGAGCGATCGCCTTAACCGGGTTATCCACGTCCCTGCCTACCTTTCTCCATCGAATCTTCACATCCCCCCTTAACAATCGTACCGCCTGCACTGGGCAAGATCACCGTCTCAGGAGGACCTCATGATACGAAAGGTATGGATAGTCGGCTCGCTTCTGATTCTGTTTCTGATTGCCGGGCTCTCGATCGTGGGACCGGACCATCGCGAGAGCTTCTCCCTGCGCTCGCCCTCGGCCATGGCCCAGGAGAGCTCGGTCCAGCAGTCCATCACCGACTCCTGCCAGGCCGCAGTGAGACAGGCCATCGCGCGGGCAGGGCCGGCCGTGCTGCGTATCGACGTCACCGGAACGGCCAGCGCGGCCAATCCCTACAGCGATCTGTTCAGCGATCCATTCTTCCAGAGGTTCTTTGGCCTGCCCAACACCCCCCAACGACAGGAGACGCAGGTGCTTGGCTCGGGGGTCGTGATCGACGTCGAGGGGCAGAAGCTCGTTCTCACTAACCAACACGTCGTCGACCAAGCAAAGACGATCAAGGCGACCGCGGTGAACGGGACGGTCTGGGACGCAGAGGTCGTCGGAGCCGACTCCCAGATCGACATCGCCGTCCTCCGCCTCAACGGTGACACCACGAGCCTCCCAGCCGCCGAACTCGGTGACTCGTCGGCCGTCCAGATCGGCGATTGGGCCATCGCCATCGGAAACCCTCTCGGGCTCTCCTACACCGTGACGATGGGGATCATCAGCGCGCTCAACCGCGACATCGAGAAGCCGAGCGGGGTCGGCTACTACGAGAACCTGATCCAGACGGACGCGGCGATCAATCCCGGCAACAGCGGCGGCCCCCTGGTCAATGCGCATGGACAGGTCATCGGGATCAACGTGATGATCGCGCGGGAGTCCAACGGCGTTGCCGTCGAAGGGATCAACTTCGCGATCGCCATCAACAGCGTCAAGGACATCCTCAACCAGCTCGCGACCAGCGGCAAGGTGACGCGCGCATGGCTCGGTGTCTACATCCAGAACATCACCCCTTCCATGGAGGCGACGTTCGGCGTCAAGCCAGGAGAAGGGGTTGTCGTTTCCGACGTGATCGCCGATTCTCCGGCTCAAAGGGCCGGCATCTTGTCCGGCGACGTCATCACAAGGGTGGATGGGGAGGCCATGACCACGACCGACGTCCTCACTCACAAGATCTCGCTCCTCCCGGTCGGGACCGTCGTCACCCTGGACATCGTCCGCGCCAAGGCATCGATGCAGGTCCAGGTCACGCTGGCCGAGCGCCCGAGCGAGGAAGCGCTCGCCTCCCAGTCCCCTGCGGCCGGCTCGCAAGCCGTATCCAAGTTCGGGCTGACCGTGGGGCCGATCACCAAGACGATCGTTCAGCAACTGGGATTGCATTCCACACAGGGTGTGGTCATAATGGAAGTGGCTTCCGGCAGCAAGGCGTATTGGGCGGGACTCGAGGTGGGTGACGTGATCCTCGAGGTCAATCTTGAGCCAATAGTAACGATTGCCGACTGGAGTGCCTTGGTCTCGCAGATGACGGATGATTCGAACCCGCTCTTTACGATTCTGCGAGGAGGGACGACTCGGTTCGTTCCATTGGGATAGTTGTGTTCGGCCCGGAGAGTAGCGCAGCTGGTTAGCGCGCAGCGTTCGGGACGCTGAGGTCGCCGGTTCGAATCCGGCCTCTCCGATTACCCGTGCGGAAGTAGCTCAACGGTAGAGCCCTGGCCCTCCAAGCCGGCGGTGCGGGTTCGATTCCCGTCTTCCGCTCCAAAGAAGGCTGCGCCCGTAGCTCAGTGGACAGAGCGACGGCCTTCTAAGCCGTTGGCCGGAGGTTCGAATCCTCCCGGGCGTACGATCATGGGGAGCGTGGCGCAATGGCTAGCGCACTGGGTTGTGGTCCCAGGGGTTGCGGGTTCGAGTCCCGTCGCTCCTCCCACCGTCTTACACGCGCCTGTAGCTCAACTGGATAGAGCATCGGTCTTCGGAACCGGAGGTTGGGGGTTCAAGTCCCTCCAGGCGTAGAAGCGCATCAACGTCTCTATTTATGAGCTGTCTGTGACAGATCCCCTGGCAGGTCTTGAACCCCTCGACACTGCTGGGCGGTAAGATCCTGTTCAGGTCAGTATTAACCTCATCCGTGGTCCGGTTTTCGGGGAGCAGATCATGCGATTCGCGTTGCTGATGGGCCAGTTTCGAGGGTGGAGGTCAGGTCTCGTACCAGCAATGGGTGCGGTATCATCCGCAGGCCGTCAACGCCGGGAAGGAGGACGCCACCATGCGAGTCGATGAGATCGAGAAGTTCGTCGAGCGAATCCCAGCGAGTCTGAAAGAGAAGCGAGGAGTCTATTCCGTGGAGTTTGCCGTCGCTGAGAGGAGGGTCTTCCTCTCGAAGAAGAAGCTCACCTACAGCGCGAGATTCCGCGTAGATGAGGACAAGAAGGAGCTGCGTTTCACAGAGATGCTGAAAGAGTCTAGTTCTGGCGTGTCCTCGGGAGACAGTGGCTTCGGCCCGGGCTTCGGGTTCAAGAAGGAGAGCTACAAGACCGGCACGGGGCCGCGGGAAGGCTCCATCGAAGAGCAGTCCAAGTTGTTCGGTGCGCAGTACAGCTACACGTTTGACTTCTCGGAAGTGAGAACCTTCATTGAGAGCGAGACGGTGAAAGCCGGCTACGCGTTCAAGTACCAGATAACCCCTCTCGGCCTGTAGACACAGCGTTTGTTTGTCCGTGCTCAACAGGAGCACGGAGAGGAGTCCGCATTGGATCTAGCAGGAAAGGCATCCGTCACTACCCGGCGATGGTCACACGCGTTCCCTGATCGGTCCCATAGGCTCCAGCGTGAGGGGCTCGAACCCGTTCCCTCTGTCTTGCCTCCCGAAAACCGGTCCACAGTCAATCTCGGGATCGGCAGTTGTTGAGGCTCCCCCGATGATGGACTAGACAACCCGACAGGGAGTTCAAGAGTAGTCCCGTAAGGGGTGCTCCTCTCAGACCGGCCTCTTCTAGCACTGTCTACGACGGACAGCCCAACGGGACTTGAACTCGGGCGTCTGCAAAGGCCGTGGCCGGCCCGCCCTGAAATCAGACCGCTCACCAGGGGCGGGTCAGAGTCTGAGGATCGTCCCTCTCGGCGTAGAGCGTCCTAGCCCGCCGCCTGGCGACCGTGGGTGAGCAACGCTCTCTGCCTTCGAGATCCAGGAACGAGTACGAAGTGTCCCAAGGCTCAGTCCGTACGTCTGATCCTCCCTTGCCGCCCCGACCCCGTCTCCGCCATACTCGTCGCATGGAGCCCACTGCGCAGACACAAGACCTCGGCGTGCCCAGGGGCCCGGTCGCTGAGCGGGCGGGCATCAACCTCTACTCCGAGTACAGCATCCACGCCCAGCATAAGGAGCGCCTCGCGTGCCCGGGGGACAGGCTGGAGGCCGTGGTCGCGGGCAGAGTCGTGGACCTCGTGAAGGCGGACGGGGAACTGGTTGAAGTGCAGACGAGGAACTTGCGCATGATTGTCCCCAAGGTCCTCGCCCTCGCCGCAGCTGGGCACCGGGTCAGGGTGGCGCACCCGATCGCCGCTGAGACCCTCATCCGACGCCTCGACCCGACGACGGGGAAGCTACTCTCGGAGCGGAGGAGCCCGAAGCGGGGCGAGCTCTGGGACCTCTTCGACGAGTTGGTCAAGGCGACTCGACTGATAGCGTTGCCCAATGTGTCGGTCGAGGTCCACATGGTGAGAGTCACGGTGATCCGCGTCAGGGACGGCTCGGGCTCGTGGAGGCGCCGCGGCGACCGCACGGTCGACCGCGTACTCGAGGATCTCTTCTCATCCCGCCTGCTGTCGACGCGGGAGGACTGGCTCGCCCTCATCCCCCGGGGCCTGCAACCACCCTGGTCGTCAACCACCCTCGGCGCGGCCCTCGGCGCGGACCCGACCCGGGCTCGGCAGGTGCTCTACTGCCTCGCCTGCGCGGGACTCATCGCCGAGGAGGGCAGGGAGGCGAGGCGGAAGCTCTACGTGCCCGCCGAGTTGACCCGCCCCTGGTGAGCGGTCCTCTCTCCAAGCTAGTCCAACCCAACCCCGGCGACGCTGGCCAACGCCTCCCGTGCCGGCAGTCAGTAGCCCAAAGTGGCGTGATGGATGTACTTTCCTTACGGCGGGCCAGGGCTACGAGAGGAGTTCAAGAGTAGTCCCGTAGGGGGTACCGGCTCTTCGACCTTCCCTTTCTAGGAGTGTCCACGACTGACAGGGTGAACGAGACTCGAACTCACGGGCTCGTGACCCCCGTGCTTGGTCGATCCGAGAGCCGGACTGAACTCAGAGTGCAGGTTGTGCGCCTCACACGGACCTGCCTCACTCCGTGACCCTGCCGCACCCGTCGGCGATTGGGCAGAACTAGAGCTGACGGGATTCCAACTGCGCCCGCTGAAGCAACCTCGCAGAGATGCGAAGTGCCCGCCTGGAGGGCGCAGGGTCTGAGGCCGTCAGATCATCCCCTCCGTCGCGGCGGTCTTGAGCTTCAGAGGAAACAGAACAGGGAGCCGACTGGTTCCCTGCCAGCCGGCTCCTTCCCTCTTGCCTCAGTCCTTCTTCCTACTTGCTCGCGGCGGTCACCCGATCGATCACGAAGTCCCCGTTGTAGTCATCAATCGTCATCGCGACGTGGGGGAGGAGGTTGCTGCTGAGCGCGTACTCCGCCGTGTACCGAACGTCGTCGGTCTGACCGTCGCCATCGAAGTCACCACGTCGCACGTTCTGAACGTTACGCAGCGGCAATCGCAGGTCTACCAGCCCGTTGCTGTCCAGGTCAATCGCCACCGACGTGGCGGTCGCGGCCCCGGCCCGGTGTTCCAGCCACGTTTGGTCGTCGGCTGACTGGTCCAAGTCCAGGTCAACCTTCGCGAAGGCCGCGGGGCGATCCTGGGGATCGTTCGGATTGGTCCCGGCTATGAACTCATCGAAGTCCGAGAAGCCGTCTTGGTCGGTGTCGCGTGTCAGGTCTTGGGGCGGGTTGACAGCCGGGATCAGGACCGAGTTGCAGGGATCCGGGTCAAGACCGTCGATCAACCCATCCGAATCCGAGTCGCGGTCCGTCGGGTTGAGCATGGCCACAGAGTGGATCGTGAAGTCGACCGGGTCCTCATCGATCAGTCCGTCCGCGTCGTTGTCTACCCCGTCGATCGGATCCTCGTCAAATCGACCGTCGGCGTCGCTGTCGATAGGGATGTACTGGATCGGGACACATACGTAGGACACCTCGGCGCCGTCCAGCATCCAATCGTTGTCGCTGTCCATGTCGAGCGGATTCGTGGGGTTGAACGGGTAGGCGCTCCCGGGGTTGGGCTGGAAGCGTTCCTGGTAGTCGTTCAGCCCGTCGTGGTCGGTGTCCCGGTCGCACGGGTTGGTCTCCTTGGGCTGAGGCATGGCCGGTCCAAGAAGCGGGCTCGCTGCCCAGTCGAAGTCGCTGCGGAGGAAGTCGAAGTTCCCGTCATGGTTCTGATCCTCGTACCCGTCCAATAGGCCGTCGCCATCGGTATCTGGGTTCAGGGGGTTCATGCAGCCACAAGCAGGGTACGTCACCGTGATCCCGCGGCCGAGCTCATCGGCCGCCGGGATCATCCACTGGCGTAACGTCGAGAAGCCGAGCTTCTCGATCCCGTCGCCCACGGCGTCGCCGTCGGTGTCCGGCTGGTTGGGATTGGTCTCCGCCAGCGCGTCCCAAGAGCCGTCTCCGTCTTCGTCCTCGCCGAGGCCCTGCGGGTTGGGGTGTCCCCCCGTGCCTGCAGTACACAACGCGCAGGTCCCTGTATGGGACGGCGTCCGGCTGACTCCCCCGCCGTCACACAGGCCGTCACCGTCCGTGTCGGCCATGACAGGATTCGTCGGATTCGCGCCGAACAACTCAGCCGAGTCGAGGAGACCATCATCGTCGGTATCCGGGTCAAACGGATCGGTCGGGATCGGGCCGGTGCCGAGGACCTCACCTCCGTCGCTGCGCCCGTCGTTATCGGTGTCCCAGTCCAGCGGGTTGAGACCCATCTGGACCTCAACTCCGTCCTTCAGTCCGTCTCCGTCGGAATCTGGGTCTGCAATGCTGCTCAGGCTGTCGGAGACTAGCTCCTCCCCGTCCCCGCTCCCAAGCATAACTGTCTGGTACGGAGTATGCCCTGGCGTCCCGGCGTACTTGGTGCCCACCTTCAACGACGCCGAGACGAGGTTCGCGGCGGTGTCCATCCCGTCCGGGAGACCATCTCCGTCGGAGTCAGCGCAGTTGACGTAGCCGTCCGCTCCTCCATTGCAGCCCTGGTTGATCTCCAGAGCGTCTGGCAGCCCGTCGCCGTCCGTGTCGGCTTCAAGAGGGTTCGCATGATCGCGTGCATCCGGGAACGACCAAGTCGCCACCTCATCGCCGTCGGAGACCCCGTCCCCGTCGGTGTCTGGGTTGCACATCTGCGTCTGGTAGAGGTAGAGCTCGTCGCCGTCGCTCAGCCCATCCCCGTCGCTGTCGGCGAACTTAGGGTTGGGACAAGAGCAGGGAAGTGGCGCGTCCGCCGAGTATTGGCCGTTGGCAAGGTCCACCTCCTCGCCGTCGCCGAGGCCGTCGCCGTCCGTGTCCCCGCTGATGACACTCAGGCCCATGATTCCCTCCATGAAGGCCGGAATGCCGTCGAAGTCCAGGTCGAAGGAGAGGCCGTACGCCACCGCTTTGAGGCTGAAGGCAATCGGATCACCGAAGTCGAAGTCCGGGATCACGGCAACGATGTCACTCGCCAGGTTCAGCGCGAAGACCACGTTGTTGACGATCAGGATGGCCAGACCCGCGTCCCAGCATATTCCCGAGGGGGGCGTCTTCTGGATCGTGACGTAGTTGGCGCTCCCCGCGTGGGTACAGCCGCTTGGCGTGTAGGTCGCCGTGACCGCATGGAGGAAGGCGGTCGAATCGTCGACGTAGTACGTCGTCGTCGCCTTGCCGCTGCCGTCCACCGTGGACGTAGCTGGACTGACGTGGCCGGTCGCTGGGGTGCCGCCCTGATAGGCCCAGTCGATCGTCCCCTGAGGCGTGACCTTGGTGCCGTCCGAGGAGTCGCTCACGGTGGCCTCAAGCGTGTACGGGCCACTGCCCGAGGTTGTTATGGCGACTTGGGTTTGCCGCTTCTTGATCGTCAGCGAGGCAGTCCCCCTCGCCGTCAGGTGAACGCTGCTCCCGCCGTACGCAGCCTCGAGGTTGTGACTCAGTGAGCAGGGGTCGGTGGGCGTGTAGTTTACCGTGCATGATCCGTTGACCAACGAGCGGGAAGTCGCAGAGAAGTTCCCCGCGTTCGAGGAGGTGAAGGTCACAGTCCCCGACGGCACGTTGACCGGATCCGCGGAGCTCGCGTCCCTCACAGTCACCGTGATTGTGACCGTCTCATTGGCGAAGGCACTGCTCTTCGAGAGGACCAGACTAACGTTGCAGGGTCGCTTGTTGACTGCGGCTAGGTTGAAACTGCCGTTGCTTGCGCCGGAAGTGCCGTCGCCCGGGTAGCTGGCTCCGATGGTGTGAATCTCCGTGTCGGCCGCTGCGGACGTGGGAGTGTAGCTCGTCGAGCACGTCGATACCCCGCCTCCGGACGGCGCCAACGTGGGGCTCAAATCTCCGAAACTCCCACTCCCCGAGCTTGACAAGGAGACGTCGCCTGAAGGATTGTGCGCGCCGCCCGCATCGGTAACCGTGACAAGAACCACGGTCGGGTCATTGACGAGGACCGTAGCTGGCGAACAGGTCACCTCGGTCGTCGTCGCATCCGCGTATCCCAAGATCCCGATCGAGACGGACGCTACCAGGGCAAAGACCCACACCAGCGCTGGCAGGGATCGAGCGCCAACAAACCGCACCATTGTCGGTCCACCAGGACACTTCCCATTCATAAGTCTTCTGCGCATAGGACCTCCCACATACCTCTAGAAGACCACACCCATGCTCAAGGAGCCCTGGGTCAACCCGTTTCGAGCGAACGTCGCCTGGACGGAGATCACACCCGGCGGGAGTCGGAAGGTCAACTGGGTCGTCAGGCTGGCGAAACCGAACGTGGTACCGATCTGGGCGAACGTCACGCTCGTCCCCGCCGAGAAGAGGCCTTGACTCACAGACAGACGCGTCGACAGCCCAGTCAATCCTCGCTCGATACCGGTGAGGGTCAGCCCAACGCTTCCGGTCATCCCCGCCGCCAGGCTGAGTGACGTGGTGCAGTTGAAGGACAGGGAGCTCACCCCCATTAGGCCTGTATCACCCAGGTAGATGGAGCCCTGGAAGGATCCGTAGGTGAACGAGAGTGTGATCGCCCCCAGCTCCGGCACTGGAGTCGCGAACAGCGTGAGGCAGACACTCACCGTGGCCTGCTGAGGACACGCCCCGACGACCTTCACCAGATTGGCCGAGTAGCAGATCGTCCCAGAGGGAGTCTGCGTCGTGACCGGACCGGAGCAACCGGGAGCCATCCCGGTAAGCGTCGCGCTCAGGCTGAGCTGCCCATCGTAGAGGTTGAGGACCCCGGCGCATAAGTCGCCCAGATGGATGCCACTGATGGACAGGGTCTCGAACAGACTCCCCGGCGCGACCCGCCCGGCGGCCGAGTACCCTTTGACGCTCGTAGCTCCAAAGGACGCCCAGATGCCGGTGGTGCTCGAAACCGTCGTCGACAACGGAGCATGCCAAGAGATGGTGGTCAGGCAGCCCCAGGCGAAGCTCTGGTCTGAGTACTGGTACTCGAGCGGAACGAAAGCCGCCGACGGGTCGGGGAAGTTGTAGTCCTCGAACATCAGGAGCACCTTCATGCTCCACCCGGCGTAGGAACAGGATGCCGTCGCGCGCAGGGCGACGAAGAGCGGATCCGCAGGAGGAATAACGGCCGAGTTCGGCAGGTTGTTCACGTCGATGACCGATTCGAAGGGAACGGCGAACCACACCTCGGGGGAGAACGAGAACCCGTCCATCTTCAGGGCGTACGAGTCGAGCTCCTTAAGTTCCAGGTTGCCGATCAACACGAGGTGCTCTGGGCCGGCCATGTTCGTGGCGGCGTTGACAGTGAAGCTCGAGAAGCCGAGGTTGGCGTGAAGGTCGAGCTTCGAGGCCAGTCCGAACTCGAGCATCGCGAACTCACTCCACGTGTCGAGCGCGATGCCAGGCGTCAGTGTGGTGGGGATCCGGCGGGCGAGGATGTCCAGCCCGAACTGCCCCGACACCTGCCCGTGCGCTACCGTTCCCGCGAGGAGAACCGCCACGACCACAAGCAGGACCCCGCAGAAAGGCGCCTGACTCGCCACTGCCGGCGATTGTTGCAGGCCTGAGGAGCGCTTCCTGCATGAGTTCGCTGTGAGCCAGCCGATCCTTGCCATATACACCTCCAGAAGCGGACGTCTGTCCATCGTCACCGGGAACACCCTCCCTTGTCTCCGTTCCGCGAGGCAGCTACACTCAAGCTGAAGCAAAAGGCAAGGGGCACGCGACAAGCGCGATGTTTCCGCAGGCACGGATCAGCGTAGCGAATCGTGGCGCCCCTTTCCCCTTCTAGCTCCCGCTTAGGCGGGCCGTCGAGTCTCTATCCCCCTTCCGAATGCAAAAGAAAAACGCCCCATCCCTTGTGGATGAGACGTCTCATCAAACCCCGATTCCCGCATCGCCTCTAGCCCCCCCACGGCGAACACAGCCCACATTGTCCCTTCGGTAGTGCGGCAACCCACGGGGGGCCAGTCACTTTGCGCCGCCGCCTTTCGGCGGTTTTGCCTTTTCGAGGACACTCAACTATCCCAGGTATTAGCACAGTAGCACGTCCGCCCCCCCCTTGTCAAGGCCGCGCATTGCCTCACCAGGAGAGTACACAAAACGGGATCGTTGCCTCAGCCAAGAAAGGTACCCGAAGCGGACTGCTTACGACTTCAGGCCAAGAGCTCGCGCTACGGACGAAAGCTGACTCACTACCTCGCGGAGCCGGAACTCGATCTCCTGCAGTTTTTCACCGTAGCGGGCGAGTTGCCAGGTGATGATCTCGAGCTCAAGGGAGAGGGCCCTCAACTGAAGGTCAAGGACATCCCATTGGAGTCCAGCTTCCTGGGCGACCGCCCTCTCCCGCTCGGCGGCCATCTCCGTCTTGATGCGTTCCTCCACGTTGACCAAGGCTTCCACGGTGATTTCGGGTCCGCTCTCCGGTGTAACCATGACCGTCGTCGGCCTGCCGATCTTGCCCTGCAACCGAGCCAGTTCGGACTGCGTGGCCATTCGTTCGGACTCGATCTTCGATTCGAGGGCGGCGACCGCTGCGTCTCGCTCAGCGGTCAGCCGTGCCTCCCTCTCCGCCTGCAGCACAAGCGTCCCCCCGACCGCGAGAACCGCTGCTAGCGCACACGCGACGATCACCGCGAACTCCCACACGCGCTGCATCTCCCCCTCCTCTCCTCGCATTATAGGCGTTCCAGGCGAGATGTCAGATCCGAGCAGACACAGCCGCTTCTGCCCCGGAGATGACTCTCCGGAGGGCGGCACTAGGTGGCGGCCCCGAGCGTTCCCGAGAGGGCAGAGCAGCGCCGGGTCCTGTCAAGCAGGCATGTTCCCGAGCTTGACGCAGGAAGAGGCCAGTGACGCAGTGGTAGATCGGGGTTCCACTTCCCCAGGTATAACGTGCTCTCTCGGAAGGATCGAGCTTGAATGCCGGAACCGTGAGGACCTGCGCAGAGATCCCGAGCGAAAGTCCCCGGATCGCCTCTGCGCTCAACCCTGGGGAAGCTCCAGGCTCGTCCCGCCATGGGTACTGAAGAGGCCCTGCAAGGAGCGGTCTCTCGCGAGGCCTGACGCGACGGCCTGCTACCTCAGCTCTTCCCTGGTAGGAATCGACGCCCGCCCTTCCCCGTTCGCTCAGTCTTTCCGCTGCAAGGCAGGGACATGGACCATCGTCGTCACGCCTTCGCCGCAGGGCGAAGCTGGACGAGAACGATCCCGGCCGCGGCGATGCAAAACCCGAAGATCTCAACCGGGCCGGGTCTCTCTCCGAGGAAGAGGGCGGCGAGGACCGGAATCTCAACCATCATCGCCGTGTTGATCACGCTCGACTCCATCGCAGAGAGGACGCGCAAGGTGCGGTTCCAGAGAGTGAAGGCCAAGGCGGTGTTGACGACAGCAAGCCAGACCACGATGCCCCACCCCAACCATCCCAGCCGCGGTAGGCCCTCCCTGGCCAAGCCCACACCGAGGAGGAGCCCCGCTCCCACCCCCATGCTCGCCGTTGTCACGACGACGGGAGAGAGATCGCCCCGCCGGTTGACGGCGCGGCCAAGAAGCGAAGACCCCGCGTTCGCCAGGACCCCAAGCCCGGCAACGAGGAGTCCAATCGTCTCACCGCGGTGCACCGCCAGCGGGCCGAAGTAGACGCCGGCCCCGACCACGGCAAGGACTAGCCCGCCCCACTGGACGGGGACTGGCCTCTCGGAGAGAAGTCGGATGCCAAGAAGAGCGACGAGGGGCGAGGTCAGGCCGAGGAGGAGGTTCACCGTCACCGCGGGTAGGCGCTCCAACGCGACGAACTGCGCCCCTTGCGTCAGGGTGTAGAAGAGGATCCCAAGGAAGAGGATCTCCACCCATCCGCGCGCGGGGAGCTTCCGCAGGGCTGAGGTCCCACCGGCGCGGAGGAAGAACGGAACAAGGACGAGGGTCGCTAGGGCGTAGCGCAGGCCGGCGAAAGGGAGGGGCGGGATCTCCCGCAGGCCGACCTTGATGAGGACCCACGACGTCGACCAGAGGACCGTGACGAGAAGGGCGAGCAGGATAGCCGTCCTCCGCTCGTGGCCTGACCGGCTCCCATCCACACTCTTTCCTCCGAACCCACCGAGCGGCCGCCTTCGCGCGCCAACGGGCGCCGAGCGAGGCCGTCCTCGTCCATGCGACTCGCTCGTCAAGCACGTGGAGCCTCAATTGACCAGCGTCCTCACACGTACGAACCCAACCCCGAACGCCCCACCCGAGCGCGAGAGCGAGACCAGTCCCGGCGCCCCCAATCGACGATCCACTGCCGGCCCAGTCTAACCGATCTCCGACGGTGGAGGCCGGGGCTGCGGGCGGCAAGAGCCACTTCAACCCTGGCTCGGTGGCTGCCAGAAGTGCGCGGATCCCCTCCGCCCAAGGGCAAGCGAGAGTCCCAGGATCGTCCCGCCAGGGATACAGACACATTATCTGTAGCGCCTTTCGACGCTTGATCCGCGTTGCTGTCGGTGGCTCTTGCCTCCGGTGTGCACCAGTCTCATGGCAGGGCGCGTGCTTCTTGTGCCTTCGGAGAAAGAGACAGGCAGGGGCCTTCTCCCCTGCCTGCGGCTCCGGCGAAGAATCACCAGAAGACCTTTGTGCGACTGAGCGATCGCACGTGGTCTCGGGTCACGTTGCACCTTGGGGCGGTTCCCGCGGCCGCCCGCCGCTGCTTGCTACCGGGTCAGAGAGCCAGGATTCACGTAGATCTTCGAGTCCAGAATCCCTTTCGCGAAGAGATACAGACGCCCGGAGAACGTAGCGGCCGCTAGAGAAGCATTGGTTAGGCTTCCGACCTCGTCTGCCGGGCTGCCAGGAACCTCATCCCACGTGGTCCACGTGACTGCGTCAACCGAGGAGCTCATGTAGATCTTCGCGTCCAACCCTTTCGCGAAGAGATACAGACTCTTGAACGCAGCGGCCGCTAGAGGAGCGTTCGTCAGGCCACCGCTAGGAGAGAGGCCCCAGTCAGTCCACGTGACTCCGTCACCCGTGGAGCTCACGTAGATCTTTGGAGCCAGAATGCTCTTCGCGAATAGATAAAGGCGCCCAGAGAACACCACGGCCGCCGGAGAAACGTCCGTCACGCCGCCGCCAGGAACCCCACTCCACCCGGTCCACATGACCCCGTCGCCCGTGGAGTTCACGTACATCTTCGAGTCAAGGCTCTTCGCGAAGAGACAGAGACGTCCCGAGAACAGAACGGCCGCCAGAGGAGCGTTCGTCACGCCGTGGCCGGGAACCTCACTCCACCCGGCCCACGTGACTCCGTCACCCGTGGAGTTCACGTAGATCAGTGTATCCAGAATGCCTTTTGTAAAGAGGTATAGACGCCCCGAGAACACAACGGCAGCCAGGGCAACGTCCGTGAAGCCGTTGCCGGGAACCTCATTCCACCCGGCCCACGTGACTCCGTCAGCCGTGGAGTTCACGTAGATTCTCATATCGAGGAGGCCCTTGGCAAAGAGGTACAGGTGCCCCGAAAACTCGACTGCCGTTAGCGCCGCGTCTGTGGTGCGATCTCCTGGCACTTGAGTCCACCCTGCGAAAGTAAGCGATTCAGCCCCCACTACGATGCCTGCGACACCTGAGAGCAAGAGAACTCCGACGACAACGAACGCCACTACGCCTTTGGTCATTTCCGGCACCTCCTATTCTTCGTGACTCATACTAGACATCTTACTCCACGCGGCCAAGGGAGGGCCGCTTGCCCTGAGAGGATCATGCCTTCGCAGGCTTGTCAAGCAACTCACAATGGGGTGAAGTTGATCCACGCCGCCCCGATGACCTGCCCCGGAAGCCGGTCCAAGGCAAATGCCAGGATCGGCACATAGAATCCACGCCGGCAGACCGGTCTCTGTGCCAGTCTACCACCCCTCTTGGTCGAAGGCGTCTCACCAACTCGGGCCCCGCGTCGCGCTGATTCTCACTCTCACGGTACGGAAGCCGGCGATGCCACCCAGCCGTCCCGTGACCTCGACAACGCTCCAACTAGCCAGAGCATCGAACACGCCACCCTCTCCGAGATCCCCGCCGAGCTGCTGAAGCGCGCTGTCCAAGGCCTCCTGCAGGTTGCCGGTGAGTGATTCCCCGTCGTAGTAGCGGGTCGTCATCTCATTGGGCTCCTGGAACAGATTGCAGGAAGCAAGAACGAGGGCGACGAGCGCAATCCCAACGACGACGGTAACCCTACGCAACGTCATGTCGATCACCCCTCTTTCGGTCACACCGTAGTAGCGGGGAATGCATCTGCCAAGTCCGCACCTCCGTTGAGCTGCGGCGGCGATCCGCGCCAGAGATCCTGCAAGGTCCACCTAACA
>Ga0315286_10000240_pt1 | contig 43345 bp, 36 predicted proteins | sample YL17G10_0_MG_FD_205038 | JGI IMG/M metagenome (GOLD analysis project Ga0315286, IMG submission 205038) | Sediment microbial communities from Yellowstone Lake, YNP, Wyoming, USA - YL17G10_0 | ecosystem: Environmental > Aquatic > Freshwater > Lake > Sediment | place: USA: Wyoming | collected...
GTCCAGTCCGTCGGGCCCGCCATGGAGCGCGGCCGGCGGCTCGTGCTCCCGGATCTCGGGCGGAAGCTCGGTCATCTCGGCGGACGTGATGTAGGGCGGGTTGCTCACGATCGCGGCGACGAGCGGCGACCCGGGCCCCGCACCGGCATCGACGCTGGGGGGTACGCGCACCCCGGAGAGCAGGTCGCCACACAAGAGAGCCGGCTCGGGCAACCCATTCAGACGCGCGTTCTCCGCGGCGTAGCCGAGGGCGACCGGTGAGACATCGATCCCGAGCGGACGGAACCAGACCTGGGGAGTGCCCGGGTCGTCGTTCTGCGCCAGGAGCATGTGGGCCGCTTCGTAGATCAGCGCCAGCAGAATCGCACCCGATCCGACACCGACGTCGATGACCCACGGCAGCGGCGTGGCCCGCGGAGCCCGCTGCCACCAGCGTCCGAGCGCTTCCCCCGCGATCTCCACGAGAACTTCGGTCTCGGAGCGCGGGATGAGCACGCCCGGCCCCACGCGCAGCGTCAGCTCACGAAAGGCGGCCGTGCCGAGGACGTACTGCAGCGGCTCGCCCGAGAGCCGCCGGCCGAGCAACTCGTTCAGGAGAGCCCTTTCCTCCTCGGTGGGTGGGTACTCGGGGTGCGTGAGAAGGAAGGTGCGGGAACGCCGGATCGCCTGGGCCAATAGCAGCTCGGCCTCGAAGCGCGGGTTGCCCGCGCCGATTTCGCGGAGGGCGCGGGCCGCCTCGGCGATCCACCGGTCGATCACGGACCCGATGCCCGCATGGGCGGCCCCCCCGTGCTTCCCGTGCCGCGCGGCGCCGCGCCAGCCCGGGCGTGGCTAGAAACGGATGCCGGCCAGGAAATAGAGCGCCTCGTTCATCGTTTTCAGCTCTACCTCGTCCACCAGGGTCTGATCCCCATTCTCGACGTCCTTCGCGATGGCGGCCAAGCCGCGCGAATACCGTGCTTCGAAGAAGAACCCGCCCCCGCTCGAGTTCGGGATTTCCACTCCGGCACCGAGCACAGAGCCGTAGTCGAGGCTCTCGTGGTCATCCTTGACGTCCATGTCGTCTGCCGCACCGGATGTCTCCACCTTGGCGGAGACGAGATAGCCGACTTCTCCGCCACCGAGGACGTAGGGGGCCACCGACTGCCCCGGCATGCGCAGCCGCAGCACCGGGGAGACGATCGCGTAGTCGAACTTCCAGTCCTGCTTGACCACCTGATCGCCGAACGACGCGCCCTCCCAGTGGGCTACCTTCATCATGTACATGCCGTCGACATCGAAACTCAAGGCCGGGAAGAGGGCGAAGCCGAGCGTAAGCCCACCACCGAAGCCCATCCGGCGTTCCAGAGCCGTGGTATCGATCTCCGGATCGTACTTGAATTGCGCCAGGTCGACGCCACCCTTGAGGCCGAAAGTCATCGATTTCGCCTCCGCACCCGTCGCCGCGAGCAGCAGCAACGTCATGCAAACCACGACTGCAGTTCGAAACTTCATCCCGCGCCTCCCGGGTTGCGACTCGTTCCGGCCCGGGTTCCGGGGGCCCCCGCGCTACTAGCATGCCGGCGCGGTTCGGGCAACTCGAACTTCGCGACTTTCGAGGTCACCGGCGGTGCGTGCTCGTGGCTTGCCAGCCGAGGGCACGGCCGTTAGCATCCCCCAAAGCGGACGGGCGCCCCGCGGCGTCGCGGCCGCCTTTGCCGGGCTATCTACGCAGGAGGACCCGCGTGGCCACTCGCGACAAACCCGCAGCTCTCCTTCCCCAGCCCTACATCGCTTCCACGACCATCATGCGCGAGTTCACCGTGCGCGCGGTCATCATGGGAACGATCCTGGGCCTCATCTTCGGCGCCTCCTCGCTCTACCTGGTGCTCAAGGTCGGGCTGACGGTGAGCGCCTCGATCCCGGTGGCGGTGATCTCGATCACGCTTTTCCGCCTGGCGTCGAAGTTTGGCCTGCGCGACGCGACGATCCTCGAGAACAACATCGTCCAGACCGCCGGCTCGGCGGGGGAATCGATCGCCTTCGGCATCGGCGTCACGATGCCCGCGATCATGATCCTGGGCTTCAACCTCGAGCTGACGCGCGTGATGCTGGTCGCGGTGCTCGGCGGCCTCCTCGGCATTCTTATGATGATCCCGCTCCGCCGCGCGCTGATCGTGCAGCAGCACGGGGTGCTGAAGTACCCCGAGGGAACCGCCTGCGCCGAGGTGCTGAAGGCGGGCGCGTCGGCGGAATCGCGGGAAATGGCGTCCGAAGCGGCCAAGGCAGAGGAGCGCGCCGCCGCGGCCGCGGGCCTCATGTCCGGCACCAGCGGCCGGACGATCTTCACCGGCTTCGGAATCGGACTGCTCTACAAGACGCTGATGGTCGCGCTGAAGGGCTGGAAGGACACGCCGGAGAAGATCTTCGGCGCGCCGTTCAAGGCGGGCTCGATCTCGGCCGAGATCTCCCCCGAGTTGCTCGGCGTCGGCTACATCATCGGCCCGAAAATCTCCTCCGTCATGTGCGGCGGCGGCGTGCTGGCGTATCTGCTGCTCATCCCGTTGATCAAGTTCTTCGGCGACGCCATCCCCGGCGCGCTCCCGCCGGGCACGATCCCGATCTCCCAGATGACGCCGCACCAGATCCGCGGCGCCTACATCCTCTACATCGGCGCCGGCGCGGTCGCGGCGGGCGGGATCATCAGCCTGGGGCGCTCGCTGCCGATCATCTGGAGCGGCATCCGGGAGGGTCTGCGCGACGTGGGCGCCGGGGCCCGGGGCGGAGCCGACGTGCACCGCACCGAGCACGATCTGCCGATGAAGGTGGTCTTCCTCGGCAGCCTCGCGCTGATCGTGGCCATCATGCTCGCGCGACCGCTCCACATGAACATCCTAGGCGCGGTCATGATCGTTCTCTTCGGGTTCCTCTTCGTGACCGTGTCATCGCGGCTGACGGGCGAGATCGGTTCCTCTTCGAACCCGATCTCGGGCATGACGGTGGCGACGCTGCTCCTCACCTGCTTGATCTTCCTGATCGTCGGCTGGACCGGGGGCACGCACTACGTGACCGCGCTCTCCGTCGGAGCCATCGTCTGCATCGCCGCCTCGAACGGCGGTACGACCTCCCAGGATCTGAAGACCGGCTTCCTGGTCGGCGCCACGCCGCGATTGCAGCAGATGTCGATCCTGATCGGGGCGCTGGCGTCCGCGCTCCTGCTCGGTCCGATCCTGCTCAAGCTGAACGACGCGGCGACAGTCTACGTGCCCATCGAACAGGTCGCGCCCGGGCTGCGCACCGATCCCGGGCCGCTGCACCTGACCGAGCACGTGCGGGGCCCGCAGGCGCGCGGCGATTCCCGCGAGTACCGCGTCTGGCAGAAGCGCGGGACCGAAGGCGGGCCGGAAGGCAAGTACCTGGTCGACAACACGGGACAGGCGGTCTATCTCATCGATCCGGGCATCAACGGCTCCTACACCACACGTCCCGACGGCACGACGGTGCGCAAGTTCGACGCGCCCAAGGCGACCCTCATGTCCTACATCATCCGCGGCATCCTCGATCGGCAGCTGCCCTGGGGGCTGATCCTCTTCGGCGTGATGATCGCGATCATCCTCGAGATGTCGGGGATCCCCTCCCTGGCGTTCGCGGTCGGGGTCTACCTACCGCTCTCGTCCTCCACGCCGATCTTCGTCGGCGGCATGATCCGCTGGCTCGTCGACAAGTCGCGGCGGCGCGAGCTGCGCGGGGTCGAGGTGACCGAGGAGCAGCTCGCGGCGGAGAGCGACAAGAGCCCCGGCGTGCTGATGGCCTCCGGCTACATCGCGGGCGGCGCGATCGCCGGGATCATCATCGCCTTCATGGCCGGCGTCCTGATGAAGGTCGACGACTCCCTCACCCGCTGGTCGGGCGCGCACAACCCGTTCTTCGGCGGGGGGAGCGCGGACCTGCTGGCGATGGTGCCGTTCGTGATTCTGAGTGTCGTGCTCTACCTGACGGCGCGGGAGAAGATGCTGTCGGGAAGGACGGCGAAGGTGAAGTAGGGCCCGTCAACCACTACGCCGCCGATGCGACAGGCGGGAGACCATCGGGCCCAGGGATCGAATCCCGCACGGTCGATGCGCGGCACCGCTGACCCGCTTTGCCCGAAGAGAGAGCCGTTCAGTATCCCGGTTGCTTCGGTCGCCCCCGACGGCGGCTCTCCATTCCCTGAGCCCCGTAACCGTCAAATGACAAGGCAACCCTCGTGCCACGCTGAAGCGCGTCGGAGAGACCGGACCCGCGGATTGCCGGCCGAGTCCCGGCGGACTTCATCCGTCGCAGGTCCTGGAGGATTCGGTCGACGTCCTCAGGATCCTCGGGTCGGTAGCGACCTCGCTCCCACTCGGCGCGGATGGCGACGAGCCGGGCAAGTTCGCCGCGCTCTCGTGCGACAGATCGCTGCGCAGGGCAGCCCGCAACGCCGCCGCTATCGCACGGTCTATCAAGTCGCGGCTCAGCCGCGCGCCCACACCCCGCGTCGCCGGAACCAGAGCGCCACGTTCACCAGCGAGATCAGGACCGGCACCTCGACTAGCGGCCCGATCACCGCGGCGAACGCCACACCGGATTGGATCCCGAAGACCGCCACCGCCACCGCGATCGCAAGCTCGAAGTTGTTGCTCGCCGCGGTGAAAGCGATCGTGGTCGTCTTGGCGTAGTTCGCACCGATCCGCCGCCCCATCCAGAAGGAAATGAAGAACATCACCACGAAGTAGATGAGCAGCGGGATCGCGATGCGCACGACGTCCAGCGGGATCTTGACGATGTACTCGCCCTTCAGCGAGAACATGACCCCGATGGTGAAGAGCAGCGCGATCAGCGTGATCGGAGAGATGCGCGGGATGAACTTCCGCTCGTACCACTCGCGTCCCTTGACGCGCAGGCCGATGAAGCGCGTCAGCATCCCGGCGATGAAGGGAATCCCGAGGTAGATGAAGACACTCTTGGCGATCTGGCCGATGGTGATGTGCACCACGGTGCCTTTCAGTCCGAACCAGACCGGGACCACGGTGATGAAAACGTAGGCGTAGACCGAGTAGAACAGCACCTGGAAGATGCTGTTGAACGCCACCAGGCCCGCGGCATACTCGCGGTCCCCTTGGGCCAGATCATTCCAGACGATCACCATCGCGATGCAGCGCGCCAGGCCGATCAGGATCAAGCCGACCATGTACTCCGGGTACCCGCGCAGGAAGACAATCGCCAGCAGGAGCATCAGGATCGGGCCGATCACCCAGTTCTGAACCAGGGAGAGCCCCAGCACCCGGGTGTTGCGGAAGACGTCGCCCAACTCCTCGTACCGTACCTTCGCCAGCGGCGGGTACATCATCAGGATCAGCCCGACCGCGATCGGAATCGAGGTCGTCCCGACCTGGAAGCGCGTGATGAGGCTCGTGACGGACGGGGCGAAGTAGCCGAGCCCGACGCCGACGGCCATGGCGAGAAAGATCCAGAGCGTCAGGAAGCGGTCCAGAAACGACAACCGACCCGCGCTCCCCGCCTCGGGTCTTCCCCCGTCGTCGCCTCGCGCGATCGCCGATGCTTCCGAGCGCCGCTCCATCGAGTCACGCCTCCCGCATGGGCATCCCCTTATCGCCACTCGAACGGGTTCCAGGTCGAATCGGCGGGACTCGACGCCGTTGGATCGCATCTCAGCGCCTCACCCGCGGCCAGGAAGCCGGCCCGGACAATGAGCACCGCGGGAATCGCCTCATAGGTCTGCGTGCCCACGGACACCGTCCGGCATTCCGCGCCGGCGCAGGCATCACAGCAGGGGCTGGATGCCGTCCCCGCCCCCAGCCACTCCTCGAGGGAGCGATCGCCGACCCAGATGCGATTCGACTCCAGGGGGGCCTTCCGGAAGGCGGCCTCGTCGATGCGTTCGGTCTCGAGCCGCACCTCGATTCCCACCGGGCCCAGTGAGCGCCGGAGGTGTGCAACGGCCCGGTGCACTTCCTGCTCGGTCGTCGCGCAGCGCGGGCACGTCTCGTCGGAAGCATCGACAAGTCGCTGCCATCGGATCGTGAGTGTCTGCATGGGAAGGCCCTCTGTGAGGTGGGGCATCGGAGTGGCGCAGCCTCCAAGCAGAATGGCCGACGCGCAACTCACGAACCAGAGACGCACGTGATTCCCCACGATGGGAAGGGAGACGTTCACGGCTGGCCCCGGACGTTGTCGACCCCCACGCAGCATCCATCCTCCAGCCGCAGGTGATGGCTGCCCATCTGTGCGGCCTCCGGGCTGTGCGTCACCATGACCACCGTGCGGCCTTCCTTTTCGTTCAGCTCGCGCAGGATGCCCAGGATCCCGCGCGACAGCGCCGGATCCAGATTGCCCGTCGGCTCATCGGCGAGGATCACCTCGGGATCGTTCCCCAGAGCCCGCGCGATCGCGACCCTTTGCTGCTGGCCCACCGAGAGCTCGCGCGGCAGATGGTTCGCGCGGTCCGCCAGACCGACGCGATCCAGCAGGGTCTTGGCGCGTTCCGTGTGGCTCGAGCCCGTGCCGTTGGCAAAGACCATCGGGACCATGATGTTCTCCAGCGCGCTCAAGTAGGGGATCAGGTTGAACGTCTGGAGGACGAAGCCGACCTTCCGGTTCCGGTATTCCGCGAGCCGGGCCTCGCTCAGGCGGCTGAGCTCCACGCCCTTGAAGTCGATGCGCCCCGCCGTCACCCGAATGAGACCGCCGAGCGTCAGCAGCAGGGTCGTCTTGCCCGATCCTGAGGGCCCGGTGACAGTGAGGAAGCTGCCGGTTTCGACCGTCAGCGTCACGTCACGGAGCGCATCCACCGATCCCCGGCGCCCGCGGTAGGTCTTTCTCACACCTTCCAAAGAAAACACGGCTAGTACTCCTGTAGGATGAGCGCCGGATCGAAGCGCGTCGCGCGGTGCACCGGATACCAGCTCCCGAACAGCGCGATCGCCACCGCGATCAGGATCGACCAGAGAAGGTAGATCGGGATCGGATCGACCCGCAGACCCGCCAGCTCGGGACCCAGGATCAACGCGGAGCCGGTGCCTAGGAAGTATCCGATCACGCCGCCGACCAGCCCCAGCACCGCCGACTTCATCAGGAAGAGCCGATAGATGGCCGAACGCCGCGCGCCCACGGTCATCAGCGTGCCGATCTCCCGCCGCCGCTCCTCGACATTGGCCCACATGTAGTTCGCGATCGAGATCGACCCGACCACGACGATGATGACCAGCAGGATCAGCGAGACCTTGGCCATCAGGCGGTTGGTCTCGATCTGCGTGTTCACGATCTGTCCGATGGTGGTGATGCGCGTGTCGGGCAGGATGTTGCGCAACTTGCCCAGCAGCCCGTCGGAGATCGCGGAACAACAGCCCATGATCTCGATCGCACTCACCTGCGGACCGATCCCGAGGAGTTCCTGCACCACATGAAGATGCGCGTAGATCCGATTGTCGTCGATCGTCCCGGTCTCCGGCAGGACGCGGGCGGCACGAAAATCGCGCCCCTCGATGGTGACCCGCGCGCCCTCGGTCACGCCCAGGCGCTCGGCCGCGATGCTGCCGACGAGCAACTCGTCCGGGGCCAAGGCATCGATCGCCTTGCGCTGCAGGCGCTCGTCGACGTAGGAGGGCCCGGCCTTCGTCTCCGGGTTCGGCCCGCACGCCGCCGCCAGCTCATCCCCGAACAGGCCCGCGCTCTGCCAGATCGGCTTTGACGCCAGTTCGTTCGCCGGCAGCACCCCCGTGAGGATGATCGGAACCGCGCCGACCTTGACGCGCCGGGTCAGTTTCGGCGAGAGGTTGTCCACGCCCGGAAGCATGGAAGTGGCGACCCGCTCCACATACTCCTCCGGGAAGGTCGGTGCGTCGATGTCCGCGGTGTAGTAGTCATCCACCGAAGCCGCTTGCGGCAGCACGAGAATGTTCGCGCCCAGGTTGTCCAGCTTGATCTTCACGGCGCGCTCGGAGACGGCCGCTACGGACTGGATCCCTACGATGACCGCGATGCCGAGCGTGATCGCCAGGAGCCCCGAGACCATGCGCGTCTTGCGCAGCCACAGTTCCTTCCAGAGGATGGTGCGAAGCTTCATGTTGTCGTCCCCCTCACTTCTTCGGGGGGGCGCAGGACTGGCTTCCGCCGGCCACGGTCGAGGGACAGCACCCACCGGCCTTCTTGGCCGCCGCCTGCACGAGATCCGCGGCCGCGACCGCGCCGGTGTAGTTGCCGGTGATCTGTCCCTGGCTATTTACCACGAGGATCACGGGATCGGCCGACGCCAAGTCGACCTTGAGCGAGGTCAGGAAAGGGACCTCGGCCGGATCGTCCATGTCGATCGCGACCACGACCGACTTCCCGCCCGCCTGATCGCACGCGGCGGTGCAGGTGGCCAGCGCCGCGGCCTGCCCGCGCATGCCCTTGCGGCTCACCTCGATGAAGACCGCCTCGCCGCTCTGCAGGCACTGCATGATCTCGGCCTTCTTCGGCGAAGGGACCATCGCCACCAAGCGCTCCGCTGTTCCATTGGCCGCGATCAGGCCGCCGGCAAGCGTGCCGTTGCGGGCGATCACGAGGATGAGGGGAATCGGCGCACCGGCCAGGCGGTACTGCGCGACCAGATCAGCGTTTGCCGGATCGGCGCGGTCCAGCTCCAGCATGGTGGATTCCTTGACCTGCTTCATCGCCAGACGGATCAGGTCGCGCGCTTCCGCCACATTCGCTGCGGCGGGCTCGCTGACCAGCACGAACGCGATCTTCTGCTTCTCCGCAGCCTTCGCCAGGTCCTGCCTAAGGGACGCCCCCGCGACCGATGCCAGACCCCATAGCAGAAGGACCCCGAAAACCCCTAGGCGCGTACGCATGATGCTCTCCCCTCCACGGCGCTTCGCGTGCGCCGTTCCTGCGACCTTGTCCCGTTCCGGGCAATCCCCGGGCAGCATCCGCCCGTCTTCCTGAGCCTCGCGGCCCGGCGGCGGTCGGCAACCATGCCGGGGACACCTACGAAGCACTGCTCCAGGCACTCCAGGAGCTTCCGATGAAACACCGATCGCGGCAAACTCAGCCGGTAGAAGATCCACAACCCCTGCCGACGGCAATCGACCAGACCGGCCTGGCGCAGGTAGATCAGATGACGCGAGGCCTTCGCCTGCGGGATACGAAGGATCTGGGTGATGTCGCTCACGCAGAGTTCATCACCGCGCACCGCCTGCAGCAGGCGCAGGCGCGTCGGGTCGGCGAACGCCCGGAACATCTTTTCGATTCGGGTGGGTGTCATCTCTCCTCATATATTCGGATAGGTGATTATAGTTCCTGACGCGTTTCACCGTCAAGCGAACCCCAGCGGGGATACGCGAGCCGGTCTGGCCCTACGGACGTCCCTCAACGCGGCCTCCGGACGGCGCGCCATCAGGACGCTGGTGCCCGGCTCAAGATCCGGCCGGAGCCGGGAGGCCGGCCTCGGCCGGCAGTCAGCTCTTGGATACCAGGACGGCGGTCGAACGCATCCGAGCGGCCTATGTCACGGATATAGTGTTCTCATGCATCAAGATACGTACCTTCCGGGGCGGGGATCCTCATACTGTCGATCCTCGGTCCGCGCCCGTCTCATCCTCGCGGCCTCTGCCCCTGCGCATCCCGCCCCGTCCGGCGTTTGACGCAACCCTGCCCCCTCGCGCCTCGAACACCGCAAGTCCTTGCGGATCTGCGGTTCAGACAGTAGCTCGCCCCGATCCGGCGGACCCGGGTTGAAGTACAATGCTCCCCGTTGGGCACATGGGTGGCCCTGCCCTCGCATTCGTGTGCGACTTCGAGGCGCTCCCCACCACCTACTACTACTTCTACGGCATGCAGAACATCGGTGGCTACTATCCGGGCGTCACGTTCGGACCCACGGTCTACATCCTGGACGCGGTCATCGGCGGCTACAACTACGGCGGTTATCCGCCCTGCAGCTGGAGCGCCGTGGCGGTGTCAATCGGCACGAACTACATCCGTGCCGATTTCGACCAGGTGACGGACCATGTGTCGGTCTGCTACACCGAGGGCCTGGGCAACGGCCTCTGGCTGGACGCCTACAACTCGGGTGGCTCGCTGATCGGGTCGGACAACGGGCCGACGAACTACGGGACGACAGGGGTTCTCGAGGTGAACGTGGCCAACATCGCATACGTGCTCATCCACAACGAGGGCGACTACTTCACCATCGACGACTTCACGTTCAACGAGGGTCCGACTCCGGCTGAGACCTGGGGCTCCATCAAGAGTCTCTTCCGCTAGCCGTGGATTCAGACCTGCGATCTCGCCGGTCCGACGGGTCAGGAAAAGCCTCCGGCTCCATGCCGGGGCTTTTCACATCTCCGCGTCGGGAGCTGTCGGGTCCGTCGCTCATCCCGTGCCGCGCTCGCGCGCCAGCTTCCGCATGTCGAAGAGCAGGATGCAGCCGCCGATGATCGCGCCCAGCACGGTCGTGAAGAAGCGCCACAGCAGCGTGTAGACGACCAGCAGCTCCTTCGGCAGCACCGTCGCCATCAGCCAGATTGAGGACATTTCGGCCACCCCGGAGGCGCCCGGCGTGGGGGCGAAGTAGATCAGCCCGAGCTGGACGCACTGCAGCCCCAGGAAGACGTCATAGGGTACCGGGTGCCCCAACGCACGGACGATCACATACCCGATCGTGTACTTGTTGAAAAACAGGGCCAGCGTGAGGAGAACGATCGCCGCCAGCGCGCCCCTGCCGCGGCGCAGCGTGTGCCGCAGCGCCTCGCGGAAATGAACGATGCCGTCTTCGAGGGCGGCGATGACGTGATCCCGCGAGCGCGCCAGTCGGTGGCTCCGCATCAGTAGACGGTCGTAGACTCCGCGCACCGCCGCCAGGGTCGCATGCGGGAAGGCCATGGCCGCCAGCACCAGCAGAATCACGATCACCAGCACCCCGAACCCGTACCGGATCGCGTCGATCACCCCCGCCGAAAAGAGCCCGCGAGGCAGCAGGACCATTGCCGCGATGCTGGAGGCGAGGAAGAAGACCAGGGTACCGCCGAAATTGATGAGCGAGGCGAGCATCCCTTCGGACACGCGCGCGCCGCAGCGCCAGAGGATGTAGATCTGGGCCGGCCCGCCGCCGGTCTGGAACGGGGTCGCGGCGCCCAGGAAGATGTTGGCCCAGTTGGCCCGTATGTTGTTCCACAGAGAAACCCGCGTGAGGATCCGGCCATTGAAGAGGACCCGGTAGCGCAGCCCCCCCAGAACGTAGTCGGCAAGGACCAGCGGCGGGATCAGCGCGATGAAGCGCCAATCGAGATGCCGGAGCAGCGCCCGCGCGCTTGCTGGCGCCTTCCACCAGAAACCGATGACGATCGCCGCCACCGAGATCAGGACGAAAAGCTGGATCCCGCGCGCCAGCGCCTTGGTTGACGGCAGGCGCACGCCGGTCGGTTCGGGGACGGTGTTCGACGCGCCGTCCCCCGGCACCGCCTCAGAGGAGCGATCGGCCATCGGTTCCTTCCACCGGCGGCAGACCGAGCCATGCGAGCGTCGTCGGGAAGAGATCCGCCGTGCGGGCCGGTCCCGGTGTCCAACCGGTTCGGTTGTAGATCACCGGCACATGCATGTGATCGCGATGCAGCGAGCCGTGCGAGCCGTGGTGCTCGGGCCACTCGAATGCCTCGCGCAGGTCGTAGCCCGAGCGCGAGACGACGACCAGGTCCCCGCTGCGCGAACTCGCGAAGAGCTGATCGAGCTGCACCAGCGCGTCCGGGTAGTCGGAGTCGAAGGTCGCTTCCAGCGAGGCGCGTTCGCCGAGCGGCGTGGCGAGCCGACCCAGACCGAACGGGTCGCCGTTGCGCGGGTGGTAGGTCGTGCCCTGCGCGGTGCGCCGAATCGTCGCCTCCCCCCGGGGCGAGGCGATCTCGTAGGTGCGGTCCGCGCCGCGCCAGGCGAGGAAATCGATCTCCTCGCGCGCGAGAAGCTCGTCCCAAATCGGGCCGAGCGCGTCGCGCACGCGGGATCCGACGAGCGGTTCGGCAAGGTGTCCGCCGCGCGCCGCTTCCTTCAGGAAGTAGATCTGCCCGACCGCGTTGCCCGAGATCATCACCGACGCCTGCGGGCGGTTCTTCCAGAGGACCGGGTAGTAGAGCGTGCGGATGCCGCGCCGGTCGAGGTACTGCGCCAGATCGAGGTGTCGCCCGGTCGCGCTCATGCCGTGATCCGAGGTGAGGATGAGCAGCGTGTCGTCCCAGCGTCCCTGGCGCTTCAGCTTGGCGACGACCTGCCCGACGCTCGCGTCGACGTAGCGGTACCCGGCGAGCGTCTCCGGCGCGAACGGATCGCGCAGATGCGAGTAGCAGTCGACGTTGGTGAAGACGGCGAAGATGTAGTCGGGGTAGGCATCCAGGCAGCGCATCAGCCGCGCGTGAGCCAGACGATCCACCGGCACCCAGCGGTCGGTCAGATGCGCGCCAACGTACATCCAGGGCTTCGAGTGCTGCGTGAGATCGTGTCCGCGGGGCAGGCCGCGGGTCACCATCGAATAGATCGCGAACGGCCGGCGCGCGAGCTCGAAAATCGTCGGCCGCTCGGGCGGCAGATCGCGGTTCAGGAGCAGCGCCTCGGGGCCGTTGTAGCTGCGGAAGCGGTTGAGACCGAAGCGCCGCGCGTGGAACTCGGCCTTGTCGAGCCAGCGGATGCCCGGGATGTTGAGCGTCCCCGGGAAGCAACCGAGCAGGAACGGCAGGTGCGCCGGCCCGGTGGTCGAGGGCAGACACGACGACGCGAGCCGGAAGGTCCCCTCGGCCGTCACCTCGCGCCGAATGTTGGGCAGTTCGCCTTCGTCCAGCAAACGCCGGAAGACGTCGGGGCGCGCGCCGTCGACGAGGTAGACCAGCACCAGCGGGTCGCGCCGATTCATTGGGACAGGATAGGTGGCGCGAGATCGTAGTTCAAGCGATCGACCGGGTTGTGTGACCCGGAGGTCGCGGACCCGTCATCGCCCGGCCGCCACCGCCTCGCGCATCGCCTGCAGTTCCGCGGCACTGAAGTACCTCTCGATCGCGACCGGATCCCTGGCGTGGGCCTCGAGTATCTCTCCGCCTCGCGCGATCTGGGCCCCGCGATCGCCTTGCCTCAGCGTGACACTGTAGAGCAATCGCAGCGACGGCACATACCCGGGACAAAGATCGAGCGTGCGGCGCGCCCATTGCTTCGCTTCCTCCCAGCGCTCTTCCTGGAAATAGACCGAGGCGAGGTTGTGCGGCAACCGGGGATCGTTCGGATACGTCTTCATCCCCTCGAGCAGGACCCCCCGGCAGGGTTCCATCAATCCGTTCATCCCGAAGAGCATCGAAAGGTGCACGGGCGGGGGATGATCCCGGTAGTAGGGCGCCGGGTCGTCCGAGACGATCTCCCGGATCCGGCGCACGGAGGTCTCGCCATGATTGACCGCGATGAAGCCCCCGGTGTTGGCGAGCGACATAAAGAGCAGCAGCGGCACGAACGCCCATCGCCCCGAACGCGCGAGCCCCGCCAGATCTTCGGCCGCCGGGTCACGCTCCGACACGATCCAGGACGCCGTCCACACCAGGAGCGGCAGCCCGGCGAAGGCGATGATGTCCCAGTCCGCCGCGCCCAGAACCATCTTCATCGGCAGGAGGGCCGCGAGAGCGGGAAGGGCGACGGCCCCCAGATGCAGCTTCTGCGCGCCCAACGCGCGAGGGGTCGTGAAGATCGTTGCCAGGAGCGGAAGCCCGATCAGGGTCCCCGCGACGCCCGCCAGGAGCATCCCATTCACGCGCTCCCACCAGAGCACCGGGGAGAGCAGCGTGAGATCGCCCGCGCGCGAACTCCCATAGCCATGAAAGAGCCGGGGAAGCACCAGGGGCGCGGCGGCGGCCACCGCGATCAGGAGCGCCGCGATCCCCCGAACGGCGGTCGCGCTCACGTCCGCCAGAACCCATCCCGGTGAGCCGGCGCGCCCGCGCCGCAGCGACAGTAGGAGCGGCAGGGCGAAGAGAACCGAAACCGCGTGCATCGCGACCGCCAGAGCCAGCAGGAGCGCGGGTCGGGCCCAGGACCCGCCCCGCAGCGCTCGCAGCAGCCCCGCGAGATACGCGGTCACCAGGGCCATCGCCCAGGAGTAGGCTTCCACGTAGCCGCAGAAGAGCTGGACCGCACCGAGCGAGAGGAGCCCCAGGTGAATCGCGCCGCGCTGCAGCGCCGTCCGCCCCATGGACCGGGCGATGCTGACGGCGGCGATCGCGAACGGGAGGCCGGCCAGCGTATCGAAAACAGCCAAGCTCAGGCGCGGCTCCCACTGAAACCAATCACGGCCCAGGACGACCGCGCGGTGCGCCAGGAACATGGTGCCCCACTCGAAGGGCAGGACGCGGCCCTGGGTCGCCTGCTCCAGACGCAGCCCGTTGTCGCCCAGGAACACATAGCGGGATCGGAGGAGCCAGAAGAGGATCGTGATTCCAACCGGCACGAGGAGATCGCCGATTCGGCGGCGGGCGCGCGGATCTGCCGTGCCCGCCAGGATCCGCCCCCAGGCGGCGACCGCGGCCAGAATGAGGGCGCGCGCGTGACTCGAGAAGGCGAGCAGCGCCGCCGGCAACCAGAACGCAATCTGCGCCCACGCGGGCAGGTAGGTCGCGAAGTGCACCCCCCAGTTCCGCAGCCCGTGCAGCGGCCCCGGGCGATAGACCAGAAGGGCCGCCGCGACGAGGAGTGCGCCGGCGACGATCGGGACCGACCGCCGGGCCCTATTCCCCACGCAACCTCCGCTCCCGGTCGGTTACCCGCAGCGTCTCCACCATCTCGTCGATCTCGCCTTCCATGAAAACCGCCAGGTTGTGGATCGTGAGATTGATTCGATGGTCGGTGACGCGGTTCTGCGGAAAGTTGTAGGTGCGGATCTTGGCGCTCCGGTCGCCGGTCGAAACCATGCTGCGCCGTGCCGCGCTGATCTCCGCCTCCTGCTCGGCACGCTGCCGCTCGAGCAGCTTGGCGTAGAGCACCTTCAGCGCCTTCGCCTTGTTCTTCAGCTGCGATCGTTCGTCCTGGCACTGGACCACGATCCCGCTCGGCAGGTGGGTGATGCGCACCGCCGAATCGGTCGTGTTGACGCTCTGCCCACCCGGGCCGGAGGAGCGGAAGACGTCCACCCGCAACTCATCCGGGTTGATCTTGACGTCCACTTCCTCGGCTTCCGGCAGCACCGCGACCGACGCCGCGGAGGTGTGGATGCGCCCCGACGCCTCGGTCTCCGGCACGCGCTGCACGCGGTGCACCCCGCCCTCGAAGCGCAACTGGCCGAATGCCCCTTGGCCCTCGACCGCGAATACGATTTCCTTCACGCCGCCCAGCTCGGTCCGGTTCGAGTTCAGGATCTCGAGCCGGAATCCGCGACGCTCGGCGTACTTGGCGTACAAGCGAAAGAGATCGCCGGCGAACAGCGCCGCTTCCTCGCCGCCGGTGCCGGCGCGGATTTCCACGATCGCGTCCTTCTCGTCATCCGGGTCCGGCGGAACCAGTCGCTCGCGCAGTTCCTGACCCCGCTTCGCCTCGGCCACCTGCAGCGGGTCGAGCTCCGCCTTGGCGAGCGCGACCAGTTCCTCATCGCCCGAGTGCGCCAGGATCTCACGCACCTCCTCGAGCGCGGCGAGCGATTGCCGGTAGGCTTCCATCGCCTCGAGCAGGCCCGCCAGACGGGAGTGCTCGCGACCCACCTTCCGCATCTGACGGGAGTCGGAGAGGATCTTCGGGTCCGCCATTTGCTGCGCCAGCTCGCCGCAGCGCGTCCTCACCTCGTCGAAAGACCTGAGGAGTTCCGTGCCCATTCTGCCCTCGCCTGGCTCGCGCTCCAGCCCCTACAAACACAGAACCGCCCGGGTCCCTCGCGGGAGCCGGGCGGCGGGAATGTCGGTCGCGTTACTGGTCGGCGCTCGGGGCGGGAGCGGTCTCGGCCGGGGCCTCGGCTTCGGCCGTCACCGCCGCGGCGCCCCCCCGGTCCACCCCGTACTTCTTGCGGAAGCGCTCGACGCGCCCGGCGGTGTCGATCAGCTTCTGTTTGCCGGTGAAGAACGGGTGGCAATTGGAGCAGATCTCGATGGTCTGAGTGCCCCCCAGCGTCGAGCGGGTGGTGATGACGTTCCCGCAGACGCAGGTGATCGTCGTCTTGACATACCTGGGATGAATGCCCTTCTTCATCGCTCCGTCCTCTGCGTTGTCCCGGGGGCCGGCGGGCGCCGCGGCGGTCCCGCGCCGGATACCGCCCCGCGCCGCCTCGACCGGCTTGCGACCACGACTTCGGTCCGGGCCCCCGTGGCCCGGATGCGCGACTGATGATTCTACCCTACCCGTTCATCGATTCCAAGAACTTCCGGTTGGTCTTGGTGGCGCTCATTTTCTCGATCAGGAATTCCATCGCCTCGACCGGATTCATCTCGCTCAGGAACTTGCGCAGAATCCAGACCTTGCGCAGGTCACCGCTCGGGATCAGGAGCTCCTCGTGGCGCGTGCCGGAGCGGTTGAGGTCGATCGCCGGGAAGATCCGCTTGTCCGAGACCTTGCGGTCCAGGATCAGCTCCATGTTCCCGGTGCCCTTGAACTCCTCGAAAATGACGTCGTCCATGCGGCTGCCGGTCTCGATCAGCGCGGTCGCCATGATGGTGAGCGAACCGCCCTCCTCGATGTTCCGCGCCGCGCCGAAGAAGCGCTTTGGCCGGTGGAGCGCGTTCGAGTCGACGCCGCCGGAGAGGATCTTGCCGCTGTGCGGCACGACCGTGTTGTAGGCCCGGGCCAGACGGGTGATCGAGTCGAGCAGGATCACCACGTCGAGTTTGTGCTCCACCATGCGGCGCGCCTTCTCGATCACCATCTCGGCGACTTGCACGTGACGCTCCGCCGGCTCATCGAAGGTCGAGCTGATCACCTCGGCCGCGACCGTGCGCTCCATGTCGGTGACCTCTTCGGGCCGCTCGTCGATCAGGAGCACGATCACGCGCGCCTCGGGTGTGTTCTCGAGGATCGCGTTCGCCATTTTCTGCAGGATGATCGTCTTGCCCGCCTTGGGCGGCGAAACGATCAATCCGCGCTGGCCCTTCCCGACCGGACACAGGAGATCGATGATCCGCACCGTGAGGTCGCGGTTCTTCATCTCCAGGTTGAACTTCTCCATTGGGTAGAGCGGGGTGAGATTGTCAAAGAGCGTCTTGCTCTTCACCACCTCCGGGCTCTCGAAATTGACCGCCTCCACCCGCAGCAATGCGAAGTAGCGCTCGCCGTCCTTGGGCGGGCGCACCTGGCCCGAGACCGTGTCACCGGTACGCAGGTCGAAACGCTTGATCTGCGAGGGCGATACGTAGATGTCATCCGGGCTCGGCAGGTAGTTGTAGTCGGGCGAACGCAGGAAGCCGTAGCCCTCGGAAAGGATCTCCAACACCCCCTCGGCGAAGATCAGGCCACTCTGCTGCGTCTGCGCTTCGAGGATCTTGAACATCAAGTCCTGCTTGCGCAGCCCCGACGCGCCCTGGACGCCCATATCCTGGGCGGTCTTGACCAGCTCCGGGATCGTCCTTTTCTTCATCCCGGTCAGGTCCAGGCCCTTCAGTTCCTTGCCGCTCGCGGGAGTCGCGGTGGCGACGGATTCCTCGGTCTCAGCCGGTTCCTCGATCAACGCGGCCCGCTCCTGTTCGGCCATCGCGGACTTGCTCTGTCTCGGCGTCATGGCAGTTCAGCCGCCTCCTTCGACCTTTGAATGCCCTTGTGAATTGAACCAATATGAAACGGATCTATCCAAACCGTTGATCCGGCCGGCACGCCACCGTTCGTGCCCTGTGCGACCAAGCCGCCAGGAAAGCGCGAGGAGGGATTCAACCTCTCAACGTGCCGGGCAGGATTCCGTGGAGAGTCTCGAAATCGTCGGTGCCTTCCCGCACCTCCGTCATGCTAGCCATTCGCGTTCCACGCTGTCAATCGGCTTTTCCACCCTCGACCCCGGGCCGGTCCGACACCGCGGCCGCGGTTCGAACGTGGATCAGGGTCCGGTTGGCGTGGAATCCGGAGACTGCAATCGTGTGCGGAACGCCCGCCCCGCCTCCTCCAGCGGATCGGCCAGACGATCGCCGCGGGCGGTCTCCAGCGCCGGCGCCCCCCGCCGATCCTCCTCCATCCACTCGCGCGAAAACTCCCCCGACTCGATCTCCCTCAGGATATCGGCCATGCGCATTCGAACTTCAGCGCCCAGGATGCGTGGCCCGCGGGTGACGTCGCCGTAGAGCGCGGTGCGACTGATCCGCTCGCGCATCCCCGCGATGCCGTGGCGCGCGATCAGCTCCGCGGTAAGGCGCAGCTGGTGCACGCACTCCAGGTATGCCAGCGCCGGCGGGTATCCGGCGCGCGTCAGCGTCGTGAAAGCCGCACGGACCAGCGCGCTCAGGCCCCCGCAGAGCACCGCCTGCTCGCCGAAGAGATCGACCACGACCTCGTCGGCCACCGTCGTCTCGAGCACGCCCGCGCGCAGCGCGCCGATCGCTTGCGCCACCGCGAGGGCCCGGGCGCGCGCCGCGCCGCTGGCGTCGTGCCACACGGCGAGCAGTGCCGGCACGCCGCCGCCGCTCACGTACGCCGTCCGCACTTCCTCGCCCGGTCCCGCGGGCGCGACGAGAAAGACCTCCACCCACGGCGCGCGGCGCAGTTCCTGCCCGGCGGTGGTGAACTGCAACGCAAACCCGTGCGCGAAGCCGACGCGGCCAGGCTTCCCCGCCGCGCGCAACGCCGGATCCAGCGTCTCGCGCAGGAAGGTCGGCTGCACCTCGTCCGGCAGGAGACAGAGAAAGAGATCGCCCTCGCCGAGTGCGGCGGTGTCGATCCGCTCAAAGTCGTCCGCCACCGCGCGCGCCGCGGCGGGTCCCCCGGATCGAGTCCAGACCCTCACGCGCGCGGCCGCGCCGCTGTCGCGCAGATTGAGCGCCTGGGCCCGTCCCTGGTTGCCATAGCCCAGAACGACGACGTCGCAGCCGTTCAGCGGCGCGAGCGACCCCTCGCGGGCGTCGATCCAGCGGGCTTCGTGAGCGATCATTCCTTCACCGCACGCGCCCGCGCATCGCCTCCGCTACTTCAGCAGCTCTTCCGGCACGTTCTCGCGCGGGACCGCCTTGAATCCCAGTCGATACAGTTCCTTGCCGCCCTGGAAAATGTACGCACGTCCGCCGGTCCAGTAGGCCCACATATAGATTGCCGTCTGGCCGGCGGGCGTGTATTCGCGCATGGTTTCCGGATCGCCGCGGTCACGCAGCGCTCGGATCATGTCGGAGGTCGGACCGAACTCCTTCACGGCCCAGGCCCGCATCCCTTCCCGCGCCTGCGGCTTGCCGTCCTGCAGGATATTGAGGAAGAGGCCGTGTCCCCTCGCATCCCGGTCGTTCTCGCCCCGCGCCGCACTGAGAATCCGATACACCGTCAGGTGCGCGCTGCGGTTCCAGGGTTCCAGATCCAGCCGCTTTTGCGCCGTGATCATCGCGGCATCGATCTGGCCCAGCCGGGCCTGGTTCTGGGCCAGGCCTTCGAGCGCATCCACGTCCTCCGGGAAGTCCTGCAACACCCGGTTGTAGAAGTCGGCGGACTTCTGCAGCATCTCCGGCTTCTGCTCGGCGACGACGGAATCGGCCAGCCCGCGATAGGCTTCGGCAATGTTTAGGTTGATCTCCGCGAGCTGCTCCTTCTCGGCAGCGGCGGGCAGACTGGAGGCGTCCAGCAGCAGGCCCAGGCCGCGTTGCAGGTTCTCTTTCGTCGGCTGCTCCAGCGCACTGAGCCCCAACTCCCGGAAGAGGTGAAAGAGGAACTGCTGCAGATCGGGCCGATTGGTGGACATCTCCTTCGCCTTGTGGAACATCCCCAGTCCTTCGTCGCGGCGGTCCAGGCGATAGAGGATCTTGCCCAGATTGCTGTAGTTCTGAACGCTGTCCGGGCAGTAGACCGCGGCGCGGCGGAACCGCTCCTCGGCCTTGCCCAACTCCTCCCGGGCCCGGGCGGTGTCTCCCTTGCGCTGCTCATCCTCGCCGTTCTTCGCGAAGGTGAGCGCGCTGTTGTACCGGCGACTCCAGTAGGAAACGAATGTGTTCCGGACCATGTCCTCCTGGAGCGGATCGAATTCGCGGGCCTTCTTCAGCTCCACGATCGCCTCGTCGTCGCGATCGAGCTCGGCCAGCGCGCGGCCGAGCCACAGATGCGCCTCACCGCTGGTCGGCTTCTCCTCGACCGCCTTCTGGAAGTTGACCAGAGCCTTCTCGTACCGCCTCTGATCGAAGTGCAGCTTGCCGCCGGCCAGCCACTGGCTGCCGCAGGCCCCCAGGATGAGCGCCACCACCAGCACGATGCCCAGACCGATCCAGCGCGAACGGAACATCTCCGCCTCCCTTCTGAACCGTCCGTCGGCACGCGGGGGAGCGGTCCGGCGGATCGTCTTTCGCGGATATCGGGACCAAGTAAAGTATGCGTGCCGGCACGGCCTGTCAAGTCGAACCAAAGCCGTGCGCGGCCGCGTCACAGCATGCTCACCGGATCCATGTCCGCCTGCACACGCACGCGCCCCGGCGGCTTCGCGGCGCGCCCGCGCTCCAGCGCCTCGTGCAGCGCCGCGGTCAGCAGCGAGGGCTGGCCGGAGAGCAGCGTCAGATGCCAGCGGTACTGGCCCTTGAGACGGCTGAGCGGCATCGGCGCCGGTCCCAACAGCTCGAGACCGCGACGCCCGGCCAGTCGCTCCCCCTCGGTCGTGGCGCGCCGCATGACGGCGGCTTCGTCCGGGCCGTCGAAGAGCAGATTCGCCATGCGGCGCCACGGCGGGTAGCGCAGCCCCTGACGCTGCTCCAGTTCCTGGAGGTAAAAACTCTCGTAATCGTGCGCGCCAGCGGCGGCGATCACGTGATGCTCGGGCATGTACGTCTGGAAGATGACTTCGCCCGGCTTCTCCCCGCGCCCGGCGCGCCCCGCCACCTGGGTCAGGAGCTGGAACGCCCGCTCCGGGGCGCGAAAGTCGGGCAGCCCCATCTCGCGATCCGCCTGGATCACGCCCACCAGGGTGACCCGCGGGAAATCGAGACCCTTGGCGACCATCTGCGTGCCGAGAAGAATGTCCGCGTCGTGGCCCTCGAAGGCCGCGATCATGCGCGCCGACTCGCCGCGCCGTCGCGTCGAATCGAAATCCATGCGCAGCACGCGCGCCTCCGGCAGGTGGTGCGCCAGGGACGCCTCGACGCGCTGCGTACCCGCGCCGCCGTATGCGAAGTCGGTGCTGTTGCACTTGGGGCAGCGCGTGACGTCGCGCAACGTATGGTTGCAATAATGGCAGCGCAGGGTCCCTCCGACCCGGTGGAACGTGAGCACCACGCTGCAGCGGGGGCACTCGAAAAGATAGCCACAGTCCCGACACTGCACCGCGGTCGAGTAGCCCCGGCGATTGAGGAACAGGATCGCCTGATCGCGCTCGGCGACGACCGCGCGCAGCCGCTCCCGCAGGTAGGGGGAAAGCGGATCCCCCGGCTCGAGCGGCGTCACGCGGAGATCGACCGGTGTCACCCGCGGCGCGGGGCGATCCGCCACGCGCTCGGGCAGGACCAGTCGAACGTACTTGCCGCCGGCCGCGTGGGTGCGCGACTCGAGCGAAGGCGTCGCCGAGCCGAGCACGGTCACCGCCCCCTCGCGTCGCGCCCGCATCAGCGCCGTGTCGCGCCCGTGGTAACGCGGCGTCTCGCTCTGTTTGTAGGCCGGCTCGTGCTCTTCGTCTACGATGACCAGCCCGAGGGATGCCACCGGCACGAAAACCGCCGAGCGCGCTCCGACGACCACGCGGGCCTCCCCGCGCCGCGCCCGCCACCATGTCCGTCGCCGCTCGCCCGCGGGAAGCTGGCTGTGGTACTCGCCAACCTGTGATCCGAACCGCTGGCGCACGCGGGCGACGAGTTGCGTGCCGAGCGCGATCTCGGGCACCAGCACCAGCACGCCCCGCCCCAGGCCGAGCGCGAACTCCGCCGCCTGCAGGTAGACCTCGGTCTTGCCGCTCCCGGTGACCCCCTGGAGCAGAAAGGTCGTGCCCGCGCGTCGCGTGAGGCTCTCCTGGATTGCCGCCAGCGCCGCGGCCTGCGCCGCGTTCGGCCTGAGCGGCAACGACGCCGGCGTCGTCGGCGCGGGCCCATCTTCCGCACGGGGCGGGCGCGCGATCGCGCGCGGCACGGCGGTTTCCAGCGCGATGCCCAGCGGCGCGGCGTAGTAGTGCGCCACCCAGCGCACCAGTTCCAGCAGCGGCCGCTCCAGCAGCACCTCGGGCGGGTCGATGGCGGTGATGGGTCGAAGCTGCGGCCGCGCCGACTGGCTCACGGCATTTTCGTCGATGAGCTCGATGACGATCCCGTGGCGGTGGCGACCGCGCAGGGGGACCTTGACGCGATGGCCGGGACGGATCGACGACGCCAGCTCGGGAGGAATCGCGTAGAGCAGCGACCCCGGCAGCGCAAGCGGCAGGGCGACCCGGGCGATCGAAGGGGACGGTGTCACGCGGGCGAGTATAGGACCGGCGCTCGCCCGCGCAAAGCTCGCGCGCTACATGCCCACGGCGCGCTTCCCGGTCTGGGTTCCGTCCAGGAGATTCTGGATCGTATCGATCAGGCGTTGCGGGCTGAAGGGCTTGGTGATGTAGGCCTCTGCCCCCAGCCGCAGACCGAGGTCCTGATCGGTCTGCGAGTCCCGCGCGGAGAGGAAGATGACCGGGATGTCGCGGGTGCGTTCGTCGGTCTTCAGGCGCCGACAGACCTCATGACCGTCCATTTGCGGCATGAGGACATCGAGGACCACCAGGTCCGGCCGTTCCTTGGCGGCCTTGGCCAGTGCCTCCTCGCCGCTGGTCGCGCTGATGACCTCGTAACCCTCCAGGTTCAGGCTGAACTCCAGGATGTGAAGGATGTAGATCTCGTCATCCGCGACCAGAATGCGCCTGCGTTTCACCGCTGTCTCCCCTGCCCTGGAAGGGCTTGTGGATCCCCCCGGGCCGGCGTCGGCGTCATGCCGCCCGCCGCCGATCCCAGATCACGACGCTGCCCGGTTGGTCCTTGCCATAGGCCTTCAGCTCCGCCGCGCGCGCGCTCAGCTCTCCGAAGTGCTCGATCCGGCGGTCCCGGTTGGTGACCGCCGCGATGGTTACCGTCATCAGCGGGAAGTGGACCGGGTTGCCCCGTCGGTCGATCGACTCGATGCAACTGCGCTCACGGTCCTTCCGCGCGTAGAGCTTGGGCAGCTTCCGGTCGAACTCCTCGATGATCGCGTCCGCCACCGCCTCGGCGTGCTCTAGCGTCGAGATCAGCACGAAGTCGTCGCCGCCGACGTGGCCGACGAAACCCTCGCCTTCTCCCTCCAGGCTCAGCGCGCTGACCAGGATCGAGGCCGTCAGCTTGATTGCCTCGTCCCCCCTGCGGAAGCTGTAGTGATCGTTGAAGGCCTTGAAGTTGTCGATGTCGATGTACATGAAGCAGAACTTCTCGCCGGAGCGTATGCGGGACAGGACTTCGTTCTCGATGGAGATATTGCCCGGCAGGCCGGTGAGCGGATTCGCCTCCCGCTGCATCAGACTCCAGGTGAGCATGTTCCGCACTCGCTCCAACAGCTCGGCCGGCTCATAGGGCTTGGTCACGTAGTCGTTGGCCCCGCCGCGCAGGCCGCGGATCTTCTCCTGCGCCTCCGCGCGCGAGGTGAGCATGATCACGGGCACGTTCGCGGTTCGAATCTGGCTCTTGATGCGGTGGCAGGTCTCGTATCCGTCCAGCTTGGGCATCACCACATCCAGCAAGACGAGGTCGGGCAGCTCCTGCTCGATCTGGCGCAGGGCCTCTTCGCCGTCCTCGGCGGTGCGGACGCAGTAGCCGGCGCGCTCCAGCTGCAGCTTGAGCATGGTGCGCAGCGTGATGTCGTCCTCGACGATCAGGATGTGGCCCGGATTGCAGGCCTCGCGCATGCCGTCACTCCCCTGGCGCCGCCTACCTGGGCTGGCGTCCCTCCCCGAGATCGGCCCGCGGCGCGGGCAAGTTTACGCATGGGTGCGTTCGACACCGGAGTGGATGCGGGTGCGCCCTTCGGGCACGGCGCGCTCCGGCGGGCTGGTCGCGCTCAGCCAGCGGCGGTCACGGAAGCGGGCGATAGAAGCCGTCCCAGTCGTCCAGGTTGGGAATCGCGGCCAGATCGTAGCGGGAGCATTCGCCGCGGCGCAGATGATGGAGGGCGGCCATGCCGACCATGGCGGCGTTGTCGGCGCACAGCGCGGGCGCGGGCGCGTGCAGCGCGAGGCCGCGCCTCCCGGTCTCCCGCGCCAAGCGCTCCCGCAGCGCGCGGTTGGCCGCGACGCCCCCGGCGATCACGACGTCGTGGACGCCCGTCAGCTCCGCGGCCTTGAGCAGTTTCGCCGCCAGAACGTCGACCACCGCTTCCTGGAAGCTCGCCGCGACGTCGGCGACCAGGCGGGCGCGGGTGTCGGAATCGGCCGGCGCCATGGGCCAGCCCTGACGATCGAGGAAGAGTTTCACGGCGGTTTTCAGCCCGCTGAAGCTCAGGTCCAGCTCGCCGCGAGCGAGATCGAGCCAGGCGCGCGGGAACGCGTAGGCATCCGCGCGACCCGCCTCGGCGGTGCGCGCCAGGATCGGTCCGCCGGGAAACCCGAGACCGAGCAGCTTGGCGACCTTGTCGAACGCCTCGCCCGCCGCGTCGTCGCGCGTCGCGCCGAGCAACTCCCAGCGGCTCCAATCGGTCGCTAGCACGATCTCGGTGTGGCCGCCGGACGCGACCAGCCCGATGAAGGGCGGCCGAACGGCACTCATCTCATGCTCGAGCGCGAGCGAGGCGAGGTGGGCCTCGATGTGATTGACCCCGACGACCGGGATGTCGCGCGCGTAGGCCAGCGCCTTGGCGAGCGAGAGGCCGACCAGGAGCGATCCGATCAGGCCCGGGCCGTTGGTCACGCCCACGGCTTCGATCGCATCGAGGGGGACTTGCGCCCGGGAGAGGGCCTCGCGCAGCACCGGCCCGATCGTCCGCATGTGCTCGCGCGAGGCGAGCTCGGGCACCACGCCCTGATACTCGGCGTGGATCATCTGCGAGGAGACGAGGTTGCTGAGCAGCGAGACGCCCGCCGCGCCGTCCCGCAGGACAGCGACGCAGGTGTCGTCGCAGGAAGTTTCGATAGCCAGCAGGAGCATCGTGGCCCCCGATCGCGTCACCCCGCCGCCCCCCGGCAATCCCTGAGGGCTCGGCCATCAGCATCCATCGCGCCGGAAGCAAGGTAGCAGCCGGAAGCGGATGTTGTCAGCCCTGCGCTCGGGGTGAATGGCGCGGCTGAACGACGGTTGCCGCTACCGCACCGGCACCTTGCGTCTGGAAAGTGAAGGCCAATCCGTGTAGTCTTATTGCGGAGGATGGCTAACCCGGCAGCTCATGTCGCGGGGCGGATCCGTTGCGCGCCCAAGAGAGGATGCCGGTCGACAAGTCAGAGCTACCTGGCGTGGAGGAGGTCACCATGTCGAAGGCAACCCGATCGGCCTCGCCGTTCCCCGGACTTCGGGCGTTCGTCCTGCTGGCGGCATTCGCCGCCCTCGCCCTCGGCTCGGTCGGCGCGCAGGACCGGCCGATCGTGCCGATCATCGACCTGCACAACAACCTGTCGAACGGCACCCCGGCACCGCCCTATACCGTCGGCACCGCGGTCTCGGTCAGCGGCGTGGTCACGGTCGGGATCGGCACCTTCACCGCCGACTACACCGACGTCTACGTGCAGGACCCGACCGGCGGCGTTTCGGTCTACAACGCGGCGGTGCTCTACAACTTCGCCATCGGGGACAGCGTCACGATCGGCGGCACGATTGCCCAGTATCGCGGGCTGACCGAGATCACCCTCGGCACCTACACTGTGCACCAGACCGGCCATGAGGTCCCGGCCCCGCGGGTCGTCCAGTGCGACGATGTGGAACACGCCTTCGGCCCCGCGCCGAACTACAGCGAGCCGAATGAGAGCCGCCTGGTGCGTCTGAACAACGTCACCTGGTCGGGCGCCTGGCCCAGTTTCAGCGGCCCGATCACGCTCCACGACGACTCGGGGACCTGCACGCTCTACATCGACGGCACCACGGGGTGCCAGAGCATGACTCCGCCCACCGGCCCCTTCGACGTGGTCGGGATCGTCAAGCAGTACGCCGGCTACAGCCCGCCCTACACCAGCGGCTACGAGTTCATGCCGCGCAGCCCGGGCGACTTCTACCTTCTGCCGGGACCGCAGATCATCGAGGGACCGCGCGAGACGGACATCCAGCCCTACCAGGTAACGATCCACCTGGTGACCGCCGACCCGACCACCGCCAGCGTCGAGTATGGCACCACCGTCAACTACGAGTTGGGCACCGCCACCGACGGACTGGAGCAGGAGACCCACGACATCGTGCTGAGCGGCCTGACCCCGGCGACGATCCACCACTACCGGGTCACGGTGACCGACCCGATCGGCGACACCACCACGCCCGACAAGCTCTTCTGCAGCGCCTCGGCCCCCGGGTGCACCGGGGTCATCCGCTGCATCTTTAACAAGAGCGTCGATCACAGCCTCGCCACCTATGAGCCGGCCATCGGCGAGCAGAACCTGGTCGGCTGGATCGTCGACCGCATCAACGCCACGGAGTCGACGATCGACGTGGCGATGTACAGCTTCGACCTCGCCCCGGTGGCCGACGCCCTGATCGCGGCGCGCAGCCGCGGCGTGCGGGTGCGCTTCGTCTACGACAATCGCAGCCCGTATCAGCCGCAGGTGCAGCGTCTGGTCCAGAACGGCATCCCGGTCATCGACGACGCCTTCGGCCCGAACACCGGCAGCGAGATCATGCACCACAAGCTCTGGATCTTCGACGCCGACGTGGCCGACCCGTCCAAGCCCTGGGTCTATACCGGCTCCTGGAACCTGAGCAACGAAGGAACCTACACCGATGCCCAGAACGTGATCTTCCTGCAGGATCAGGCGCTGGCGCGGGTCTGCACCGCCGAGTTCAACGAGATGTGGGGCTCGACCGTGCTCATCCCGAACCCCGACCAGTCGAAGTTCGGGACGAACAAGACCGACAACACGCCCAAGATCTTCAACATCGGCGGCCGCGAGGTGGCAATGTACTTCGCGCCCTCCGATCCGTGGATGCCCGCATACATCGATGAGGTGCGGCACGCCGATTATTCGATTCACTTCTGCGTGATGAGCTACACGCGCTTCGATCTCTGTGATGAGATGGAGCTGCGTCGGAACGACGTGCCGGACATGGAGATTCGGGGCGTCTTCGACAGCAGCGAGAGCGGCAACGAGAACAGTCAGTATTTCCCGATGCACGGCGAGGGCACCTACGCCTGGAATCCGGCGGCCGACGTCTGGCTGGACGCCGAGACCGGCACCCTCCATCACAAGTACATGTTGCTCGACGTCAACCGCTCCGGGTCGGACCCGGTCGTGCTGACGGGCAGCGCGAACTGGAGCAACGCCGCAGTCGGCGAGAACGACGAGAACGTGATCGTGGTTCATGATGCGACCATCGCCAACTGCTACTTCCAGGAGTTCGCGGCGCGCTATCATGCTGCGGGCGGTACCGGCTACCTGGCCGCCGCGGCGGGCGACGATGTCGCCGGCCGGCTGCGTCTGAGCGTCGGGCCGAACCCCGCGGCGGGTGAGCTGCGGGCGATCTTCGCGCTGCCGGCACGCGGCGAGGTCGTCTGCGATCTGTACGGGCCCGACGGGCGCTGCGCGAAGCGGCTGTTGGCGCGCGAGCTAGACGCGGGGACCCACACGCTGCACTGGGCGCCGACGACGTCGGGCGGTTCGCTGCCCTCGGGCGCATACTTCCTCCGTCTGCAGACCGCGGAGGGAACGGTCAGCCGTCGCGTGACGCTGGTGCGGTAGGCACGGAGAGCCATCGAGGAGAAAGGAGTCGAATCGCATGGATTACCACGAACTGGAGAAGATGACGATCGCCAAGCTCCGCGAGAAGGCGCACGAGTTTCCCGACGTGACCGGCGCCAGCGGTTTGCACAAGCCGCAGCTCATCGATCTCTTGTGCGAGAAGCTCAGCATCCACAAGCCGCACAAGGTCGCGCTCCTAGCGGAGAAGACGACGATCAAGGCGCGGGTCCACGCGCTGAAGAAGGAGCGCGACGCGGCGATCGAGGGCAAGGACGCGAAGAAGCTCCACCGGATCCGGCGCAAGCTTCACCGCGTGCGCCGTGAGCTTCACAAGGCGAGCCGGATCACGACCGAGTAGGGGCGCCGGGAGACCGGGGCGAGCGGGCGACCCGCACCTTTGGCCGCACCCCTCGCGCCCGGTCCTTCGCCGCGCTGCCTCGACGCGGCCCGGCACCCTGCCTTCCGCGCGACCGGCTCGGCCGTTCCGGATCCCGCGTCGCATCCGCGACGCAAAGCCGACACCGCGACGCGGCGCTATGGGATCTCTTGCAGGATTCGGGCCAGGGCGGGTCAGATGCTGCAGCGCAGCACGGGGACCATGCGTCGCGAGCCCTCGGAAGCGTCGAAGGGTTGGGTAACCGCCAGATCGCCGAAGGTGGCCACCCAGTCGAAGACTCCGGAGAGGCCGACCAGCGCGCGTAGTTCGCGGTGGGTGAAGAAACGCAGTGGCGCCCGGTCGCGGATCGTCTGCGCGCGCCCCGGTTCCTCGATGTCGAAGACCCACTCGACCTCGCAGATGTGAGTCAGCGGATCCACGATTTCCCGGCCCGTCCCGCGTTGCACGCGCACGCGGACCCCTTCGCGCTTCGCCTCCCAGGTCCGCTCCGGATCAGCGCGCTGGCCGAAGAGTACCGCCGGGTGGTCCAACTCGAGGACGTAGAGCCCACCGCGACCGAGGTTCTTCGCGGTCGTCACCAGGTGCGCCACGACCTCTTCGTCCTCCAGCAGATAGCGGAGCGAGGAGCGCGGACAGAACGCCAGGTCGACCGCTTCGGGCAGGCTGTAATCGAGCGGATCGGTGACGATCGGCATGGCGTTCGGCGGGTGCGCCAGCCCGTTTCTCCCCCGGCCGTTGGCCTCCGGAGCCAACCGAGCCGTTTCCGCCAGGCGGCAGGCCTTGTCCTGGGCGTAGCTCAGCATGTCGGGATCGACGTCGATGCCGTAGGCGCGCACGCCCTGCGCGGCGAACCAATGCATGTGAAAGCCGGGGCCGCAGCAGCTCTCCAGGAACGAATCGAGCCGCCCGCGGCCCAGATGAAGACTCAGATGGTGCAGGAAGGCGCACTCCGCCTCGAGATCCCGTACGTCGAACGCGATATCGAAATAGCGCGGCTCAGCGCGAAGCAGCTCGTGATGCGGCCGAGTGAACATCGTTCTCCTCTCCGGACGCGCTCCCGGCGCGACTACTCCGCCTCCGCCCGCAATCGGGCCTCGACCGACGCGGCGATCCGGTCCGCGTGAGCCTGCGCTTCGGCGAGCCACGCCTCGGCCTTCGCGCTTGTCTCTCGCGTGAACTCCGACGCGGCCAGCCCGCACAGGTTGATGATCACGTTGTAGAAGGCGCCGACCGCCGCGGCCCGGGCGACCAGCGCCGCCACCCCGCCGTCGCTGATCGAGCTGCGCAGCCCCTTCGTCGCGACCGTCTCGGCCAGCGCCAGCGTTTCGCGCGTGCGCTCGAGCACGTCCAGCGGCACGCGGGTGGCTTCCTCGGTCGCGCGGCGGATCGCGGCCTCCCGCGCCGCCACCTCCGGCGGGGTGCCCTTCTTCAGACGGAACGCCACCATGAGCGCGTTGAAGGCCGTCGTGTCCCGATCAACATCGGCCAGAAACTCGTCCTTGAGCGTCTGGGCCCGCGCGGCAACCTCCTCCAGCTCCGCTTGCTGCGCCGCGTAGCCGTCCTTGCCGCGGGTGAGGGCCGCGACCATCGACGCCAGGCTCGCACCGAGCGCGCCGCATAGCGCCGCGACGCTTCCGCCCCCCGGAGCGGGGGAATCGCTGGAGAGCTCGTCGGCGAAGTCGCGGCAGGAGAGCGCGACCAGCGAGCGCGCGTCGTTCGCGACCGCGTACTCGATCACCTTCTCCTCCGGCTTGAAGGGCGCGACGTCGTTCAACCCCAACGACTGGATTGCGATGTGGACCAGTTCCTTCTCCGGCACGCCGCCCCAGCGTCCCTGCTTCTTCAGGTAGTGCCGTCCGGCCATCCGCATCGCCTCGAGCGGGACCAGCCCGACGATCTCGCTGCCGGTTACGCGCAGGCCCAGCTTCTCCGCCACTTCGCAACAGGTGTCGAACGCAAGGTGCAGCGGGGTTACGTGGTGGTTGGTCAGGTTGATCGAGACCTGCGCCTTGCCGTAGGTGTCGATGTACCATCCGACCGCGCGGCAGGCCGGCAGGCGGCCCGGCTCGCGCACGGCATTGCCGTCGGCGTCCTTGACGATTTTGCCGTTCGCGTCGCGTCGGGCGCGGCCGGTCTCCCGGATCTCGAGCGCGACCTGGTGGGCCAGCGCGCGGTCCCGCGTGTTGAGATTTACGTTGTAGGCGATCAGGAACTCGCGCGCGCCGATCACGACCGCGCCGGTGCGCGGCAGAAAGACCGCCGGCCCGTAGTCGGGCTGCCACTCGGGACGGCCCAGCTTTGACGGCCACGCTTCGTACTCGCCGACGCGGATGTCGGAGAGCGCGCGGCGTTCGGGGCGCGCGGCGGCGTATTCGTAGAGAAAGACCGGAAGGCTCAGTTCCTCCCCCACGCGTCGGCCCAGGCAGTGGGCGAGCGCCACGCAGTCGTCCATCGTGACCCCCGAGACCGGAACGAAGGGGCAAACGTCGGTCGCCCCCTGACGCGGGTGCGCGCCGCTGTGTTTGCTCATGTCGATCCGCTCGGCGGCGCGGCGAATCAGTCGAAAGGCGCCCTCGACGACGGCGTCCGGCTCGCCGACGAAGGTGATCACGGTGCGGTTCGTATCGGCCCCGGGGTCGACATCCAGGACGGTTACGCCCTCGGTCTCCGCGGCCTGGCGCACGATCTCGTCGATCACCCGGCGGTCGCGTCCTTCGCTGATGTTCGGGACGCACTCGATCAGTTTTCGCATGCGCAGCTCCTCGCGATCTCCGTGGGCCGACCCCTCGATACCGGGCACGGCGCGCTCGCCGCCCGAGGCGCGCAGGGTGAAGGCCACTTCATGGAAGGGGGGATGCTATCACGCCGATGGGAGACCCACAACCCGCCGCCAGCGGGCCACGCACGCGAGGCGGTGCCCCCACTCGTCGAGGTCGTGGACATCGGTGCCGCAGGTGAGTCGCGCGCCTTCGGGGAAGACGGCGCGTACCGTTTCGAGCAGCGCGCGCAGCTCGCGCTCGATCTCCTTCGGCGCAAACGGGGCGTCGCCCAGATCGTAGGGATATGCGCACTCGGCCCCGACGCAGCCCGCCGCCCGGGCCGCCGCCAGCAGCGCCGGCCAGGCGGTCCGGCGCGTGTAGTAGAGCGGATGGGCCAGCACCGTGTAGCCGCCGGCGTTTCGCACGCGGCGCGTCGCTTCCGCGGCAGTCGGACGGGCGATCGGGGGCGGCGTCCCCAGTGCCGCGAGCCGCTGCTTGAACTCGGCGTAGCCGCCGGGGAAATGGCGTCCCTGGGCGTGAAGGGCGCGGTAGAGGTGGACCTTCAGCGGCGCGCGCGTTTCCTTCGGAAGCGCGCCGTCGGGATCGGCGAGTTCCCCGGCGCGCGCCAACCCTTCGCAGTAGAAGCGGAGGCGGGCCCAGCGCTCGCGCTGGACGCACGCCAGGGATTCGACGAGTTCCGTCGCGTGGGGGTCGAACTCGTAGCCGAGCACCTCGATGTCGAGGTCGAGGAGCGTGCAATCGATCTCGACGCCGGGAACCACTTCGACGCCGCGGGCCTTGTCGGCCCCCACGTACCGCGCGAGGTCGAGATGGACGTCGATGCCGTCGTGGTCAGTGATCGCGATGCGCTCGAGCCCGAGGGTCGCGGCCCGGCGCACGACCTCCGCCGGCGGGCTGTACCCGTCGGAGAGGTGCGTGTGGACATGCAGGTCGACACGCTCCCGACTCGTCGTGTGCATGCGGTTCGGCACTCCCCCCGCCGCTCTGCCGGCGCTACTCGCAGAAGATTCGTACCACGTCGCCCTTGTTCGAATCGACATCGACCGTCAGCTCACGGAGCGCCTCGACCATTTCCTCGCTATCCATGCTGGTGATCTGGGAGAGGTCGATGCCCTTCTCCTGAAGCCGCTGCCGCGCTTGCTCGGGAAGCATCGCCCCCAGCTTGATGCCGGTGCGGACGAGCTGCAGCGGCACACGGATGTTGACCTGATCGCCCTCGGAGCCGCTAACGACGACCCGCAGGTACTTCAGCTTGCCGCCCGGCGCGGATCGCTCGGCCGTGCCCACCCCATCTGGCGCCGCTCGGCCCGATCCCTGGCCCGCGCCCGGTCTTGCCGATCCCAGCCGCTCCAGAAGGCGCTCGGCGTCCTCGGTCGTGATCTTGCCCTCGGCCAGCATATCGAGGACTTGCTTCGTCTCGGTACTCATCGAATTCTCCTTCTCTACAGCACCGGCGGCCGATGCCCACGATCAGCAGCCACGGCCACATCCGACGATCCTCCGCAGCGCTTCCTCAACCTCGATCTTCCCCTGCGCGAGAAGCTCCAACACGCCGGCGTTCGACGAAGGATCCTGAAATGCCCGATCGAGGTGCGCGATGATCGCGTTCAGCCGGTTCTTGACCGTCGGGTAGCTGATGTCAAAGAGGCCCTCCATCTTCCGGATCGAGCCGTGGCTCCGGACGAACGCCGTGACGAAGAGCTGATTCTCGAGCGAGAGCGTGGCGAGCGGGGAGAGTTCGAACTCGCCATCGAGAACTGCCTCGCATGAGTCGCAGCGCGTCCGGACGACGCGCATGATCTGCCCGCAGCCGGGACATCTGGCAGATGATATATTCATGTCGAAAACCTCATTCGATGATCATTTTCGAGTATTGGATCAATTTTGTCAAGTTTAGAATTGATTTTCTTGATGATTTCATCCGACAGACCCCAGCGCGAAGTCGCCGCCGGTGAGCGGGAGGATTGCCGAGAACCGGGGCAGGGTCGGCGTGCCGGCCGAGGAGCACGACCCCAGGGTCGGACCCGGCGCGATCGACAGCGGAGGGGATGCGGTCGTCCCTACTCCACGACCTTGAACACCAGGTCGTCGACCCGGGCGTGCTCGGAGACGCGGATGCCGATCGACTGGCCCTTGGTCGCCTTGGGCACCTCGACGCGATCGATCTGCATCGCGCTGATCTTCTCCGTGAAGTCCGAGGTATGGCCCTTGATGTGGATCGTTTCGCCGACCGAGAGATCCCCGTCGGTCAGCTCGATCGCGGCAACCTGGATCTTGCCGAAGTAGTGGGTGATGTGACCGATCTTGACTTCGTCTGCCATGGTCCTGCCCTCCCCTTTGCGGCAATCGAAGGCTACGCCCGCCCCGGCGGGGGTTCAATCCGGTTCTGACGGCGCGATCGCGGCCGGGTGGCGGGGCCCGGCCGCGCGCCCAACGCCTCCGCGTGCAGCGCCAGCAGCTTCTGCGTGCCGCGCGGCACCGGATAATCGCTCACGCGATCGGCCCGCACCCAGCGCGCCGGCACGGGGCCGCGCAGCGCGCCCACCGGCTGCCGCGTTTCCGCCACGAACAGATGCAGCTCGACCGAGAAGTGCGAGTAGGCGTGATCGACCCGGCCGATGTAGCACAGGCCGCGCAGACGCGTGATGCCGACCTCCTCGCGCAGCTCACGGCGGATCGCGCGCTCGCGCGACTCGCGGGGGAGGATCTTGCCGCCCGGCAGCTCCCACAGGCCGCCCAGCAGCCCGTCCGGGGGACGCTGCACGAGAAGCAGCCGCCCTTGCGGATCGCGCAGGTAGGCGACGGCGACCTCGTGGTGCGGCGTCGCGGCGTGTGCGTGGCGCGCGGGACGCTCGGCCACCTTGCCCGCCGCCAGCGCGCGGCACGATTGCCGTACCGGGCAGATCTCGCAGCGCGGTTGGCGAGGCACGCAGATGAGCGCGCCCAACTCCATCAGCGCCTGGACCATCGCCCCGACCTGTGGCCGGCGCAGGCCTTCGAGCAGCGGCTCACCGGCCCGCGCGTAGTCCGCGTCGCGCGGGCGTTCGAGATCGAAGCTGCGCGCCAGCACGCGCCGGATGTTGCCGTCGAGGGGCAGGTGCGACTCACCGAACGCGATCGCCGCCACCGCCGCGGCGGTGTAGGAACCGACGCCGGGCAGCTCGCGCAGCGCATCGTGCGAATCGGGGACGCGACCGTACCGGGCGACCGCCTCGCGCGCGGCCTGATGGAGATGGCGCGCGCGGGCGTAGTAACCCAGGCCCTCCCACGCTTTCAGCACGCTCTGCGGTCGCGCGCGGGCGAGCGTCTCGAGCGTCGGGAATCGCGTCAGGAAGCGCGCGTAGTAGTCGCGGGCGGTCTCGACGCGCGTTTGCTGGAGCATCACCTCCGAGACCCAGATCGCATACGGGTCGCGCGTGCGCCGCCAGGGCAGATCGCGCGCGTGGCGACCGTACCAGGCGAGGAGCGCGCGACGCAGGCTCGGGCCCGTGTCTTGCAGGTAGTGGTGCCAGAGCATTCTCGCGGCGCCCGATCGGTAGGGGCGCCACGCCTCGGCGATCTCGGACATGCGTGCGGGCGACGGAAGCGTGCGCAGATGTTTCACGGCGCGGACCGCCTTGGCCAGGGCCATGTCGCCGGCAGGCCAGACGTCCGGCCGGCGCATCGCCATCAGGAGGTAGATGTCCGCCGTCCAGGGACCGATGCCCTTGACGCGGAGGAGCGCTGCCCGCGCGGTCTCATCGTCCATCCGCCCGAGAGCCCGCAGGTCGATCTCTCCGCGATGAACCGCCTCCGCGACGTTGACGCAGTAGGCCGCTTTCTGCCGCGTGAGACCCAGTCCTCTCAGATGCGTGGCACCGAGGGCCAGGAATCGATCCGGCGTGAGGGGCACGACGCCCGCGGCGAGCCGGTTGTACGCCGCGCGCCCGGATGCGAGGGAGACCTGCTGCTCCAGGATGATGCGAAGCAGCGTCGTGAAGCCCGGCGGCCGCGCCCAGAGCGGAGGGGTCCCATGCGCTTGCAGGGTCCTCGCGAGGTCTTGGTCGGAGCGCGCGAGATGGGCCGCGGCATCCGCGAGGCGGCTTCGGGTAAACCGAGCGTTCACGGCTTGGGGCCTGTCATGTCCTTGCGGTCGCTCCACATTCCGAAGACCGGATGCTCCCTGACTGACCCTGATCCTCGACGACCCAGACCGGCCGGAATGAGAATCGCGCGCACGCGACGGCGGTAGAGGACCTTGACCGGCTCGTTACGGTCGAGGGCGCGAAGGACCTCGCCGATTCGCCTTCGGAGATCGAGGATGGATGCTTTCATGCGACCCTCCACCAGACACTCGTATTGTGGTCACTTGGGGGCCGAACCGTCGAGGAGCGATCGGGACGGTTGCCGTGCCCGGACGCTCCGCACACCCTCGCTCGCACCCCGATGCCACGTCCCCCATTGACCCTCCCCGCCCTGACTTCCAGAATCCCCCCCGGCGCCGGCCCCAATCGGCCCGGCGCATTCGCGGAGGACCCCGACCATGCGCATCGAAACCATCAACCCCGCAACCGAGGAGATCCTCCAGACCTACGAGACGATGCCCCGCTCGCAGGTCGAGGAAGTCGCCGCGCGCAGCCACGACGCCTTCCTCGCTTGGCGCCGGCTCTGCGTGGCCGAGCGCGCGCCCCGCTTCACCGCGCTCGCGGACGTGCTGCGCCGCCGTCAGGAGGAGTACGCGCGCACGATCACCCTCGAGATGGGGAAACCGATCGTGGAATCCCGCGCCGAGGTCGCCAAGTGCGCGTTTCTCTGCGACGTCTACGCCGAGCGCGTGGAGGAGTGGCTGCGCGACGAAATCGTTGCGGCCGACGGCAAGCAGCACCGGGTCGTCTTTGAGCCTCTGGGGGTGATCCTCTCAATCATGCCCTGGAACTTCCCCTTCTGGCAGGCGCTGCGCTTCGGCGTGCCGGCGCTGATCGCCGGGAACACGAGCGTCCTGAAGCACGCGAGCAACGTCCCGCGGTGCGCGCTGGCGATCGAGGGCGCTTTCCACGAGGCCGGCTTCCCGCCGGATGCGTTCCGCGTCGTGTTCGCGGACCACGAGGCGGTCGGCGCGCTGATCGAGGGCGGGATCGTGCGCGGCGTTTCCCTGACCGGCAGCACCGCGGCGGGCGCGCGGATCGCGGAGGGCGCCGGGCGCGCGCTCAAGACGATCGTGCTCGAGCTGGGCGGGTCGGATCCGTTCATCGTGCTCGAGGACGCCGATGTCGAGCTGACCGCGCAGCGGGCGGTTCAGGGCCGGATGGTCGCCGCCGGGCAGAGCTGCATCGCGGCGAAGCGCTTCATCGTGACGGAGAACCTCGCGGACGACTTCACCCGCCGCTTCGCGGAGCGGATGGCCGCGCTCGTCGCCGGCGATCCGCTCGACGATCGCACCCAGGTCGGACCGGTGGTGAACGGGGCGGCGCTGCGGGAGTTGGAGGCTCAGCTCGCGGACTCGGTAGCGCAGGGCGCGCGCGTGGTGACCGGCGGCGCACGACTGCCGCGACCGGGCTACTATTTCGCGCCGACGGTCGTGGCGGCGGTCCGGCCGGAGATGCGGATCGCGGCGGAGGAGGTTTTCGGGCCGATCGCGCCGGTGCTGGTCGTGCGCGACGAGGACGCGGCGGTCGCGCTGGCCAACGCGAGCGAGTACGGCCTCGGCGGCAGCGTCTGGACCCGGGACCTCGCGCGCGGCGTGCGCGTGGCCCGCCGGCTCGAGGCGGGGACGACGTTCGTCAACGGCGTGGTCAAGTCGGACCCGCGGATGCCGTTCGGCGGGGTGAAGAAGAGCGGCGTCGGCCGCGAGCTTTCATACCATGGACTGCGCGCGTTCGTGAACGTGAAGGGGATCAGCGTCTACGAGCATGCGTGAGGGCGGCGGGGGAATGAATCTGGCCCCCCGAGTCGCGCTCAGCGCCCTCGCGAGCCGAAGCCGGTAGCGAATGCCGCCGACGACTGAGCAGACGGCATCGGGGAGCCAGATGCGAGGAATCGGGGAGTTCGGCCTTCGCGGTGTTGAGCGAGAGGCTCGATGCCGGGTCACTCCGGTTCCTCGGATGGATACACACGGAGGGGGGCGGCTGGGTTCCGTGGGAGGTGGACGGGTCGGGGTGCGGCCGGGCAAGGCAGCCCCACGCCAAGCCATCCCGGGGCATGCGCGGCCGTGGAGTCCGTTCATCGGCTCCGGGACGCAACTCCGCGGCCTGCACGTGCTGACGGGGGCTAACCCGGCGATCGGAGTCCAGTCCGCGACCTGGGCCCTTCCCAGGGAGGCAGGTCGAATGCTCGCGGCTCCGCCGCCAACCGCCTCACCCGTTACTTGCGCCTCCCCGAACGCGCCCGCTGGGTTCCGCCTCGGATTTCAAACCGGGGACGTGCAGGCGGGAGACACCTTCAGTGCGGACCGGCTTAGAGAGACACCCCTCACCCCACCTTCACCACAAACTCCTGGCTCCCGTAGTGTAGGTAGTCCGCCCAGTCGACCGACCCCTGCGCCTGAACCGCACGCCGCCCCTCGAGCACGGCCTCACCCAACGTCCGCCCCTGGAGCAGGCGCGCGTAGAACGTCTCCGCGAACGCGAGCGCCGCGTCATCGCCGACGGGCCAGTAGGTGCCGAGGTAGTTCGCCAGCCCTCCGCGCATGAACGCCTCGGCCACGCCGGCGGACTCGCGGAGTCGCTGCCGCAGGTCGGCGCCGCCCTTCGCCCTGCCTGCCCCCCGGCCCCCTCGAACGCGCCCGGATTCGCACGCGTTGAAGAAGACCAGCGCCGGCAGGGTCGCCAGGTCCGCCAGATCCGCGCCCGAGAGGACCTCGCGTCGCGCGCAGAGAATCCCACTGCTCCCCGGATTGGACTTGTCGAAGAAGGCGTGGCCCGCGTAGTGCACGACATCGAACTCGCCCGAGCGCAGGCGAGACAGCACCTCGCTGCGTGTCGCCTGTCCGCCGCGCAGCTTCTCGATCCGCACCCTGCCGCCCGCGCCGAACAGCCGTTCGATGCGTTCCCCCTCCGCCTCAGCGCCCGGGAGGTCCTGCGTCGGGTTGACGATCAGCAGCAGATCGAGCACATCTCCCATCCGCCTCTGCTCGAGCCACTTCGCAACCGAGAGATTCTCCGCCTGGTACCGCCGCGTCAGCCCCCCGCACAGCGCCGGCACCCGCCCGCGCCCGTTGGTTCGCAGGCGCAGCGCCTCCCACGGGACCTGTGAGCCGCGGGTGTCGTGCACCACCACCAGGTGCTGCTCCGTGATCGTCGCCAGCAGCTCGCGCACCGCGTCGGCCAGGAGCACGCGCGTCATCTCGTTGCCGAACGATTCCAGCTTCGACTCGCCCAGGTCCTCGGCTCCCACGCGGGCGAGCAGCACATCCCAATCGGTCCGGCGCACCTCGCGCACGCCACTCACCACCGTCGCCTTCCCTCCCGCGGTCAGGAGAGCGCTGTGCACGCGCACGGTCTTCGTCGCCGCCTCCTCCGCCGAGACCAGCAGGTAGACCGGATCGGGCCCGCGCGTGTCCGTCGCGCCCCGTGCTTCCGGCGCCATGGCGGGCGACTCCGGCAGCCGCGTCTCCTCCAGCGTCGCCTCGATCTCCGCGAAGGCCGGCGTCGCAATCAGGCGCGTCAGCTCGCTCCGGATCTGCCGGCATCGCTTCGCATCCATCTCGCAGAAGATGATGCGACGGAAGCGCCGGGCGGCATCGGCGTCCCGCAGGCCGCGGGTGAAACCGAGCAGGAGATTGCGCAACCCGTGCCCGATTGTCCTGCCCGACCCACCGCCCCAGATCACCGTCGCCAGCTCGTCGATCCCGCTCGCCAGCAGCACGCGGATCACGTTCTCCGCGATCCGCTGCTGCGCCTCGTCGTCGAAGCGATCGAACGGTCCCAGACCCGCGAGCACGACCAGATCCGCCCGCAGCCGATGCCGGCCCGACGGCAGCACGAAGACCTCGCCCGCGCGGCTCGCGAACATGCGCCGCCGCCAGATCTCGTGGATCGCGCCCTCGAGCTGGGCGTCGATGGCGCGCGCCGCGCCGCTGGGGGCGACGTCGCTGAAGGTGCCGATCACCAACGCGCGGGCGTCCGCCTCGGCGATGCTGCCGGAGGCGATCGTGAAATCGATGCGCCGGCACTCGGGGTGACTGGGTCGGGGCTCCTTGCGGGTCATGACCGAATAATCATTCGGGAACGGTCGAATACAAGGGTGGATCAGGGCTCAGGATTCGAGCGGACACACGAACGCCCCGCGGGGCAGGACCCCGGGGGCGTCATGTTCAAAGGAGTCGGGATGTGCAGCCCCCTCGACGTCAAGCAAGATGAAGATGTCCTGGCATTCCGACTCCTTCTGCCATTGATACCCGAGAGACCAAACCTGATTCCCTTCCGTATGTTTGAGAATCAATGGGTTGGCAACTCTGTTGTGCCACGGTCCGCACCCCCCACACTGCGTGCCACTTGCCCGTGGATTGAGGCGAAACTCCGCGCGGTCCAGTGCCGAACCGGAACGCACGGAGCTCCACCAACCATCCCGCAGGACCGGGTCGCGACTTCGAGCGCGACCAGGGAGACCAGTCTACCGGTACAGCGCCTTGATTTGACTCCAGGTGGTGTCTTCCGCCGGGCTCGAATCACAGCCGGAGGTGTCGACCTGCAGATCCACGCAGTCGGCATACCCCGGGCGACCCAAGAGCGTGGAATTGGTGAATCCCAGCTGAACGAGCAACCAGCGCGTTCCCGTAGGGATGCTGCCCGAGGTCGAGCTCAATTCCCAGGTGCTGGAGTTGATGTCGAGGTTGATCGGGTCGCTGATGTAAGGGACCACGTTTCCCCAACACGTGCTGCAAGAATAGAAGAACACCGTCACACCCCCCTGGACGGGAGTGGAGATGCCGGAGTCCATCGTGTTTAGCCAGGCACTGAGTTGGACGCGGGCATTGCCACTGTCGATGCAGACCGAGTCGGCGCTCACGTCGACCGCCTGGAAGGCCTGAGTGACCACATTGCCCTCATCCTCCATCCGGAGCATTTGCACTTCACACCGGGGCGTGACGCCGTTCTCGGTCGTCACGACGGTCGAATTCTCGGCTCCCCAGAAGCCCGCCGTGAAGTTAGGACTCACCACGCCTCCGAGGAATGGAAGGACAAAGGGGGCGCTCTGGTCCTCGAAGCTGGGATCAATGATCAGGTTCGCCCACGCGGACGGCGCGGAAGCGACGAGCGCGAGCACCAACGCTGCGCACCCAATGACAAAATTCTTGCGAGTGTTCATGCAACTATCCTCCAAATGAATCGTTATACTGCCTCGACGGGGCGCGGGCGTTGATCGCACGCATCCCGGTCACATTCGAGCACCGGTTAACTCCACCAGTACTAATCGCTGCCGTCGGAGCACCTGTCGCTGTTGTCGGTAGATCAGGGATGTTCTGCTTTCAGGTCGACTTCGCCGTCCGAATTCGCTCGGTCGCAGAAGCGGGTGCCCCGGCTCCGAAGATCCAGACGATGAGATGACGGCCCGGCGCTTCGACTCTTACTCGTGGTGACACCTACCCAGCCCATCTTGGGTTCCCTTCTACCTCACCGACAATCAGAGCAACAGCTACTACGTTGTGTCGTTTCGTGGATCCCTCTACACTACACTCGACTCTTTTGCGGGAGGTGTCTGATGAACGGCTCGAGGATCGAACGCGACTCGATGGGAGAGGTCGCGGTGCCGGCATGGGCCTACTGGGGCGCCCAGACTCAGCGCGCGGTCGACAATTTCCGCATCTCCGGCCGGCGGCTGCCCGATCCCCTGATCCAGGCGCTCGGGCTCATCAAAGCCAGCGCCGCCGAAGTGAATCGCGACCTGCAGCAGCTCGACCCTCGCCTCGCCGATGCCATCATTCGCGCCGCCGACGAGGTCGCCTCCGGCCAATGGAACGATCACTTCCCGCTGGATGTCTTCCAGACCGGATCCGGCACCTCGTCCCACATGAACGCCAACGAGGTGATTGCGAACCGCGCCAACGAGCTGCTGGGCGCGCCCCTCGGCTCGCGCCGGCCGGTGCACCCGAACGATCACGTCAACCTCGGGCAATCGTCGAACGACGTCTTCCCGACCGCGATCCACGTAGCGGTGCGCGGCGAGTTGGACCGCATGACGGAGGCGCTCGACGCGCTTCACCTCTCGCTCGAGACGAAGCGCCGCGAGTTCGCGGAGGTCGTCAAGCTCGGCCGCACGCATCTGCAGGACGCCGTGCCGATGACGTTGGGCCAGGAGTTCTCCGGCTATGCCGCGCAGATCGCGCACGGGCGCGGGCGTCTGATCGCGATCCACCCGCACCTGCAGGAGCTGGCCCTGGGCGGCACCGCGATCGGGACGGGCCTGAGCGCGCATCCCGACTTCGCTCCGCGCGTGATCGCGCGACTCGCCGAGCGTACTGGGTTTCCGTTCTGCCCGGCGCCAAACTACTTCGAGGCCCTCGCCGCGCGGGATGCCCTGGTCGAGACGATGGGCGCACTCAACACGATGGCCGTGAGCGCGATGAAGATCGCGAACGACCTGCGCCTGCTTGCCAGCGGTCCCCGCGGCGGTCTGGGCGAAATCACGCTCCCCGCGCTCCAACCGGGCTCCTCGATCATGCCCGGCAAGGTCAACCCCGTCGTCCCGGAGGCCGTAATGCAGGCGGCCGCTCAGGTGATGGGCTGCCACACGGCCGTGACCGTCGGCGGCCAGCACGGCCTGCTCGAACTCAACACGATGATGCCGATGATGGCCTGGAACACGCTGACCGCCATCAGCCTCCTCGAAAACGCGTTGCGCCTGCTCGACGAGCGGTGCGTACAAGGGATCCGCGCCGAGGCCGAGACCTGCGCGCGCCGCGTGGAAGGGAGCCTCGCGCTGGCCGCCGCGTTGGTGCGCCGCATCGGCTACGACCGCGCCGCCGAAGTCGCCAAACGAGCCAGCGAGCAGGGCAAAACGATCCGCCAGATCGTGCTGGAAGAGCACCTCTTGACCGAGCCCGAGGCCAACGAGATCCTCGACCCTCACCGCATGCTAGGCCCCGAGGAACAGTAGCTCCGCCGCCGCAGGCCGGGGGGAAGGCCATAGAGGGCTCGGCGCGAGTTTCGCAGCGCCCGCCGTCGCTCGCATGTGCGCCGGTCGACGCAAGGGCAATCCGAGGCAGAGCGCCAAGATGATCGCGCGCGAGAATGCCCGAGCGCCGAGCCCTCCATGGCCCCCCCGGCCCACACTGACGTCAGAACCGCGCCCTATCCCTCGTGGTTCTCATCCGGCACGACCTCGATCGCGACGCGCTCCGTCCGCCGCAGCACCGTCACCCGCAGCGCCTCGCCCACCGGCCAGTGACTCAAGAACCGATGCACATCATCGACGCTGGCGATGTCCGAATCGTGCATGCCGATCACAAGGTCCCCCACGCGCAGCCCCGCCTTCGCCGCCGGCGCCTCGGCCTCCAGCGAGATCACCTCGACCGCTCGATCGACCGCAAGCTCCAGGTACCGGACCAGCCGGCGGTCCAGCGGGCGGACCCGCCCGGCGATTCCGAGATGCGCCCGCCGTACGCGCCCGTGCGTCAGGAGCTGCGATACGACCCACTCGGCGGTGTGGGACGGGATCGCGAAACCGATGCCCTGGGCCATCGTGATGATCGCCGTGTTGATGCCGACGACCCGGCCCTGCGAATCGACCAGCGGACCTCCGGAATTACCCGGGTTGAGCGGGGCCGTGTGCTGGACGATGTTCTCGATCAGCCGGCCCTGCATGCTGCGCATGGAACGCCCGAGGGAGCTGATCACCCCGGTCGAGACCGTCGACTGGAATCCGAGCGCGTTGCCGATCGCGATCACGAGCTGGCCCACGCGCAGCGCGCCCGAGTCGCCGAGCACCGCATGCGGCAGGTTCCCGTCGAGCGCGCGGATCACGGCCAGATCGGTCGCCCGGTCTTCGCCCAGCACCGTCGCCGGCAGCATGCGGCCGTCGACCAGACCGACCTCGATCGCGGTTGCGTCGCGGACCACGTGGCGGTTGGTCAGGATGTACCCGTCGGCCGTGAAGATGACGCCCGAGCCCGAGCCTTCGTGAATGTCTCCGCGGCGACCCCCGCGGGTGCGCACGAACAGGCTGACCACGGCAGGTCCGACCGCATCCACCACGCCCATCACCGCCCGCGACTATGCGTCAAGGATTTCGCCCGGCGACCCCCGC
>Ga0315286_10000243_pt1 | contig 43183 bp, 37 predicted proteins | sample YL17G10_0_MG_FD_205038 | JGI IMG/M metagenome (GOLD analysis project Ga0315286, IMG submission 205038) | Sediment microbial communities from Yellowstone Lake, YNP, Wyoming, USA - YL17G10_0 | ecosystem: Environmental > Aquatic > Freshwater > Lake > Sediment | place: USA: Wyoming | collected...
GATCGTCGCCCCGCCCAAGCCATAGAGCAACACCCGATCACCGACGGTCGCCTCCAGCTGATCGGCCAACCGCTTGCCCAGGATGCAGGTTTGGATTCCCGTTTCTCGTTCCTCCAGATCATAGCTGCCCGCAATGATCTTTGTTTTGGCGGCAGAAATATCATCGCGTGGGTCGACCCCTTTGACGACGATTCCCTGAATGCCTCCGTCCGATCGAACCATCCCTTCACGCGTGACATACGGAACGATGGCCGTGACCTCCGGGTACTTCTCCAATACTTGTTTTATCGTTCGTTCGGAATTGGGGAGAACCTGATTCGAAAAACCATACAGCTGCATGTGTGCCGTGAAACTAACCACATTCTGCTTGAGAGTCTTTTCGAATCCGTCAAGGATTGAGAGGGTAATGATGAGACTGGCGACTCCTAACATGACTCCGACGATCGCAATAAAGGTAATGAAGGAGATAAAACCACGATTGCGGCTGGAACGCAAGTAGCGGTACGCGATGAACAATGAGACGGGAGGAGATGAGAGGCGTCGGCTCACGATGTCTCGTTTTCTTTTTTCGAGGACGATTCCATCAGGTAGGCTTTGATAAATTCGTCAATATCCCCATCCATGACCCCCTGGACATCGCTGGTTTCCGTGCCGGTGCGATGGTCTTTGACAAGCTGATAGGGTTGAAACGTGTATGAGCGAATCTGGCTTCCCCATTCAATTTTCTTTTTTGTGCTTTCGATGGCATTGAGACGAGCTTCTTCTTCTTCCCGGCGCAACTGGTACAACCTGGACTTCAGCATCTTCATTGCGCGTTCTTTGTTCTGAAACTGCGACCGTTCCTGCTGACAGGCAACAACGACTCCGGATGGAATATGCGTAATGCGAACGGCTGTTTCAACCTTGTTCACATTTTGTCCCCCTTTGCCTCCCGCGCGATATGTGTCGACCTTGAGGTCGGCCGTATTGACTTCGATGGCGACGTCATCTTCGATTTCAGGATAGACAAACACCGAAGCGAAGGACGTATGCCTGCGAGCATTCGAGTCGAACGGGGAAATCCGCACGAGGCGGTGTACACCAATCTCAGCCTTCAAATATCCGTACGCAAACTGACCGATAACCTCCACGGTCGCACTCTTGATGCCGGCTCCCTCTCCATCAAGCATGTCGGCGAGACTTACCTTGAACCCGTTCCGTTCACACCATCGCGTGTACATCCGGAGCAGCATTTCGGCCCAATCCTGCGATTCCGTTCCGCCCGCGCCAGAGTGGATTGTCAGGATGGCATTCTTTGCGTCATCCACACCCCCGAGCATGTTCTTGAACTCAAGCTTTTCAATCCCTTGCTTGATCTTGTCGATGTCAAACCGAATCTCGCCAACCACTCCCCCTTCATTTGCCTCACTCGCCAGTTCCACCAGGCCTTCGCAGTCCCGCGCAATCGCATCGAGTCTGTTCCATTCGCCTACCCATTCTTTGAGAGTGTTGAGTTGTTGAAGAATCTTCTGAGCGTTGACGTTGTCGTTCCAGAATGATGGATCCGTTGTCTTGGCTTCGAGATTCTTCAACTCCATTTCTTTGGTGTCGAGGTCAAAGATACCCCCTAAGAGCATCGAGCCTCTTTTGTTGTTCCACAAGTTCCGCGTGGACATCTTCAAACATACTCAAAGCGTTATCTCCTCGTCTACGTCAATTTCCAGTTTCAGGAGGGCGGCCGCGAAGGTCTTGCCCTGGGCATCGTTCATCAACGATTTCGTCCCTCCCCCACCAAGCGCATGATGGAGCAGGAAGTTGAGTGCCCACAGATTGGGCAATTCAAAGCGCTCCACCTTTCCTTTCACAGCACCTGCAAAATGCTTCTGCACCACATCGACCGTGACGTACTTCTCAAGAATCGGGTAGTACGCTTCCTTGCGGGCGATAATGCCCACGTTGGCCGTATCGCCCTTGTCGCCAGATCGTCCGTGGCAAATGTCGAGCAACCGAATTCTCATGCATCGACTCCCCGCACCGACACAGCCGGAGTGACACAGCGTTTCGGAATAAGCGAGGGCCAGTACGAAACAACCTCGCTTGGCTTCGGTCTCCCCCCTGCAAAGCCGGTCACAGAGGGGGGGCCGGTCAGGATCAAAGGGGCAATCTCTTTGCCGAAGCGTTCGACAGAAGCGTACGATTGGCCGCGAACGCCGACACGCAAGATCACTTCACTCGGATCGGGCGGCGGAGTTGCGATCGATCCATGGCTTGAATTGTAGCCCAAATACTCACTGCGGTATTCTTCGAAATCAAGTCCCAAATCGGTAAGCCGGGTCTTGAGGATCTCATCGGCTCTCCGGGCTTTTTCAATCGCGTCCGGCCAGGAATACGTCAGCGTGCTGAATGCTGTATAGCCGTCGAGATAGGACATTGAGACTTTATAGAATTCTGTGGCAGGTTTGCCCCGCACACCGGACAACTTGATTCTGTTCCTTCCATCCTCCTGAAGCCGGATGGTTGTGAAATCTGCAACACAATCCGGCGTGATATACTCCCTCGGATCACCAATTTCGTACAGAAGTTGTTCCTTCACCGTCTGCAACGAAACAAGCCCGCCCGTGTTCTCGTGCTTCGTGATCACGATCTCACCGTTGGGGTAGGCTTCAGCAATGGGAAATCCGATGTGAGCGAGGTCCGGAACGTTCTTCCAGTCGGCAGAGAAGTTACCGCCGCTGGCTTGCCCACCGCATTCAAGTATATGCCCGGCCACAGTCCCAGCAGCCAGTTTGTCCCAGTCTGACAAGGACCAACCGAACTCGTATATCATGGGTGCGAGTGTCAGCCCCGTGTCCGTTGTTCGGCCCGTAATCACGATCTGAGCACCCTGCTTGAGCGCTTCGACGATGGGGGCTGCGCCAAAATAGACGTTTGCGGACTGCAAGCGCTGCCGAATAATGCCGCAGCTCTCTCCCGTCTCCATGTTCTTGAGGTCAATCCCCTGACTTGAGAGGGAATTGATCTGATCGAGAATATCGTCACCAACGACGACACCGACTTTAACCTGTGGCAGTCCGAGCCCTTTGGCAACCGCGAGGATTGCCTCACTGCAGGCAATCGGATTGACTCCTCCTCCGTTTGTGATGACCTTGATATTCCTTTCAACGCAAACCGGGAGAATCGTCTTCAACAATTCCACAAGATCCTTTGCATAGCCCAGCTTGGGGTCTCTCCTCTTCTGTTTTTGGAGGATCGACATGGTGACTTCTGCCAGGTAGTCCATCATGATATAATCAATGGGACCTTTTGTTACCTGGTCAACCGGTGCCGTGAGGAGATCTCCCCAAAAACCTTGTCCTGACGCTATGCGGATGTTGTCTTTCATCGGGAACGGTACGAGAGGCTATTGTAGTCGGATGTGCAGCTCATCGAGTTGCTTCTTGTCGACGACCGACGGTGCATCATCCATCAGGGACATCGCGCTCGTCGTTTTCGGGAATGCGATGACATCGCGAATTGACTTGCTCCCTGTCAGGAGCATGACGATCCGATCGAGTCCGAAAGCAATTCCTCCATGAGGAGGAGCTCCGTACCTGAATGCATCCAGCAAAAATCCGAACTTCTGCTGGGCTTCTTCCGCGCCGATTCCAAGGAGCTTGAACATTTTGCTCTGAAGAGCCGAATCGTGAATCCTAATGCTGCCTCCGGCGATCTCATTGCCATTGAGAACGAGGTCGTACGCACGGGCTCGTGCGAGGGATGGATCGGAATCCAAATACGAGATGTCTTCTGGCTTTGGTGCCGTGAAAGGATGATGAACGGCCATGAACCTCTTCTCCTCTTCGCTCCATTCCAGGAGAGGGAAATCGGTGACCCAAAGGAATTTCCACGCTTTGTTGTCGAGCAGGTTGAGGCGTTGAGCCATTTCCAATCTGAGGGCACCCAAGATGGTCAAAGCCTTCTGCCATGGTCCCGAAACGATGAGAACGAGGTCGCCAGGATGTGCTCCAAGCGCCTGAGCAATTTGACGCGCTTCGTCCGGCTTGACGAATTTTTCGGCCGAACACTCAATCTTATCGGCTTGCATTTTCAGGTAGACCAATCCCCCGGCACCCTGTGATTTGGCCAACTCGGTCAATCCGTCCATTTGATTCCGCGAATAGCCCGCCAATCCCGGCACACAGATGCCCCCCACAATGCCACCGTTCTTGACCGCTTCGCTGAAGACCCTGAAACCGCTCGCTGCCACCACGTCGGAACATATCTTGATGTGCATGTCGAAGCGCGTATCGGGCTTGTCACTCCCGTACCTCTCCATGGCCTCTTTGTACGTCATGCGCGGGAAGGGAACTTCGACATTGAGACCGAGAATGGAGCCGAAGAGTTCTTTGATCAGCCCCTCCGTCGTTTCGAAAACATCGGATTCGTCAACGAAGGACATTTCGACGTCAATTTGAGAAAATTCCGGCTGGCGATCTGCCCGCAAATCCTCATCCCGAAAACACTTCACGATCTGAAAATAGCGGTCGAAGCCGGCAACCATCAGTATCTGTTTGTACGTTTGCGGAGACTGGGGAAGAGCATAGAATTTGCCGTGATGAATTCGGCTGGGAACGAGATAGTCTCGCGCCCCTTCAGGCGTGCTTTTCATCAATACCGGTGTTTCGATTTCGACAAAATTGTTGCGATCGAAGTAGGCTCGAACAATCTGACATGTCCGGTGCCGCACGAGAAGGTTCTTCTGGACAATGGGCCGGCGTAGGTCCAGGTAGCGATATTTCAGCCGAAGATCCTCGGTCACGTCGATGGAATCTTCTATCTGAAAAGGGGGTGTCTCGGCTTTGTTCAGGATTGTGACCTCGGACGCTGTGACATCGACAGCCCCCGTCGGCATGGTCTCGTTCAGCGATCCCTGGGGACGATTCGTCACAATTCCAGTCACGGAGATCACGAATTCGGAACGCAGCGTTTTCGCCGTCTCGTAGGCCTCGCTGTGGTGACCGGGCTGGAACGCCACCTGTGTTAAGCCAAATCGATCGCGGAGGTCTACGAAAATCAATCCCCCGAGGTCGCGCCGCTTGTCGACCCATCCAGTCAGCGTCACACGTTTGCCAGTGTCCTGTGCTCGCAACTCGCCGCACGTGTGAGTTCGTTTCTTGTAGTCTGCCACGGAGTATTTCCTTCCATTGTCGGGGACACGCTAGGAAACAACAATGCGAGAAGCCCAATCCATTCAGGCATTCTCGCATCTTCTTTGGAGATATTCAGTTGAGATGTTTTGTGATCTTTTCAGTCAACATTTTTTTGGGGACGGCGCCAACAAGCTGGTCGACGACTTTCCCCCCCTTGAAGATCAGAAGCGTCGGGATGCTGCGGATTCCGTATTGCATCGAGGTCTGCTGGTTCGAATCAACATCGACTTTCCCAACTTTCAACTTGCCCTCATATTCTTTTGCAATCTCTTCGACGATTGGCGCAATCATCTTGCACGGACCGCACCACTCCGCCCAGAAGTCGAGCAGAACGGGCTGATCTGATTTCAGGACTTCCGTTTGAAAATTGCCATCGGTTATTTCGACTGGTTTCATAGTTTCCCCTTCATGGATTTTATTATCCTCGCAGTTTCAAAGCCCCGTCTCCGAGGAGTTCCCTGACTGCTGAAATGAACTGGTTATTGGGATCGATCACGTACTTACGGGTAAAATATATCGAATTCTTGCCTAATCCGCCACCGTTGACGTTGAAGTAACACGTGCAATTTCCTCTATTTTTTTCCAACAGCCTGCCGAGCTCAACGATGGTTCGCTCGTCCACGGAATCCAGGTTCACATTGAGAAGAACACTTTTCGTGAATTTTTCTCTGACCTTGTCAATAGCAAGGACATCATTCACAATCACTTTGATCATTTCGGCGGTCCCATCGTTCTTCCCAATCATCATCACGATGGATCCCACATCCAGGAGCTTTGCGAACTTCTGAAATGCATCCGAGAAAACAATGCATTCCGCTTTTCCTGTGAAGTCCTCGATGGTCACAAACGCCATCTGATTGCCGCGCTTGTCGATCATTTTCTTGACATTCGTGATGATACCGCACACTCGAACCGTCGCGTTCACTTTGGCCGTTTCCGGGCTTCCCAATTTCGCCGACGCAAATGCCTCGATTTCATCAACATATTTCATGAGTGGGTGGCCTGACACGTAGAAACCCAGCAAGGCCTTTTCTCGCGAGAGCTTTTCATGCTCACTCCACTCTTCAGCCCCAGGCAGCGCCGGCCTTGAGACGGTCTTCGTTATAGCCGAGTCAAACAAATTCGATTGCCCCCGCCCTGACGCTTCCTGGGCACTTTGTCCGTACGAAATGGCACGATCGACGCACATAAAGAGCTGAGCCCGGCTTGCATGAAGCGAGTCAAATGCACCGGCTTGAATCAGACTCTCGAGTGTGCGCTTGTTGGTCAGCCTCAAATCTACCCTGCTGCAGAAATCAAAAATGTCGAGGAATTTTCCTTTTTCTGTTCGTGTCTGGACGATTTGTTCCACGGCTGACACGCCGACGTTCTTGATGGCGCTGAGTCCGAACCGAATGCCATTTTTGGTGACCCCGAATTTCACACCGCTCTCGTTGACATCCGGCGGCAGGACCGCAATGCCAAGTTTTCGGCAGTCGTCGATGAGCAACACGATCTTATCCGTATTGTCCATTTCGCTCGAAAGCGTCGCCGCCATATATTCTGCCGGATAGTGCGCTTTCAGGTAACCAGTCTGATACGCCAACACGGAGTACGCAACGCTATGCGATTTGTTGAAGCCGTACGAAGCGAACTTTTCTATCAGGTCAAAGATGTCACCAGCCGTTTTCTTGTCGATGTTCTTCTTGATCGCCCCATCGACGAACTCCTTCTTCTGTCGGGCCATCAATTCCTTGTCTTTCTTCCCCATCGCCCGGCGCATTAAGTCCGCCTGTGCCAGCGTGAAGCCGGCGATTTCGCTCGCGATCTTCATCACCTGTTCTTGGTAAACGATAATGCCGTAGGTGTCGCGAAGAATGGGCTCCATCCGCTGATGAAGGTACTTGATCTCCTGTTTTCCATGCTTGCGAGCGATAAAATCGGGAATCATTTCCATCGGACCCGGTCGATAGAGAGCATTCATGGCAACGAGGTCATGAATCGACGTCGGCTTCAGCTTTCTCAGGTAGTCCTGCATGCCGGAACTTTCAAACTGAAAGAGGGCCACTGTCTGCCCTTTCGAAAACAACTCCAGCGTCTGAGGATCCCCCTCCGGTATCTTATCCAGATCAATTTCGATAGCGTGGCGCTCTTTGATAAGCGCGAGCGCATTCTCCAGCACTGTCAATGTGCGCAAACCGAGGAAGTCCATCTTGAGAAGACCTGCTTCTTCAAGATCTTTCATGTTGTACTGCGTCATCAGGTCTGTCTGAGGAGTCTTGTACATCGGCACATAATCGCTTACTTCACCCGGAGCGATAACGACGCCGGCAGCATGAGTCGACACATTTCGGTTCATTCCTTCGAGAACCTTGGAAGTGTCGATGAGCAGCTTCATTTTTTCGTCAGAGCTTTCCTTGACCCACTTCAGGTCCTGAATCGTTTCGAGAGCTTCCGCTATTGGCGTCACTTTGCCCTGGATGACGGGTATTTGCTTCGTGATCGAATCGATCGTGCTCAATTGAATGCCCAGGACGCGCCCGACATCCTTCAAGACAGCCCGTGCCGACAGAGAACCAAACGTAATAATCTGTGCGACCGAGTTTTCACCGTACTTCTGGCGCACGTACTCGATCACGTTCTCCCTTTTCGAATCTGAAAAATCGATATCGATATCAGGCATGCTCACGCGATCGGGATTCAGGAAACGCTCAAACAGAAGGTCGTATTTCAAGGGATCAACATCCGTTATGCGAAGAGCGTACGAAACAATGCTGCCGGCAGCGCTCCCTCGTCCCGGGCCAACTCGAACCCCCATCTCCCGGGCCTTGTTGATAAAATCCTGGACAATGAGGAAATATCCCGCATATCCCATTCGGTTGATGACACCCAATTCATGCCGCAGCCTCTCTTCAATCTGGGGCGTAAGGTGCTCGTACCTCCGCCGAATTCCTTCTGCGGCAAGTTTCTCAAGATATTCCTCGAGTGATTTGGCCCCTGATTCCTTGGGAATCGGGAAGTCCGGCATATAGTTCTTCTTTTCGGCCAATTCCAGATTGCACTTTGCGGCGATCTCCAGGGTCGATTCAATGGCTTCCGGCTGGTCGGCGAAGAGCTCGGACATTTCGCGCGCCGACTTAAAGTAAAGCTGGGTCGAACCGTAGCGCAACGATCGATAGTCAGGAGTGAACGCACTCGTGGCATCCGGGATACAGAGCATGATATTGTGAGGAATTGCGTGCTCTGGTTTTATGTAGTGGCAGTCATTGGTAGCGACAAGCTTCAGCCCGAATTCGCGCGCAATCTTCGGAGCGCTTTCAAGGATATTCTTTTCGACCTCCATACCGTGGTTCTGGATTTCGATGTAGAAATCGTCACCGAACATTTCCTTGTATACTCCCGCCACCGATCGTGCTTGATCGATATCGTTGTTGACGAGATACGAACCAATGATTCCGATAGGACACGCGGACGTGCAGACAAGGCCTTCATGGTATTTCGCCAGCAACTCGAGGTCCAAACGAGGCTTGTAGTAATATCCCTCCGTATGGCTGAGCGTGCTGAGCTTCATCAGATTCTTGTAGCCGGTTTCGTTCTTTGCCAGAAGGAGCAGATGGTGGTAGAGCTCTCCCCCCCTTCGCTTACTCTCCCGCTCGGCAGAGGGTGGTTTGTCAAATCTCGTACCTTTGGGGACGATGTACGCCTCACATCCAATAATCGGCTTGATACCGGCCTTTTTGGCTTTCCGGTAGAATTCGAGAGCGCCGAACATGACTCCGTGGTCCGAAATGGCAACGGCGGGCATGCCCTGCTCCACTGCAGCCTTGATCAAGCCGCTGATGGTTGAGGCACCGTCGAGAAGACTATAATGCGTATGATTGTGAAGGTGAACAAATTGAGGCATGTACAACCACAACTCGTCGGATTATTTCTGCTAACTTGGATTGATGGCGAGCAATTTCGGCTCGGTCATCTCCTCGATCGCGTACTTCAAACCTTCGCGACCGAGACCTGATTGCTTTGTTCCCCCGTAGGGCATATTGTCAATGCGGAAGGTCGGATTGTCATTCACCACAACGCCCCCCGCCTCGATGTTGTCGTACGCAAACAAGATGTTCTTGAAATCATTCGTAAAGATGCCTGCCTGGAGACCGAACGCTGAATCATTGATCCCGGCAACCGCCTGCCCGATGTCGTCAAATGAGTGTATCGTCACAACCGGTCCGAAGATCTCATTGCAGAAAACTTTTTCCGTTCGACGGACGTTGAGCAGGACGGTCGGTTCCACCACGCATCCCTGGCTCTTGCCCCCACAAAGTATTTCCGCGCCGTGATCGACCGATTCTTCGACCCAACTGACGACCCGCTCTGCCGCAGCTTTGTCAACAAGGGGGCCAACGATGGTCTCGGGAGAATGGGGATCTCCGACTTTCAGGCTCTTCGTTTCCCTGATAAAAGCTTCGATATACCTTTCGGTGATTTCCGAGTGAACAAAAATCCGCTGAACCTTGATGCATGTTTGTCCGCCGTACGCGAATGCCCCCATCACATTTTTCCGAACAGCATCCTCGACGTTTGCCGACTTGTCAACGATGACCCCTGCGTTCCCTCCGAGCTCGAGGACGACTTTTTTTCTTCCTGCCCTGGCCTTGAGCAACCAGCCAACCTGCGGGCTGCCGGTAAAACTCAACATCTTTATGCGTTCATCCGTTACGAGCCGTTCCGCCGTTGAATTCTTGCAAGGGAGCGCACTGAACGCCTCTTTCGGAAAACCAGACTCCTCGACGATTTTTGTGAGGAGGAGACTCGTGAGCGGGGCTTGGGGAGGCGGTTTCAGCAGAAACGAGTTACCACTCGCAATTGCCGGGCCCAGTTTGTGGGCTACAAGGTTCAATGGGAAGTTGAATGGAATGATCCCAAGCACAATTCCGATCGGAAATCGACGCACGATGCCGAACCGATTCTTGGTCGAAGCAAGCAGGTCCAATGGAATGACATCGCCCGATATTCGCTTTGCTTCTTCACTTGCCAGTTGGAGGGTGAAGACGGCGCGCTCTACTTCGATGCGCGAGAAGTGGATTGGCTTTCCGATTTCGGCCGTAATAAGCTGGGCAAAATTCTCCTGACGCTCCCGTATTTGGCCCGCGATATACTGGAGAATCTCTGATCGCTCATAACTCGACAGCATCTTCGTCTTCTCAAATCCCGCTGAAGCCAACGAAATGGCATCTTCGATGTCGGCGTCGGAGGCCAAAAAGACGCCACCAACATGAGAATCATCCCAGGGATGCGTGATGGATGATCGCTCAGCGCTCTTCCGCCACTCACCCCCCACATAGAACGAATTGTCAACCTTTGACATGTCTTCAGATTTCCAAGAGCCTTTTCACTTCGTCTACAACGGAATCCACGGCGACCATCGTTCTTTCCCCCGTTTTGCGTTTTTTTATCTCAACCTGACCGTTTTTGAGTCCTTTTTCGCCGACGATGACTTGGATCGGCATGCCCAGAAGGTCGGCATCTTTGAACTTGAAACCGGCAGACAAATTCTCACGATCGTCGAAGAGAGTTTCCACCTGAGCCTCGTTGAACCGCTGATACAATTGGTTGGCGGTCAGGACGGTTTCTTTTCCATTCATGTTGACTGGGATGATGTGTACAAGGTACGGGGCCAACGCCTTGCTCCAAACGATACCGTGTTCATCATGATTTTGCTCAATGTGGCACGCGACAATTCTTTCGATGCCGATGCCGTAACTTCCCATGATAACAGGCTTGGACTCGCTCTTCTCGTCGAGAAATTTTACGTTCAGGGATTCGGAGTACTTCGTTCCAAGCTTGAAAATGTGCCCCAACTCAATCGCCTTGGAAATCTTGATGGGCTCATGAGTGTTGGGAGCAGGCTCGCCCGCTTCAACTGTCCGCAAATCGTAGTACCCCTCGATTTCCACGTCGCGTTTCAAGTCAATATTGACTAAATGGTAATCGTTACGATTTGCACCGCTGACCAATCCATTCGCTTCTTCGAGCCTTCGATCCGCGATTATCTTGAAATTGTCCAGTCCAATCGGCCCAATGGATCCCCCGTCTGCACCCGTCAGTGCGGTCAATTCATCGGCCCCAAGAGGCTCCAATATTCCACCTCCCATCGCCGTCGACAATTTGGACTCGTTGAGCTGGTCTTTGCCGACCATCAGAATGAGAAGGGGCTTCCCGTTGTGGCGATAGACAAGGGACTTTGCCAACCGGGTATGATCGACCTTCAAGAACTCCATGAGCTGGTCTATTGTCTTCACGTTCGGAGTATGGATTTCCTTCGCGGGCTCCATCGAAGGAATTCGTCCGATCTTGCCCACGTCCGATTTTGCGATTTCGAGATTGGCCGCATAACCTGAATGCTCTGCCAACACCACGGTGTCTTCGCCGTAGTCCGATTGAATCATGAACTCCTGAGATCCGGTGCCGCCCATTGCCCCGCTGGATGCGCCGACAACAAAGAACTTCAGTCCGCAACGGGTGAAAATCTTCTTATATGCTTCTGCATGTGCTTCATAACTCTTGTCCAATCCTTCCCACGAGGCATCCAAGGTATAGGAATCTTTCATAGTGAATTGTCTGCCACGAAGGACTCCGGAACGAGGCCGCGGCTCGTTTCGGAATTTCGTCTGTATCTGATACCAGATTTGGGGAAGATCTTTGTACGACTGAATTCCCGAACTCGCAATCCAGGCGATCACCTCTTCGTGTGTGGGTGCCAGGACGAGATCTCGTTCCTTGATACTCAGAATAAAATTGGGAATCGTGCGTCTTCCGGATTGTATCCAGAGAGCTTCCGGATTGAGAGCCGGCAGGTGGAATTCCTGAGCGCCGATGGCATTCATCTCTTCGCGCACGATGGCTGTGGCCTTCAAAATCGCACGATACCCCAGAGGCAGAAAGGAATAGACACCCGACGTCAGTTGACGCATCAGGCCAGCCCGCAACATCAATTGATGGCTGGGAATCGTAGCATCGTTTGGAACCTCTTTGAGGGTCGGAATAAACGCTTTGCTCAGACGCATTGAAGAGAGTGTATTAGAATGTTGGGGAATAGTGGACGGGTTTGGCTTTGGCCGTAACCCAGGGTCAAATCCAGATTGTTCAGTTGGTTCCGAGGCAAATACCGATAGTCAAACCTTGGTGCCCCCGAGACGACTCGAACGTCCGACAAACGGTTTAGGAAACCGCTGCTCTATCCAACTGAGCTACGGGGGCAGATGGATAATGAACTTTGATTCCCGGGTAGAGTGGCATGATCGATGCCCAGGCCACCCTCACCAGGCACCTAAACATTCAAAGTTACGAAACTTTGCCAGTGAGTGCAAGCAAGCCAGAAGCGGCGGCCGTGACGCAGAACGAATGCTTTCCGGAAGGGAATATCCCGTTATCCGACAGAGCCACCCTCCGTTTCGCACTTGACATTCAGTTGCCATGTTCGTAAAATTGTGTTGCAAAGCTCGCCTGGGAACGTGATGGTTCCAAAATCATTCTTGAAAGGAGAGTGCAATGAAAACCGACCGATCGGTATTCAAGAATCAACCGAAGCAAGCAAAGCCCTTTTTTCGAACCACACCCGGAACAGAGAAAAAACTTCATCTCACAAATCAAAATCCCAAGAGACTCCGAATTGTCCAAAGCGTTAATGCCGGCCATGTCCGTGGTGGCCATTCATTCCATTGATCAAGGACGCAGAATTGTATAAACAGAAGCCTCTCCGGAATGGGAGAGGCTTTTTCCTTTCAGCACGTTGCGCAGTCTCGCCTACAGTGAATATTGACTGGGTCGTCTTCCCGCTATGAGATTGTTGAACTGATTCAACTGTTTGTTGTCAGCGTCGTGAAGATCGACTTCGGCCACTGCAATCCCCGGCGCTTCGCTTCCAAGCCTCTGAACAATCTCGCCCTTTGGAGTCACTATCTCGCTCTTGCCGATGAAGGAAAACTCGACTCCTCCTCTGTCCTCGACCCCGATTCGATTCGATGTCGCGGCAAATATGTGGTTTTCGAGACAGCGTGTGACCATTGCATCCGGGCAATGGGGCAGAACCAGGTTTGATGGATGACACACAATTTGCGCTCCCTTGAGTGCAAGCGTGCGTGCACTCTCCGGATAGTACCAATCGAAGCAAATCATGATGCCGATTTTGCCAATCGGGAGATTGAAGACCGGGAATCCAAGGTCTCCGGGGGCAAAGAACAGATTCTCGCGATTGAACAAGTGAACCTTGCGATACAAACCCATCATTCCGTAAGGACCGACGAGGGACGCCGAATTGTAGAGCTTGAGAGTGTTTTCGACAAATCCATAGACCACATAGCAGGATTGTCGTCGAGCGAAGGCTGCGATTTCTTCGAATGTGTAGCCCGACGTACTCTCTGAAAGGCGGTTTGCTTCTTCTGCATCCACAAAATTGTAGCCAGTGTTGAAGAGCTCTGGAAGCACGTAGAGGTCCGCTTCCGCACTCTGCATCAAGGCGAGAGCGTTTTGAACGTTCTTCTCAATTTCTCCAAACACGGGATCGGTTTGAACAACCGCTATGCGCATAGTATTCGAAGATGGTATGGGTCCCCTCCTGACATTCATCAGGATGTGAAACACGAAACGCTTTTGGCGATGTGCACACGTTCAACTGGTTCAGGAATCACGTCCGTGCGCCATCGAGAATCTTCATCAATTCTGTTATCATGTTCTGGGCCACGCCGGCATCGGCGGACACCCAATACAGCTGTTCGTTGCGAACAAAGAAATAGTGAGCTTGACCCAGTCCCAGGCAAAACGAAACACTCTGCCCGGCAATTGCGACGTTTTGATAGAGGAAGAAAGGCGTTCCTCCCGCTCCGATCCGCTCCGCCATGACCCGATAGACATTTTGAGCTTCGGACGTATTGGCATACGTAGAGAGATAGATGTCGGCCCGAGCTGATTGAGATTGATATGTGCCCACGTTGCTCTGCTTGGGCGAGACACCCTTTCCATGCATTCGGTCTACGATCTCGCGTGCGCTCTCTCCTTGAGCCTCGGAGATGAGGACAAGGTCACCGACCCGTTCAGGGAGTGGAGATCGATCTTGTCTCCAGATCGTGATACCGATTGCTCCCAGAACGAGACAACCCGTCAGGATAACCGCATTGCGCCATTGGGGACTCATCTGACCGACAAGAAGTCAAAATTCTGGAACGATGCCAATACTGTAGGTGGTTGGTTCAGGTTTGCACGATCCTTCGCTTTGCGGTCCGACGACTTGACTTTCTGACCATCCGATCAAATCTCTTGTCCACTCACAGTCCTTTCAGTGCAAGGAAAGCCAAATCCGGACGCGACCCGCCTCACTGCTCCTGTGGGGATCGAATCAGAGATTTTGCGAAGATGCCCACCAGGAATCAGTCGTCTTTGCCAAACGTTCCGCCAGGCTTACGAGGATACGCTTCATAAAATCGGGATGTTTTGAGATCACTTCGTCGAACGGCAAATTGACAAACAGAACAGATGTTGGTTCAAGTGCCTGCAAGGTTGCAGTACGAGGAATATTCAGAATATAGCCGAGTTCACCAAAGACCGTCCCGCGACCGGAGAATTCAGCCACCGTGAAGTCTCTTTTAAACACTCCTACTTTTCCCGTGAGAAGAATGAACCAGCCATCCGCGGGGTCACCCATTCTGGCGATTGTCTCGCCGATGGAAAAATATCTTTTTACGCCTTTGATTCCGAATTCACTTTTCTGGTCTTCCATCCATGTTCCTCACAGTTCTTTCTGCAATAATTAATGTCGCCATTTCATCAGCCGCATCCTTCGATGGCAAGGCGACGCCGGTTGTCCATGTTGCTGCATCCGATCACACACCATGGAAGATAGTCAAAAAATGTTCTTCACTCAATTCCTATCGAGATCTCCATGGAATCGATTCATTTGATTTTGAAGCACTTCTCCCGTATACTGAAGCACTTTCAGGCAATATTTTCATATCATCGAAGGAAATGTTCTATGAACAAAGTATCTGTCGCTGCACTTGTTCTTCTTGGGGTGGGATTCGTTCTTTCTGGCTGCACCAAAAAGACAGAAGATGCTCCCAAGCAATCCCAGCAACCGGGCAACATTCAAAGCTCAGCCTCGGCTCTCCCCAGCGCTGTTGCTGGAATACGCTGGACTATGCCGTCGCGCTGGATTTCGCAATCCGAGCGTCCGATGAGAGTCGCGACCTATTCCGTACCGCCCGCCGGTAAAGATAGTGAAGCAGGCGAGTGCGCCGTATTCTTTTTCGGGAGCGGCCAGGGAGGCAATGTCAACGACAATTTGAATAGATGGATATCCCAATTCGACAAAGGCGGCACACATGAGTTGAAGGATAGAGAAGTCAGTGGATTGAAAGTGAAGCTAATCGAAATCGCAGGTGCATATTTGGCCCCCTCGGGCCCAATGATGGAATCCCAGGGAAAGAAGGAAAACTACCGTTTGCTCGGCGCGATCATTTCTGCTCCCGAAGGATCGGTCTTCTTCAAGTTCACCGGTCCTGCAAAGACAATCGAAGCAAGCTCACAGGAATTCGATCAACTTGTTTCTTCCGTTACCAAGAACTGATCACCGATCCAGCAATATTTTGCAGAACACTCAGCGCGAGCTTTGCTCGCCTTGGGTGTTCTAGGTCAATCCTCAAACTACAGGCTTTTCGGCGCTTTCTTTCAAGTCCGACGTCTTCTTCAGAAAAATTACACCGAGAGGTGGCAAGTTAAGACTAAGCGAGTTGCCCCTTCCGTGGAATGAAACGCTTTCAGATCTGACCTCCCCGGTATTCCCCACATTGCTTCCCCCATAGAACGAAGAATCGCTGTTGAGGAGTTCTTTATAGACTCCCGACTCAAGTATTCCCACACGATAGGCTGACCGAGGAACAGGAGTGAAATTGCACACGATGACAATGCTTTCCGTTCCACTGGCCGAGTGCCGCATGAAGGAGATCACGCTGTTGTCTTTGTCCTGGAAGTCGATCCATTCAAAGCCCGAATAGTGAAAGTCGACTTCGTGTAACGCCTTTTCCGACACGTACAGTCGATTAAGGTCATCAATCAATTGCTGAACTCCCTGGTGAAATGAATATTCAAGCAAATGCCAATCAAGCGAGGTATCATGATTCCATTCTGCTGTTTGGCCAAACTCGCACCCCATGAAGAGGAGTTTCTTCCCGGGGAATCCGTACATAAGGCCAAAGAGTGTACGAAGATTGGCGAAGCGCTGCCATTCATCGCCGGGCATTCTGTAGATCAGCGACCGTTTTCCGTGCACGACTTCGTCGTGTGACAAGGGGAGCATGAAACGCTCCGTAAACGCATAGAGGAGTGCAAATGTCAGACTTCCGTGATGATGCGTCCTGTAAACCGGATCTTTGGAGAAGTACTCCAGAGTATCGTGCATCCATCCCATGTTCCACTTTAGTTGGAACCCCAATCCTCCGGACTGACTGTCACCCGTAACCGAGGGCCACGCTGTCGATTCTTCCGCAATCATCAAAACACCCGGATAGTACTGGCGAACAAGGTTGTTCAAGTGGCGAAGGAAATCGATGGCTTCAAGATTTTCCCGACCTCCGTACTTGTTCGGAATCCACTCTCCCTCCTTGCGAGAATAATCCAGGTACAACATCGAGGCGACCGCGTCAATTCTGAGTCCGTCAATATGGTAGTGCTCGAACCAAAACAGAGCATTGCTCATGAGAAAATTGCGGACTTCATTTCGGCCGAAGTTGAAAATGTATGTGCCCCAATCCTGATGCTCACCCTTGCGAGGATCCGCATGTTCATACAGATGTGTTCCATCAAAACGGGCCAGAGCATGAGCATCCTTCGGGAAGTGGGCAGGGACCCAGTCGAGCAACACACCGATCCCTTGCCGGTGGCATTCATTGACGAAGGACATAAACTCCTGTGGCGAACCATATCGACTGCTGGGCGCGAAGTAGCCCGTGACCTGATAACCCCAAGAGGCGTCAAACGGATGTTCCATCATGGGAAGAAGCTCGACATGCGTGAACCCTCGTTCCTTGACATAGGCGATCAGTCTCTCTGCCAACTCACCATAGGTAAGCCATCGATTGTTTTCTTCCGGCACTCGTGCCCAGGACCCGAGATGAACTTCGTAGACCGAGATTGGTTTCCCCAGTTGATCCGATTTCTTCCGCTCTTCCAGCCAGGCCTGGTCTGTCCAGGTGAACCCTCTCAGAAAGTTTATCTTGGAGGCCGTTCGAGGACGGTGTTCCATTTCGCTCGCATAAGGATCTGTTTTGTCGAGGGCTTCTCCGTGCTGAGTCTTGATGAGAAACTTGTAGTTCTCCCCTTCGCGAATTCCGGGTATAAAAATCTCCCATACGCCGGATGATCCCAGAACTCTCATGGCATGCCAGCGCGGATTCCAGAAATTGAAATCGCCGATGACACTGACACTTTTTGCCGTCGGGGCCCAAACAGCAAACTGTACTCCCCCAACATTATTCACTTCTGCATAATGAGCGCCAAGTTTTTCGTAAACACGATGATGATCTCCCGCGCCGAAGAGGTGCAAATCGAAATCGGTGAGTGTGGGCAGAAACGAATACGAATCGTAGAAGATTTCGGCCGTCCCGGAAGGCGTTATCTTTTTTAGCTTGTATGGAAACGCCTCGGTCCTTTCGGAGAGAAGAACTTCATAGAATCCTTCCTCCATGATCTTCGGCATAGGGATTTCTTTCCCTTTTGGCTTTCCATCCGGGCCAAGTTCGATGACGAACGCCAACTGCGAATCCGGAAGAAACGCACGAATCACGACTTGTTTCTTCTTGTGATGATCGATGATGTGGAGGCCCAGAACTGCGAAGGGGTCGTGGTGTTCGTTGCGAACAACTCTGAATATTTCATCGATAGCAATAGTGGTTTCCATAGTCGTTTCCTACTCGATTTGAATTCTAGCGTGCTGGCGACTGATAGAGCTTATTCGCACGGATGTATGAATGCACCGCCGAAGGGACTAAGTACTGAATCGATTCACCCCGATGCACCCGCTGACGAATAATTGTGGAAGAGATGTCGAGGAAAACTCCCTTGAGCTCAACGACTCCTTTGTGAGGATTCCCTAGGCGTTTTCTGACATGGTCTGAGCGACGGTAAATCGCAATCGTGGTGTTTCTGAGAATTTCTTGTGACGATTTCCATGTCTCAATCAACTTGAAATTGTCTCCCCCCATAATGAGGAATATCTCGGCATCGGGATGCTGGTTTTGCAACTCTCTGACTGTATCGATTGTATACGATACACCTTTCCGTTGAACTTCCATCGAAGAGACCACGAACGCTTTCGAACCCTTGGTGGCAAGCCGTGTCATCGTCAGCCGTTCATGAGGATTGGCGATGGCACCATGCTTCTTGTGCGGAGGTACAAACGCTGGAATGAAGATAACTCTATCCAAGCCAAGCTGTTCGCGCGCTTGTTCCGCGATAATCAAATGACCAACGTGCGGGGGATCAAATGTTCCCCCAAAGATGGCGATACGAAGTGCCTGAGCAACTCTTTTCATTTGGATTTCAGGATTTCTTCGTAGACATCCAGAGTTCGTTGAGCGGTATTTCTCCACGTGTAACGTTGGGCACGTTCGAGCCCCTTTTGGATCAGCTCGTTCTTCAGTCGAGGATCGCGCAGGAGATCCTGAAGCACTCCCATCAGCTCGTGCGACTTGCCAGCCTTGAACATGAGTCCGCCATTGCCAACGACCTCCGGAAGTGAGCCCGCATCGGAGGACACGACCGGTGTTCCGCAAGCCATCGCTTCAAGGACAGGAAGGCCAAATCCCTCATAGAGCGAAGGCATCACGAGACAACGTGCACCGTTGTACGCGCTGATCAGATCATCGCTCGAAATCCTTCCGAGATCGCGTATCCCCGCAGCCCCACCCAGCTGGTCAATTTGTTGGCTCAGGATGGGATCTTGCATGACAGAGCCGCCAACAAATACCAGATCAAGTTCATTTGATGAACGGATCCCCTTGTATGCCTCAAGAAGCGTCCCGATGCCTTTGTGGGGTTTCGTATTTCCTACGTACAGAATGTACTCATTTTGGAGATGAAATTTCTGCCTGAATTGGTCAAGCAGTGCATTTTCACGTCCAGGCCGAAATTCCGTGCCAACGCCAAGAGGAATTGCCCTGATCTTTTCCTCCTTGACTTTGAAAGAGCGCAAGATGTCGTTCTTGGTGAACTCCGAAATCGCGATGACGATCCGGGAGTGCGCCACAGCATGCCGAATCATGGCATAGGCATAGCCGCGCTGAGCCACGCTGAAGAACTCCGGGAAACGCACATGAATCATGTCATTGATCGTCACAACGGAGCAGTCTCGTAGCCCGATCGGCAGTGTATAGTGGGGCTCGTGAAAGAGATCGACCCGTTCCTTCCTGATTTGTCGCCCGAACTTGACTATTTCGCCGACAGAATACTTCTTGTAAGATATGGGTCGATTCTCCCATCCAAACGGGAGTACAATGTTTGAATGGTCGGCAACGTCGGTGTACACTATGAAACGATGATGGCTCTTCAGGTCTGAAAGCGATCGGATGAGTTGCTGGATAGTGGTTCCTATGCCAAAATCGAAATATTTGCGTCCGTCGATCGCGATTGAAGCCATGACGTATGTTGGAATCGTTATGAAGTGGACAAACGACGTACAAGAACGCTTCGTTGATTCAATTTAGACTTTTCTGTATACTAAATCAAAGAGAATTAAATGGTTCGACCATCCGAACAGCGACATCGCTCCGATGAATGTCGTTCTCACCCACGTGAGGTTATTGACGCCAAGTGAACTCTTCGCTCTCTCTAGTCAAACGAGGACATTCCGGAGATATCCTGCCACAATTCCATTGAAGAAACTGCCAAGGTATGGCTCAACTTAGGAAAAATATCCTTGCGAATTTCTCAGGTCAAGGCTGGGCCGCCTTGATGCAGATTGTCTTCATCCCATTTTATGTCAAATTCCTCGGAATCGAGGCGTACGGTTTGATCGGGTTTTATGCCATGTTACAGGGCATCCTTCAGATCCTGGATTTTGGGCTGAGTCCAACTATGACCAGAGAACTCGCGAGGTTTTCCGCCGTCGCTAACAATTCAAACCAAATTCGCAGTTTTGTTCGCACTCTGGAATCCGTGTACTGGAGCATTGGAATCGTCATCGGCTTGATTATCTACGCAACAGCACCATTCATTGCTCACAGCTGGATCACTGCATCTTTCTTAGACTCTTCCACTGTTGAGCAATCCATCAGACTGATGGGAATCATAGCGGCCCTTCAGTGGCCGCTGAGTTTCTATCAAGGTGGACTCATGGGATTGGAACGTCTCGTCCTGCTCAACGCCGTCAAAATCGGGAATAGCACAGTATTTGGAGCCGGAGCTATCGTTGTTTTGGCGTTCATATCACCAAACATTGTTGCATTCCTCACTTGGCAAGTTGGGATGAGCGCTATACAACTCGCAGTGGTTACATTTTGTCTTTGGAAGAGTCTTCCTCGCTCAGAAACTCTTCCTCGATTTGACAAACAGGTTTTCCTTAACATCCGCAGGTTTGCAACTGGAATGACGGGAATCATGGTTTCCGCAATCATTGTCAGCCAGGTCGACAAACTGATCTTAAGCAGACTGTTGCCATTGGAGAGCTTTGGCTATTACACACTCGCGTATGTCGTAAGCAGCGGCCTTCTCCTTTCCATTCTGCCAGTGTTCAATGCTTTGTTTCCGAGATTCTCGGCGATTGCTGCAACTGGCAATGAAGGAGAACTTTCCAGATTGTATCACCTCGGTACGCAATTCACGGCTTCACTATTGTTTCCTATGGCTGCAATACTTGTACTCTTTTCAAATGATATCCTTCTTATCTGGACGGGAAATGTGATCACAGCGAATAATGCTGCACCCATTGCGTGTTGCCTTGTAGTGGGAACTGCCTTAAATGGACTGATGTACCCTGTGACTGCACTGCAGCTGGCGAATGGATGGACGAGTATCGGCCTTCGAATCAATCTGTCTTTCGTCGCATTGATAATTCCCGGAATCATGATGATGACGGCATGGTACGGGGCGGTCGGCGCGGCATCGGTTTGGGCAGCCCTGAATGGTGTCTATGTACTTGCAACTGTGCCGCTCACTCATCGCCGACTATTGAAAGGGCAAGCGAGACGTTGGTTCAGTCAGGATGTTGGCATCGTCTTCTTGATGGTCCTGAGCCTGTCGCTTGTCGCACGATCGATCGTAGTCAGTCCGCTTCATCCGGTATCCGGCGCTATTCTTCTGGTCGGCGTATTTGTCATCTTGTTTACTGCGGCAATCTTTGCTGCCCCAGCATTACGCCCCATGGCAATTGACTTCATAACCAGGCGAGTGACCAAACATGCTTAATGCCGTTAAGCGATTTCTCAAGCGATCCAATTCCTTCGTGAAAATCTACATGCCAATTCATGAATCCATCCGCACAGGTTTGAACAGTGTCAACGACGTCATTGAACATTATCTGCCTTCGCACCATTCTCCGCAATTGACGCCATATGGATTCTTGCTAACAACAAGCCGCTCAATTCATCACCGGGGAATGCTTCGAGGCAAGTTCGAACCGGAAGAGGTCAAGGTAGTGCAGAATTTACTCGATCAGATAGTGGTATTCGTCGATGTTGGGGCCAACATCGGATTCTATTCATGCCTCGCCCGCGCAAGCAACAAGCACGTTGTGTCAATCGAACCGCTCGATCGCAACCTGCAGTATCTTTGTGCCAACTTATCGGTTAATGGCTGGGATGATGTTGAGGTGTTTCCTGTGGGATTGGGTTCTCGTCCCGGCCTGCAGACCATGTATAGCGCATCGGGCACGGCGGCTTCACTGGTGGCCGGCTGGGGAGGCTTCTCAAAACGGATCCACCAGACGATTGCAATGTCAACTCTTGATACAATCCTCGGCCGGCGATTCGAGGGGAAACAACTGTTCATCAAAATTGACGTAGAAGGCTCAGAATATGAATTGCTCCGAGGTGCCAGTCAACTGCTTGTGATGCAACCGAAACCTGTTTGGCTCATCGAAGTGTGTCTTAGCGAACATCACCCCAGTGGTCTGAACCCCCGATTTGCAGATACATTTGAGCTTTTCTGGTCCCACAATTATCTCATTAAACCTGCAAGCAACACAAGCAGGATCGTTACTCCTTCAGATCTAGAGCGTTGGATTCTCGTCGGAAAGACTGATGTCCAGACATTTAACTATTTGATGATCGGAAAGAACCAGCAAGTTACTTTATGATTGCCGGCAAACGGTGAGCAAGAACTTCAGCAAGTGTTCACGGATGTTGACCTCGTCATCCTGGCAGTCCTCAGCTTGTCGCTTGTCGCACGATCGATTGTAGTCATTCCGCTTCATCCGGTATCCGGCGCTATTCTTGTGGTCGGCGTATTTGTCATCTTGTTTACTGCGGCAATCTTTGCTGCCCCAGCATTAGGCGCGGTGGCGATCGATTTCATCAACAGGCAAGTGCCTAAACATGATTGATGCGTCGATATCTTGCTTCACGAAACCCAATTCTTAATGGCATCCTGTTTGACGATACCTTAATCCTTCTCACTCTACCTCGAAACAATGAATACATATTCACAAATAGGCATTCGACTACGTCAATCAGCTGTTTCATTCCAAGGAGTAATTCTATGATTGATGAATTGAGACAACAAGTGAAACGATATTTCTTACTGCAACGAATCAGCGTCGCTCTAGCAAAAGCGGGGGTGCTTCAAGCCCTTCGACAAATTGACGAGGCCAATCCGCTTACATGGGAGTTTTCCGCATTCAGTCAAAATAATGAAGATGGAATAATCGACTACTTGACGAGAAGGATCCAACATCCAAACCGCTATTTCATCGAAGTTGGCGCATCAAACGGTGTAGAGAATAATACTACATGGCTCGGGATTGCGAGGAAATACTCGGGCCTTTTGATCGAGGGAGACGAACAATCATGTAAAGCTCTTGATTTGTTACTCCGTCTTGGCCTCTGCATAGGCGTAAACTATCGACAATTGTTCGTCACAAAGGATAGTTCACATCGGATCATGGAACTCGCATTGTGGCCAAATCCAGATGTGTTTTCACTGGATATTGACGGTAATGATTATCACGTCGTGAAATCGTTGTTGGAAACCGGACTGAGGCCAAAGATCTTCATCGTTGAATTCAATTCTGTTTACGGACCCTCCAAACGAATGACCATCCCGTATCGCGAAGAATTTGCCGCCGCAACTACTGGGGCAGCGAGTCTCTATTATGGCGCCTCAATTTCTGCATGGAGAACATTGTTCGATCAACACAAATACAAATTCATCACAGTCGATTCCAATGGAGTCAATGCATTTTTTGTGGATCCGAATGAATTCGACCGAACTTATCTGAAGAGGATTCGCGGATTGGAATTCCAGGAGAATTTCCTTCAGTTGCAGAAATTCAAGATTCCTTGGCAGGAACAATTCAGACTCATTGAGCAAGAATACTTTGTAGCCGTATAAGAATCTGCGAAGGGATAATCCTTGCGATTACTGCTGGCGATTGTAGAACTGTTAGACAGTGGGAAATAACGTATGCGAATTGCATTTGATGGAAGAACGATTGTAAAGGGAAAATCAGGCGTAGGCAATTATGCCGAACGGGCAATCCGTTCGCTTCTCGACATCGATGACCAGAGCGAGTACTTTCTATTTCTCGTCGAACCTTGTGAGAATCTCGAAGCGCCAAATCTTACCAAGATCATTATCGCCGGATACGACAAGGCAGGGCGGAATCGATATTGGGAGAATGTGTTGTTTCCGAGGTTCGCTGCAAAGCACGATATAGATTTGTTTTTTGGGCCAGCATATGCCCTGCCACTTCTTCCTCGATACGGCAAGTTCTTCCAGACGCTTCCTCTTCCAAAATCCTGGAAGTACATATTCAATACTCGAAAACAAATCAAGTACGTGGTAGCCATTCCCGATGTCATCGGAATCGTGCACCCTGAAACATTCACCGCAAAAATGCGAATGTGGCAGCGTGTGTTTGCGTCGAACGCAGCAAAGGTCGCAGACGCTATCATTACAATTTCAGAATCCTCCAAACGCGACATCGTTCGCCTTTTTCCAGTCGATCCTGCCAAGATTCATGTGACACCTCTCAGTGTTGATGAATCATTCAAACAGAACCACAGTCCTGACGAGGTTCGTCGGGTAAGGACCAAATACTCCCTGCCGGACAAGTATATCCTTTTTGTCGGTACCATCGAACCGCGAAAGAATGTCGCAGGCCTGGCAACAGCGTATTCCCTTCTTCCTCATGATTTACAGAATGAGTATAAACTAGTCATCGCCGGATCCCGCGGGTGGTATGCAGATACAATCATGGCAGAAATTGACAAGTTGAATATTTCCCGTCATATCAGGATGCTTGGCTTTGTCGACGACAAGGATCTGCCCGTTCTGCTCGCCAGTGCGAACCTCTTTGTTTTCCCATCACTGTACGAAGGCTTTGGCTATCCTCCCCTCGAGGCAATGGCAAGTGGCGTTCCTGTTGTTACTTCGATTACCTCATCGTTGCCCGAGGTGGTGGGCAATGCCGGAGTTATGGTTGACCCCTTCGATTTCAGGAAAATAAGCGACGAGATGACGCGAATCCTGAAGGATCCCAATGTTGCCTCTGACTATTCTCGAAGAGGTTTAGAGCGTGCAAAGTGTTTCAACTGGAAGGCAACTGCAGAAGCGACGCTGCAGGTTTTTCAGGAAGTCATTGCGAGAAGATAGATCGAGACTAATGGGACAGGTACCACTCGTATCCCAGCCTGATACCAACGGCTAGTGCAGTCCTGGGGCGCCATCCCAATTCGTTGATGCGCCCGCTGTCCAATAATTTTCGCGGCGTGCCGTCCGGCTTGGAGCTGTCGAACAAAATCTCTCCAGGAAATCCAACGACGCTACTGACCGTCGATGCCAATTCCCTGATCGTCACGTCGGTCCCAAATCCTATGTTCACAAATTCGCCGATATTCTTCGCATCGTAGGTTTCCATAAGAAAGACGCACGCCTCTGCGAGGTCGTTCACGAAAAGAAATTCCCTGAATGGAGAGCCAGTTCCCCACAGAGTCACCGCATTCGGTTTGATTCCTATCGAGGCAAGTACCTGCTCCGCCTGCGCATCGCTGGCAGAGCGATCGAGTGTCAATCCAAAACCAATCTGACGTTTTCTGATGTCATCGCGGATTTCCGTGAACTTTCTTCCGGTCAACAGCTTCGCAAGATGAAATTTGCGTGTTAGCGCAGGCAGCACGTGAGATGTTTGCAGGTCAAAATTGTCCCCCGGTCCATAGAGATTCGTCGGCATGACCGAAATGAAATTTGTACCGTACTGTTCGTTGTAGTACCGGCAGAGCTTGATTGCTGCGATCTTCGCGATCGCATACGGTTCATTGGTTGGCTCAAGAAGGCCTGTCAACAACGAGCTTTCTTTCAGGGGTTGTTCTGCAAGCTTCGGAAAAATGCAAGAAGAACCAAGGTTAAGCAGCTTCTTGACACCGGAACGATAACTCGCCTCGATGACATTCGTTGCGATAACAAGATTGTCGTAGATGAATTCCGCCTTGAATGTACTATTGGCAAGAATACCGCCAACTTTCGCTGCAGCAAGAAATACGTACTCCGGTCGTTCTGTTTGAAAGAAGTCCATAACCGCCTGCTGATTCTTTAGATCCAGATCTTCCAGAGACCGCGTCAAGAGGTTTGCATATCCCTTGCTCTGGAGCATTCGTATCATGGCCGATCCTACAAGTCCCTTGTGGCCGGCCACATAGATCTTGGCATTCCTGTCCAATACAACTCCTCCTTGACGTTCTAACGTTCTGACTCGTTTTCGTCTTTGTCTGGCACACTCAGACGGGCTACTTTCACGTGCCGAATGCGTCGCGCACTCTTGCCGGCAATCGTGAAAACAAAATCACCCTGGCGAATTTCCTCGTGAAGTTCCGGTAATCGACCGGTCACTTTTTGCAGAAATCCCGCCAGCGTTTCGTAGTCTGGCGTATCCGGCAGTGTGGTGGAGAATTTCTCATTGAAGTCATTGATTGTGATGGTCGCATCGACAATCGAAGAACCGTCGCTTAACTCCACCACAGCCTTCGTTGCTTCATCGTACTCATCCAGTATCTCGCCAACGATTTCTTCCATAATATCTTCCATCGTCACGATTCCTTCAGTTCCTCCATGCTCATCAATAACGATGGCCATGTGAACCTTGTTTAGCTGGAGATCGCGCATCAACTGGCTGATCTTCGTCGATTCGGGTACAAAGAACGCTGGACGGATAATATCCTGCAGGATGATCAAATCCCTGTGTTCCAGGAGGCTCAAGAGGTCTTTACTGTAGATCACTCCGACGATGTTGTCAATGGTTCGGTCAAACACAGGCAGTCGCGAATAGCCTTCTTCGATGACTCTCCGCAGAATGGATTCACGGGACATGCTGATATCCAAGGCAACGACATCGGGGCGAGGAACCATGATTTCCTTGGCGGTAATATCGGAAAATTCCAAAATGCTCTTGATGAGTTCATGTTCGGTCTTGTCCAATACACCGCTCTGGGTCCCAGCGTCAATGACCTGCTTGATTTCGTCTTCGGACAGCTCGGTCTTCAGCAGACCCCTACGTATCAGGAAATCGACCACTGTCTTTCTGATGCGGCTCATGGTGTCATCTAGTATGTAACGTCCATCAGAAACAAACCGAGCGGCGGAGCTGCCATCCCGGCAAGACGGCGATCTTTACCGTTCAGGATTTCAACAAATTGATCCACCGGCCTGTATCCCCTTCCAATCTCAACCATTGTCCCAACAAGAGCTCTTACCATTCCGTGGAGAAATCGATCCGCCGTGATATCAAAGAGGAGCATCGAGTCTTTTTTCATCCAGTAAGCCTCCACTATTCTGCAACGGTGGTGCTCAACTTCGGAGTCTGCCTTGCAGAATGAAGTGAAATCGAGTTCCCCGGTGATGCTCCGAGCCACTCCGTTCATCAATTCCACGTCAAGCTTGTAGCCCAAGCTCCATGAAAAACGCCTGCGCAGAGCTGTTGGTTTCGTCGAGATCACGTATCGATAGTGTCGGGCTTTCGCGCCATACCGTGCGTTGAAGTCTTCAAGTGCGTCTTCGGCTTGTAGAATGACAACGTCGTTCGGGAGTACGCCATTGAGACTCCTCAACAGTGCGTCACAATGTACAGAACTTTCAGTTTTAAAACTCGCGACCTGTCCTCGAGCATGCACGCCGGAATCTGTCCGCCCAGCACCCACAACTCGGATCTTCGTTTGCAGAACCTGAGCGAGACCCGTCTCGACCGTCTCCTGGATTGACCGGCCGTTTTCCTGATGTTGCCATCCTACGAAGTCGGTGCCGTCATACTCGAGAATTAACTTGATCGTTCGCATGGAAGATATTCAGGTCCGCAAAAAAAATCCCGCAAGCAGGCGGGATTATGGGTACAATATTGGCGTGTTGCCTAAAACTCCATCACCATCTTGAGGTTGATTCCATCCCTGTTCCCCAGAACATCGCGGGGGTCCGCTTTGATATTCCATGTCCCTTCGAGGAGGACCCGCCTATTGTGCGCTGATGCTGCTCGGCCAGCCGAAAAGGCCGAGAAGACCCTGTTGATAACCGCTGCGATAATTACAAACTTGGCGTTCTGAAATATCTCATCGCTTCGAATTCTCTCATTCTTGAACGCGACACGGCTTTGATCGTTGTCCCATTGCCAGTTGAATGCGGGATCTGTATAGAGTAACTCATACTCGCGGTTGCGCAGTTTTGCCTGATTGTACTCACCCACGGAATTGAAATTCCCTATGTCGACTGCATACTTATCATCCTTCGATTCAAAGTGCGCACCTGAGCGTTGCGTCGCGAACAATCGTGCGTCTTGTCGCACCCATGACGCATGCGAATAGAAACCCGCGTAGGTGATCCAGACAGCCGCCTCAGCGATGAGTGTGTATTTCCCCGATTCGAAATTGCCGGCATAAAGCTCTCCGGCTCCCGGAAGGATGGCGGAGAGTCCAACTGCCAGCAAGACGGATTTCGAAGAACCAGCGGAGATCTCCTCAAAGACCCTGGAGCGCGGCTGCGTGAGCTGATTGTCCGAGCCATCGCGCACTACGGCCTGCAGTTTTTGCTGAGAAAATCCTTGTGATGGCAATGCAAGGATGGAAAGTGCGATTACGCAAATCGCTCCATTCATATAGCCGGCATGACTTCGCATGAACTATTCCTTGTGCTGTGTTCCATGGATATTTCCCCATCAGGAAGGATTCCGATGCACTTGTCGTTCCGGGCTTCCAGAATCTGAACCGGAAGAATCTGATTCACCAGGGTAGAAACTGACTTGACGACAACTCGAGCATACTCCTCGGTCAGACCGCTTGCCCAGTCGTTACCGATTTCGGACTCAAAAAGGACCTGGCATGTTCTTCCAACGAGGGAATCATGAAACGCCCTCCGTTTTCGCTTACCGAGCATCCGCAGTCGCTCACTTCGCTCGGCTCGAATTCGGGGTTCCACTTTATTGCCAAATCCGATTGCGGGAGTATTCGGCCTCTCGGAATATGTGAACACGTGGAAGTAGGTCAGAGGCAAGTCGCGCATGAATTGATATGTCTGCTCAAACAGCTCATCGGTTTCTCCCGGGAATCCCACCAGGACATCCGCTCCGATTCCGACATTTGGTGAATGCGAGACGATCCTTTGAACACGATTCGCATAGAAATCGGTCAAGTACCGGCGACGCATCGACCGCAATGTGCGATCATTGCCGCTCTGGAGCGGAATATGAAAATGTTTGCAGAGTTTCGGCTCTTCGAGCCAGAAATCCATCAACTCATCGTCCAGCAGATTTGGTTCAATGGAGCTGATTCGTATACGTTCGATTCCTTCTACCCGGACGATATCTTCAAGCAGCCTCAGCAGCGATAGACCACGTTTCTTGCCGTAATCCCCTACGTTGACTCCCGTGAGAACAATTTCCTTGTAGCCGCCGCGAGCTGCCGCGCAGACCTGAGCAAGGATATCCGCCATCGGTACGCTCCGACTCGCCCCCCGCGCCAGCGGTATCGTACAGAATGCACAGCCGTAATCGCAACCATCCTGGATCTTAAGGAACACACGAGTCCGCTCGGAAGAATCTGCCGACGAGGCCATCGCCGCTGATTCAGCACCGGCAATCGAAGACACGTGGATCCTCGGAACAGGTTCTTTGCGTCGGACATCGGCGAAAGCGAAGAGATCGAATTTCTCGTTCGTTCCAAGCACCAGATCAACGCCATCAATGGAGGCGATAACTTCGGGTTGGAGTTGTGCGTAGCAGCCCATCACCACGACATAGGCGTTCGGTGATTGTCTCCGAACACGACGAATGATTTGACGACACTCCCGGTCCGCTCGTTCTGTAACACTGCACGTATTGAGCACAAAGAGGTCGCTCTGGACAGACATATCCACCAGCTCGAATCCTTCTTCGCGCAGTTGCTTCGCGATCGTGGATGTCTCAGCGAAGTTAAGCTTGCATCCGAGAGTATGTACGGAAGCCTTCTTCATAATGAAAAGAGTTGCCCACAGAATATGGGCAACTCTTCCGTGTTCTGAATCCTTCTTAGTTCGTGGGTCCGCCGAAATTGGTGTCTGGCACCGCCAACGGCGTTGCGATCATGTCTTTCAACGTCATCGGGGACAACTTATGCTGAGCTACATAGTCCTCAACAATCTGTTGTTCCTTCCCACGCAGGAATTCAATCGCCGACAGGACGATCTTCTTGCTGTCCTTATCAAACTCGATCACTCGCAAAGGAAGCGTATCGCCGGGTTTGAATGATTCGGAGATGTTCTTGACAGGCGTCTGCGAAAGCTGGGAGAGAGGGATGAACCCGTCGACACCCATTGACAGTTCGACGATTACACCTTTCTCGATGATACGGACGATCTTGCCATCTGTCTCCGTCCCAAGTTTGTAGGCAGTTTCGAAGGCATCCCACGGATTGTCCTGGATCTGCTTGTGGCCAAGGGAAATACGACGTTGGTCGACATCCACCGAGAGAATAAGAACCTCAAGCTTGTCACCCTTCTTCACCACTTCACCGGGATGGCGAATCTTCTTCGTCCACGACAAGTCGGATATGTGGACTAAGCCGTCCACGCCTTCTTCGAGTTCAACGAAGACACCGAAGTTTGTCAGGTTGCGGACAATTCCCGTGTGCCTGGAGCCGACAGGATACTTCTGCAGAAGCGTCGTCCACGGATCAGGCTCGAGTTGCTTCATGCCCAAAGAAATCTTCTTACCATCTTTGTCCAGAGACAGGATCACAGCGTCGATTATCTGGCCCATGGAGACAACCTGAGATGGATGTTTGATGTGCTGAGTCCAGCTCATTTCGGAAATGTGGATGAGTCCTTCGATACCCTTCTCGATTTCGATGAATGCTCCATAGTCGGTCAACGATACAACTTTCCCCTGGATCTTTGTCCCGACAGGATACTTGACGTCGATATTTTCCCACGGGTGCGGCATCAGTTGTTTCATCCCGAGCGAGATTCTCTTCTTCTCTTGATCGAAATCGAGAACCACGACGTTGACGGTCTGATCGAGTTTAACGCACTCTGAAGGATGACTGATACGGCCCCACGACAGATCTGTGATATGGACAAGTCCATCAACCCCGCCGAGATCAACGAAAACACCAAAATCGGTAATCGCCTTGACATGGCCTTCGAGGATCTGTCCCTTTTCAAGACTTCCCAGAATCGACTGCCGCTGACTTGACAGTTCCTGTTCCACGAGGACCTTGTGGCTAACCACAACGTTTTCCGATGGATGATTTACTTTGACAACGCGAAAATCCATTTCTTTGCCGATAAACGCGTCAAAGTCACGCACCGGACGCACGTCGATCTGCGAACCCGGAAGAAATGCATCCAGTCCGAGCAAGTCAACGACGATTCCGCCCTTCGTGCGACGCACACAACGACCGCGCAGTACCTCTCCCTTTTCGAATGACCGTACAACCTGTTCCCACACTCGCATGAAGTCAGCGCGTTTTCTCGAAAGGACGAGTTGTCCTTCCTTGTCCTCCACGCTTTCAAGAAAGACTTCAATCTCCTCACCGATCTTGAGGTCTTTGATATTCGGAAACTCCGTCACCGACACAGCTCCCTCTGATTTGAAGCCTATGTCGACAGATACTTTGGAATCGCCGATATGCACAACCCGGCCCTTGACGATTTGACCAGCGGTGATCTTGGTCAGCGTTCCCTCATACAACTTCGCCAAATCGTTGTATTCTTGTTCGGAGTAACCGCGTTCTTCCAGTTCTTCTTTTACATCTAGTGCCTCAGACATTCATCCTCCAATAAATGATCCCGTCAAAACAGGATCGCCTCTGATCGATTCTTCTGATGCCAGTCATTCACACATCTTCGGCAATCAATTCAGGGTACTACGTTGGTTTGTTTTTCTGTTGTTTATGGTATGACTGTTTCTGTTACCTTGCTTTCAATTTCACGTCGAACCTTCTCCATCAGCCATTGGGGAGTTGAGGTGGCCCCTGTGACGCCAACTCGTTCGGCTCCCTCAAACCACTCTTCCTTCAGTTCTGGAACATCTTCGATGAAATATGTTCGAGGATTCTCAGACCTTACGATGTCAAACAGAACCTTGCCGTTGGAGCTATGGCGTCCCGCCACGAAGATGACGACGTCATTGTTCTTCGCAAACTCACGAATCTTCTTGTCTCGTCCTGCGACCTGGCCGCAGATAGTGTCTTTTGCGTGGAAGTCCAACGCCTCTTCTTCGATCGATCCAACCACGAGCTCGTCTACTCTTTGTTCAAGAACTCTCTTGAGGTTGTGGAAAGTTTCCTTGTCCATCGTTGTCTGAGAAAAAAGCACCGTCTTGCGCTTCAACGCCACTTTGTCTGCCTCTTCGATAGACTTGATGACGATGGCTTCGCCATTTGTCTGTCCCAGCAGCCCGATTACCTCCGCATGATCTCGCTTCCCAAAAATGACAACCTGATAGCCCTGGAGATAGAACTTTCGAATCCGCTCCTGCACCTTTGTCACGACCGGACAGGTGGCATCAATAATCGTAATGCCATGCTCTTCAGCTTTCTTGTACGTTTCAGGAGGTTCTCCATGCGCGCGGATCAAGACTCTCGCGCCCCTGAGGTTCTCAAAGTCGGCGTGCGTAACGGTCTGAAGTCCCTTTTCTTCAAGACGCCGGATTTCCATTGGGTTGTGAATGATCTCGCCCAGAGAGTACAGTTGTTGTCCATCGGAAAGTTCCTGCTCGGCAATTTCCACAGTTCGGACGACTCCCCAGCAGAAACCCGAAAAACTATCAACCGTGACTTTCACCCTCTACTCCCGGAATTAATAACCTCTATCGCCCGCTTTACAATAAAGTCAACTTGCTCCTCAATCGCGAGATTCGTCGTGTCAAGTTCGATTGCGTCAGGCGCCTTTCGAAGGGGACTCACCGGGCGAGTCGAGTCCTTCCTGTCCCGTTCTTCAATCTCGTTCACCACATCCCGCTCGGGTACTTCGATTCCCGCAGCATCGAGTTCCTTTTTTCTCCTCCGTGCCCGCTCCCCGACATTGGCCACCATAAATACCTTGAGTTCTGCCTGCGGAAGTACAACGCTTCCAATGTCTCTCCCTTCGAGCACGATACCACCGCCAGCAGCCAGCTTACGCTGCTCACGAACCATGACAACCCTGACTGCTTCGTAACTGCTTACAACGCTGACGCTGTTGGTGACCGCCGGGGATCGTATCGCCTCCGTAACGTCCACCCCGTTCAGATGAATCGAATTGCCGTTCCCGGAATCATGAACCACCAGCTCAGCATGTTTGGCGAATGCTTCGACATCCTCTCGCGAATTGACGTCGATCGCCTGCCTCAGAACTCCCAGCGTAATCGCACGATACATCGCTCCTGTATCGAGATGGACATATCCTAATCTTCGGGCGACAAGTTTCGCCGTCGTGCTTTTTCCTGAAGCTGCTGGTCCGTCTATGGCTATCGATATTCGCTTCAAGGTAGCTCAATTCTGGATTTTAAATATAGTCATAAATGTTCTGACGAGCAACTTCTCGCTGCTTGCAGAATCAATCTGCAATTCTTTTGATATTCTTGGAATTTGCGATATATTTTCGCATGAAAAAGCTTACTCACCATGAGATCGCCAGCCGACGTCTGAAATTGGAGGATATTACGCCTGAAAAGCGACTGCCCCTCATCGCCCTTATCGACAATGTGAGAAGCCTTTACAACGTCGGATCGATTTTCAGGACTTCAGACGGCGCACTCGTGGAAAAGCTGTTCCTCACCGGATTTACCCCGCATCCTCCTCGCAAGGAAATTGAGAAGACGGCGCTCGGCTCAACTCTCAGCGTTCCCTGGGAATACCATCAGTCTCCTCTCGAACCGATTCTCAGACTCCGAGGTTTCGGTTATCGTATTTGTTGCCTCGAGTTAACACATAACAGCCGACCGTATCACACTCTCCGGAAGGACGATTTTCCGCTTTGCCTGATCGTCGGGAACGAGATCGCCGGAGTCTCAAAAGAACTGCTGGATTTGTGTGACGGTGCGTTCGAAATACCGATGTTCGGAACCAAACAATCGCTCAACGTCGCGGTCGCCTATGGCATAGCTGCGTTTGAATGTTCGCGCGTTTGGCGTGAGAGTCAGTCGAACGCTCGAGTGTAGTAGTCCTCACGCTCACTCGTGTGAACACGCAAGACGCCGGCACGAACCAACTGTGTCAGCGCCCTCGATGCTCTTCGTTTCGAAATATTGACGAGGTGCTCGAATTCCTTCAGAGTGATCCGCTCCTGAGTGTCGAGAAATTCGAATAGTCGCCGCTCATTGTCACCAATTGCAATCCGCAGAGCCGGCGTGTTGGGGTTTTCAGCTCTCAGAATCCGGACGACTTCGCGGCTGGCTTCGACTGTTTTGTCATTTACACGAATGTACACCTGTGGCGGCGTTTCATTCGTTTGCTCATTCGCAACAACCGAATGAGGTTTCTCGTTGCTTTCTGCAATGATAACGGCAATAATGTCTTTGCCTTTGTAGGGCACAATCTCGATCTCCATGGGGATGGGAGGATCGCAATGGAATTCAGCGACAGTCTTGATCAAATCGACTTCACTTTTCTCGCTTTCGACACCGACGATCGTCCGGTCATCGTCTACGCCGAACAAGATCGTACCTCCTCGTGTGTTCGCAAATCCAACAAGCGCTTTTGCAATCTTCTCCGGGCTTGACACCTTGCGCTTGAATTCAAGCTGGAATCCTTCCCCTTCACTCAGCATTACTGCGACATCTCTGTAATTCATCCGATTACCCTCTCTGTCCTCTCTTAAAGTCCCCTGGCCGTCATTCGTTCAAGGATGAGTTCCGTTCTTCTTACGACATACGGTTGATCAGAATCCGCTCTGTGCCGCCGCGGACTCGGGATGATGGCAGCCAATTGAGCAGCTTCCATCCGCGTGACCGTTTGAACAGATTTGGCAAAGTAGAATCGTGATGCCGCTTCGACTCCATACACAGCATCGCCGAACTCAATCACATTGAGATAGAGTTCGAGAATCCGCGACTTCGACAAGGTTCGTTCCATCCACCACGTCAGGATCCATTCCTTCATTTTCCTCAGTGGATTCTTCGCTGAAGAAAGGTAGAGATTCTTCACCAGCTGCTGTGTAATGGTGCTGGCACCGCGTGCCGGCCGCCCTTCCTCCACATTGCGTTCAATCGATTCTTTGAATTCGTACCAATCGAAACCTCGATGCGACCAAAACGTGCCGTCTTCCGAGATAATAACTGCGTTGACCACGTCCTTCGGTATTTCCGCGAGGCGAACCCACGTTTGACGTTTCCTGAATCCTCTTCCCTCTTCCTTTGCCTTCTGTGCGTGTTCCCTCATAAATGCAGTGGTCACCGGATTCTTCGATCGTAGTGCCTTAATGTCATTGAACGGAAGAAAGAACACTTCCGCCAATACGTATACGGCAAGCGCGATCGTGACGGATCTCATTGGATGGGCCTTGAGCCAGTCAACACTGTTTTTCCAGGTCCGGTGGAAGGAATCGCTGATCCACATTGCCTAGCACGACTTCGCATGTTTGGTACTATCGAGGAAACTCTGGAGGATCAGAGCCGCCGCCATTGAATCCAGCTGACCGGATTTTGCGTTTCTTCCCTTTTTGTTCATATTCATGTCGATGAGAGTCTGTTGCGCGATCATCGTGGTGTACCGTTCGTCCCACGTAAACACTTCCAGCGTTGTTTCAGACTTCAACCGCACAATAAATGCCTCGACTTCTTTTGCTTTGTGTGATTGCTCACCCTTGAGATTACGCGGCATACCAATGACGATGTAGCTCACAGATTCTTTTCCAACAATCTGTTTCAACCGTTCCCAGACACTCTTGTCATTTTGGATCGTCGCGTACGGTGTCGCAATGATGCCCAAAGGATCGCTGACCGACAAGCCTATGCGCTTCGATCCGAAGTCAATCCCCAGAATGCGTGGTCTTGCTGCGTCTGTCATGGTCCTATCCCAGGAAGCGTGCGACTTCAATCACACCGTCGACCCGGCGCAGTCTTTCGATAAGGCGAGTAAGGTGGTCGGTGTTCTTCACGAACACGATGATCTGCCCCTCGAAGATAGGGCCTCTCGAATCCATATTGACACTTCGAATATTGGTTTCCTGGAATATTGATATTGCGTGCGTGATGTCACTGAGAAGCGAAGGCCTGTCTTTTCCCGCCACATGTAATGCCGCGATGAAATCAGGCCCATTGTTTTCCGGCCAACCCACGTCGACAAGACGTTCGCTTTCCGCCATCCTCATCGACACGACATTACGGCAATCCTTCCGATGGATCTTGATGCCTTCCCCGACGGTCACAAAACCAACGATGTCATCTCCGGGTATGGGATTGCAGCACTTTGCATATTGATGGAGGAAATTGTCGTTCGACCCAAAAACGGAAATTCCGCTTGTGATTTCACGGGCAGAGGTTACGAAACGATCAAACAGCGATTTTGTTTCAGCAGCTTCAGACTTGGCAGATTCTCCGGCCGGATGCTTCGAACGCAGCTCAAGGTATGCGATGGTTTCATCCGGATCGATCTTTCCGTCGTTGACGGCGACAAAGAAATCCTGCAGATTCTCGATGTGCTGCGAATGGGCATATTTTGCAAGATCTTCTTCGCTGAGATGGAACTTGTGCTTCTTCAGCTTCTTGAGCCATATTTCACGCCCATCCTCCGACTTCTTCCGGATTTCTTCACGGACCCATCGCCGGATGTGCTGCTTTGCCTTGTGGGTGATCGCAATTTGTTCCCAATCGGGATTTGGCTTCTGATTCTTTGACGTGATAATTTCAACCTGGTCTCCACTCCGCAACAACGTATTCAGCGGAACGATCCGACCGTTGACCTTGGCGCCTATGCAGTGGAATCCGACATTCGAGTGAATCTCAAATCCAAAATCAATTGGCGTTGCATTACGCGGAAGGATCTTCAGGTCTCCTTTTGGCGTAAACACGTAGATCTCTTCCTGATACAAGTTGAGCTTGAAACTCTCCATAAGTTGCTTGGGTGTCTCTTCGCTCTTCTGCTCGAATATCTCACGGACCCAATTGATCCAGCTTTCCAATTCCTTGTCGAGCGACGTTTTACTCTCTTTGTACATCCAATGGGCCGCGACGCCCTTTTCCGCAACTTCATGCATGGCCTTCGTCCGTATTTGCACTTCCACCATCCTGCCTTCGGGGCCGATGACGGTCGTGTGGATCGACTGGTAGCCGTTCTGTTTCGGAATAGAAATATAGTCTTTGAATCGTTCGGCAACCGGCTTGTAAACCTCCGAGACGATTCCATAGACGATGAAGCAGTCGCTGTTATCCGCGGTGTCGAGGATGATCCTTACGGCAAACAGATCGTAGATTTCATCCAAAGGCTTGACCCGCTTGATCATCTTGTTATAGATACTGAAGATGTGTTTTGGCCGACCCGCAATCTCATACTGAAATTCCTGTTCGTCGAGTCTCTTTTTGATCGGGACAACAAACCGATTAATGTAATGCTCCCGCTCCCGTCGGCGTGATTTGAGTTGCCGGGCAAGCTGCTCGTACTCATTGCGATGGATATGCTTGAAGGAAAGGTCTTCCAGCTCCCATTTGATCTTCGCAAGCCCAAATCTGTGTGCGAACGGCGCATAGATGTCCAGGGTTTCTTTTGCCATTCGCTGTTGTTTGTCGGGCGGGAGATACTCCAGGGTTCGCATGTTGTGAAGCCGGTCCGCAAACTTCACGAGCATAACACGAATGTCGTTGACCATCGACAGAAGCAGTTTTCGATAGGTCTCAGCCTGGGTGACCTCATGACTCTCGAATATGTCCGTGATCTTCGTCGCCCCGTCGACAATATCAGCAATGGTGTCGCCGAATTCCGCGCGAATATCCTTCACTTCAATTTTCGTGTCTTCGACAACATCATGGAGCAGTGCACTGGCAACAGAAATGTCGTCCAACGGAATTTCTTTCGCGACGACGAGGGCAACTTCAAACGGATGATGGAAATAGGGTTCCCCTGAAGCGCGGATATTGTGCTTGTGTGCATCAAGACTCATGTTGAAAGCCCGGGTCAGAAGATCTTCATCGACGGATCGAAGATTCTTCCGGCAGACCGCCAGCAAATCGTCCAATTTCTTCTTGTACTGACTGTCGTTCATCTTCATCTCGAGCCACTCATGGCGTTCACACCCTACTCCTCTTGAACAACGAATTTGGCCTGAATGTTTCGCGCCTGATCAAACTTGTCCCGTGCACGCATTTGGAGATGCGAAGGAAAGGCATACTTTTCGAAAGACAGTATTTTCGCCACGTGCGTTCGCACCTCTTTCATTTGGCCGAGGGCTATTTGAGCCTTCATCGTGTTCAATTGGCACAACACCTCGTTATACGGATTCGTTATTCGAGCTTCCGTAATACTTTTGTTCAGAATCAGGTATGTTGACAGCGCCCTCTCGTACTCTTCGGATTTTTCCTGCGCCGCTGCAAGTCCCCAGAGAAAGATCCTGTTTTCCGGATATTTCTCCAATCCCTGGTTGGCCCAACGAATGGCGTCACGAAACTGGCCTGCATCCAGATAGATTGTGACCAGGGCGCTCATGGCCGCATAGCGATTGTATGATCCCTTCGTGGCAGCAGTTTCGAGGAGACGCATTCCTTCTTCCCGTCGATCGCCGAGTGCCCAGTTGAGAAAGCTCGTCTTCCGGCTCTTCCAATAGTAGTATGTGCCAACTCCAACGAAGGCGTCATAAAATGAAGAGTCAAGTTCCATTGCCTTTTTGAAGTCTGAAGCCGACGAAAGTCCCCGAGTGATCCCTGTGAACCAGTTTCCCCTCTCAACATGCGAATACGCCGAATATCCGGTGGCAGTGCCAAGATAAAAATGACCTAATGGTGAGTTCGGAGATTCAAGAATCATCCCCTCAGCCGCAAATCTCCCTTTTTCAATCAGAGAATCGAAAGGCACCTCGTCAATCGGATCTTCAAAATCCATTGCTTTCGTCTGCAACACCGCAGCACGATAGAGATATCCAGCGGGATGCGTTGGAAATCGAATGCAGATCATCTCAAAGGTTGAGTTGGCGCCTGCATAATCCTGTTTGAGAGTCAGATCAATTCCTTTTCGGAGGAGGGTGTCCAGTTCCTGCGAATGGTAGACTTGTCCATTGGTCTCGGGAGCCAGCCAAAGGCACAGAAATTGCACAATCACCAATGCTCTTTTCATCGTCCGAGCTATTCCGTCCCAAACATTCGATCCCCGGCATCTCCAAGTCCGGGCAAGATGTAGCCTCTTCCATTGAGCCCCCGGTCCAAAGCACACGTGTAGATCACGACATCCGAATGTTGGCGATGAATTGCTCTCACTCCTTCCGGGGCCGCTACCAAACTGACAAAACGGATGTTTCGAGCCCCTTTCCGTTTGAGATATGAAATAGCTTCCGCCCCGCTCCCGCCAGTTGCGAGCATAGGATCCAGGACGATAACAAGTGCGGTTCGAAGTTGCTTTGGCACTTTGAAATAGTAATCAACCGGCTTCAAGGTCTCTTCGTTCCGATAGAGACCAATGTGCCCGACTCTGGCGTCAGGGAGTACTTCGACAAATCCGCCGACCAATCCCAGGCCGGCCCGAAGGACAGGGACAAGAACGATTTGCTGCTCCACTGTGCTCCCATCTGTCTTTTCCAGGGGGGTGCTGACTACAATCTTCCTCACGGGTAGATCTCTGGTGACTTCATACGCCATGAGACTCGCCGTTCTCCTCAAGACAGCTCGAAAAGTATTGGAAGGGGTCTTCCGATCTCTCAAAATAGTGAGATCCCTCTTCACAAGCGGGTGTTCAATGATCTTAAGATTTTTCATACGACGCATCCAATATCTTCTTCGATTATAAGGGATTAAACGGTTTCTCTCATATAATGCGGATGCTCATTGATGTCATTTCATCAGTTTCGACTTCAACTGGCTTGCCATGACAAGGACTGGATCCCATAACGGAGAAAACGGGGGTGAATAGGCAAGGTCGGACTGGCTAATGTCGTCGACCGTAAGTTTGTGCTGTATCGCCATCGCCAAAACATTGGCTCGGAGCACCGCTCCTTGTCCGCCGTAAATATTAGCACCGACCAGTCTCTTCGATACCTTATCAGCAGTTGCGATAATGTGGATTTCCTGGTTCCCAGGGAAGGCTTTGACCTTCGACCCCGCAGTGGTGTGCATTGTCAGGACATCAAAACTGGAGGCAACTGCTTCCTTCGAGCTTAGTCCTACATGAGCTACTTCCAAGTCAAACACTTTGACACTCATCGCGCGAATGACCCCTTTGAAGACACCTCTTCCTCCGGCAGCGTTTTCGCCTGCTACTCGCCCCTGTCTGCTTGCATAGGTGGCGAGCGGGAGGTACATCCATTTATTGTTGACGATATTCTTTACCTCGCAGCAATCTCCGGCTGCAAAAACCGAATCGACGCTCGTGGATTGTCGCTGATCAGTGAGGATGCCGCCATGTTCACCGAGCCGAATTCCTGCCGAGGACGCCAGTTCAGCATTCGGTTCGACGCCAGCACAAACAATCACTCCGTCCGCTGCAATGACTTCATTTTGAGTACGAACTGCCCTGGCGATTCCATCAGTTCCACAACGAATGTCCGCCGCCACCTGACCAGGTCGATAATCAACTCCGTTTCTCTTCAGCTCTTGCAGAACAGCGATTCGAGCTTCCTCCTCCAAATCCCTCATCGGGAGAAGATCTTCGTCCAATATCACTGCCTTGACACCTTGAGCCACCAGCGCTTCGGCGTACTCGACACCGATATATCCTCCTCCAAGGATCAAAACGTGCCTTGGCTTGCATTCAAGGAGGAATTTCCTGAAAGCGATTCCATCGTTCAAAGACCTTGACTGAAAGACATTCCGCGCATTTTCACCACTCATGTGCAGTCCACGGGCTTTCGATCCTGTGGCCAGAATGAGCTTGTCGTACGGTAATTCATATGTTCTGTCGCGATCCATGTCGCGAACAGAGATTCTTTTCTTCGCTGCCGAGATATTTTCAACAAAATGGTTTGCTTTGACCTTAACTCCCCTGGTTCGTTCAAACGAAGCCGGATCGAGAGGCGTCAATTGGTCAATGTCATGGATGATACCCGCTACGTAGTACGGCACTTCGCATATCCCGTAGGAAAGATGCTCACCCTTCTCGATTAATGTCACATCGGCTTCGGGGTTTATTCGTTTAGCCTTTGCCGCCGCACTCGGGCCGGCCGCAACGCCTCCGATTACGACAATACGATGACTCATTTCTTCTTAAACACGATGGTAAACGGAACGCCAGAAAAACCGAAATGCTCGCGCAGCTTATTATCGAGGAATCGCCGGTACGCTTCCTGCACCAGCTTCGGTTCGTTGCAGAAGAACACAAACATCGGTGGATCCGTTTTGACCTGGCTCGCGAATTTTATCTTGATCTCTTTGGGGGAAGACGACTTCGGCGGATTTCGTTCAATCTCCGGCAAGATGGTTTCGTTCAGGAGGCTCGTTTCTATTCTGCGGTTTTGCTCCTTGTCAACCTCGATTGCGGTGTCGATTACCTTGGTAATTCGCTGATTGGTGAGGGCTGAGATAAAAACCACAGGTATGAAATCGTACATGCCAAGCAGGGCCTGGATTGCTAATTCGTACTTGCGCGCCGTATTTGTATCCTTCTCCACAAGGTCCCATTTGTTGACCGCTATGACGCATGAACGATGTCTCTCTAGTGTCGATTCAATGATTTGAATATCCTGTTTGTCTACACCGACTTTCGCATCGACAAGGACAACGGCAACATCGCACCTATCAATGCTTTTCAACGTGCGAATCGTGCTGTAGAATTCAATACTTTCGATGACTTGTCGTCGCTTCCGCAATCCCGCGGTGTCGACGATGATGAGTTCCTTTCCTTGATATTTCAGGATAGAGTCTGCGGGATCACGCGTTGTGCCCGGAATTTCCGTAACGACTTGTCGTTTCTTGCCAAGCAGGGCATTGACAAGCGAGGATTTGCCAACGTTGGGCCTGCCAATGATAGCAATTCGAAGTCTTGTTTCTGGTGCTTGAGCTTCCCCTTCATCATGGAAATCATCCACAAGTATGTCGAGGAAATCGCCGATCTTGCGGCCCCCAAGTGCTGACAATGAAATCGGATCTCCGAGGCCAAGTTCGTAGAACTCGCTTTGATTTAATTCAAGTTTTGCTGAATCAATTTTGTTGACGATTACATGGACAGGTTTTTTCGACTTTCTGAGAATATGAGCAATTTCTTTGTCAAAAGGCGTGAGACCCTCCAATCCATCGACGACGAACACAATCGAATCGGCCTCTTCAATGGCAATTTGCGCTTGCTCCCTGATGGCCTTTTCAAAGACATCCTCAGAGCGCGGGACGTAACCTCCCGTATCAATCAGCGTGAAGATTTTGCCGCTCCAATCAGCCTGCCCGTACTTTCGGTCGCGCGTTACTCCGGGTGTATCATAGACGATCGCCTCCCGAGTACCCACTAGCCTATTGAAAAGGGTGGATTTCCCAACATTGGGACGACCTATGATTGCAACAATATTCTCAGGCATTTCTTCACTTCTTTTTCGGTGTACATCAAAAGTAGGCATAAATGCCCCGAAAAACAATGATCGGATCTGTGAGATTGCAGGGAGGCAAGAAAAAAGCCCCTTCAAGTAATTCGCTCGAAGGGGCTTCTGAAGAAATCGGCTGACTCCGCTACTCTTTCCAGTATAGGAATTCTTTGACTCCGGCGATCTGGGTCGGATCGGCACCTCGATTCTTGATCTGTCGCTCTCTCTGCATTGCTTCTTTCCGGGTGGCAAACTGTTCAGCATGAACAACCCTCCACGGGATCCCATACCGTGTCGATTTATTCTCACCCGAATTGTGTTCCTTCAGACGTGCTTCCAGATCCTCAGTGAATCCGGTATAGTAGCGGTGGGTCCTTTGACTCTGCAGAATGTACGTGTGAAACATCGTCGGGGCGGGGAGATTTGAACTCCCGACCTTGGCGCCTGCGGCGCCACGCGCTACTCAGACGAGGCCGTCAAGAACCGTTCGGCACCTCGATTCTTGATCTGTCGCTCTCTCTGCATTGCTTCTTTCCGGGTGGCAAACTGTTCAGCATGAACAACCCTCCACGGCATCCCATACCGTGTCGATTTATTCTCACCCGAATTGTGTTCCTTCAGACGTGCTTCCAGATCCTCAGTGAATCCGGTATAGTAGCGGTGGGTCCTTTGACTCTGCAGAATGTACGTGTGAAACATCG